>Ga0181521_10007579_pt1 | contig 11376 bp, 12 predicted proteins | sample PEATcosm2014_Bin_32_FD_119764 | JGI IMG/M metagenome (GOLD analysis project Ga0181521, IMG submission 119764) | Peatland microbial communities from MTU Mesocosm Facility, Houghton, MI, USA - PEATcosm2014_Bin02_60_metaG | ecosystem: Environmental > Terrestrial > Soil > Wetlands > Peat | place... | reverse complement strand
TTGGGGAAGGCCGTCGAATTGTTGGAACACGGGTTTCGGCAATTGTTTGACGCAGCCGACACCACGAAGTCCGTGACGAGGCAGCGAAGAGGTGTGCGCGCGAATCGGCGGGCGGCGCGACGGCCCAAGTAGTCCCCGGACATTGCACTTAGGGCAGCGTACATTCCTGATGAACCATTCGATTAGAATAGGTTGTTGAAGCTGAGCGGTCTTGAGGACATTTTGTCCTCGGTTCTTGACCGCCGGGAGGGGGAACCGTCTGCGACGGTTGGCATTTTCTGAAGGGCGCGGATCTCAGCGTCATGCAGGAGCGTGTGCCGCCGGGTGCCGGAGAGATCCGACACTTTCACACGCTCGCACGCCAGTTCTTCTATGTGCTCGCGGGCACTGCGACGCTCGAATTCACCAGCCACGCGGTAAACTTCGGACCCGGACAGGGCGTTCATGTGCCGCCGAACCTTGAACACCGCTTCTGCAATCGTTCGACAGAAGATGTCGTCTTCCTCGTTATCTCGTCCCCCACAACGGCGGGCGATCGCACAAACGTGGGACAGACTTAAACGGATACCCTGCGTGCTGCAATTGCGCTCCGATTGCATAGGTCACTACTAAGGTGCGAACAGTGCCGAAGAGACATACCGCTCTCCGGTATCGCAGATAATGACAACGATCAGCTTCCCGGCGCACTGCGGTCTCGCGGCGAACGTCAATGCGGCGTGCAACGCCGCACCCGATGACACGCCGGCCAAGATCCCCTCCTTACGCGCGAGTCGCCGGGCACAGGCAAAGGCCTCTTCATCACTCACGGCAATCACTTCATCAACGATGCTACGGTTGAGTACCTGCGGAACGAAGCCCACGCCGATCCCGGGCATTTGGTGGCTGCCGGCCGGCTTTCCGGATAACACAGCCGCACCGGCAGGCTCTACGGCAACGACCTTCACGGCCGCCTTGCGTTCTTTCAATAATTCCCCTACGCCAGTAATCGTACCGCCCGTGCCCACCGCTGAGACCACTACGTCAACAGCACCACCCGTGTCATCCCATATCTCCACGCCCGTGGTACGCCGATGTAGCGCCGGATTCGCCGGGTTCGAGAACTGATCTAGATTGATCGCCCCGGGGGTACTGGCGGTGATTTCTCGCGCGCGGGTCACGGCGTCGGTCATCAAAATGCCCGGCGTCAAAACGATTTCCGCTCCGTATTGACGGAGCAACGCCACGCGTTCCTTCGACATCGAATCGGGCATGGTCAAAATGAGGCGGTAGCCGCGGATGGCAGCCGCAAACGCAAGACCGATCCCGGTGTTGCCGCCAGTCGCCTCCACGATGGTCGTGCCGGGCTTCAGAACGCCCCGCCTTTCTGCGTCTTCGATCAAGGCCACGCCCAGGCGATCCTTCACACTGCCCGCGGGGTTACGCATTTCCAGTTTTCCGACGATGCGTGCGTGCAGCCCGCGGGCCAACCGCGATAACTCGACTAGGGGCGTACCCCCGACCGTCTCTATCGCGCTAGCATAAATCATCGTTAGAACTCCTTCAGGTGCATTCTCGCGAGCGCTGGGATCCGATCCGTGTTACGGCGCGAATTGAGCGATCCCGAGGCCAAGTGACCAATTCTCCCGTTTCACTTCAATGAGATTGACGAAGACATCCTCGGCGCGAAACCCGATTCGCTGTCGCACTCCATCCGCAATGGCCTTGTAGAATGCCTTTTTCTGGTGCTCGGCGGTCCGCCCCTCAACTCAGCGTCACCTGGATAACGACGGCGTCCGCTGTCCTCTCGATCCCGGGATAATGCGGGTCAATGACGAGACGGGTGCTCTCATGTTCGCTGATGACCTGGAACCGATCCCCGATCGGGACGTCGAGCGTCGCGGTCATGGCCGCATACACCACATCGCCCACTGCGACCCGAAACTCGGGCGGACGGCCCTTGGGAATATCAACTCGAGCAAGTGGCATATCAGCCTCCGTGGAGTAGGGCCCGTGGTGGGCTGTTTCAATAGTCCGAGCGATCACCGGCATAGTCCGAGCGTTCGGGGCGCTCCGTCCTGGAAGATGTTCGCAGCGGTGCGTAGGCAATCATTTGTACCTCGACGATCCCCAGTTCCCGGATGAGACCACTGGTGCCCACTGCCGTCCACGCCGGATGGGGTGCGGGCATGAACTCCGACTTCACCTCCTGGAACGCCGTAAATTGCGCCATTCGGTCGCCATGGAATTCGGGCGCACTCCAGTCGTGATAGCTGTTGATCATCACGACGTCCGCAAAATCGGTCCCCAACGCCTGCAGGCGCGCGCGCAGTGTGGCGAAGGCTCGGCGGGTTGCGTCTTTGAAGGTCTCGGGTGTTCGCGGTCCTTCGGGTTGCCGAGCCACAACCACTCCGGAGACGTACACGTAGTCGCCGGCCCGGCGCGCCGGTGCGTAGTTCCAATCGTCGTAGGCGGTGTGCTCGGCCGGGGTACTGAGAATGACCTCCCCTCCTGGCGTGGGTACACGAATCGGCGCTGGGGTATCAGCCATGATGGGGGTGCTCCCGCAAATTGAGAAGCAGATTAGTACGACTAGTGATGACGCAAGTTCTAGTGAGTGTCGTGCCATGGCGTTAGTCTCCGGTCGGAATGATTCCTGCGTTTTCCACCATCAGGATGACGGCGCGTTGCGGAGCACGGGTCCGATGTTCGAGACCCCTGGGCACGACGAAGCCCTCTCGAGGCCTCAGAGTGACGGTACGATCCGACAGATCGACCAAGAACTCGCCATCCAGGACGAAGAAGAACTCGTCGTCGTTGTCGCGTTTATGCCAGTGGTATTCCCCCTGCATCACACCCAAGCGCACGACTGAATTATTCACTTGGCATAGAGTTTGGTTATACCAAGCATCCTTGCATGCGCCGACCAGTGCGGGAACGTCAACGCACGCAAGTGGCGGAAAGAGCACGTTCAAATGAGTCGCATACCGCGTGGTGTCGGGTTTCGTGTTACTCGTAGTTCCGTTCATCGTTAACTCCTGTGAGCTCTCGTTCCCGATGGTTTCTCGGTGCTTCTCAGCAGCCTGTCGGAATACAATTGTTTCCCGACGGGGGGCATTTTACCTATCGGCCATCAAGAGACGCTGGACACCTAGAGATAAGAGATATGCCTGCGTGGATGCGGCCATTGAGGTTTCCGCAAAGGCACGCCAAGGTCCTAGGGATTTCGTCTGCGAGAAGTTCCGGTTCGCTTGCTTGACTGCCCAAGGGTCTCGACGTGCCCCTCTCTTCTCGCCGTCGCGGCCGCCGCGTAGACAAACGCCCGCGCGATCCAACGACTAAGTATTCGACGCCAATCACGGGGTACCGATGAATTCAATGCCAACTCCTGATCGCCCAAGGCAGTACGCCGCGCCGCTCACACTGATTCCTGCGTCGCGGCCTTGTGACCCATAGCTGAGCTGCTGGGCGTTGCCATTGCCGGCTTGGGGGCGTCTGCAACATCCTTGAGCGCAAAGCGCTGATTGACGTTAATGCGCACCTTTCCCGAAGCCACCACCTCGAACAGCTCGTTCGCGGAAGCTTCGAGCGCATCGCGTCGCTCTATGTAGTGGAAGAGGAATGGGCGCGTCAGAAACAGCGAACCCTTCTGAGACAGCAGAACGGGCGCAATGGGATCGATGGGACCGGAGGCTTGCCCGAACGTCACCATCAATCCGCGTGGCCTTAGACAATCGAGCGAGCGCAGGAATGTATCCTTACCGACAGAATCGAAGACCACCGGCAGCTTCTCGCCGCCGGAGATACGGGAAACTTCCGCTACAAAATCCTGTTTCGTATAGAGGATCGTGTGGCTGCAGCCGTGGGCATGGGCCAATTCGGCCTTAGCTTCCGTCGAAACGGTACCAATGACCGTTGCGCCGAGGGCGGCCGTCCACTGACAGAGAATGAGGCCCGTTCCGCCGGCCGCGGCATGCACGAGGATCAAGTCACCCGCCTTGACGGGATACACCTGCCGGATCAGCACCTGAGCGGTCATGCCCTGCAGCATCATCGCGGCTGCTTGATCTAACGAGATTGCATCCGGCAACCTCACCAGCCGATCGGCCTCTATGAGCCGCACCTCGGAATAGCCGCCGGTAGGACCGGCATAAGCCACCCGATCGCCGACTTTCAGACCGCGCACATCCTGGGCGACCGCCTCTACGGTCCCGGCGCCTTCGAGGCCCGGGACAAAGGGAAGCGGCTGCGGGTAGTATCCGGTGCGGTGATACACGTCAATGTAGTTGAGGCCTGCCGCCGCCTGGCGCAGGCGCACCTGACCTGACCCGGGCTCACCGACATCGACTGCTGTCCAGTTCAGAACCTCGGGACCGCCCGTCTGCCGAATTTGCATCGCATGAGGCATACAGATTTCCGCAAAAAGATGTACTTCTTGATATTTTGATGCAAAATGAGAATTCTACAACTTCATTATTATCACGATGATAATGCCACGGACGCATTATTTTGTTATTGGTCGGGAAAAGTTTTAGGAGACCCCCTTGCTCGATGATTTACGCAACCTCGCGCTGCCGTCGGTGAGAACCCGCTGATCGGGCCGGCGTTTGGCTCGATGATGGTCAACTTCACGCCGCAAGCTCTTCGAAAGAACTCGCAACTAGTGAGCCGCCGAACCGAAACGCAACCATTCCGGGAGGCTGACACGGTCAGGGTCTGAACGTGCAGCGCAGGTATCCTCGTCTGCTGCACGGTACTCATGCCTCGCCAACTTGTCTCCCATAGCAGGAACGCCAGTGCATCTGAACTGAGCCTTGCCGCAGGCAGGGTCACCGGGTACGTTAAATGAAGAAGCCGCTGGATATCCGCGCGAGCACGAGGTGGTCGCACATCGAACGATACTCGGCCATGGCCTGGTGGCGAGCGTCGTTGATCACGAGGAGAAAGCTGTTCTTCAGACGCTGGCTGACCTGCTGAGCCAATTGCTGAGCCAGATCACCGGAATCGTCCTCGAACCAAGACCATGGATCGTGCTGCATGGGCGGGAACATAGGGGGCGGTTCAATCTGAGCGCGCTGTTTTTCCTGAGCGACTGTAACCACGGGACTCTCGCGCGTATCCGCGAGGTGGGGTGTCGATATCGCCTCCATCCCCTCTTCAGTGTGCCGAGCGCCATTCATGGCCTCGTGTCCAGAGCGATGAATCGCGGTAAACAATGCCAGAAAAGATCCGAGCAGCATCACGAATCTCGAACCGACCTTAGTGAGCATAACCATAGTGGCGAATTTTAGGCCGGTTGCCTGTTCCGATCAAAAGGACACCCCACGAGCGGGCGGCCCTTTTTTACCGGTAATCTGCGACTACCCACGAGGGAATGGAGTCTGTGCGGCTACAGCGATTACTACCCACGGTGAACAGTCGCGGTACGTTTCCTCATGGGTAATTCTCAGCCCACGGTTCTCCCGATGAATCTGATTGGGTGCGACTCCAGGCTTAACGAGATCAATCAGCACGCAACCGTGCATTGACTCGAGAATGCCAGGCGCGACCTCGAGCACCGAAGTGAAGTTCGCAGGATTGCAGATCGGTGCCGCGCCAGTCCCAAAGCTCATAAACGAACCTAGATGTTCCGTTCCCTTGAACTGATCGAGTCGCGGGCGCTTGCGGTGGTTCGCGTCAGGCGTCAGCACCTGGTCGAAACTCTTATGGTGAAACCTGCCGCTTAGGTGATAGCTCGCGTGCGGATTCCAATCTCCATCTCGTGGCATAAGCACGAAGTATTCGCCCCTCCGGGATCGCCGCACAACGAGCGCAAGACGCAAATCCGCGCCATCCTCGATCGCGACGGCGTACCGGTATTCACCGGCGGGGCATGGTTGATTGAAGAACACTGCCGAACGGGCCGCCTCCCTCCGGGCTTTCCCGCTCTCGAATTCGGCTCGCCATCGATTTACCAGATCCTCTGGTGTCCCCTCGACAGCAAACCCCTGATGCTTCAGCCAGCCGTCGAATGTGTCCAAGTCGTTTGTCGTTCCAGAAAGGTCCGGTTCGCCGCCGAGGAAATTGATCGCTCGCAGGAGCTTATCGTTTGCCTGCCGCAATGCTTCAATGCGGTGCTCGAATTGCTCGCGAGTGAGCGGCCCGTCGCTCGTCGACATCGTCCCGTCATCGAGACTCGCCGCGTAGCTACAGCGAACTCTGCACCGGCAGCGACTGATGCCGGTGTCGACTTCAGTAATTGAGCTGGCCTAGTTATTTGCTGAATCTCAAACAAATGACTCTGGGAAACGTGTAAGCGCGCTGCCGTCGGTCAATTCGGAAACCTGAGTTCGCGCTCGATCTTCTGAAAGCGCGGCTCCTTGCGCAGTGGATCGAGCAGTTCATCCGTCTTAAGCAACACTAGCCCGGAGTCGCGCAAGCGGTCGGCGGTTTCCAGCCATTGCAGTGCGCTCGACACGTCACCCCACTGCGCATAGATCTCAGCATACTGGTATGCACCGGCGTCGCCAAGGTATTGCCTGATCTTCGCCACTTCTGCACGTGCCTCGGATGCGCGATTTTGCTGGTGATAAGCGATGGCCAGACACACATGGTTGTACGTGTTGATGGGTGGCGTACTGCAAGACTGCAGTGCGCCGTCGATCTCCCCCAACCGTTTGTATGAAAGGCCCCGCAATGCAGTGACGCGGGTGAGTTTTGGATTGAGACTTAATGCCCGATTGTAGGCCTCGATTGCTTTTCGATACTGTCGGGCAAAGTACAGTGCGAAACCCAACGTTTCGTGCGAAGTGGCATTGATTGGGTCCAGAGCGACCGCACGCCGAGCGTTGGTCACCGCCGATTCGGTGCGACCCACAAAGGTGAGGGGGGACACCGAACGCTGGAGCACGAAGGTGTCGCCGGGCGACAGAGCAAGAGCGCGCTCGGTTTCCTTCAGGGAATGGGTGAAATCAAAAAATCCAAACACCAATATTTGAGCCAGTGCCGAGTGCGCTTGACCCAGTTCGGGCGCCAAGGCCAGCGCTTTCTCGGCCATCCCGCGGGCCTGCGCGTAGTATTCGTGAACACTGGAACTAGTGGCGATGTTCCCCCCGATAAAACTAAGCGCCATTGCCTTACCGACATAGGCCTTGGCAAAACTCGGGTCCTGCCGAATTGCCTCGTCGTATGCAGCAATTTGCGTTAGAACCGTTTCCTTGTCTTCGCGGCCCTCCAAGCTTTCGGCCTGCAGATAGGCATCGAAGGCTTGCGGATTCTGTGTGCTGCCCAGCTCGAGGGCTGCGGCAGCGTTGGGCAGCAAAGTTGCCTGGAGAGCCTTGATGACCGCAGTGGCGATCTCAGTCTGCAGCGTCAGAATGTTCCCAAGATCGCGATCATAGGCATGCGACCACAGCTCGAATCCTGTCGCAACATCGACGAGCTGCACGGTGATGCGGACGTGCTTCCCGTCCTTGCGCACGCTGCCCTCCAGCACTGCCCCCACGTTAAGCTCGTGGCCAATAACCGCAACCGTGGTGTTCTTGCCCTTAAAGGAGAACGACGAGGTGCGCGCAGCCACATGGAGGTCGGGGATGCTCGAGAGCGAATTGAGCAACTCCTCGGACAGGCCGTCCGAAAAATAGTCCTGCGTGGGATCGCCGCTCATGTTCACGAAGGGCAGCACAGCAACCGAGTGGGCGGGAGCAGTCTGGGCGTTGGTGCCCATAGAGGCCACGGTCGCAGCGTCCGGCTTTGTCCGCAACACGGCCCAGGCACCGATCCCGATGGCCAGCCCGATTGCCACGCCCAGCGCAAGCCGAGTCCCGCGGCCCGCCACCGCAAGCCGCGGCACGGGCGCCGCAGGCTCCGCTGGGGCGCCTAGCGCAGCACGCTGCCCGGCAGGCAGCTGCGTTTTTGGCGCGGATAGTGGCCCGCCGGCACCCGGGAGGGTGTCCCGCTCGCTGTCCAGCATCGCTGTGAACTGGTAGCCCTGTCCGGCGACCGTGGTGATGGCGCCGGCTCCCAGGATCTTTCTCAGGGCGCTGATCTGCACCTGCAGGTTGTTTTCCTCCACCACCAGACCAGGCCATACCGCCTCGAGCAGTTCATTCTTGCCGACCACCCGCTCCCGGTGCGTGATCAGCAGATGCAACACGTCAAAGGCACGGGCACCGATAAATACCGGTTGGCCGTCGACCAGCAGTTGGCGTTCCGCCGGGCGCACTTCGGCACTACCGAAGCGAAGCGACCGCGTCATGGACCGGAATCCAAACCGATGGAGCTAACCGTGAATGAGAGAACCTGCCGCATCGCTCAATGTATACCGGGGCCGGAAGGTTTTCCACGAGGAGGCCGTCGATGCGCTCGAGGGTCCCAGCTGCTTCTCCTGCCGCGGCTCGCATCGTGTCGGTTGGGGGGAACATTGCCGCGCAGCATATGGATGTTTCAGAACGTTTAAGGCCTGATTCAGGCCACCAAAGTACTGAACGGCATCGCCGGTCGCACAGTACGCCCGTCGATCAAGGCGATGAATGATGAACCGCTCAACATCGCAGCCTAGCCAGCATTGGAGATCGCGGCCATGCCCCGCTACCTGATCGAACGAAACCGAGGTCCGCGTACTTGATCCGTACTTTTACAATTTGCACCGGAGATGACCATGAATACCATGACTACTGTTAATCGCTTTCGTACCGTGATTGCCACTGCGCTGTTCGGCACCGTCGCCTCCAGCTTCGCCGTCCTTCCCGCGGCCGCTGATAGCTTTGATGCCCCTGCTATCACCGTGAAATACGGCGATCTCGATATATCGAATCCGCAGGGAGCGGCGGTACTCTACGCTCGAATCCGAGCGGCCGCAGAGAATCTCTGCTCCCCCTATGATCGGAGCGGAATTGCGTCCAAGATGCGCAGAGATGCGTGCGTCAGCAACATCGTTACCAACGCGGTGACCAAGGCCAACAAGTCGGCGCTGTCGGCTGTCTATAGCTCAAAGACCGGAAAGTCCGTATCGACGACGCACCTCGCCACACTGCAAAGTCACTAAATGTCGTCCTGTGAACAGGCATCGAAGTTTGACCACGATTGTGGCCTAACCGGCGCCGAGGGCGGACCAGGGGCTCGGTTGCAACTGGAGGCATCCAGTAATATAGGCGGTCCATGGAGGGGTACCGAATGACGAAGCCGATCGACCGAGACCCGATTTACCGCAGGCGCGCCTTCGATGCGGACATTATTCAGCTGTGCGTGCGCTGGTATATCACTTGTGACCCGCTACGTGCCGGAGTTCGAGAAGCGATGGAACCGGTTCTCCACGACGGTCGGCACCTCGTGGAGGGTTGACGAGACGTATGTCTCGATCAAAGCCAAGTGGCACTATCTCTATCGCGCCGTCGACAAACACGGCAAGACCGTCGACTCCCTGCTTCGTCGCGATCGTGGCATCGGAGCCGCACAGGCTTTCTTTCGAAAGGCTCTCGCCTCGACGCTCCCGCGCGTGCCGCGCAAAGTGACGCTCGACGGCCACGTGCTGGGCCGTCGCGCTTTGTGGCTGCTGCGACGCGAGCATCCGTGCTGGCGGAACGTCAAGGTACGCACGAACAAGTATCTCAACAATCTTATTGAGCAGGACCACCGAGCGATCAAGCGACGCTGCGCATCGATGGCCGGATTCAAATCGTTCGCAAACGCGGCCATCACGATCGCGGTCATCGCACTACTGGACTAGCGGCTGCACCCGTAGGCAGGTGCCGCATTCTCGAGAATCGAGGCCTCCCCTTGGTGCGCATGAGAACTGCGTCACGCGGCAGCGCTGTTTGCGAACGATGCATGCCTAACGGCTCACATTTGCGGCGCGCGTGCCGACGTATAGTGCATCAACGTAAGGGTCGCTCCGCCGCGACGGAGTCGCACACAGATGGCCGAGTCGCACACGACAGCAGCAACCTCGGGGCGCACCCGTTCCGAACCCGCGCTAGGTTGGGTCGACAAGCTCTTCACCGTGCTCGTTATTTATGTCGTGATTGGTGCGATATGGATGCTGACCGGGCTTGGTGGGCAGAAGATCACTCACTACGTCGGGCTGTTGGCCGACTCACCGTCGTGTCTCAGCAGCGTGCTCTTCAGCATAGCGGCGGCGCGCCGTACCCCACGAGGAGCGCTGCGGATCGCATGGATCTGGTTGTCGATCGCGCTCGCCCTTTACTTCGTCGGCACCGTCATCGGCACCGGCAGTTGGCTGTTCGACCGTGATCCCTTCCCGGGGCCATCCGATGTCTTCTGCATCGCGTTCTATCCCGCCGTATTCGTTGCGGCACTGTACTTGATCCGGGCCGCCGCCGTACGCGTACCCTGGGCGCAACTTTCGATCGATGCGACGATTTGTGTGGTGGGCTTCGGCGCGTTTTTTTGGTTCCTGGTGATTCGCCCGGCCGCGTCGGGGACCGTTACCGATTTTTTCAAGCAGCTGCTGAGTCAAGTCTACGCTGGGCTCGATTGTCTGCTGCTGCTCATATTCGGCGTGCTCCTCTTGACGGGCGCGGGCAAAGCTGGCACCCGGCGTATTTCGCTGCTCCTCTGGCTCGGATTTGGGATGTTGTTCCTCGCCGACATACTGTGGTCGGCCGCCAAGGTCCGTGGTTTCTACTTGCCGGGCGGCTTTCAGGATGTATTGTACCTTTCCTGCTACCTACCACTGGCGGCTGCCGGGCGCGAGCAGATGCGCGTGCTCGCCGCTCCGGCGCCGACCACAGCACACGCCTCGGATGCCCTTGCGCGATCGCTCCCCTACGCGGCGATGCTAACCGCGTTTCTCGTGCTCGTGTCCTTCAATCACGGCGATATCGGAGGTCCGACGACCGTGATGACCATCATCATGTTCGCACTTATGCTGCTCCTGATGGCGCGCCAAGCAATTAACATGCGCGAGGAAGTAGTAAATCGCGAGCGGCGAGCCACCCGGATGGTCGAGGACCGCTACGCGTCGCTGATCGCGAACGCTTCCGATGTCATCATGATCGTGACGCCGGACGGCGTGATGCGCTTCACGTCGCCCGCTTCCGAGCGAATGTTGGGCCTGAAAGCGGAGGACATCGTCGGGAAGAATCTTCTCGACCTCTGGGTAGGCGCGGACGTCCAGGTGCTGAGGGCATTCCTCGCAGAGGTCGCCGCGACGCCGAACGGAACCGTCGGCCCGGTCGAACTGCGCATGGAACACCGTCTCAAGGGCTTCGTCCTGGAGATCGTCGGCAGCAACCTGACGAACGACCCGGCGGTGAGCGGGCTCGCGCTCAATTTTCACGACATTAGCGAGCGCAAGGCGCTCGAGGAGAAATTGCGACAGCTGGCATTTCATGACCCGCTGACACTGTTGGCGAACCGGAATCTGTTCCGTGATCGTGTTCAACACGCGCTGATATTGGC
>Ga0181521_10007578_pt1 | contig 11376 bp, 9 predicted proteins | sample PEATcosm2014_Bin_32_FD_119764 | JGI IMG/M metagenome (GOLD analysis project Ga0181521, IMG submission 119764) | Peatland microbial communities from MTU Mesocosm Facility, Houghton, MI, USA - PEATcosm2014_Bin02_60_metaG | ecosystem: Environmental > Terrestrial > Soil > Wetlands > Peat | place... | reverse complement strand
GGGCGATTACCGGGTGACCGGGCGCGCGGCGTACGCTTTCGTGGGAACATCCTATGACGTGGCGTATTACTTCGGCTATAAGCTGCCGTCCTACAGTCTGGTGAATGCGCGGGTAGGTCTCGGCCGCGGCGGCTGGGATGCCGCTCTGTTCGTGGACAATCTGACCAACAAGGCCGCGTTGGTGTCGGCGAACAACACGAGCTTCCAGTTCAACATCCCGCAGGTCGTCCGCTACTCGACGGTTCAGCCGCGCACGGTCGGCGTGCAGCTGAACTATAAATTCTGAGTGCGCGAGCGCCAGTGTGCCCCGCTCGAGCGCAGGGTCGACCGGATCCGGCGCCGGACGGTCAGGTGAGCGACCTTGGTGACCGACGCGGCGCCGGCAGCGCTATAGCGTTGCGTCGAGCGCCATGGCGGGCCAGGTGGCGGCGAATCGCGCACCTCCCAGCGGCGATTGCGAAACACTGACTTCGCCGCCATGCCATTCGATGGCGCGCTTGACGATCGCCAAGCCCAGCCCGAATCCCGCCTTTTTGCCGCCGCCATCGTCCAGTTGCACGAAGGATTCGAACACCCTCTGCCGGTCCTTTTCCGGAATTCCCGGACCATCATCGTCGACCAGCAATTCATTGAGCCCGTCCTGTGCGTTGAACGTCACCCGAACCTCGCTCTTCGCATGACGGGCGGCGTTATACAGGAGGTTCTTCAGTACCGTTTCGAGCAGGTGCAGGTCACAGTTCACTTGGTCGGCATCACCGTGCACCTCGGCGCACATCCGGATATCCGGACGCGCATCGCGTCTGACGTATTCGGCAATAGCGGGTACGAGGGTCGTGAAGTTGTGCGTGCCGACATTCAGCGACATGTCCGCCCGTTCGAGGATCGCGTAGTTCAACGTCGCGGTCACGAGGTCGTTGATCGCGGCGATATCCGCTTTGATGTTGCTCAATGATGCCTTCACTTGAGCGGTGCTTTGCGCCTGTTGCGCCAATTCAATTTCGAACTGCATGCGTGAGAGCGGCGTTTTGATTTCATGAGACACCGCATTGGACATGTCCTTATGCGAAACGATCAGCCCATCGATTCGCGCGGCCATTTTGCGAAAGGTCTCTGCCAAGGCATAGATCTGCGAACGCGGCCTGATGTCGGCATCGAACACCCAGTTCTTGTCGCCGTATCGTGCGGCGGCTCTCTCCAGCGCGCGCAGGTCGCGCGTCAACGGCCAGATCCAGATCATGAGGACCAGCGCGATCGCCGCGTAGAAGAGCAATGTGAGCGTCCACTCCAGCACGCCGCGTTGCGTATCCGGCTCGACGGACTTGAGCGCCAGCACGTGCTCGTCGTCGAGCTGCTTCAATGCCCATGTTTCTCCCGCCGCGGCCTGCATATAGGCAATTTTGCCGCGCTTGAGCTTGTCCAATGTCTCCCGACCGGCGATGTCCGTCGTCGCGAACAGCTCGACATTCCCGCCCGTTTTGGCGGCAATGCCGGCGAGGAAGTGCTGCCACTCCGGCTTCGGGAGGCTGCGCAGCTGCGTGTCCAGCACATACAGCGCGAGGGCCTGCGAGCGATCATCCGCCGTGTCTTGACTGCTGTAGGCTTGCAGCAACTTATCCTGGCTCCAGCTGACGGCAGCCAGTGTGAGCACGATCAATAGATACAATCCTAGGAAATGACGCGCCATGCCTCACCAGGCATCGGGAACGAATAGATAGCCCTGCCCCCAGATGGTCTTGATCCGTTCCGAGCTATCGGCATCCTCGCCGAGCTTCCTGCGCAGATGAGAAATGCGGACGTCCAACATCCGGTCGACGCCGTCGTACTCGCGGCCGTAGAGCCGCTGAAAAAGCGCGGTGCGCGATTGAATTTCTCCGGCGTGCGCGGCCAGATGGACGAGCAGATCGAACTCGTTGCCGGATAGCGAGACGGGTTGGCCGTTCAAGCTGACCGAACGGGCGACGGTGTTGATGTGCAATCGTCCAAATCGCAGGCTCGTGTGCTCGACCCGAGGCGGAACCTTGCTGCGCCGTAAAAGCGCGTTGATTCGCGCCATGAGCACTCTCGGCTCGACGGGCTTGATGACATAGTCATCGGCGCCGAGTTCCAGACCCAATACGTGATCGATGTCGTTGTCGCGCGCGGTCAGTATCAGGATGGGATTGCCGTATTGGGGCCGCAATTGCTTGCAAATCGAGAAGCCATCCTGGCCGGGCAATCCAAGATCCAGAATGATGAGATCGGGAACGTCGAGTTGCACCTGCGCCAGCACCCGATCGCCGCGGGCGACGGTCGTGACCCGAAAGCCATTGTTCTCCAAATAGCAGCTCACCAATTCGGCGAGCCGCAGATCATCTTCTACCAGCATGAGGGACGGAATGACGGGTTTGTTCATTTAAGATCGGTCGGGACTACGGGTCACCTCAGTCGAAAATATTCCAGGGCTGTCTACGCTTATGCCGGTAGCGAATCGCTTCACGGATGACGCGCAGCACTTCAGAGGCCAGCACCTGCTGTAGTTGCAGATCTTTGAGCTGGAACACCAGATCTTCGGTAAAGATCAATTCAATGCTGTAGGTCCCCTCCGTATACTTTTCCCAGCAGCGTTTGACATCCTGGCGATCCAGGATCACCAGACATAGGGATTCTTCGCGCGCCGATTTCCACGTGGCGCGCACCAGCGTATCGCATTGCTTATCGTTCAACGCCAATGTACAAATGCGGGGGCTCAGCTCCAGTTGGATGGCGTCGCCGCCGCTGTCGGTTGCGGCACTCGCCGGCGGCTGCAAAAGCACGCTCAGCGAGCCAAAGAGCACGCTCAATGAGCCCCGGAGGCAGGCCCGGGCGATCTCGCTGCGGACCCTAGAAGGTGTAAACGGCACCGACAAACGCTGTCGCAACGCTATGCTCCGCAACGATCGGGCTATTGGCGATGGCATTTCCCAGCCGTTCGTATTCGGCGAACGCATTGAAACGCCATTTGCCGGCCAAGGGCAGTGTATATCCCACTTTGATGAACGGATCTAACGCCGCTCCCCCCTCATAGATGGTGTTATCTCCATAATAGTAGTTGACGATCGCCGCGCTCTTCCACGTGATGCCGATGTTCGCCGTCAACACGCCCGTCGACTCGAGCAGCGGTATTCCCAGAGCCGCGCGGATCTCATCGCCGCCATTCTGGCCGGTGATCTCGTGCAGCACGTCGAGCTGGCCGGAGATGCGGCCGACTTTGAAGGTCCACTCGGGGCCGGCCAGATACGTGATGCGTCGCGGGCGCGGCGGGATTTTGACGGCACCGGGCGTATTTTCCGCCACCGTCGGACTCGCGGTGTAATCCACCTGGCCGCTTGGCGAGAAGCCGGTAATGAAGAAATTCTGCAAGTCGGTGCGATAGAAATACACCCGGTCGTAGCCGGGTGTGGCCACCAGATTGAGCTGGTTCGTGTCATTTTCCGCGAGCGTCCATCCCACATCGAGGTCATTGAGGAAGAACCGCTTACCGTAGTAGCTGACCTGGGGAATCACGACGAGGGGAATGTCCTCGCCGTTCACCAAGGGATTGGTTCTGACGCCAGCGCCCAATGCCACGCTGAAATTCCAGCGCCCGACGGCGGCACAATCCTCGGACGGCCCCTTGCAGTCGTCCTGCGGAGCTGCCGAGTGCGCCGGCATCACGCCGGCGATGCACGCCCCGAGCAGTAATTTGGCAACCATGGGTGGGCGTTCTTGAGCTGCTTGCATCGCGACTCGGATAGTCGCAGAAGAGGCCCTGAGCCGCTATTGGCGATTTGTAGCCGCTTGTAACGAAGTGTAACCGCGGCCGCGTGCCGGCCGGCGGGCCTTTACAAAGGAACACACTTTTGAACAAATCGATCACAGCTTAATTCGTGTCCCGCAATTACCATCTCGCTTCAGGAGGCGGCCATGCAACAGCGCAATCATATCGTTGGAATGGGCACCGGAATCGGTGCGCTGCTCGTCGCGGCGGCGATGCTGGGCGGATGCGGGGGAGGCTCGGCGAGCACCGCACAGGCACCGTCCGGCGCTGCGCCCACTGGCGGCGCCCCGCCAACCGCCGTCGTCCAGGCGGAGAAATCCGACAGCCCCGTCGATCCGGCGATCGTGGCGGCCGACAACGCCTTCGGCCTGAGCTTGTTGAATACCCTGATTCCGGGCGACAGCGGCAATGTGGCGATCTCGCCGATCAGCGTCGCATTGGCACTGCAAATCGTCTACAACGGTGCCGCCGGCACGACGCAACAGGCGATGGCGCAAACCCTGCAGCTCGGCAGTGTCGATACTCAGACCCTCAACAGCGACAACGCGGCCCTGCAGGCGTCGCTGCTCAACCCGGATCCCAAGGTGCAACTCACGATTGCCAATTCACTGTGGATGCACCTCAGCAACAATCCGGTTTCAGCATCGTTCACTCAGGCCGATGAGACCTACTACGGCGCGACGCTGGGGGATCTGTCCGGCGCCCCCGCCAACGTGAACGCGTGGGTCGCCGGCGAAACCCATGACCTGATCACGCAAATTCTGCCGCAGGCGGACTATAACCTCGTCGTCGCGGTCATCGCGAACACCATCTATTTCAAGGGTCAGTGGAGCACGGCATTCGATCCCACTCTGACGGCCGCCGCACCCTTCACGTTGAGCGACGGCACGCAAGCATCGGTTGACATGATGCATCAGACGGGGACCTATCCCTATCTGCGGGGCGCCGACTTTCAGGCAATCCGCATCCCCTACGGCCAGGGCCGCCTGAGCATGCTGATCGTGCTGCCGGATTCCAGCAGCAGCCTCAGCCGCTTCGTTGCCGGCATGACCACGGGGGAGTTGAACAGCTGGACCGCACAACTGCAGACACTCTACGGAAGCATTGCACTGCCACGCTTCACATCGACGTATGGGGCCTCGCTGCCGAGCGCGCTGTCATCGCTCGGCATGGGCATCGCCTTCTGTGCCAGCAACGCCGCGGACTTTTCCGCACTCGCCCCCAATACCTGCATATCCGACGTGGAGCACAAGACGGTGGTCGAGGTCGATGAGAGCGGCACCGTGGCGGCGGGCGCTACCACGGTCACCGTCAGTCCCACCATTGCACAGGTCCCTCAGTTCACGGTGACCATGGACCATCCATTCTTTTACGCCATACAGGACGACAAGACGGGCGAGCTGCTGTTCATCGGCGTCCTGATGAATCCAGGCTGAGATTGGAGCGGTGACAGCAAATGAAATGCCGACACGTCTGCGGTGCGATCGGGTGGTACTTGGGATTCCTGTCAGCGCTGACCGGCTGCGGGGGCGGTCTGGGGAGCGGGGAATCGGGGTTCACTTCGTATCAGTCGCCCCTATTCGATGGTTCAGGACCTTCCGGCTTAATTCGAGGCAGCGACGGCAATTTCTACGGGACGACGACGTTCGGCGGGAAGTTCCAAAAAGGCACACTGTTTAGAATCACCCCGGAGGGTGAAGAAACCGTGGTGTATGCGTTCGCCGGCGGCTCGGACGGCGCGTATCCCTCACCCGGCCTGGTTCAGGGTGCCGGCAACAGCTTCTACGGAACAACCTATGAAGGCGGCGTGGGCGTATGCCCGCGCGCCACCGCCACCCTCACGGGCGGAGCGGTGCAACCAGCGTCGACCTGCGGCACCGTCTTCACAGTCACTCCGGACGGCGCAGAAACGGTGCTCTACTACTTCCGGGGCTTGGCCGACGGCGGACAGCCGACCGGCGCCTTGGTCCAGAGCGGCGGGAATTTCTACGGCACCACGAATTACGGCGGTGTCACCAGCGCCGGTTGCGGCAGCTCCGGCTGCGGCACGGTATTTCGCATCACGCCGGCCGGCGCAGAAACGGTGCTCTTCGCATTCACCGGCGGCCTCAACGACGAGAGCCTACTGCCTTCGAGCTTGGTTGAGGGCAATGATGGTGATTTTTACGGGGTAACGAACGTCGGCGGCACGAACAACGACGGCACGGTCTTCAAAGTCACTCCCGCCGGGGTCGAAACGGTGCTGCATTCGTTCACCGGATGTGTCAACGGCAGTACCGATGGCTGCCAGCCGGCGACGGCCCTGATTCAAGGCAGCGATGGCAACTTTTATGGGACGACGGCATTCGGCGGCAGCGGTAGCGATGGCACCGTCTTCAAGATCACGCCGTCCGGTGTCGAGACGGTGCTCTATTCCTTTACCGGAGACACTAACGGCGGCGGCGGCGATGGCTACTCTCCGACCGCCTTGATTCAGGGCATCAATGGCAACTTTTACGGGACCACGGCCGGCGGCGGCGCAGCCGGCGCCGGCACGCTCTTCATGATCACGCCCTCCGCTGTCGAGACGGTGCTGTATTCGTTCACCGGAGGTTTTAACACTGGGCGCACCGATGGCTACTCCCCCAACGCCGTGATTCAGGGCAGCGGTGGCGATTTCTATGGGACGACGGCGTGTGGCGGCGCGAATCAAGCCGGTACGGTCTTCAAGATCAATGCGGCCGGTGAGGAAACGGGCCTTTACTCATTCAACGGCGGCAAGACCTGCCAGTTCTACCCGTAAGCGCGTGTGACGCGGTCGGCGTGCTCAGCCATTGAGCACGCGGTGCACTTGCTGCACACAGGCAGAGCCTTCGCCCACCGCGGCCGCGACGCGTTTGATGCTGCCGCAGCGGACATCACCGACCGCGAAAACACCCGGGATACTGGTCTCGAAGAACTCGGGAAGTCGCGCGGCGGGCCATTTTTCAGGCAGTAGGTCCGCGCTCCGCAGATCGGGACCGGTTCGAATGAAGCCTTTCTCGTTCAGGGCAATGCAGCCGTTCAGCCAGTGCGTGGCAGGCGCCGCGCCGGTCATGAGAAAGACGTGGCCAATGGCGTGCGTCTCGGATATGCCGCCCGGCGCGCTGCGCCAGGTCACGCTCTCGAGGTGCTCCTCACCGTCGAGCGAGGTGATCTCGGTCTTCGCGTGCAAGGTGATGTTGGCCGTGTCCGCAATGCGGCGAATGAGGTACTGCGACATGCTGTCGGCGAGGCCGCTCGATCGAACCAGCAAGTGCACCCTTCGACAGGAACCCGCGAGAAATACGGCGGCCTGACCCGCCGAGTTGCCGCCCCCGACGACGATGACCTCGCCGTTCCCGCAGCGACGCGCCTCGGTCGAGGTCGCCGCGTAGTAGATTCCCATGCCGAGAAAACGCGAGGCGCTCGGCAGGGCGAGCTGGCGATACTCCGCACCGGTGGCGACGATGACGGACCGCGTGCGCACGAGGTGTCCGTGCGCGAATTCGATCGCGTAAGGCCGCTGCTCACAGTTCAGGCGCGTTGCCGTATTGGCGGTCCGGATTTCGGCGCCGAATTTCTGCGCCTGCACGAGGGCTCGCGACGCGAGCGCGAGCCCCGAGATGCCGGTCGGAAAACCGAGATAATTCTCGATCTTCGAACTCGAGCCGGCCTGTCCGCCGGGCGTACCGGTTTCGAGGACCAGTACATCGAGACCTTCCGAGGCGGCATAAACGGCCGCCGCCAATCCCGAAGGTCCTGCGCCAATCACGGTGAGGTCGCGCACGCGCTCGACGTCGAGCTGCGGGTTCATCCCCAGACAGGCCGCGACCTCTTCATTGCTGGGATTCTTCAGCACCAGCGCGCCGCGGCACAGCACCACCGGAATCTCGTCGAGCTTGACATGAAAGTGCTCGAGCAGATCGCGCACCGAGGCATCTTGGTCGACGTCGAGATTGACGTAGGGAAACGTGTTGCGAGTCAAAAACTGCTGCAGCCGCAGCGTGCCGGAAGAGCGAGTCGAGCCGAGCAATATGACGTCGCCGCGCTGCGACTCGATGAGACCCACGCGCCGCAGAATGAATGCGCGCATGAACAGCTCGCTGAGCTGCGCGTCGTTCTGAATGATGGCACGCAGGGGGCCCTCATCGATCGCCAGGAGCTCGCCCGCTTCGCGCACGCGCATGCGCACCATGCTGCCGACGCCGCGCAGCGTGCTCATTTCGCCGGTGAAGCTGCCGGGCATGTGCACGGTCACGGGGACTTCTCCGCCGATGCCGACCTGGACGACTTCGATACTGCCCGACAGCACCACGAACAGGGGGCGGCGCTCGCCCGGCTCCGCCAGCACCTCGCCTGGGCGCGTGGTGACCCGGTGACCGTGACCCCCCAGCCGGGAGACTTGCGCAGGCGTCAATTGTGGAAACATCTGCGCCTGGCGTCCGGAGATGCTCATGGATGTGGCTCGACGTCGATGAGGGTCTCCGAAGGCGGGCTCACGGCGCGAAGCTTCGCCGCCACGTGCTCAGCAGCGGCCATCACGCGCAGCACGTTCTCGCCCGCGACCTTGGCCACCTCGCCGTCCGTCCAACCGCGGCGCATCAGCTCCATCAGCAGTGCGGGATAACGATCCACGCCCTCGAGGCCGCGCGGCGCATCCGGAATGCCGTCGAAATCCGAGCCTAAGCCCACGTGATCGACGCCGGCCACTTGACGGACATGGTCGATATGATCGGCGACTTGCTCGAGGGTCGTGACGGGCCTTGGATGTTCGCTCTCCCAGAGCGCGAGCGCCGCTTTGGCGCGCTCCGGCTGGCCGATGTACAGCCCATTGTAGGGTGGGCTGTTGTAGCGCGCCTTTTCCGCGGCGCGATCGGCCTCCCATTGGTTGCGCGCCGCCGAGACATAGGCTGGAAAAAAATTCACCATCACGACACCGCCGTTTTTTGCAACCAGGCGCAGGATTTCGTCGGAGACATCGCGCGGATGGTCGACGAGCGCGCGCGCGGAAGAATGGGAAAATATGATGGGTGCCTCGCTGAGCGCGAGCGCCGCCTGCATCGTCTCGGGTGAGACGTGACTCAGATCGACGAGCATGCCCAGCCGATTCATTTCGCGGACGACGTCAGCGCCGAACGGAGTCAATCCATGGTGCCGGGGCGCATCGGTCGCGGAATCGGCCCAATTCGTGTCCCGTATGTGCGTCAACGTCATATAGCGCGCGCCGAGCTCGTACATCTGGCGCAGCACCGCGAGCGAGTCGTTGATTTGGTGACCGCCTTCGATGCCGATCAGGGACGCAATTTTTCCGGCCTTGTGGATTCTGCGGACGTCGGACGCCGTATAGGCCATCTCGAAATCCGCCGGGTACTTGGCGGCGATGCGCTTGACCAGGTCTATTTGCTCGAGGGTGGCCTGAACTGCCTCGGGACCCTTGATGTCGACCGGAACCCATACCGACCAAAATTGCCCGCCGACGAGGCCCGCGCGCAGCCGCGCAATATCGGTCATGAGCGGGGCGGCATCCGGCGGCGGCGGAATCTTGGACGTATCGGACTTGAGATCAAGGGCCGCAAGCCGCCCTTTGAATCGATCGCGAATCTCCCACGGCAGATCATTGTGACCGTCGATCAACGGCGTCTGCTTGAGGACCTGGACGATGCGGGTCTGGTAATCCGCATCCATCGCAAGCCCCGGCACCGGCACGCTCAGCCACAGGCCGAGCGCCGCGATACCAATCGCCGCGGCTCTACCGATCGCCGCGCCTCTGCCGATCACCGCGCCTCTGCCGATCGCCGCGGCATTCGTCTGAATGGTCATGGGTTGCTCGCTCCCCTGGCGCCGAAGATTGCTGCGTGTGGATGATACCTAGTTGAATATGCCGCCGTAGCGCTCGCGCAGAATTGCTTTTTGCACCTTGCCGGTGCCCCCCACCGGCAGGGACTCCAGAAAAACGACCTCCTCCGGCAGCCACCATTTGACGACCCGCGCCGCGAGGAACTCCAGGATCTCATCACGCTCGAGCGCCTGTGCCGGCTTGCGCACGATACACAGCAAGGGCCGCTCTTCCCATCTCGGGTGTTTTACGCCGATGACCGCGGCCATGGCCACGGCCGGGTGGCCGATGGCGGCGTTTTCGAGGTCAATCGAACTGATCCATTCACCGCCGGTCTTGATCAGGTCCTTGGCGCGATCTCGAATCTGCACGGTGCCTTGCGCATCGATGGTGGCAATATCGCCGGTGGGGAACCAACCATCGATGAGCGCCGTGGCATCGGTTTTGTAGTATCGCTCGATCACCCATTGCCCGCGCACCAGCAACTCCCCCTGCGATATACCGTCGCGGGGCAGCGTGGCGCCGTATTCGTCGATCACTTTGATCTCAACGCCAAAGGCGGATTTGCCCTGTTTGGCGCTGCAGGCATGCCGTGCGGCAGCGGGCAAATTCATTTGTCGAGAACTCAAGCCCGCCATGGTCGCGGCCGCCACGGTCTCGGTCATGCCCCAGCCCTGGCGCACCTCCACGCCGTATTCATCGGCATACTTGGCGATCAACGCCATCGGCATGGCCGACCCGCCGACGAGGACTCGCCGCAGGGTCGAGAAGCGCAAGCCGCCTTGCTCGACATGTCCCATGAGCGACAGCCAGATGGTGGGCACGCCGGCCGCGACGGTAACGCCTTCGGCCTCGATCAGTTCGTACAGACTGGCAGCGTCCAGGCGTGGCCCGGGCAGCACCAATGTCGCGCCGCCGATCGGCGCGGCATAGGGAATGCACCAACCATTGACGTGAAACATGGGCACCACCGGCAGAATCGTGTCTTGGGGCGAAATCGACATCACTCCGGGCAGGCAGCAGGTGATGGCATTGAGCACCATCGAGCGATGCGAATAGAGCGCGCCCTTCGGATGGCCGGTGGTGCCGGACGTATAGCACAGGGCGGCGCCGCTGCGTTCATCGAACTGCGGCCAGTCAAACCGATCCGAGTGGGGGGCGATGAGGTCCTCGTAGCACAGGACGTTGGCAACGCCTTCGACCGCGGGCATGTGCGCCGCATCGCTCAAACAGATCCACGCCTTGACCTTGGGACAGTGGGGCGCGAGGCCCTGGATCAACCGGGCAAAGTTGCCGTCGAACAGCAGCACGCTGTCTTCGGCGTGATTCACGATGTAGATCAACTGCGCGGGATGCAGGCGCGGATTGCAGGTGTGTATCACCATGCCGCTGCCCGACACGGCGTAATAGGCCTCGAGGTGGCGGCGGTTATTGCAGGCAATGGTTCCTACCGCCTCGCCCGCGCGGAGGCCCAAGTGCTCGAGCGCATTCGCAAGCCGGCGCGCGCGTGCGGCGCACTCGGCGTAGGTGTAGCGAAACAGCAGCCCATGCGTCTCGCGCGAGACGATTTCCACGTCGCCGAACTGGGCGGCGGCATGCTCGATGACATCCGAAATCAACAGGGCCCGATCCATCATGAGGCCGGGTTGGAGCATATCGTGCCACTCCCCTTTTTGAGTGCTTTTCGAACTCCGCGCAGCGCCAGTCTGATACGGATTCACGCTCGCGTACAATTCATCAAAGGAGGCGAGACGAGGCCGCAGGC
>Ga0181521_10007575_pt1 | contig 11377 bp, 15 predicted proteins | sample PEATcosm2014_Bin_32_FD_119764 | JGI IMG/M metagenome (GOLD analysis project Ga0181521, IMG submission 119764) | Peatland microbial communities from MTU Mesocosm Facility, Houghton, MI, USA - PEATcosm2014_Bin02_60_metaG | ecosystem: Environmental > Terrestrial > Soil > Wetlands > Peat | place... | reverse complement strand
GATCGCTGAGTTGTTGACCAGGATTCGCAACGCGACCCACGCGCGGCACGAGCGCGTCGAGGTGGCCCATTCGCGCCTTCGCGAGGCGATCTGCCGGGTGCTGGCTGCCGAGGGATTCCTCGGCGCCGTCGAGACCGGCGGCGAGGCTCCCAAGCGCACGCTCGCGCTCAGCCTGCGCTACTCGGACAAGCGCGAGCCCGTGATTCGCGGGATACGGCGCGTCAGCCGCCCGAGCTTGAGGAGATATTCGGGCGCCAGCGATATCCCGCGAGTGCGCGGCGGGCTCGGCGTACAGGTGCTCTCGACCCCGCTCGGTGTGATGACCGACCGCGAGGCCAAGCGCCAAAAAGTCGGCGGCGAGATTCTGCTCGCAATCTGGTAGAGGCGGTCTGATAAGGAAGTCGAAGGCGTCATGTCGCGTATAGGAAGATTACCCGTCACGCTTGATAAGAACGTCCAGGCAGTCGTGGCCGGCGGGATTCTCAAGATCGAAGGGCCGAAGGGCAAGTTGGAGATGCAGCTCCAGCCCGGATTCGGCCTCGAGATAAAGGACTCGAAGATTGTCGTTACGCGCTCCGGCGACTCACAGGGAGAGCGTTCGAAGCACGGGTTGATCCGCAAGCTGGTGGCCAACATGGCCGAGGGCGTAAGCAAGAGCTTCACCCGCGTGCTCGAGATCAACGGCGTAGGCTATCGTGCCGAAGTCAAGGGTAATAATATCCAGATGACGCTTGGCTATTCTCATCCGATCCTCTACCAGTTGCCGCCCGGCGTGAAGGCGAAGGTCGACCGCCAGGTGGTGATTACTCTGGAGAGCGCCGATCGGCAGTTGATCGGCCAGGTCGCGGCCCAGATCCGCGAGCTGCGGCCGCCCGAGCCGTATAAGGGCAAGGGTATCAAGTACGCAACCGAAACCATCCGCCGCAAGGCGGGCAAAGCCGCCGCGACCGCGAGCGCGAGCTGAACGGAACGCCGATGCCTTCCGAGAAGACGGAAAAACGTACTGCCAGGCGCGAGCGGATCAGGCGCAAGGTCGTGGGCAGCGACGCGCGCCCGCGGCTCTCGATCTATCGCTCGCTGCATCATATCTATGCGCAGATCATATCGGACGAATCGGGGCGCACGCTGTTGGCGGCTTCGACGCTGGGCGCGGAGCTGGCCGGGAATCTGAAGAAGAAAGGCGACGTCTCTGCGGCCAAGGCGGTCGGCAAAGAGATCGCGGCTCGATGCCTCAAGAATGGAATCAGCGAAGTGACTTTCGATCGCAACGGGTTTCTCTATCACGGCCGGATCAAGGCCCTGGCGGACGCGGCGCGCGAGGCCGGACTCAAGTTCTGAGGGACCAGAGACGGGGAATAAAGTGGCTGAACGGATAGATCCTCAGGGACTCGAGCTGAAAGAGAAGGTTGTGCATATCAACCGGGTCGCCAAGGTCGTCAAGGGCGGCCGGCGCTTCAGCTTCAGCGCGCTGGTGGTGGCCGGCGATCAGAACGGGCTGGTCGGCTTCGGGCTCGGCAAGGCCAATGAAGTTCCCGAAGCGATCCGCAAGGGCGTCGAGCGGGCCCGCAAGAGCCTGGTACGTGTGCCGATCAAAGGCGGGACGATCCCCTACGAAGTGATCGGGCGCTTCGGCGCGGGCAAGGTGATCCTGAAACCGGCCTCCGAAGGCACTGGAGTAATCGCGGCGGGTGGCGTGCGCGCGGTAGTGGAACTGTCGGGAATCCGCAACATCCTGACCAAGCGCCTGGGCTCATCCAACCCGCACAATCTGGTCAAGGCTACGCTGCAGGCGCTGACCGAATTACGCGATCCAAAGGATATCGCGCGCTCGCGCGGCCGTGAGCCCGAGCGCCCGGAAGCGGCCTGAAAATTTGAGACTGTAGAATTTGGGAATGTGAAATAAAGATGTCCGAAACCATACATGTGAGACTGGTGGGCAGCCCGATCAGCACCAACCGGCGCGTGCGCGAAACGCTCCGGGGGCTGGGGCTTACGCGCATGGGCCGGGAGCGCGAACTCGAGCGCACGCCGATGGTGGAAGGGATGATCCGCAAGGTGTCTCATCTGGTTCAGGTCAAGGGCGAGCCAGAGCAGGGAAAGGGCTAACGGCGCCAGACGATGGACTTGAGCACGCTGAAACCGTCCCCCGGCTCGAAGAAGCGCCGCAAGCGGATTGGCCGCGGAATCGGTTCGGGCCATGGCAAGACTTCGGGCCGCGGACACAAGGGCAAGGGTTCGCGCAGCGGCGGGAACACGCCGCCCGGCTATGAAGGCGGCCAGATGCCGCTCAAGCGGCGGCTGCCCAAGCGCGGGTTTCGCCGCCTGCTCAAGAATGCGGCGCGCCGCGATCGCCACGCGTTGGTCAATCTCGCGCGGCTGTCGATCTTCGCCGAAGGCGAGACGATCGATCCTGCGACGATGGCGGAGCGGGGCCTGGTACCGGCGGGCCGGATGGTAAAGGTGCTCGGAGACGGCGAGCTGAAGGCCAAACTGACGATCAAGGCGCACGCCTTTTCGGCGGGAGCGCGCGAGAAAATCGCCGCCACGGGCGGCACCGCGGAGTTGCTGAAAAGCGCATAAGACCAATGCTTGAGGGGGTTTCAAACGCCTCGCGCATCCCGGAATTGCGCCGCCGGCTGTTGTTCACAGCCGCGATGCTGGCCGTGTATCGAATCGGCGTGGCGGTGCCGACTCCGGGAATCGACGGGCAGGCGCTCGCCTCGTTTTTCGACGCGGCAAAATCGACCCTGTTCGGATGGATCAACCTGTTCTCGGGCGGCGCGCTCGAACGCTTCTCGGTCTTCGCGCTTGGAATCATGCCGTACATCTCGGTCGCGATCATTTTGGACCTGATGAAGATCGCGTCGCCGTATCTCGATGAGCTTTATAAAGAAGGCGAGGCCGGCCGGCGCAAGATCACGCAGTACACGCGCTACGGCACGGTCGGGCTGGCGATCCTGCAAGGGATGATGATCGCCGTGTCGCTGGAGAGAATCCAGGCGCCGGGCGGCGGATCCGTAGTCTACAATCCCGGCTGGAGTTTCCGGCTGCTGACGGTCGTGACCCTGTGCGCCGGCACGATGTTCATCATGTGGCTTGGCGAGCAGATCACCGAGCGCGGAATCGGCAACGGCATCTCGTTGATCATCATGGCAGGAATCGTGGCGCGGCTGCCGGGCGCGCTCGGCGTCACGGCGCAGTTCGTCCGCGAAGGCGAGATGAGCATCTTCCTGCTGATCTTTATCCTGGCGATCGCGGTTGCGGTCACGGGCGGAATTGTCTACATCGAGACCAGCCAGCGCCGAATCCCGGTGCAGTATGCCCGCCGGGTCGTGGGGCGCAGGATCTACGGCGGCCAGACCTCGCATCTGCCCCTCAAGATCAACACCTCGGGGGTCATACCGCCGATCTTCGCCTCGTCGATCCTGGTCTTCCCGGCGACGGTGGCCACGTTCGTCCCGGCGCTCAAGGACTATTCGGCGTTTCTCACGCCCGGCGGCCCCATATATGATGTGGTATACGTGGCGTTGATCGTCTTCTTCTGTTACTTCTACACTGCCGTCACGTTCAATCCGGTTGACGTCGCGGACAATCTCAAGAAGAATGGCGGGTTCATTCCGGGTATCCGGCCGGGACGGTTCACCGCCGAGTACATCGACCGTGTGTTGTCGCGGATCACGCTCGGTGGCGCGATCTACGTGAGCGCGGTGTGCATCCTGCCGACGATTTTGATCGAACGCTTCAACGTGCCGTTCTACTTCGGCGGCACGGCGCTCCTGATCGTGGTCGGCGTGGCGCTGGATACGGTGGCCCAGATCGAGACTCATCTGCTGACGCGCAACTACGAGGGCTTCATGCGGCGCGGGCGGGTCAAGTCGAGGAGGGGCTGACCAGTGCGGCTGGTGATGCTTGGCCCTCCGGCCGCGGGCAAGGGCACTCAAGCGCGGCTTCTGGCCGAAAGGCTCAAGGTGCCGCACGTCGCCAGCGGCGACCTGCTGCGCGATGGGGTGCGCCATCGCACGCCGCTCGGGATGCAGGCGAAGAGCTACATGGATCGGGGCAATCTGGTGCCCGACGAATTGGTGTTGCAGCTGATTGACGAGCGTCTTCAAAAACCCGACGCGCAGGCCGGGTTCATACTGGACGGATTTCCGCGCACGGTCGCACAGGCCGAGGCGCTGGCGAAAAGGCTGCAGGCGCGTGGCGTCGCGCTCGACAAAGCGATCGAACTGATGGTTCCGGACGAAGAAGTCGTGAAGCGAATCTCGGGGCGGCGCACCTGCCGCAATTGCGGCGCGATGTATCACACGATTTTCGATCCGCCCCGCAACGTCAACGTGTGCAACGCCTGCAATGGCGAGCTCTATCAGCGCGAGGATGACGAGGAAGGCACGGTCCTGATGCGGATCGAGGTGTACAAGGCGAATACGCGCCCGCTGTCCGAGCATTACGAGCGGACGGGTCTGCTCGCGCGCATGGACGGAGTGGGCAGGCCCGACGAGATCAGCCGGCGAATCCTGAGCGTGCTCGACGATACGCGCGCTCAACCGGCGGCCCCGGCGCGGGCGAAGGGCGGGGCGTGATCCTGCTCAAGACCGCAGACGAGATCGCCTTGATGCGCAAGGCGAACCAGATTGTCGCCGAGATCCTCGCGGCGGTGGCGGAAGCGGTCCGCCCCGGAATCACTACCGGGGAACTCGATCGCATGGCCGAAGAATTGATTTACAAGAAAGGCGCCAAGCCGGCGTTCAAGGGTTACGCGCCGCGCGGCGTGGTTTATCCCAAGTGTCTGTGCGTGTCGATCAACGACGAGATCGTTCATGGCATCCCGTCGGGCCGCAAGCTCAAAGCCGGCGATATAGTCGGGCTGGACTTTGGCGTTGTGTACCAGGGATTTTACGGCGATTCGGCGCGGACCGTGGCGGTCGAGAAGATTCCCGAGCGCGTCGAGCGCCTGCTCAAGGTCACGCGTGAAGCGCTCTACGCCGGAATCGAGCAGGCCCGCCCCGGTAATCGATTGGGCGATATCTCACGCGCAGTGCAGGAAGTCGCGGAGGGCGCGGGATTTTCAGTGGTGGAGGAATTCGCGGGACACGGAATCGGCCGCAGTCTCCATGAAGATCCGCAGGTGCCGAATTATTTCCGGCGCGGGATGCCCAACCCCCGCCTGCAGGAAGGGATGGTGCTCGCGATCGAGCCGATGGTAAACGAGGGCGGCGCCGACTTGAGAATTCTGGACGACGGATGGACCGCAGTCACCGCGGACGGAAGGCTGTCGGCGCATTTCGAGCATTCGGTCGCGATTACCGGTGAGGGGCCGCAGATCCTGAGCGAGCTGGAGCATGTCTAAGGGCGACGCGATCGAAGTCCAGGGCACCGTGCTGGAAGCGCTGCCCAACGCCATGTTCCGGGTCTCACTCGAAAACGGCCATCGGGTGCTGGCGCATATTTCGGGCAAGATGCGGATGCACTACATCAAGATTTTGCCCGGCGACAAGGTCACCGTAGAGCTGTCGCCTTACGACTTGAGCCGCGGCCGGATTACGTACCGGATGCGTTGAAGACCTACTATGAAAGTTCGACCGTCGGTAAAAAAAATCTGCAAGAATTGCAAGGTGGTACGCCGCCTTGGTGTGGTGCGTATCATCTGTTCCAATCCACGCCACAAGCAGCGTCAGGGATAGGAGGTCGCATCGATGGCGCGCGTAGCGGGAATCGAGCTGCCCAGGAACAAGCGGATGGAAATCGCGCTCACGTATGTCTACGGGATCGGGCGCTCTGCCGCGCTCAAGATCCTGAAGGCGGCCAACGTCGATTTCGGCAGAAAGAGCGACGATCTGACGCCCGAGGAGCAGGTCCGCATCCGCCAGGTGCTCGACGACGGCTACAAGGTCGAGGGCGATCTCCGGCGCGAGGTGCAGCAGTCGATCAAGCGGCTGACGGATCTCGGATGCTATCGTGGCGTGCGCCATCGCCGCGGATTGCCGGTGCGCGGGCAACGCACGCATACCAACGCACGCACGCGCAAAGGACCGCGCAAAGTAGTGGCAGGCAAGCGGCAGGCGCCGCCTAAAGGATAACGATGGCCGACGAGAAGGAAACCAAAACCGAATCGGTTAAGCCGCCCGCCGCGGCAGGCGAAGCGGGCGCACCTGCGGCCGCCGGCGGCGCTCCCGCTCCTACGCCCAAGCGGCGGCGCACCAGGCGCGTCGTGCCCGAGGGGGTTGCGCATATCCACGCCACCTTCAACAACACGATCGTCACGATCACCGACCATCAGGGACTGGTGGTCGCATGGTCGAGCGCGGGATCGGTCGGCTTCAAGGGATCGCGCAAGGGTACGCCGTTCGCGGCCCAGATGGCGGCGGAAGCTGCGGCGCGCAAGGCGGGTGACCTCGGGATGCGCAGCGTAGTGGTCTATCTCAAGGGTCCTGGCGGCGGACGCGAATCGGCGGTCCGCTCGCTCCAGCAGGCGGGACTCAACGTGCAATCGATCAAGGACGTTACGCCGATTCCGCACAATGGGTGCCGTCCGCCCAAGCGGCGCAGAGTCTAGGACGAGCGAAGGTAAGCAAACGTGGCCAGAAATCTCGGTCCGGTATGCCGGATGTGCCGGCGGGAAGGGCTCAAACTCTTCCTCAAGGGCGAACGATGCTATACTGACAAGTGCGCGATCGAGCGGCGTAACTATCCGCCCGGCGTTCACGGTCAGGCCCGTACCCGCTTCTCGGAGTTCGCGATTCGATTGCGCGAAAAGCAGAAGGTCAAGCGGATCTACGGTTTGCTGGAAACCCAGTTTGCCGGTTACTTCAAGATCGCGGAGCGGATGCCCGGCATCACCGGCGAGAACCTGCTTGTCCTGCTCGAGCGCCGGCTCGACAACGTGGCGCATCGTCTCGGCTTCGCCAGCTCGCTCGCGCAAGCGCGCCTGCTGGTGCGTCACGGACACATCGAGGTGGACGGCAAAATAGTCAACGTGCCGTCGTACCTGGTTGAGGTCAATCAGGTCGTGAGCGTGACCGAGAAGAGCAGGCAGAAGAAGGTAATCGTCGAGGCGATCGAACTGTCGCAACGGCGCGGCGCGCCGCCGTGGATCACGCTCGAACGCGAGCAGTTCCGCGGCTTTCTGCGTTCGCTGCCGGCGCGCGGCGACCTCACGATGCCGATCAACGAGAAACTCATCGTCGAGCACTATTCGCGATAACCTAAAGCCTTGCGCAAGAGCCCTTCGATATATCAGATCGGCCCGATTCGGGTGCTTTGATTTTCGGAAATTTCTCTCTTGTCGGAGAGACCATGCAGAACGATTGGCGTGATTTAATCAAACCCAAGGGTGTGGAGTTCGAAGAGAAGGAGCTGACGCCGACTTACGGCCGGTTCTTTGCGGAACCGCTGGAACGCGGCTACGGCATCACGATCGGCAGCGCGCTGCGGCGCGTCCTGTTGTCGTCGCTGCCCGGCTTCGCGATCACGGCGGTCCGGATGAACGGGGTGTTGCACGAGTTCTCCACCATCCCGGGCGTCAAGGAAGACGTGACCGATATCGTGCTCAACCTCAAGGAGGTGCGCCTGAAGCTCCACGAGGGCGAGCAGGTCACCGCCACGCTCAAAGCCAAGGGCGAAGCTCAGGTCACCGCGGCCGATATAACCGGCGGGCCGACGCTCGAGGTTCTGACTCCGGCCCAGCATATCGCGACGCTGGACAAGGGCGCGGACCTCGACCTGGAGCTCGTGATCAAGCCCGGCCGCGGCTACGTTCCCGCCGAACGCATCGCGGAAGACGAGCCCATCGGCACCATCCGGCTCGACGCGATCTTCTCTCCGATCCGGAAGGTCAACTTCACGGTGAGCAACGCGCGCGTCGGGCAGCGCACCGATTACGATCGGCTGTCGCTGGAAATCTTCACCGACGGCTCGATCAGTCCGCGCGACGCGCTCACCTACGGTGCGCGCGTGCTGCGCGACCAGATGTCGATCTTCGCGGGCGCCGAGGAAGAAGCCGAGGAGCCGATCGCAGGTGAAGGCATCCAGCCGGCAGCCACCGCGATCAACGAGTATCTGTACCGGCCGGTCGAGGGCTTGCCGATTTCGGTGCGCGCGTTCAACGGTCTGCAGAATGCCGATATCAAGTATATCGGCGAGCTGGTGCAGCGCACCGAGCAGGACATGCTCAAAATCAAGAACTTCGGCCGCAAGTCGCTCAACGAGATCAAGGAAGTACTCGCCGACATGGGCCTGTCGCTCGCGATGCGCCTGGAGAACCTGCCGCCGCGCAGCGAGCTCGATCGGATGTGGGAGGAACAGGAGCGCCGCGAGTCGGCCTAGGCCGCGCAGCCGGCCAGGAGGAACACCGGATGCGTCATCTCAATCAGGGCCGCAAGCTCAACCGGACCGGCGCTCATCGCAAGGCCCTGTTCCGCAACCTCGTGCTCGCGCTGATCAAAAGCGGGAGAATCACGACCACCGACGCCAAGGCCAAAGAGCTCCGGCGTTACGCGGATCGGATGGTCACGCTCGGCAAGCGTGGCGACCTGAGCGCGCGCCGGCGCGCATTCGCGTTCGTCCAGTCGCGCGACGCGGTCAAGAAGCTGTTCGACGAGATCGCGCCGCAGTTCAAGGATCGCGCCGGCGGCTACACGCGGGTGATCAAGTACGGCTTTCGCCGCGGCGACGCGGCCGACCTCTCGATCATCGAGTTCACCGGCTCGTCCGAAGAGGCCAAGGCCAAAAAGCCGCGCAAGAAGGCCGCCTCCAAAAAGGAACAACCCGAGCGCGAAAAACGCGCCGCCGCCGGCTGACCTCCAGCGCGCAAGACCAGGGTTTTTAACCTCTCCCGCGCCTGCGGAAGCAGGCGCAAACCGGGAGAGGTCGGCGAGCGGCTTGTCTGCAAGTCGCTCGCCGGGTGAGGGCGCCGCGCCGCCCGCCTACTCCGCTTCCAGCAGCTTCGCCCGCAGCGCCATGTGCGCGCTCCTGATCCCGGCCAGAATCCCGTCCTCGAAGTTCCACTCCGGCACCGCGATCAGATCGGGAAAGTCATGCGGGTTGCGGATATCCTCCGCAGTCAGTCCCGGATGAATCCGCCGCGCCAGCGCCAGCACTTTGCGCTCCTGCTGACCGATCAGCTCGAGCATCAGCCGATCGATTGTCGCCAGGGCGTTTCGCGAGTCTTCGGACACAACGCGAATCTTATCGGCTTTCAAGTTCCGTGGGGTAGCGCGATCTGCACCTCTCCCTGACCAGACCAGGAGGTGAGGCATGCCCTGAGCGAAGCCGAAGGGTCGGCGCGAGCAAGCGCCAGCTCGCCTCGCGCCGGGTGAGGGTTGCCCGGATCGCCCGAACCTACGCCGCGCTTTTCGCGGCGCGGCTCTCGAACTCCAGGCCGCGCGCGCCCGCGTCGACCTTCACTCGCGAGCCGTCGCGAATCTCGCCTGCCAGCAGCTTGCGGCCCAGCGCGGTTTCCAGCTCGCGCTGGATCATCCGCTTGAGCGGCCGCGCGCCGTAAACCGGGTCGTAGCCGCGATCGGCAAAGTAGTCGCGCGCCTTGTCGGTCAGCTCCAGCTCGATCTTGCGCTCGCTGAGACGTTCGCGCAGCCGTTCGAGCTGGATATCGACGATCTGGCGCAGCTCGCCGCGCTGCAGCGGATGGAACACCACGATCTCGTCGATCCGGTTGAGGAACTCGGGCCTGAAACTCTGCCTCATCACGTCGAGGCATTCCTCTTTCATCTTTTCGTAGTCCTGTCCCTTGAACGACAGGATCAACTGCCCCGCGATATTCGAGGTCATGATCACGACCGCGTTCTTGAAGTCCACCGTGCGGCCCTGGCCGTCGGTGAGCCGCCCGTCGTCGAGAATCTGGAGCAGCACGTTGAAGACGTCCTGATGCGCCTTCTCGATTTCGTCGAACAGGATCACGCAATACGGGCGGCGGCGCACGGCTTCCGTCAGTTGGCCGCCCTCGTCGTAGCCGACGTAGCCGGGCGGCGCGCCGACCAGCCTAGAGACCGTGTGCTTTTCCATGTACTCGGACATGTCGATACGGATCATCGCGGCTTCGTCGTCGAACAGGAATTGCGCGAGCGCCCGCGCCAGCTCGGTTTTGCCCACGCCGGTCGGTCCGAGAAAAATGAACGAGCCGATCGGCCGGTTCGGATCCTTGAGCCCGGCGCGCGCGCGCACCACCGCGTCGGCCACCGCCGAGACCGCTTCGTCCTGGCCGATCACGCGCTTGTGCAGATGCTCCTCCAGATGCGCGAGCTTCTGCACGTCGCCCTCCATCAGGCGCGAGACCGGAATCCCGGTCCATCGCGCGACCACCTCGGCGATATCCTCCTCATCGACCTCTTCCTTGATCAGCCGATCACCGCCGCCCTTCTTGATGAGCTTCGTTTCGTGCTCGGCCAGTTCCTTCTCGAGGCCCGCCAGCTTGCCGTATTGAAGCTCGGCGAGCTTGTTGAGGTCGTACTCGCGCCGCGCTTTTTCGATCGCGAGTTTGGTCTGCTCGATCGCGGCCTTGAGCTTCGAGATTCCCTCCAGCCCCGACTTCTCGCTCTGCCATTGCGCGTTCAGCGCGTCGCGCTTTTCGCGCACTTCGGCGAGGTCTTTTTCGAGCCGGACTAATCTGTCGCGCGAGGCCTGATCGGTCTCGCGCTTGAGCGCCTCGCGCTCGATCTCGAGCTGCATGATGCGGCGGTTGACTTCGTCGAGCTCGACCGGCAGTGATTCCTTTTCGGTGCGCAGCTTGGCCGCCGCTTCGTCGATCAGGTCGATCGCCTTGTCGGGCAGAAATCGATCCGTGATGTAGCGCTTGGAGAGCGCCGCCGCGGTCACCAACGCGGAGTCCTTGATCCGAATCCCGTGATGGACTTCGTAACGCTCCTTGAGCCCGCGCAGGATCGAGATCGTGTCCTCGACGCTCGGCTCATTCACCATTACGGGCTGAAAGCGCCGCTCCAGCGCGGCGTCCTTCTCGATGTGCTTGCGATATTCGTCCAGCGTGGTCGCGCCGATACAATGCAGCTCGCCGCGCGCGAGCATCGGCTTGAGCAGGTTGGAGGCATCCATCGCGCCTTCCGCGGCGCCCGCGCCGACCACCGTGTGGACCTCGTCGATAAACAGGATCACGTCGCCGGCCGACTCCTGAACTTCCTTGAGCACCGCCTTGAGACGTTCTTCGAACTCGCCACGGAACTTGGCGCCCGCGACCAGCGCGCCCATGTCGAGCGCGACGACTCGTCTTTTCTTAAGGCCTTCCGGCACGTCGCCGGCGACGATTCGTTGGGCCAATCCTTCGACGATCGCGGTCTTGCCGACTCCGGGCTCGCCGATCAGTACAGGATTATTCTTGGTGCGCCGCGATAGCACCTGGATGACGCGG
>Ga0181521_10007573_pt1 | contig 11378 bp, 8 predicted proteins | sample PEATcosm2014_Bin_32_FD_119764 | JGI IMG/M metagenome (GOLD analysis project Ga0181521, IMG submission 119764) | Peatland microbial communities from MTU Mesocosm Facility, Houghton, MI, USA - PEATcosm2014_Bin02_60_metaG | ecosystem: Environmental > Terrestrial > Soil > Wetlands > Peat | place... | reverse complement strand
CCGTGCTCGCGGCACCGCCAGCCCCGAATGCCCCTCCAGCCGTGCACGACCCGGTCGAGCTGGGTTGGGAGATCGACACGCTCGTCGCCGTGAAATGGGTCGAGGACGCCTTGGACTTCGACGTCGAGGTGCTCGACGCGGTCACGCAGTCGCCAACGGCAAGGCTCGATGAGGCGAGGGTCACCGTTTGGGTGAAGCGCGTGGACGGAGTCCAGCTCACCGTCACCTGGCCGCTCGACGGATTCTGCACCTCCATCGAGATTCCCGGAACCACCGCCGCGATGGTCCCAGAGGCGGTGGAGAAGGCCGGCCTGGGAATCGTCGTGGTCGTGGTTGTCTTCTTGGCCGTCGATGCGGCGCCGGCCGATCCCCCCACGACGACGACGCTTGTCACGAGAACGAGGCCAACCCCCAACACGGTGCATCTCCGACGAGATGTCCATCGGGGACCTCTCGAAGCTGCTCCGATCAAAACTGCCATGTCATGCTCCCTGTTTCTGTTTGGTTCGTCATTCGTAACGGCACTGGGTCGCGGGTAGCGACACTGGTGGTTGACTCGTGCACCGGCTGGATCACCGGGCTCACTCGCTCCGGAGCGCGTCGATGGGCGACAGCCGGGCGGCACGGGCGGCCGGATACACGCCGAAGGTCAGGCCAATGGCAATGGCCACAAGGACGGCACCGACGGTCGCCGGAAGAGAGAGGCTGACCGGGTTGCTCTGCAGGTGCGGCAGGATCACCGTCCCGAGGAAGCCGACCAGGACACCCCCGATGCCTCCGAGCAAACCGAGCGAGGAGGCCTCGACCAGGAACTGGCGACGAATGTCCGTCGGGGCCGCCCCGAGGGCCTTGCGTAACCCGATCTCACGCACCCGCTCGGTCACCGAAACGAGCATGATGTTCATCACCCCGATGCCACCGACCAGGAGCGAGATCCCAGCGACTCCCGCGAGAAGGTCGGTGAGCGTGCGATTGACCGAGTTGGCGGTCGACGCGATGGTGGTCTGACTGGTGATGGTGAAGTCCGCCGCGGACGGCTCGTCGATGTGGTGGGCGGCCAGCAGCTCATCGTCGATCTCCTGGTACGCGCCCGACAATCCCGCCGCCGAGTTCGCCTCACAGTAAATCGTTGACACCGAGGTCGCGAAGGTGCCGGTGAAGAGCTGCTGCTGGGCCGTCGTGATGGGGACGACCGCCATGTCGTCGAGGTTCGTGGACGACGATGAGCCAGCGCTGGCCATCACGCCGATCACCGTCAACGGCTCGCCGTTCACAGTGACCGTCTGGTCGATTGGGGATCCGACCCCGAACAGCTCCGAGGCGGTCGTCGAACCAAGCACCACCACGTCGTCGGCCCCAGACACCTCTTGCCTGGTGAAGAACCCGCCTTCTTGCATCGAGCGGTCTCTGACCGCGGCCCATGACGCCGTGCTCCCCACCACGGTGGTCGTCCAGTTCGTCGAGCCCGCCGTCAACACCTCAATCGTCTCGGCCTGGGGTGCGACGGCGATCACGTTGGGCGCCACCTTCTTCGACCCGAGCGCGTTTGCATCTGCGAGCGTCAGCGTGCTGGCCGTCCCGAAACCGCCCCGTACCCCGCTTGCGCTGGTGGTGCTCCCCGGCGTCACCACGAGGAGGTTCGACCCGAGCGCGGAGATGGCGGAGTTGACACTGCTCTGCGCGCCCTCCCCCAGACCGACCGTCAGGATGACCGCGGCGATGCCGATCATGATCCCAAGGATCGTGAGCAGGGAGCGTAGGCCGTGACCAATGATCGCCTCTACCCCCGAGCGGAGGGTGTCCCGCCACCTCATGCCGCGATCCCGGCGGGTTCGAGCTGGCCGTCCCTGATGTGAAGCGTTCGATCAGCCACTGCGGCCACATCGGGCTCGTGGGTGATGAGGACGACCGTTCGCCCGGCGCGGTGCAGCTCTTGGAGCAGGCCGAGGATCTCGCCGGCCGCAGCCGTGTCGAGGTTCCCGGTCGGTTCGTCGGCCAACAGCAGGGCCGGATCGGTCACGAGGGCCCGAGCAAGGGCAACCCGCTGCTGTTGTCCCCCGGAGAGCTCGGTCGGGCGATGCTCGGCCCGTTCGGACAGTCCCACCTGGTCCAAGGCGGCCAAGGCCCGGCGCCGACGCTCGGCGCCCGGAACACGGGCGTAGATGAGGGGGAGCTCGATGTTGCGCCATGCCGTCAGGCGGGCCAGCAGGTTGTATTGCTGGAACACGAAACCAATCTCGCGGTTTCGGATCCGAGCGAGCGCGCCCTCCGACAGCTTGCTCACGTCCTCCCCGTCGAGCTTGTAACTACCTCTGGTCGGAATGTCGAGACACCCCATGATGTGCATGAGCGTCGACTTGCCAGAGCCCGACGGGCCCATGATGGCGAGGAACTCCCCCTCGTCGACGGTGAGCGTGACGCCACGCAATGCGTGGACGTCGAGTGACCCGGGCCGGTAGGTCTTCCAAAGTTGATTCATGTCGATGATGGGACGACGGACGATCAGGGTGGGGTCACCATCGAGACCGACACGAGATACGCGGCCGGTGGGTTCGTCGGCTTCGACGCGAGGAGTGCGGCCGGTGGGGTCGCTCATCTCACCCGGCCCCCCCAAGTCCGCCCCCGCCGAACCGACCCGCACCGCCGCCAAAGCCGGCGCCGCCGAGCCCGGTGAAGCCGCTGCTGCCGAGCCCGCCCAGGCCACCGGAGCTCGAGGTCCCGGTCGAGAGAGGAATCGACAGGTTCGCCAACACGACCTGTTGTCCGGACTTGAGGCCCGAGGTGATCTGGGTCAGCGTCGTACCCACCGCGCCGACGCCAACCGTGTGCTCCACCTCCTGACCGCCCTTGAGCACGTAGACGAAGCTCTCGGTGCCGAGCGTGTGCACGGCGCTCGAGGGGACGGTGAGGACGCCCGCGCGCTCGAGCACGATGATCGAGGTGTCGGCGCTCATGCCTGAAAACAAGCCCGAAGGAGTGCCTGTGACCCCGACCACGACCGGGAAGCTGGCGACCCCCGAGCTGACGCTGGCCACAATCCCGATCGAGCTCACGGTTCCGTAGATCGGCGTGGCTGAGCCGGTCAAGGTGAGGTCGGCCTGGTCCCCTACTCGGACCTCACTCACGTCTGACCCGGTGATGCTCGCCTGGGCCTCGTACGTCGCCGTACCGATGATCTCGAAGAGCCCGCTCGAAGAACTGCTGGCACCGGTACTAGATGCACTCGACGACGCAGCCGCCGAGGAGGACGAGGAGGACGAGGAGGACGAGGAGGAGCCGAGGGTGGTCGATCCCGCGCTGACCGGGTTCCCGACCGCCGTGTTGACCGTAGTGACCGTGCCGGCGATCGGCGAGGTCAAGGTGGCCTCGCTCAAGCTCAGCTGAGCCGAGGAGAGCGTGACGCTGGCTCCCTCGATGCTCGCCTCATCGGCCTCGATTGTCGGACCCAGACCCTGCTTGTCGTCGGCCACCGTGGTGTTCGCCGTGGTGATCGCCTGCTCGTCGTTTTGGAGGGTCACCTGTGCATTGGCCAGCGTCTGCTGAGCGGTGGTGATCGCCTGGTTCGCCGAGGTAACCGCCTGGGCGTTCTTGACCTGGGTGCTCTGGAGTTGTAACTGGTCCACCTGGATGGATTGTTGGTCCTGGGTGATCGTATTGGAATTAGAGTCAGAGTCAGAGGTGACCTTCGCCTGAGCCGTAGTTACCGCGTTCTGGTCACTGGTGCAGGTCGGGTAGTCAGGATTAGCGGGATTTGTTTCACAGGAAGTCAGCGCCTGTTGGGCAGTAGCCACCGCCGACTCATCGGTGCTCAACTGCGCACTCAGCGTGGCCTCGTCGGTCGTGAGCTTTGACTGGGCGTTCGTCACCGCATTCTGGGCCTGGAGGAGCGAGATCTGGTTGGAATCGTTGGTCTCGGTCAGGTCCGTCTGATCGTTCGTGATGGTCGTCTGGTCAGAGGTGATCTGCTGCTGCTCCAACGTCACGGCTTGGGTGTCGGTGTTGACCTCCTGCTCGGCGCTGGCGAGCGACTGGCCCGATTCGTCGCTATCCAGCTTGGACTGGTCGGTCGCCACCTGAGCCTCATCCTCTGCCACCGTCGCCTTGAGGGTCGAGGGGTCGATCGTGGCCAGCACCTCTCCGGCGGTGACCGTTTGGCCAACGCTGACGGGGACCGTGGCCACCCGGCCCGACACGGCAAAGTTCACGCTGGCCTGGTTGATGGCTTCGATCGTCGCCGTCGCCGAGACCGTCTGCTGCACCGTGCCCGTGCTCGCCGCCGTCAGCTCGTAGTCGGCGCTGCTCGATTTCGTCGCGAAATAGGTACCAACGCCGGCTCCGGCCAAAACCACCACGAGAACCGCGATGGCTCGCGCCTTATGGCGTCGGATCATCCTCAAGGCGGCTCTCAAAGGTCTCTCCCACTTAGGCGCGCGCTTCTTCTCGCAACCTCCCGGGAATTCTTCTCTACCTTTTCGAGGATCTCTAATGAATCGGGTAAATTTTCCCTAAGAGACCGCGACCCGGTAAGCAGGGAATTTAGCCCAGGCTAGCGACTATCCACAGGTCAATAGGTTGCCCCGGCTGTGGCGTCGGCAACCCAAATGCGCGCTCGACCTCGAATGGAAAATGGGCGATCTAGGAGTTCGAACCTCGCTCGCTTCGGTGAACCCCGACCGTCGCGATCGCTCGCGAAACGACACGCAAGCGCAGCGGAAGCGCCGCGCCGATCGTTGGGTCGGCCACGGCACCGGCGCGAGAAGGCGCAGGTGAGGTGCTCCCGGCCTCGAACCATGTCGATCGGGCCACGGAGTGGTCGCTCGAGCGAACCAACTCATGAGCTTTCGCACCGGCGCGCTGAAGCTGGGCGCTGCGCCACCGCAGCCCGCCGAACCTCTCGGCTAGCCCCCGAGGGCCGGAGAGTCCGCAGAGTCCGGCGCCGGTCGGCTCGTTGTCGACTGAGACGTCTTCGGCATCGAGACGATATGGCAGGGGATGTCGGCGTTTTCGTTGATGTGGTAGCTGGCGCAGATCCGGTGGTAGCCGTCGGCGACCGTGAGCGGAACATCGTGCTCGGCGTCCCCCTGCAAGAGGAGCAAAGGGGATAGGAGCTCGCCCCGTCGGACCTTCTCCAGGTCGATCGCCACGTGGGCGTTGTCCGGCGGCAGCAGTTCGAGTCGGCTCGACCGCAGCAGGTCCTTGGCCTTGCGGTGGGTGATCGGCGACTCGCGCAGCGCCTTGACCGCCGCTTGCACCTCGTCGGGTCCCATCAGCAGGCTCAGGTAGTCGCCGGCGGCCGGATAGTCGTGGTCGTCAGGCTCCTCCTTCCAATGCTCGGCCGGGAGGCTCTTGGGCTTGGGCTTGTCAGATTTCGCCATGTTGGGGCTTCGACCTTTCCTTACGAGTCACGAATGGGTGGGCTCGGAATCGGCGTGTTCGATGATGACCGTCCCGAACGTCCCCTGGGCGGCCCGGGCGGCGACGACATCGCCACCCCGACCCCTCAGCACGTAGGCGATGGCCACGCCAACCAGCATTCCGGCCGACGGTCCGACCAGATAGACCCAGAGGTGACTGAAGTTTCCCGAGACGGCGTCCGGGGCGAACGAGCGGACCGGGTTCATCGATGCTCCGCTCGCCGGGCTGGCCCACAGTCCAGCCAACGCGATGTAACCGGCCACGCCGATCGCTGAGAACGTGCCCACGTTCTGGGCACCCGATGCGGTCCCGAGGATCGTGGTCACCAGCCCACACGTCAGCACCGCCTCGATGAGCACCGCGTGGGGGTCGCTGATGTGCAGGCCCGGGATCGTGGAGCCGAGCCCGCCTGCGGTGCCGAAGACGGCCCGCAGGAACAGGCAGGCCAGCAACCCACCAACGATCTGGGCAACAAGGTAGAGAGGAACTCGTCGCCACGGGAACTCCCCTCGCAGTGCGAACGCAACGCTCACCACCGGGTTGAGATGGGCGCCCGACACCGCCCCGAAGGCGAGGATGATCGCCATGACCATGAGCGCCGGTGCGACCACCGACGCCGTCCGGCCGACTGAACCGCCGGTGGCGGCGTTGACCACACCCGCGCCCGCCGCGACGAGGACGAGGAAGAAGGTGCCGACGATCTCGGCAAAGAGGCGACGCCATTCGTATTCCAGGTTGGCGAAGTCGCGCGCCCACGCGGGGGGCGGCGGGCCCAAATACACAGCCGTCCGCGGCCGGGCGGTGGCGACTTTGGCTAGCTCAGAGGACTCGGCCTCGCCGGCGGCTGGACTCGAACTCGCCGCGCCCTCATTGCCTGGTTCCACGATCACAGAAGAATCACAGAACAACGGTAGCCAAGGGTCGCCGGCCCTGCCCAAGGCGCCCTTCGTCCGACCCGGTGACCCCACCGGGTCGCTTCACGGTCGGTTGGATGCCTCGGGTATCTCGGAACCAAGGGTCAGCGCCCGGAGGGACTCCGCGGTCCCGAGCGCGACCAGGACGTCGCCCTCGGCGATCTCTCCGCGCACGTCATGCCAGCGATGCAGGCGGTGGTCGCGCCGGAGCCCGACGATATGGACGCCTCTCGTCACCTCGCTGACTTCGGCCAGCCGGCGCCCGATGAGTTGCGATCCCGTGCGGACCTGGATCTCCTCGGTGCCTAGCCCGAGGAGTGGCAGCGCGTGCACGTCGAGAACGCCGGGGGTGAGCGCGGACGTGGCCAAGGAGGCTCCGTAGGAGGGGTAGGGAGACTGGGCGATATCGGCGCCCGCTCGAACGATCCGGGCTCGCCATGCCGCTTCGTTGACCCGCGAGATGATCCGAAGATCTGATCGAAGAGCTCGGGCCGTGAGTGTCACGACCAGGTTGATATCGTCCTGCTCCGCCGCCGCGACCAGGGCTCGCGCCCGATAGATTCCCGCCTCGACCAAGTCCCCCTCGTCGGTGGCGTCCCCCACGAACGAGATGCACCCAGCCTGGCGGATCAGCGGCTCGTGTTCGGGGGTCCGGTCGATCACGAGACAGGGCGAACCGAGGTCCAGCACCCCGGCCGCGACGGCCTGGCCGACTCTTCCGAAACCCACGACGATCACGTGATTCTCCACTGTCTGGCGCATTCGTCGTCCTCTCGCCTGTCGTAAATGCTCGAGTGCGTCTCTCGAGGTGAACAGTTCGGTGATCATGGCGGCCGCATAGATCAGCGTGCCGAAACCGGCGATGATCACGCCGATCGTGAAGAGCCGCCCGGCCGGGCTCAACGGGTGCACCTCTTCGTACCCGACGGTGCTCAGCGTGATCACCGTCATGAACGCGGCGTCGAGCCAGCTGTAGTGGTCAATGACGACGTAGCCGGCTGTCGCCACGAAGAAGAGGACGACCAATGAGACGAGCGCCCAACGCAGCCGGTAGAGGACGAATCCGCCGAGCGACCGCTGGCTGACGGGGCGCCGGAGCCAGGCACCTATCCGTGTCGCCATGGCTTCTCCCAGTCCGATCCGCCTCGAACCTCAGGAGCCTTGCACACGCCTCCCGGACCCACCAGCGATCCCAGGGCCTGGGCCCCAGTCATGAACCAGAGAGGGAGCCGCCCGGCTTGGTGGGAGATAAGCCGCCCGGCTTGGTGGGAGATAATCAGAGAAAGGAGCCGGCGTGATCTTTGGTGCCCACGTGATCGTCTACAGCACCGATGCGACGGCCGATCGCGCCTTTTTCGGCGAGATCCTCGGGTTTTCTTCCGTGGACGCTGGCCACGGTTGGCTGATCTTCGCGCTGCCTCCGACAGAAGCGGCCGTTCACCCCACCGAGGAAGAGGCCAAGAACGAGCTCTTCTTCATGTGTGACGATCTGGAGGCCGAGATACGGGCACTCGAGGCCAAGGGCGTCCGGTGCTCGGACGTGCAAGAGGCAAGGTGGGGCTCTTTGACCCGGATCCGGCTTCCGGGCGGAGCTGAGGTCGGGATATACCAGCCCAAGCATCCATTGGCCCTGGTCCCCATCTCAGTCTGAGCCACTACCCCCGATCGGGACCGCCCTCTCGGCGCCTAGACTGGCCTTGACTCAGACGGAGTCATTGCGCCTCCGCTCGACGGAGGCAGATCGGTAGTCCTTGGGACCCGCCTTATTTCCCCAGCGTGTGGGCCTACGCGCACGTTCGGGATTCCGAGCGTCGCCCAGCAGCCGGCGCGCTGGAACGAACTGACGATTTCCAGACCACCCTCTCTCTAGAAAGACCCTCTATGCGCATCGCCATCGTGGCGCCCCCGTGGCTCCCAATTCCTCCGCCCGCCTACGGGGGGACCGAGAACCTCCTCGACGCCTTCGCTCGAGGCCTGAAGGACGCCGGCCACGAGGTCCTGCTGTGCACGACCGGGGACAGCACCTGCCCGGTGGAAAAGACCTTCGTCTTCGAGAGGGCGATCGGCGTCGGGTCCGGGAGCAGCGTCGACGAGATCCGCCACGTCACCCACGCCTACAGCCGGTTCCAAGATGTCGACATCGTGCACGACCACACGCTCGTCGGCCCCCTCCACTCGGCTTCGTTCCCCGACTTGCCCGTGGTCACCACGAACCACGGACCCTTCAATGCGGATCTCATCGACCTGTACCGAACGGTGTCAGACCGGGTCGGGGTGATCGCCATCTCACACCATCAAGCCTCGACCGCACGGGGCGTCTCGATCGCAGCGGTGATTCACCACGGCGTGAACCTCGGCGACTTCCCGGTCGGACTGGGGGGTGGCGGCTATGCGCTGTTCCTCGGCCGGATGCACCCCGGCAAGGCCCCACACGTGGCCGCCCGGATCGCCCGAGCGGCCGGTATCCCGCTGCGGATCGCCGCCAAGATGCGGGAACCGGAGGAACGAGCGTACTTTGAGGCGATGGTACGCCCGCTCCTCGGAGGAGATGTGACCTACGTCGACGAGGTGGACCGTCAAGCCAAGCTCGAACTCTTGAGCGGTGCCGAGTGCCTACTGAACCCGATCGCGTGGCCCGAGCCGTTCGGCATGGTCATGATCGAGGCACTGGCGTGTGGCACCCCGGTCCTCACAACCCCCTTCGGCGCGGCCCCCGAGATCGTTGAAGATGGTCTCGTCGGCTTCGTCCGACCCGACGAAGCCGGTCTCGTCCAGGCGCTCGGCCGGGTTCGAGAGATCGACCGCTCGACGTGCCGTCAACACATCGAGCGCCACTTTTCCGTCGAGCGCATGGTCGATAGGCACATCGATCTGTACGAGCGGGTCATAGCGAAGAAGTCCCGTGCCTCGGATCTTCTCGTCACCGGCGTGGCCTGAGGAACCCGTCCATGGCAGGCGGCGCATGAACGATCCTTGGACCTTCAATGGCGAACCGACGGTCAAGAACACCTCGGGAGGCTCCATCACGCTCGTCGAGGGCGCCTCATTCTCTATTTCGTCGGCGAGTGGCGACATCGAGCCCAGCGGAGCCCAGGGTGTCTTCTTCGAGGACACCCGTTTCGTATCGACCTGGAGAGTCCGCCTCGATGACGAGGAGCTGCAGAACCTGGCCGTGATCACACGCCATCCCTTCGCGGCGACGTTCGTCTCGAGGGGCCAGCCCCGACCGGGCCAGTCAGATAGCACCGTCCTGGTTGAACGGAGCCGCTACGTCGGCAACGGGATGCGCGAGGACATCGTCATTCGCAACCTTGGACGCGAGCCCACCAGCTGCACCATCACCTTCGAACTCGACGCCGACTTCGCCCATCTCTTCGAGGTGAAGGAGAACCGAGTCCAGCTGCACGGCCATCGTGCTGTCGAGGTGCACTCGTCGGTAATGGCCTTTTCATACGAGAACGGCGAGGTGTTCCGAAGCCTCGAGGTCGCGTTCCCTGCGGAGGCCCACGTAACTCACCGCGTCGCCAAGCTGGATGTCGTCGTAGCTGCCGGTGGTGAATGGCGGACCTCTCTCGAGTTCCGGCTCGGGGTGGATGCAGAGAGAGTCGAACTGCGCTACCGCGGTGACGACCCGGACGGGGAGTCGGCGCCGGAGACCCAGCTCCGGGCGTGGGAAGAAACGGCGCCTCGCATCCGGACAGGCAGCGATCGCCTCGATGCCACGTTTCTCCAAAGTAAAGGAGACCTCGGAGCCCTGCAGATCCTCGACCCAGAGCATTCGGATCGAACGGTGATCGCGGCGGGTGCTCCTTGGTTCATGACGCTTTTCGGGCGCGACTCGTTGATCACCTCGCTCATGACTCTTGATGTCGACCCGAGTGTCGCCACCAACACGCTGTTCACACTGGCCCGCCTGCAGGGTGAACGGGTCGACCCCCTGACCGAGGAGCAACCCGGGAAGATCCTCCACGAGATGCGGCGGGGGCTGACCACCGCCGCCAACACGCCGGCCGGCTCGATTTACTACGGGTCGATCGACGCCACCCCACTGTTCGTCGTCCTCTTGGGCGAGATGTTTCGGTGGGGAGCTTCCGAGGACGTCATTGCCGAACTCCTCCCCCACGCGGACCGGGCTCTGGCCTGGATCCAAGACTTCGGTGACCTCGATGGGGACGGATTCGTCGAGTACCAGCGGGCCACCGATCGAGGACTGGCCAACCAGGGCTGGAAGGACTCCTTCGACGGCGTGAACTTCGCCGCGGGGTGGCTCGCCGAAGCGCCGATTGCGCTCTGTGAGGTTCAGGGATACGTCTACGCGGCATTCCTGGCCCGAGCCGAGATCGCCCGGCACCACGGCGATGACCGGGTCGCCCTCGATTACACCGACCGGGCGTCACGCCTGAAGGCCGCCTTCAACGAGTGCTTCTGGCTGGAGGATCGCGGCTACTTCGCCATGGGGCTCGACAGGGACAAGCGTCCGATCGACTCGCTGACCTCCAACATCGGCCACTGCCTGTGGTCGGGCATCATCGACGAGGACAAGGCCACCCGGACCGTGGAGCACCTCTGTGGTCCCGAGATGTTCACCGGATGGGGGATCCGGACCCTGGCCAGTTCGATGGCGAGATTCAACCCGGTCAGCTACCACAACGGCTCGGTGTGGCCCCACGACAGCTCGATCTGTGCGGCCGGGCTGGCCCGGTACGGCTTCCTCGAACAAGCCGAGGCGGTGACCGTCGGGCTGTTCCAGGCCGCCGACGCCTTCGGCGGCCGCCTTCCCGAGCTCTTCTGCGGATTCGACCGGGAAACGTTCCCGATCCCGGTCCCCTACCCGGCGTCCTGTTCGCCGCAGGCGTGGGCCTCTGCATCACCGTTCTGGCTGCTCCGGACCACGCTGCTCCATCTTCAGCCGTCCCTCCCCGACGGCACGGTCGCCTGCGCGGCGTCCATCCCCGAGGCGTTCGGGACGCTCTCGGTCGAGAACCTGTACCTCGGCGGCGCCCGTCTCGCCATCGAGGCGACCGGCAACGAGGTGAAGGTGAGCGGACT
>Ga0181521_10007571_pt1 | contig 11382 bp, 10 predicted proteins | sample PEATcosm2014_Bin_32_FD_119764 | JGI IMG/M metagenome (GOLD analysis project Ga0181521, IMG submission 119764) | Peatland microbial communities from MTU Mesocosm Facility, Houghton, MI, USA - PEATcosm2014_Bin02_60_metaG | ecosystem: Environmental > Terrestrial > Soil > Wetlands > Peat | place... | reverse complement strand
TCCCGGCCCACAACGGGGTTCTTGCAAAGCTGTAACCGTGCTGGGGTAGCCAGATGCCCTGGAACCAGATCATCAACATGAACTGGAAACCGCCCCGCCCGACCGACCCGAGGAACGACGCTGCGTTGCCGGCGGTGAACGCCCGGATGCGAAACAGCGACAGGCGGAACATGGGATCGTCCACCCTCAGCTCGACGACGACGAAGACGACGAGACACGCCAGACCGCCGAACATCATCTCCAGCACGAAGGGATTCCCCCAGCCGGTGAGGGAGTGGCCGTAGGGCTTGATGCCGTAGGTGGCGCCCGTGAGGATCATGGCCAGGCCCGCGGCGAAGGAGAGGTTTCCGAGCCAGTCGATCTTGGCCTTGATGCGGACACCGATCTCCTTCAGCTTGAGGTACGCCCAGACCGTCCCGAAGACCCCGACCGGCACGTTCGCGAGGAACACCCAACGCCAGCCCACCTGTGAGAGCAGCCCGCCGACGAGGATGCCCAAGAAGGAGCCGAGGATCGCGGCGACCATGTTCATCCCGAGGGCGAGTCCGAGCTGCTCTGAGGGGAAGGCGTCGGTGATGATCGCCGCCGAGTTCGCCATCAAGAGCGCTCCGCCGATGGCCTGGAACATCCGCAGGATGACGAGCTCCAGGGCACCACTCGAGCCCGTGCTCCAGACGAGCGACAGAAGGATCGCCCCGACGGTGAACCAGGCGAAGCCCAGGTTGTACATCTTCACTCGGCCGAACATGTCGCCGATGCGCCCCACGGTCACCACCACGGCGGCCGACACCAGCATGTAGCCCATCATGATCCAGAGCAGATAGGGGAAATTGGACGCCTGCAACGGGTTCAGATGGATACCCCGGAAGATGACCGGCAGGGCGATCATGAGACTCGTCGCGTTGATCGTCGCCAGTAGCACTCCGATGGTGGTGTTGGAGAGGACGAGCCACTTGTAGCGCGGCCCCACGACAGTCGGCCGGGTCGGCGTCAACACGCTCATGCTCGCGTCTCCTTTGGTTGATGGCGGTCCTCTGAAGAATCGGGCGGTTCGCCCAGGCGTTCGGTCACGAACGACTCGAGCACGGCCACGGCTCGTTCGAGCGCCAATCGGTCCGTCTTGCAGAGGGCACTCACGTGCCCGGCAAGCCAGGCGTTACCGATCCGGGCGCGCCGCTCGAGAAGTTCCGTGCCTTCGGGCGTGGCAAACAGCTGCACGCCCCTGCGGTCGGCAGGGTTCATCCGGCGGGCGACGAGACCTGCAAGCTCCAGTTTGTCGGCTAGTCGAGTCGCGGCCGGGGAAGGCAGGCCCTCGATCTCCGCGAGATGGCCGACACCGAGCGGGCCGTTGCGAACGACGGTGGCGAGCGCGGAGAACTGTGTGATCGTGAGCTCCGACGGGTCCATCCGGCGCAGCTGACGCGAGAGGCGGACCATCGACAATCGCAACCGAGCCGCCAGCACGTGTGGCGCGTCCGCGTCGACGCTCGCGCCCGTCGCATCGCTCATCGCACAGATGCCTCTTTCCTGACCTGCCCAGCTGCCGGAGCTGTGTCGGACCGGCCACCTCGTTGGCCGAGCCGCGTGTCCCTAGCTAATGTGCCGACATTATTATATGTCGGCAGCATCGATCCAGAGTTGAGGGCGCGAAACGGATGGGCACTGCGGGCATGACGGTCGATGGCAGATCGGCTGCGGGCCGATGAGCACCGCCGACTCGTTCGTCGTAATGGCCAAGCCTGTCGGACCGATCTGCAACCTCGACTGTGGATACTGCTACTACCTTGGAAAGACGGGGCTCTTCCCCCCTGGCGAGCACTTCCGGATGAGCCCTCAGGTGCTCGAGTCGTATGTCTCCTCTTTCATCGCCTCCAGCCCCGGGCCGGTGGTGCACTTCGGTTGGCACGGCGGCGAGCCGACCCTGGCGGGGATCGAGTTCTACCGCCAGGTCGTGGAGCTCCAGGACCGGTACCTGCCGTCAGGGTGGCGCTGCCTCAACAACATCCAGACGAACGGGACGCTGCTTGACGCGCGATGGTGCAGCTTCCTCGCTGAGCACCACTTCGCAGTGGGGCTCAGCATCGATGGTCCGGCGAACCTGCACAATGCCTCTCGTCCCGACCGGCGCGGGCGGCCCACCCACGAACGAGCGATGCGGGGGCTTCGCCTTCTGCGTGCCGCGGGCATCGAGCCGGACGTGCTCTGCACGCTGAACGCGCTGACCGCCGCTCACCCGACCGAGGTCTACCGGTTCTTCGTCGACCAGAACGTTCAGTGGGTGCAATTCCTCCCCGTGGTGGAGAGAGCGCCTGGCGGCGGTGTATCGCAGCGCTCGGTCACGGCCGAGGCGATGGGTGAGTTCCTCTGCACGATCTTCGACGAGTGGGTTCGCCACGACGTCGAGCGCATCGGCGTGCAGAACTTCCTGGAGTGCTTCCTCGTCGTCACGGGCAAGCCGGCCAACCTCTGTGTGATGTCGAGGACGTGCGGACGGGTTCTCGCCATGGAGCACGACGGGAGCGTCTACTCCTGCGACCACTACGTCGATCCCGCTCATCGCCTTGGCGAGGTGATGAGCGATGGGCTTGCGGCACTCGTCGGCTCGCCCGCGCAGATCGCCTTTGGCGAGGCGAAGCACGACTCGTTGCCGGCGTGCTGTCGGGAGTGCCCTGTGGGCTTCTTGTGCCACGGGGGCTGTCCGAAGGACCGCTTCACGACCGCGCCCGACGGCGAAGCGGGTCTCAACTACCTCTGTGCCGGTTACCGGCGCTTCTACAGCCACGTGCTGCCATACCTACGGCGCATGGCGACCCTCGCGCGTCAGGGGCGGCCGATCTTCGAGATCAGCGCGGAGCTCGAGGCAGCCGAACACGAGGACCGGTTGCGATGGCGGACGACCGGGCGAAACGACTCTTGCCCGTGCGGGAGCGGCCGGAAGTACAAGCAATGCTGCCTGTTGACCCGTCGGCGGTGACCCTGGCGCGGCCCCGCTTTGTCAGGCCAGTTCAGGCTTCATGACGATGGCTCCGCAGGGGCACTCGGACACGCAGATCCCGCACCTCTTGCAGTAGTCGTACTCGACGCGGTACCGGTTGCCGAAGCCGAGTTCCACAACGGAGTTGTCCGGACAGACCCCGGCATCGGTGGCGCCCAGGCCGAGGTGCCGACCGATGCCACACTGGGAGTGATGACGGACCGAACAGCCGCGCCGGAAGCACTCGCTGAAAGGCGTGCTCGCCCGGCCATGTCCTTCGACCGGGTGCCCCGCCTGGTCTTCTGGGAGACGACCAAAGCCTGCCCGCTGGCGTGCGTGCACTGCCGGGCGGTCGCGCAGCGCGAGCCCGCACCGGACGAGCTCACCACCGAGGAGGGAAAAGCGATCATCGACGAGCTCGCGGGTGCCGGCCGGCCGGCCCCGGTCCTGATCCTGACGGGCGGTGACTGCCTGCAACGCTCGGACCTCGCCAAGCTGACCGCGTACGCGCAGAGCTCGGGCGTGCCGGTCGCCATCTCGCCCTCGGTCTCCCCCAGCCTGAACGCCGCCACGCTCTCGATGCTGCACGCCAACGGGGTGCGGACCGCGTCGCTCAGTCTGGACGGGGCAGTCGCCGAGACCCACGAACAGGTTCGACAGATCCCCGGTCACTTCGACGAGACGATCCGTGCGATCGGTCTGCTCAAGGAGCACGGCCTGTCCGTGCAGGTCAATTCAGCTGTCATGGCGCAGAACGTCAGGGAGCTCGCGGACCTGGCGGCATTGCTGGTTCGCCACGAGGTGAGGACCTGGGAGGTGTTCTTCCTCATCGGTGTGGGACGCGGGCACGAGATCGCCGAGATCGAGAACGACGAGTACGAGGACGTCTGTCACTTCCTCGTCGACGCCGCCCAGTACGGGATGACGGTGCGGACGGTGGAGGCGCCCTTCTTCCGCAGGGTCCGCGACTGGCGGTCCAACAGGACCGAGGCGGACCTGGACCCGGCGGTCGAGTTCGGGCTCGGGCCGCTCTACCGGGAGCTGCGTGCGCGCCTTCGCGAACTGATGGGTGAGCCGACCTCCCCGGTGCTGGCACCGACGGCTGCAACTCGTGATGGCAAGGGAATCGTGTTCGTGGCCCACGATGGTCGTGTGTACCCGGCCGGTTTCCTGCCTCTTTCGCTCGGATCGGTGCGCGACAAGGGCGTGCTCGAGATCTACCGCGACGATCCGGTGTTGAAGGCGATCCGGAACGCTGAGTTCCCTGGCCGCTGTGGGCGGTGCGAGTACGCGGACGAGTGCGGTGGGTCGAGGGCGCGAGCCTACGCGGCCACCGGGGACCCACTCGCCGACGACCCAGCTTGCCGATACCTTCCCTCCTAGGCGACACTCGCGAAGTCGCCGCGCGCGCTGAGCGACTGGTCCGAATCGAAGGAGAGCCGAAGATGGGCGTAACTGTTTCAGGTGTCAAAGCCGTGGAAATTCTCGACTCCCGAGGTAACCCGACCTTGGCGGTCACGGTGACGCTCGGCGACGGCACCATCGCGCGCGCAGGCGTACCGTCGGGTGCATCGACCGGCTCGCGGGAGGCCGTCGAGCTCCGGGACGGCGACCCGGCTCGCTTCGGAGGCAAAGGCGTTCTCGGAGCCGTTGGGGCCGTCAACGGTGAGATCGCCGAGGCGATCAGTGGCCGGGCGTTCGCAGATCTTGCGGAGCTGGACCACACCCTGATCAAGCTCGACGGCACCGAGAACAAGGCTCGGCTGGGTGCCAACGCCATCGTCGGGGTGTCGATGGCCGCAGCCCGGGCGATGGCCGCCTCCGCCGGGGTGCCGCTTTGGCGCTCCCTCAACCCCCAAGGCGTGACCCCGCGGCTCCCGGTCCCCCACTTCAACGTCTTGAACGGCGGGGTTCACGCGCCGAACAAGCTGGATTTCCAGGAGTTCATGGTGGCCCCGATCGGCGCTCCGAACATGGCAGAAGCCGTGCGCGCCGGCGCCGAGGTCTACACAGCGCTGCGCAAGTTGCTGACGGGCAAGGGGTTCGCGACGGGGCTCGGTGACGAAGGGGGCTTCGCTCCGGAGATAGACGAGCCCGAAGAGGTCCTGCGTTTGATCGTCCAGGCGATCAACCAAGCCGGCTACCGCCCCGGCCGCGAAGGTGTGGCGATCGCGCTCGACCCGGCCGCGAGCGAGTTCTTCCGCGACGGCAGCTACCACGTCGCCGGGGAGACCCTGTCGAGCGATGACATGATCGGCCGTTACGAAGCGATCATCGACGACTTCCCGGTGTGGAGCCTGGAAGACGGCTTGGCCGAAGGCGACTGGGACGGCTGGGTGCGCCTAACCGAGCGGCTCGGGGAGCGCCTGCAGATCGTGGGCGACGACCTGCTCGTCACCAACCCGGCGATCATCACCGAGGCGATCGGCCGGCGAGCGGCGAACTCGGCGCTGATCAAGGTCAACCAGATCGGCAGTGTGACCGAGACGCTCGCTGCCATCGCGGTCTGCAGGCAAGCCGGCTGGACGCAGATGGTGTCGCACCGCTCGGGAGAGACCGAGGACACCTTCATCGCCGATCTGGTGGTTGGCTCCGGGTGCGGCCAGCTCAAGACCGGTGCACCGGCCCGCGGAGAGCGGGTGGCGAAGTACAACCGCCTCATCGAGATCGAAGCGGCCGAGCCTCTGCCTTACGGCCTGGCCGGCTGAGCTTCGGGGCGGCTCGCCGCCTGTGGTGTCGGCCCCTTCAAAGTTCTCCCACGGTTATGAGCCAATGGTCACCTACCCTGTCTTGAGGTGGCAGCGGTCCATGTCTTCCTGATCCGGCACGGCGAGACGGCGCTCAATGCCGCTGGTGTTCTTCGAGGACAGCTCGACGTTCCGCTCACCAAGACCGGTGAGGCCGAGGCCTCGGCGCTCGGCGGGTTGTTCCGGGAGGTGCCGCTGCGAGCGATCTTGTCGAGCCCGCTCAGGCGGGCGACCGATACGGCGCGCCCAATGGCCTCGAGCTCGGGGGGACCCCTCGAGATCGACGACCGCCTGACTGACCGTTTCTATGGGGAATGGGCCGGACACCCGCTCGAGCAGGTCGAGGAACGGTTCGGGTCGATCGACGCCGCTCCCTTCGTCGAAGCATGGCAGCTCCTCGAGGCCAGAGCCGAGGAGGCTCTTTCCTATGCGGTCGCGGCCGCGGAGGCCGGTGCCGCCCGGGAAGCCGGTGCCGCCCGGGAGGCCGGCGGCTCACCAAGAGAGGACTCGCCGCTCAGCGTGGCGCTGGTCACCCACGATGCCGTGCTCCGGGCGCTGCTCGGTCGGCTCCTGCCCGCTTCGAGGATGGCCACCCTCGAGCTCCCGACCGGGTCTTGGTCGGAGCTCGTGTCGTCCCCGGGCAAGGGGTGGAGGGCGTTGCATCTTGGCGAAGTCCCGGCGAACGGGCGCCGGCCCGTCATGGGCGGTTCGTCAGGACGCGCCCCGGCGTAGGCTGAGCCTGTGCTGCGCTTTCTGACCGCGGGCGAGTCCCACGGGCGCGCGCTCGTTGCTGTCATCGAGGGTCTTCCCGCCGGACTGCCGATCGCCGCGGACGAGATCCGTGGCGAGCTCGCCCGCCGCAGGCTCGGCTTCGGACGAGGTCCCCGCCAGCGGTTCGAGACCGACGAGATCAGCATTCTCGGCGGTGTCCGCCACGGGCGGACTTTGGGATCGCCGGTCGCGATCGAGATCGCAAACGCCGAGTGGCCCAAGTGGGAGGCGGAGATGTCCCCTGAGCCCGGGCATCCCTCGCGCCGGCTCACACAGCCCCGTCCGGGCCACGCGGATCTAGCGGGCATGCAGAAGTACGGTTTTGACGACGCTCGTGACGTGCTCGAGCGCGCTTCGGCTCGTGAGACGGCAGCAAGAGTGGCGGCAGGTGCATGTGCCAAGGCTCTCCTGGCCCAGATCGGCGTCGCGATCGTGAGCCACGTCGTCCAGATCGGCGGTACGGACGCGCCAACAGGGCTTCGCCCGCTGCCACTTGACCTTTCTACGGTCGATGCGTCGCCGGTGCGGTGCTTCGACCCATCGGCCGAGGCCGGCATGATCGCCGAGATCAAGGCTGCAGCGAAGGACGGGGACTCCCTCGGCGGCACCGTCGAGGTCGTGGCTTACGGGGTGCCCGTCGGCCTCGGGAGCCACGTTCATTGGGACCGCAAGCTCGACGGCATCATTGCCCAGGCGCTCATGAGCATTCAGGCCGTGAAAGCCGTGTGGATCGGCGAGGGCTTCGACGTCGCCCGCCGCCGGGGATCTGCCGGCCACGACTCCATCTTCTTCGATGCCGGCTCACGCGAGTACAGGAGAGAGACGTCGTTGGCCGGTGGCATCGAAGGCGGCATGTCCACGGGGGGCCTTCTCCTCGTCGGCGCGTCCATGAAGCCGCTCGCCACGCTGAACCGCCCCGTGCTCAAGACCGTCGACGTGCTCACCAAGGAGCAGACCGTCTCGTTCAAGGAGCGGACCGACGTCACCGCGGTGCCCGCCATGGGCGTGGTGGCAGAAACGATGCTGGCCCTCGTGCTGGCGTCCGAAGCGCTTCGCAAGTTCGGCGGGGACAGCGTCTCCGAGCTCAGGCGCAACCACGCTTCGTACCTCGCCGAGGTCCGCGACGAGCATTGGCCGAGTGCGGTAACGGATTGACGCCCGAGCAGGGGATCGTCCTCGGCGTTGCCGGCTTCCTCGGGGGCGCGGTGAACAGTGTCGCCGGGGGCGGCTCGCTCATTTCCTTCCCCGCCCTGCTCGCCGTGGGCTATCCGGGTGTCACTGCGAACATGACCAACACAGTCGCACTCTGGCCGGGTTACGTGGGCAGCTCGGTCGCGTATCGCCGGGAGCTGGAAGGCCAGCGATCCCGCGCGGTGGTGCTGGCCGCGACCTGCATCTTCGGCGGCCTCGCCGGGTCGGTCTTGTTGCTCACGACGCCTGCGAGCGTCTTCAAACAAGCCGTGCCCTGGCTGATCCTCCTCGCGTGCGCCCTGTTTGCCCTTCAGCCGCTCGCCACCCGCTCGCTGGCAAAGCGACAGGCTCCGTCCAAGGAGCACCGTTCGCTCGGTCTTCATGTCGCGGTCTTCCTCGCGGCGATCTACGGCGCCTACTTCGGGGCGGGGCTCGGCATCGTGCTCCTGGCGGTGCTCGGGTTGGCGATCCCGGACAGCCTGCAGAAGCTGAACGGCCTGAAACAGGTCCTTTCGGTCGTCATCAACTCCGTGGCCGTAGTCGCCTACGGCGCGTTCGGTCGCGTCGCGTGGACCGCGGTCGCCATCATGGCCGTGGCCAGCCTTGCCGGGGGCCGTCTCGGCGGCGGCTTTGCCCGCCGGCTGAGCCCGATCCTGCTGCGCGTCGTCGTCCTCGGCTTCGGCATCACGGTCGGCTGCATCCTGCTCGCCCGGCAATGACACCGGCACGGGCAGGTTGGTACGCTCCGCGAGCATGTTCACCGGCCTTGTTGAAGAGATGGGCACCTATGTCGGCCACGAGGGCGACCGGTACCGGATCAGGGCGTCGCTCGTGCTGGAGGACGCGAAGGTCGGCGACTCCGTCTCGGTGAACGGGTGCTGCACGACAGTCGTCGCCTGCGACGGCGATATCTGGGAGACGCAGGTCACGCCTGAGACCCTCAGTCGGACGACCTTCGGTCTCTTGCAGCCCGGTGACGCGGTGAACCTCGAGCGGCCCGTGCGGGTGAGCGACCGCCTCGGCGGGCACATCGTGCAGGGCCATGTCGACGGCATAGGGGAAGTGACGGCTGCGGCGCCGGATCTCAGGGTCCGGATACCGCCGGACCTGATCCGCTACTGCGTGGAGAAAGGCTCGGTCGCCGTCGACGGCGTGAGCCTCACGATCTTCGACATCGACCAAGACAGCTTCGCCGTCGCCGTGATCCCTCACACCTCGGAGGCGACGACGCTCGGCCGGCGCGCGCCCGGCGACAAGGTGAACATCGAGGTCGACGTTGCCGCAAAACAGATCGAAAAGCTGCTCAGTCCCTATCTCGCGAAGCTGATGTGACGGTGGCCGGCCGCGCAGCCGCCCGCCGCGCAGTCCCCATCGGCTGAGACAGCCCCGGCGGCAGCGCTCGTGAGAGCCTCGAACCGCCGGCCGACTCCTTGGCAGCGATTTGCCGCTTGCTGGCGGGCGAACCCGGCACTCACCGCCGTTGTCGTCGTGGCGCTCCTGCTCGGTCTCCTGCTCAAGCTCTACGCGCTCGGCAGAGGCACGATCAACTCAGACGAGGCGGTTGTCGGGCTCATGGCCCGCGAGATCTTGCACGGCCATTTCTTCGCTTTCTATTGGGCGGAGCAGCCGTTCACCTGGTACTGGAACGACGGCCGCTACGCGATCTTCCTCGCGCCCGCCCTCGCACTGGTGGTCGTCTCCTTGGTCCGCGAGGTCGGCATATGGGCGATCGGGTCCCCACGGTTCGCGCCGGCGATCATGGCAGGGCTCGTCCTCATTGGCGCTCTCGGGCTGACGCTGGCTGCGGCCAGGGCCCAGCCGCCCTACAAGCGCCAGCTCGCTTTGCCCGCCGTCGAGCGCACTAGCTGGCTCTCGTGGCACACGAACCCGAACAACCTGCCCACGGCGCTCGCGGATTCGCTTCTCCGCTGGCATGTCCGCTACGCGTTCTCCAGCTACTGGCTCGGCTACGACGTGGGGTTCCTCTCCGACGGCCACGTCACGGTGAGCCCGGCCGGGCCCGAGCTCATCCGTTATTCGCCGTACTACCGAGCCATAGCCGCGAGCCCGACGCCCGCGTGGATCTTCGTGAGCCCGGCGCTCGCGGAGGAAGCAGCCGCCGAGGCGGGGACGACGGCCCTGGATCCGTCGTGTCTCGCGCCGGACCAGCAATGCCTCTTGGTGCCCGAGAGGGCTATGGGAGCCATCGCGGTCCTGGGACGGCGCCCCGTCAGGCGATGCCGGCCAGCACTTCGGCGATCTGCACCGCGTTGAGCGCGGCGCCCTTGCGGAGGTTGTCGCCGACGACGAAAAGGGACAGCCCGTGGGGCACCGTAGTGTCTCGCCGCACCCTTCCCACGAGCGACAAGTCACCACCCGTCGCGCCGAGCGGGGTCGGGATGTCGCAGAGCTCGACACCCGGCGCGCCGCCGAGGGCAGCAAGTGCCTCTTCAGGGCTGAGCGGCCGCGCGAACTCGAGGTTGAGCGCCAGGCTGTGTCCCGTGAACACGGGCACCCGGACGCACGTGCACGAGACGAGGAGGCCGGGGAGGCCCAGGATCTTGCGGCTCTCGTCCCGGAACTTCTGCTCTTCACTGGTCTCGCCGCTGCCGTCGTCGACGCTCTGGCCGGCCAGCGGGATGACGTTGAACGCGATCGGCGCGGGGAACTTCACAGGGGCCGGCAGGTCGACGGCATTGCCGTCGTGTGCGAGCGCTGCAGCGCCGTCTGCTAGCTTGCGGACCTGCTCGTCCAGCTCGGAGGTTCCGGCCAGGCCGGCGCCGGACACAGCTTGATAGGTCGAGGCCACGATTCGGCGCAAACCTGCCAGCTTGTCGAGGGGTTTCAGCACGGGCATGGCAACCATCGTCGTGCAATTCGGGTTGGCGACGATCCCCTTTGGTATGGAGTCCAACGCCTCGCGGTTGACCTCGGGGACGACCAGGGGAACCTCCGGGTCCATCCGCCACGCGGAGGAGTTGTCGATGACGGTGGCGCCGGCGCCAGCCACACGGGGAGCGAGATCCAAAGAGGTCTTGGCGCCGCAGGAGAACAAGGCGATGTCCATACCGGTGAAGTCGGCGCCGACGACATCTTCGACCACGACATCGTCGCCGTCCCACCGAAGCGTGCGGCCTGCCGATCTTGCGCTCGCGAAGAAACGCACACTCTCCGCCGGAAATCTTCGCTCCGCAAGGATCGACCTCATCACGGCACCAACTTGTCCCGTGGCACCGAAAACGCCTACTCGCATGGGCCGAGCTTAGTGGCGGCCCCTCGGTGGCTGGACTCGGCCGGGACTGCCTGGCACGGCCCGACCTGGCGGGGCGGGGTCGGCCTGGCGCGGCCCGACCTGGCGGGGCGGGGCGAGTACCGGCGGCGCTAACCCCCCAGCTCGAAAGCGGCGTGGAGCACCTGGACCGCCCGCTCCGCGTGCTCCGCGCGGACCAGGCACGAGATGCGAATGGGAGACGTGGAGATCATCTCGATGTTTATGCCGGCAGCTGCGAGGGTCTCGAACATCGTCGCGGTGACGCCCGGATGGGTCCTCATGCCCGCACCCACAAGAGAGACCGTGGCAACGTCGTCGTCGGCGATCACCGACACCGCGCCCAGTTGAGGGACGAGCTGCTCCGCCACTTCGAGGCTGCCCTCCAGGTCGGCCCGGGGAACGGTGAAGGAGATGTCCGTCATCCCGTG
>Ga0181521_10007561_pt1 | contig 11391 bp, 9 predicted proteins | sample PEATcosm2014_Bin_32_FD_119764 | JGI IMG/M metagenome (GOLD analysis project Ga0181521, IMG submission 119764) | Peatland microbial communities from MTU Mesocosm Facility, Houghton, MI, USA - PEATcosm2014_Bin02_60_metaG | ecosystem: Environmental > Terrestrial > Soil > Wetlands > Peat | place... | reverse complement strand
GGCTTCGCTTGGAATCGGCAGCACGGAACTTTCCATCGTCATCAGCAGCACGATGACCGGATAACCGGCGGTCTTGAGCGCGGCCAGATACCAAGCGATGAGCGGCTGGAAAATGGATTTAAGCATCAGGCGTAAAAAATGAGTCCGCTAATTACGCGAATTTGCGCGAATTGGAAAGGCGCAAAATTATTTTGGCGGATGCGCGTAGTAATTTTGAATTTCTGCTTCTGTCGCCGGCTGCGGCCAGACCCAATCCAGCGCATCAGGATTTAGCCAGTTAAAACTCGAAGACTCAGCACCCTTTTCCAGCGAGGGATTGCCGCCATCGTCTTTGCCGTTTTCACCAACGGAGTAAAGCAGAAACGTCCCGTCGGCATTCAACCGATAGCCCAACGGCTGGCCGTCCACCGGATCACGCGGAACCGTGGGAAGGTATTCTGGAACGAGCGCATTCAAATCGGCAGGATAAGCGCCATGTTTGAGTTCATAGCGTTTCAAAGCGATCGCCGTAATGACAATCTGCTTTGCAGTCTCGATGCGCATGACTCTGCGGGTGACTCCCGCAAGGGTGACAATTGACTCCGACAGCATTGAATGAAAATCGGGGTTGCCGGAGAGAAGTGAATCCAATGAACTGTTTAGTTTTGATATTCCCAGCTGGTCCAGCGTGGCGTTTTGATGCTCCAGTGCGACTTGAAATGAACCGTTGGTTTCGGCAAAACGCGCTATATGCAACAACACTTCATAGCCTTTGAGACAGCGCAATTCATCGGGGTAAGACCACCAATAACGCCACAGGAAAATTCTGCCCGGCAGACTCACATTTCTCCAAAAAGTTCCTTCCCCGTTCTGCAAACCCAGTGCCTCTCGCGTTTTTCGGCCCAAGTCCAAATAACGCTGTAATTCAGAATTGGAACTTCGCCATTTCGCAAGAGATATTTCTCCGGTCACACGTTCCATTGCCATGGCCCTTTCTTCGGATCGAATGAATTCGAGACTCGACCAATCGCGCTGCAATTCGCCGAGTTGCTCCTCGGTCAGGTTTGTGGATTGCAGAATTTCCCAATTGACAGTGATGGCGAGGCTGACGTCCGCCATGCGAACCAGTTCGGAAATCACAAATTGCTCATCCTGCGCTGCCTTTACCAACGCGAGCATGACGCGCAAATCCTTTACGGCGGACGCAGTGTCGCCTTGGTGTATGTCGCAAAGCGCAGCAGTTTCCAATCGCAAAGCCGCGATTTTTAGTGGAGCAAGGTATAAATTGCTGAAGTCGAGGTCGGCAACACCTTGTTGGTATTTGATCTGAAAATCGAATTCCGGCTTGTCAACAATTTGCTGGAGAAGCGCAAATGATTTTTCGTTTTGTGCGACCGCGGCCGTGACTTCCTGCCAAGAATTGGTCACGTCGTAACCTCGAATATCGAGCTCTCGCGAGCAAATCATTGCTTTCCCCGGCGCAACCATATGCATTGCGGAATAATAATGATTTGTCGTCAGCAAACCTTCGTCTGCTTCAATCAAGGCTGCGGCCTCACGAAAAGTGTCGGCGCCGTTTTGTTCGGGCGGCACGGGCGGCGGCAGCACCTGGGACAATTCCATCGGCTCGCCTCTGGCCTTGAGTTCGGCAATGTAATCGTTTACGGCGGCGCGCAGTTGGTAGTGGTGAATGACCGGAACGAGAATCGCCGCACCTAGCGTCACAACAACGACAATTAAAATCTTTCTGCGCCGGCTCATTTGAATTTGCACCTCATTCTGCATTTACGCCGATTCCTGTGAAAAAAAAGCAGAAAATTCGCGTCCATTCGCGAAATTCGCGGATCAACCCTTCAGGAAAAACCGTCGCTGTTTTTCGCTGATGGGCATCCCGAGCTTTTCCATCACGGCCAGCATGTCTTCCCAGACCTTGCGCTTCTCGCTCATGGCCTGGTTGCGCAGCAGATAGGCCGGATGATACGTGGGCATGAGCGGGATGCCGCGATACGTCTTCCACGTCCCGCGCAGTTTCGTGATGCCGATGGTCTTGCCCAGCAACCCTTCCACCGCCGTCGCGCCGAGGGCAACAATCACTTTGGGCCGGATCAAATCAATCTGCTCGTGCAGATACGGGATGCACGTAGCCATTTCGTCGCTCGTCGGTTTGCGGTTGCCGGCGGCTTGGCCGGGCGTGTCGGGCCGGCACTTCAAAATGTTGCCGATGTAAACATCTGCGCGTTGCAGTCCCGTGGCTTGAATGATTTTCGTGAGCAACTGCCCCGCCTTGCCGACGAACGGTTCGCCCTGTTCGTCTTCGTCTGCGCCCGGCGCCTCGCCGATGAACATGATCTGCGCGTCAATGCTGCCGACGCCGAACACAACGTTCTTGCGCGACGACGCCAGGTGCGCGCATTTGACACACGCCAGCGCCCGCTCGCGCAGGGCGGCGAACGCCGCGGCCTTCGCCTGCGGATCCAGCGGCGCAGATGCGGGAATGGTTTCGCCCGGCAGTGCGAGCAACGTCGGTTGTTCGGCGGCGGGCGCAGGGACTGCGGAGCGCGGAGCGCGGAGTGCGGAATGAGCGGGCGGAGCGCCGGCCTCCGGCCCGGCGTTTTCCGGGCGCTTTGCTCGCGCCGTGCCGGAGGCCGGCGCTCCGGGCGCGGCGGGTTTCTCAGTCCGGGATTTGAGAATTGAGATTTGAGATTCCCCGGCCAGCGGTTGCGACAAGGCGCGGAGCGTTTCCGGAGAAACCGCGACGTGGTGCACGCCGCGTGATTTCAAATCCTCCAGATGTTGAATCGTCGCGTCGAGCAGTTGCTCATAGGTGCCGGCCATTGGCGTTATCGTAGCCAAAGGCGCGGTGGCTGCACGATAATTCTCCGGCGCGTCCGACAGCACTTTGACCTGCTCCTTCTGGTTTGGGGCCATCGCGGGCTTGTTTCTTGTCGTCCCGGTGTGCTGTGTTAAAGTTCATCCCCGACGACCATGAATTTGCGTAACAGCAAAGGCTGGATGGCGCACTTTAAATTCAGTTCCCTCGGGACAAGGCTTCTGAATTGCCGCAGCGCGATGGGCGGCGCTTTTGGTTTCCGGCAAGGCGGGGTGAACCGGCGACTCTTGTTTGTTGAATTGTTTGTGGCCCTTTCACTGAGCGTGACCTACTTTTTTCTCGTCGAAAATTTTGCAGCCGGCAGCCCGAACAACTATTCCAACGGCTGGGTGTTCACCTCGTGTTCCCTTCCCGGTTTTCACCTGGATAAACTCGGCGATGTCTGGAAGGGGCGCCTGTCCGGCTTGTTGTTGTCGGGCTGGCTGTTTGATTTCCTGGTCAAGGACAACACGTTCCCGATCGGCCAATTTTTCCGGCTCTTCGGGCTGTATCAAAGTGTATGGTTGTTCCTCCTGTTCCTGACCGTCATCTTCGCCTTGCGCCATTCGTTGTTCATCAACCTCGGCATCTTCGCGGGGCTGATGTATAATTTTACGCCCGCCTCCGGCCTGTATTTTTATCCGTGGGACCTGCCCGCCACGTTATTCTTCTCGCTGGCGGTCCTGTTTTTCGAGCGCCGGGAAATGTTCCTGATGGCGGCAGCGACCTGCGCCGGGTGTTTCTTCAAGGAAACCGTTTTGGCCTGCGCGGTGCTGGCCCTGTTCGCCAACCAGTGGAAATGGGGGAAACGGGTTCTGACCTTTGCCGGCATTATCGCGGTGTATGTGTTGGGGAAGGAACTTCTGTTGAGCCAGTTGCACCTGCAGGTGGCCGCCTTTTCCATGAACAATGCGACAAACCTGGCCGGGTTGCTGCGACCGACGCTTCTCATTGAAAACTTCAAGGAACTTTTCTCACCGACCTTCAACCATGCCGTTTTCGCCAACGCGGGAACTCTGGCGGCAGTCCTCGTGCTGGGTTGGCGCAGGCGCTTCCTGCCTTACATGGCGCTGATCATTGTGTTCCTCGGCGGACAGCTCATTTACGGCGGGTTCAATGAATTTCGCATTTTCATGCAGGTGTTGCCCTTGAGCCTGATTTTGTTGAGTGAGCGGTGGCAGGAATATGCGGGGCCAGGCGCAGCGGAGGAGTTGTCTGCCGCCCCTGCCCCGGCCTGGGCGTTGCGCGAAACGTTTTCGGTTTTGGTTCCACTGACGGTCGTGCTGATCGGGCTGTCCTCTGGTATCGCAGCCTGGCGCTATTACAATATTTTTGAAAACCTCCAGCCGGACCGTCGGGCACAATCCGAACTTGGCAGGCACGTCGTCAAACCTGAAGGCGACGTCAGCGATCTGGCGACCGAGTGTCAACTGTTACGCTCAGGGTATGCCGAAGCCGAATTGAAACTGGGCATGATTGCTCAAGGCAACCACCAGGATGCAGACGCCATCAATCATTACCAGCGGGCGCTTGAATTGGACACGAATTCGGTCCCTGCCCTGAGCAATCTTGCCTGGTTGCTGGCCACGGCCTCCGACTCTCAGTTGCGCAATGGCAACGAGGCGGTGGGTTTGGCCGAACGGGCCTGTCAATTAACTCAATATAAAGAGGCTCTTTTGATTGGAACCCTGGCCGCTGCCTACGCTGAAGCCGGACGCTTCAGCGATGCCGTGGTCACCGCTGAAAAAGCCCATGCGCTGGCCCTGGCGCAGGGGCAAAAAGATGTTGCCGCAAGAATTGAACAGTTGTTGGAACTGTACAAATCCGGCCGGGCTTACCATCAAGAAACCAAAGCTGCTCCGTGAAAGGCAAACAAGGCAACCGCGAACTTTTATGAATGAACCCACGCGCAAAAATGATTTGAAACTTTTATCCGTCGTTATTCCAGCGCGGGACGAGGAGGGGTGCATTGCCTCAACCGTCGAGCATTTGCATTTGGAGTTGAGCCTGCAAAAGGTTCCGCACGAGATTGTGGTCGTGGACGATGGCAGCGCGGATTCAACCTGGAAGATTTTGTGCGATTTGGCGCGGAAAATTCCCGAACTCGCGCCCGTGCAAAACCCCGGCGCCCACGGCTTTGGCCGGGCGATCATCCGCGGGTTGAACGCGATGAAAGGCGACGCGGTTGTCATCATGATGGCCGACGAATCAGACGATTGCCGCGACGTGGTGAGCTACTGGAAATTGCTGAATGCTGGTTGGGACTGCGTGTTCGGCAGCCGGTTCATCAAAGGCGGTGGAACCATTGATTATCCGCCGGTGAAATACGTTGTGAACCGGCTGGCGAATCTTTTCATCCAGGTGCTGTTCCACATTCCGCTCAACGACACGACCAACGCGTTCAAGGCCTACCGGCGGGAAGCCATCGACGGCTGCCGTCCGCTGATCGCGCCACACTTCAACCTCACGGTCGAACTGCCGCTCAAGGCCATTGTCCGCGGCTTTACCTGGACGACGATGCCCGTCACGTGGAGGAGTCGCCACACAGGCCTGGCGAAATTGAAGATCAAGGAGATGGGCAGCCGTTATTTTTTCATCTGCTGCTACGTGTGGCTGGAAAAATATTTCAGCCGCGGCGATTACCGGAAGCGGTAGAGCGGTTTCAGACTGGCTGTAGCCGCGACTTTTAAGTTGCGTAGCGCGCAGGCTCAAAGCCTGCGGCTACAGTTTTATTGAAAATGCTCTGGCCGGTGTGTCCGGCGCCAGCGAACCCCGCGTCGCGGCAAAGTCCTGATTGGCGTGGCGGGAGCAGGGGTTTCAGGTTTGGAATAAGGCTTAAACGGCCATGTTCTTCTTCCCGCCGCTTCATATGATAAACCCTCTTGCCAATTTCAACATCGGCGCTCAACAATACTACTCGGCTGCTATGCCGAATGCAGAGGAGCGTCAACCGGCTGGCTGATGCCGGAGCGTCGCCCTCACTCATCGCAGCAATGGATCCATTCGTCCAGAAATAACCGTCACTGCATGCGTACTCTGCTTCATGGAAATAGCCCGCGTTTCTTTTTGGCTTCATTTACACGACTGATGCCAATACTCAAGGCAGCCATGCGCATGGAGATGTTTTGACTGTGGCTCAAGTTCAAAATCTTCGTCCAGGAAGTTTCGAGAATACGGAATAGCTTGTCGAAAATCTCCGTTTCACTCCAAAAAAAGCTCTGCAAATCTTGAACCCACTCGAAGTAGCTTACGATAACGCCGCCAGCATTGCAGAGCACGTCGGGGATGATAAAGATTTCTGGCCGCTGGTTTAAAAATTCGTCTGCCTCCGGTGTGGTTGGGCCGTTCGCTGCCTCGGCAAGAATATGACATTGAATCTTGCCAGCGTTGGCGGCGGTGATTTGTCTTTCCAGCGCGGCGGGAACCAAAATGTCGCACGGCAGGAGGAGCAGTTGCTCATTGGTAATGGGTTCCGAGCCCGGGAAACCAGCGATGCTCTGGTTTTGGGCGGCATATTTTTCCAGCGCGAACAGGTCGAGGCCCTTTGAATTGTAAATGCCGCCGTGAACGTCGCTGACCGCAATGACCTTGGCTCCGTAACTTCCCAGCGAGTATGCGGTAATGGAACCAACATTCCCAAAACCTTGAATCACAGCGGTGCATTTGCTGATGTCTAATCCCCTGGCATCAGTCGCTCGGTTGATGAGATAGGCCACCCCACGACCGGTGGCTTCGCGGCGTCCAAGCGAGCCGCCTAGACCAACCGGTTTGCCGGTGACAATGCTCGGAACAGAACTGCCCTCGTGCACGGAATAGGTGTCCATGATCCATGCCATTGTCTGCGCGTTCGTGCCCAAGTCCGGAGCCATAACGTCCACTTGCGGCCCAATAAAGGGAATCATCTCTTGCGTAAACCGGCGTGTGAGCCGCTCGTTTTCCTGTTGCGACAATTTGGATGGGTCACAGGTGACACCGCCTTTGGCACCACCGTAAGGCAGACCGGTGAGTGCACATTTCCAACTCATCCACATCGCCAAGGCGGCGACTTCGCCGAGAGCCACATCCGGGTGATAGCGCAGTCCGCCCTTTGTGGGACCCAGCGTGAGGTGGTGCTGCACGCGGTAGCCGCTGAAGACCTTGGACGAACCGTCGTCCATGTGAATAGGCAATGCGACGATCAGGGAGCGTTTGGGAAACTTGAGTCGCTCACGCTCGCTGGCGGGGATTTGGAGGTGGTCAGCGACAATGTCAAACTGCTGGCAAGCCATCTGGAATGTCGGGTGCGCGTAAATTTCCATAAGCGTGTCTATTCAAACGGATTTACCGGGTTCGCACAAGGCAGCAATGCCGGCTTCGGTAAGCCTTTCCCTCCTGAGCGAATGCGTATCAAATCCAAATGTAATTGCCCAGGTGCCCGGTAATGGTAATCGCCAGCGTTTTCGCGTGTGGCACGAGCCGTCGCAAATCGGAGCGATTCAAAACGCCCCTGTTACTACTTTTGATACTACCCGGCAGACTCAGCGGCGGGCAGAACGTGAGAAACCCTTGATTTTACTGGCGCACCCATCAGGAGTTGAACCTGAAACCTTCTGATCCGAAGTTTGGGGATGTGGTCAAGTCGGCAGAGCGGGCGGCGGTGCTGGTGCCGGCGTATTGAACCCGCCAGCGGAAAGGGAGGCGCACATTCTCTCGGTGGTAACGTGGCGAACCAATTCTGTTGCGGGAAATTTTGCAATGAAAAAGTCCGTATTCGCGCTTAAACGATTTCCAACGGAAAAATTGTTGCTAAAAATCATATTTTTCTGTGGAAAATAGTTTGATTTGGGCGATACTGGACACAGTGTCCCTGTTAATAAATGATATACAAGCAAGTCATAAAGAACTTTACTCCAATCTTTAAGACGTTCCGGCAAACGGAGAGAAGTTTTTCATTCGTGTGGCTTTTGGTTTTTTTGACGGCGGTTCTGGCCATTTCACAAACGCCCGTCACCAAGCCGCTTGTGGTGGCGTTACGGGCCGGCGTGACTGCCGCCGAAATTCAAAAGGCGTTGGACTCTTTGCCGGCAGGTGGCGGCGAAGTGGTGCTGCCGCCCGGAAAAATTGAAGTGAGCCAGCCCATCGTTTTGCAGCGGGATAATCAAGCGTTGCGCGGTGCGGGCCGGGAAACAATTTTATATCTGGCGGACAATGCCAATTGCCCGGTCATTATCATGGGCGAGCCGATTAATGAACCAAAGCAAACCAGGCATTTGCGCGTCGGCGACCTTTTGATTGATGGAAACCGTTTGCGCCAGCAGCGCGAACTCTGGCGGCTTCAAGGCGAAGGTTCGATAATCCGCAACAACGGAATCACGGTTCAAAACGTGAGTGACTCAATCGTTGAAAACGTGACTTGTGCCCACTGCCGTTCGGGCGGTTTGGTCACGACGCTTGGCACGCGGCGATTGACGGTGCGCGAGTTGAATTCGTATGACAATCAGTTCGACGGGCTGGCGTGTTTCCTGACGGTGGACTGCCTTTTTACGAAACTGTATTTGCATGACAACCCCGGCGCGGGCATTTCGCTCGATGGAAATTTCAATCATAACATCATTGACGACGCCAGCCTCGCTGCGAACGACCTGGGCATCTTCATGCGCTGGAGCCACGACAATCAATTTCGCGACATATCCATCCACAACAGCCACGACTACGGTGTGTTCATGGCGCAATCCGATGATTTGACTGCGCTCGGATGGCAACTGGTGCCGCAAACCCAATGCACAGAAAACTTCTTTACCAATCTCATCGCCGACGAATGCGGCAGCGCGGCTTTTCGGATCAATGACATAACCTGCACCAACAACGTCATCATCGGCGCGCAATTTAATAACGATCGCCAAGGCGGACTTTCGCTGGTTCAGCCGAATTTATTGACGGTGCAAAGCCCTCCGCTTTTGGCCGGCAAATAAAGAACATTCGGGGACGGGCGGCGTTTTTCGATGCGGGTGCCCGCACGGACGCGGGGTCTGTCGGCTTTCAATAAAGACAGGACGGGGCATCGCGAAAAGCAGAGGTACGCGTCTCGTACGGTGAAACATCGCCCGTGACCCGCAATAATGTCTCGCCGCAAAAGCCCGCGACGCTGCCGAAGTCGGCGCAGCAGGCTGCTACCCTCGTCCTCGTGTATTGAGCGGGTAATGGATTAACTCCGATGCCGACGCAAGAGAGTTATCCCAAACATGCCGACGGCCAGCAACCCCAAAGCCGAAGGTTCAGGCACGGGCTGGAAGGCCAGTCCAATCGGATCATTCAACCCGGCGGCAAAGGTGCTTTGCACTCCGCCCGGTGTGAATTCATAGATGTGGCCGCTGTAATCTGCCTCAAACAGATCGCCAGTGCTGTTAAACGTTAATCCCCAAGGATAAAATGTTCCAGAGACAAAGATGCTTTTGGCTCCGCCCGGCGTGAATTCATAGATGTGGCCGCTGTAATCGGCCACAAATAGATTTCCCGCACTGTTGAAGGCCAGTGCAGTAGGCATATCCAATCCGGACGCAAAGGTGGTTTGTACTCCGCCTGGCGTGAACTCATAGATGTTGCCGACATTTGGAGAGGTCACAAACACATCGTCGGCGCTGTTAATTGCCAGTGCATAAGGACCATCCACCGGAGAGGGAGCAGCTAACCCGGAGGCAAAGGTGCTTCGCACTCCGCTCGGCGTATATTCATAGATGTTGCCGAGTTCATTATCCGCCACAAACAGATTGCCTGCGCTGTTAAAGGCCAGTCCAACTGGATCACTCAACCCGGAGGCAAAGGTGCTTCGCACTCCGCCCGGCGTGATTTCGGTAATGTTGCCGCCGGCGGCTCCCTCCGACACAAACAGATTACCCGCGCTGTTAAAGGCCAGTTCAGCCGGTACATCCGCACCCAAGCCGGAGGCAAAGGTGCTTTGCACTCCGCCCGGCGTGATTTCAGTGATGTTGCCGCTGGTGAAATTCGCTACAAACAGATTTTGCGCCTGCGCGCTGAAACCAGTCAGCATGACCATTCCCGCACAGACCGCTCCGCCGAATGAATGACACGCGGCACGAATGGCGGATTTGAATTTTGTTTTCACAGAGTTGGCGCGGCGGTAACTCAGCGACGGCGGTGGACGAGGAGTGCCGCGGCGCCAACGGCCAGCAACCCCAAAGCCGAAGGTTCAGGAACGGGCTGGAAGGCCAGTCCGATAGGATAGACCAACCCGGAGGCAAAGGTGCTTTGCACTCCGCCCGGCGTGAATTCATAAATGTGGCCGCTGTGTTGAGCCGCCATAAACAGATCGCCCGCGCTGTTAAAGGCCAGACCATCAGGATCATCCACAACCAGCCCGGATTTAAAGGTGCTTTTTGCTCCTCCCGGCGTGAATTCATAAATATTGCCGCTTCCGTAATCCGCCTCAAACAGATCGCCCGCGCTGTTAAAGGCCAGTCCAGCAGGATTATGCAACCCGGAGGCAAAGGAGCTTTTCACTCCGCCCGGCGTGAATTCATAAACGTTGCCGTTGTTGTCATCCGCAAACAGATCGCCCGCACTGTTAACGGCCAGTCCAAAAGTTTTAAGCAACCCCGAGGCAAAGGTGCTTTGCGCTCCGCCCGGCGTGAATTCATAAATGTTGCCGCTGCCTAAATCCGCCTCAAACAGGTCGCCTGCGCTGTTAAAGGCCAGTCCTTCAGGAAGGGACAACCCGGAGGCAAAGGAGCTTTTCACTCCGCCCGTCGTGCATTCATAGATGCTGTTATCAGCAGTGGCAAACAGATTTTGCGCCTGCGCGCCGGAGAAAATCAGCAGTACTCCTCCCGCACAGACCACTGCGCCAAAAGAATGACGCGCGACGCGAATGGAAGATTTGAATTTCGCTTTCAAAGGGGCGCTCAAGGCCGGAATACTTGCGGTTGAAATTGAGAGGTGTTTGTTATGGTCTGCTTCTAAGTTTTCGCTGTCTTTGAACCTTTCACAGCACTTTCGATTTACTCACCATTTTGAAATCCTGTCAATCCACCGATTTTGCCTTTGGGTGGGCTAATTACACACATGCGGCAATCTGCCAAAGCCGGTCAAGCTGCAATGACCAGTCACGTTTTGCTGATTCGCCTTTTGTTCTAGCGTATTGGCGATGGCAGAGCAATCTCTGGCCTTACGTTGCGGCGCAGTACTTCTCGATCCTGCTGGTCGGTCTGTTGGTGGTTTTGTTCCGGCCGCGTTGCAGTCGGAGTACCGATCTTTTAGGCATCGTGGGGCTGTATGCCTTGGCCAGAACTGCCGAGGCTCTGGACGCCAGAATTTTTGCGGTTGCCCACATTATCAGCGGGCACACGCTCAAGCATCTGATCGCGGCCATCGCCGTGCTTTGGCTGCTGCGAATGCTGGTCAAAAGATCGCCGGGTGTGGATCGGCCTACATAGCCCTGCGCGGGCCGTCGCCTGTTACCACCGAGAGAATGTGCGCCTAATCTTCAACACGTAAGGACGCAGATGGGGGCACCCGTACAACTCGCAGCACAAACCGCTTTGGGGTCG
>Ga0181521_10007560_pt1 | contig 11393 bp, 8 predicted proteins | sample PEATcosm2014_Bin_32_FD_119764 | JGI IMG/M metagenome (GOLD analysis project Ga0181521, IMG submission 119764) | Peatland microbial communities from MTU Mesocosm Facility, Houghton, MI, USA - PEATcosm2014_Bin02_60_metaG | ecosystem: Environmental > Terrestrial > Soil > Wetlands > Peat | place... | reverse complement strand
TGCGCACCTGGATCGCCACCCCGTTCGCCGGCGGACGCCACCAGGCGCGCGTGCAGAAGATCCTGGATATCGAGCGGAAATATCTGAGGAAGGACCCGTCTTGAACCAAGCGGAACTCGATCGGCTGGTCGCTCAAATCGGGGAGGAAATCCTGGCGCGCGTGGTTCCCGCCGCGCCGGCTCAGGCCGTCAAAAAAGCCGAGGGCCTCAACCTGCCGGACCAGGTGTGCCCCGGGTGCGTCCAGCGCTGCGCCCAGACCTGCGCGCGCAACACCAGGGAGATCATCGCAGCCGGCGCCGACCGTGTTTCCGCCAGCGAGCGGCTGACCAAGATCGACCCGGGCATCGCATCGCTCATCGACCACACCATTCTCAAGCCCGAAGCCACCCGCGCCGATCTCGTCAAGGTCTGCCGCGAGGCCCGCCAGTACCATTTCGCCAGCGTCTGCGTGAACCCCTACTGGGTGCCGCTGGTGCGCGCCGAACTGGCCGGGTCGCCGGTCAAGATTTGCACCGTGGTGGGTTTCCCGCTGGGCGCTACCTCCACCGAATCCAAGGTGGCGGAAGCCGGCATCGCCCTGCGCGATGGCGCGCAGGAAATCGACATGGTGATCAACATCGGCGCGCTGCGCTCGGGCGACAACGAAGCCGTCAAGTCGGATATCCGGCAAGTGGTGAAAGTGACGCACGAAGCCAAGGCCATCGTGAAGGTGATCCTGGAGACGGCGCTGCTCGACGATAACCAGAAAGCCATCGCCTGCACGCTCGCGAAACTGGCGGGTGCGGATTTCGTCAAGACTTCGACCGGTTTCGGCCCGTCGGGCGCCACCGCGCACGATGTGGCGCTCATGCGTAGCGTGGTGGGGCCCGAGATGGGCATCAAAGCCGCCGGCGGCATTCGCACCCTGGCGGACCTCCAGGCCATGACCGCCGCCGGGGCCACCCGCATCGGCGCCAGCGCCAGCGTGAAGATCGTCGAGGCCACCGCCGCCTGAGCGGCGCGCCATGCACCCCACCCGCAAAGCCTCCGTCCGGTTCCGCGAAAGGTCGGAGCTGCTGGACTTCCTGCTGGAGGTCTCGGCGGCCACCACGCAGACGCTGGATCTGGACCATCTGCTCGCCAGCGTCGCCGAAATCATCCAGAAGGTGCTGCCCTACGACCTGTTCGCCATCCTGCTCTACAACGAACGGCGCCGCGATCTGCGCATCCGCTACGGCGTGGGCCATCGCGAGGAAGTGGTCCGCGACATCGCCCTGACGCTGGGCCAGGGCATCACCGGAACCGCCGCCGCGCGCGGTGAGCCGCTGCTGGTGGGCGACGTGCGCAACGATCCGCGGTATCTGAACACGGTGGACGCGGTGCGCACGGAGCTGGCCGCCCCCATGACCGCGCGCGGCAAGCTGGTGGGCGTGATCGACCTGCAATCCACGCGCCTCCACGCGTACACGGAATACGACCGCGCGCTGCTGCGCCTGATCGCCGCGCGGGTGGGCATTGCCATCGACAACGCGCGGCTATACCGCCGCGTGGATCGCCAGAACCGTACGCTCAAGACGCTGGCCAACATCTCGCGCGAATTCTCTTCCATCCTGGATCTCAACGAGCTGCTGGGCAAGATCGCCAGCACCATGCGCCATCTGATTAATTACGACGCCTTCAGCATCCTGCTGGCGGACTACGATGCCAGGGCGCTGCGCCACCTCTTCAGCATCCGTTACGACCAGCGCGTCAATATCGATAATGTTCCGCTGGGCAAGGGACTCACCGGCGCGGCGGCCGAATCGCGCCAGGTGGTGCGCGTCGACGACACCACCAAAGACCCGCGCTACATCGCCTCGCACACCGATATCCGCTCCGAAGTGGCCGTGCCGCTGATCGTGCAGGACCGCGTGGTAGGCGTGATGGACCTGGAAAGCGACCGCGTCGGCTACTTCACCGACGAGCACGTCCGCACGCTGGCGCTGCTGGCGCCGCAAGTGGCCAGCAGCGTGGAAAACGCGCGCCTGTATCAGGAACTGGCCGCGCGCGAGCGCCGCATGGAAGAGGACCTCCAGGCCGCGCGCGAGTTGCAGCAGGTCTTGCAGCCGGACGCTCAGCCAGAAATCGAAGGCCTGGATGCCGCCGTGCGCCTGCGCCCGGCGCGCGCCATCTCGGGCGATATCTACGACATTTTCGAGCAGCGCGACCGCCAGACCGTGGTGGCCTTCGGGGATGTCAGCGGCAAGGGCGCGGCCGCGGCCCTCTATGGCGGCCTGATGAGCGGCCTGTTGCGCACGCTGGCCCCGCGCCGCCGCCGCCCCGCGGAGCTCATGAGAGCGCTCAACAACGCCCTCATCGAACGCAAGGTGGAGGCCCGCTACGTCACCCTCTGCGTGCTGTTGTGGGACCCGGCCACGCGTCAGATCGTGATGGCCAACGCCGGCGCCCTGCCCCCCATGATCTGCCGCGGCGGCGAGATCCTCAAAATCCGCGTGGAAGGCGTTCCGCTCGGCCTGCTGGATTCCCGCGAGTACGAAGAGGTCCCCTTCCAGGCGGTGTCCGGCGATGCCATCGTGCTCTACTCCGACGGCATCACCGACCACATGGACGCCGCCGGCCACGATTACGGCCGCGGCCGCCTGGCGCAAGTGGTCCGCGCCCACTGTCGCAAGCCCGCCGCCGAGCTGGTCGCCGCCATCTTCGACGACCTGGACAAGTTCTCGACCACCGCTTTCGACGACCAGACCGTCTTCGCCATGAAGGTGAAGTGACATGCCTCGCCGCCCGTAGGGCGAAAGAGAATAGCCCATGGCGCGAGCCATGGGAAGAGAGCCCGAGCCGCCGAGCCCCGGCCGGGGCGGAAGAAAGGCTCCGACAACAGCGCTCTCGCTGGCTGCATCGGGCAGGAGCGATCCCGAAAGCGAGCGTTGCGTCTTCGCGGCACCCTGCCGCACGATGAGGCGCGGCGGCTGCAACAGAGTTCGGAAGCTCTGCGCGGGTTCTGGCGATGACCGGCGCTGCTTTCCGGCGCTCGCAACTCACGCCAGAAGAATTCCATTCGGCAACTGCTGGCTGCGGTGCCGGCGCTCGATTTGGGTGATGATACGGAAATAGCAGCCGGAGACGGTGCGGGCACTGGGACTCGCCAGCGAGGCGCAAGGCATCCAATCGCCGAAAGTGGGAGGCGTTGCGGTTGCTGCTTTCATGGTGCGCCCGGCGTGACTCGAACACGCGACCTTCTGGTTCGTAGCCAGACGCTCTATCCAACTGAGCTACGGGCGCTCGCGCAAGCAACCAACTCTTCCACTGTAGCCAACCGCGCGGGGGTTGCGCAACCGGCCACCCCCATCTGCCACAATGGCAGTGTCGCCATGACCGACCGCCTCTATTACACCGATTCCTACCTGCGCCAGTTCACCGCGCGCATCCTGGAACGCTCCGCCGACGGGCGCACCGTCTACCTCGACCGCACCGCCTTTTATCCCGCTTCCGGGGGCCAGCCCTGCGACACCGGGGCCATCGCCGGCGTCCCCGTGCTGGACGTCGCCGACGAAGGCGAGCGCATCGCCCACTACCTCGCCGCGCCGCTCGATAGCACGGTGGTCGAGTGCGCCATCGATTGGCGCCGCCGCTTCGATCACATGCAGCAGCACACCGGCCAGCACGTGCTCTCGGCGGTGTTCGAAGAGTGGCTCGGATTGCACACCGTCAGCTTCCACCTGGGCGCGGAGAGTTCCACCATCGACCTGGAAGGCGGCGCCGTGGAGCCGGGCGCGGTGCTCGAAGCCGAGCGGCGCGCCAACGACATCGTCTTTGCGAACCGTCCCGTGGCGGTCGCGTTCCAGCCTGCCGCGGAGGTCCAGGGGCTGCGCAAAGCCACGGACCGCGAAGGCACCCTGCGCATCGTTTCGATCGATGGGCTCGACCGCAGCGCCTGCGGCGGAACTCACGTGCGCGCCACCGGGGAGGTGGGGCCCATCCTCCTACGCAAGCTCGACAAGGTGCGGCAGACCGTCCGTGTCGAATTCCTGTGCGGCGGGCGCGCAGTGCGGCGGGCGCGCGCGGATTATGAAGCGCTCTCCAAAACAGCCCAACTGTTTTCGGCGCCGCTCGACGAAGTCCCGGCCATGGTGGCGGCGCAGTTGGAAACCGCGCGCGCCCATGACAAGGCGCGGCGCAAGCTGGAACTCGACCTCGCGGCCTATCAGGGCAGGGAACTCTACCTGGCGACGGCCCCGGCCGCGGACGGCGTGCGGCGCGTCACGCGGCGCGTCGTGAACGGCAGCCTGGAAGAACTCCGCGCCATCGCGCAAAACTTCACGGCGCAGCCGAAAGCCGTCTTCATCGCCACCCTGGCCGACCCTCCCTCGGTGCTGCTGGCGGCCTCGGCGGATGCCGGCATCGACGCCGGCAAAGCCCTCAAGGCGGCCCTCGCCGAAGCCGGCGGCCGCGGCGGTGGAAACGCGCGCATCGCCCAGGGCAGCGTGGCGGAGGCGGGTGCGCTCGAGCAGGTCCTGGAGAAGCTCTAATCTAATTAGATGTAGGCCCGGGGATCATGCAATGCTAAAACCACTTGTTCCGTTCCTCGCCGCCGTGGTGGTGGCCACTCCGTTGTGGGGGTCTTCGTACTATACCGTCCGTTTGGACGACCCCAAAGCGATTTACCTGACGCGGGATGGTTTTCCCGTACATGGCGATGGTGTCGCCGATGACACCGATGCCCTTCAGCAGGCGATCGACAAAGTCCAGGCGACCACCAGGCAGGGAATCGTCTTCGTTCCCGAAGGTCGATACCGCTTGTCCAAAACGATCTATATCTGGCCCGGAATCCGCGTCATCGGGTACGGGGCCACCCGCCCCGTGTTGGTGCTGGGCGAAAACACTCCGGGTTACCAGGACAAGGATAAGGAGAACCTCATGGTGTTCTTTGCCGGCGGGCGTCCCGGCGCCGGACGCGGCGACGGCGGCCAGCCCCAGGATGCCGGGGCGGGTACCTTCTATTCGGCTTTGAGCAATATCGATCTCGAGATCCAGGACGGCAATCCCGGCGCCGTCGGCGTGCGCGCCCACTATGCTCAGCACTGCTTCCTGGCGCACATGGACTTTCACATCGGTTCCGGCCTGGCGGGCATTCATGAGGGCGGAAACGTGGCCGAGGACGTGCATTTCTACGGTGGCCGCTACGGCATCTGGACGCGCACCCCTTCGCCAGGCTGGCAGTTCACGGTGGTTGATGCCACCTTCGAAGGGCAGCGCGAGGCCGCCATTCAGGAGCGCGCCGCCGGCCTCACGCTCATCCGGCCGCGGTTCCGGAACGTTCCTACGGCGATCGCCGTGGATCCGGGTTTTCCGGACGATCTCTGGGTGAAAGACGCTCGCATGGAGGACATCTCGGGTCCCGCGCTTGTCCTGAGCCTGGAGAACAGCGCCCGCACCGAAATCAACATGGAAAACGTGGTGTGCAGTCGCGTGCCGACGTTTGCCTCTTTCCGTGAAAGCGGCAGAAAGGTCGCCGCACCGGGGGCCATATACGGCGTCAAGGTGTTCTCGCACGGGTTGAACTACGCCGATATCGGCGCCAATCCGGAAATCAAAGACATTTTTGAAACCACCGTCCTGAGCGCCATGCCCGTTCCCGTCCAATCCGACCTCCCCGATCTGCCGGCCCGCGACAGTTGGGTGAATATTCGCTCGCTGGGCGCCAAGGGCGATGGTTCTACGGACGATACCGAAGCTTTCCGGAAAGCGATTGCCCAACACCGCGCCATCTACCTCCCCACGGGCATGTATGTGGTCGGCGACACGATTGCGCTCCGGCCGGACACCGTGCTGATCGGCCTGCATCCCAGCGCCACCCAGATCGACCTGCTCGATTCCACCCCCGCGTTTCAGGGGGTCGGTTCGCCCAAACCGTTGATCGAGGCGCCCAAGAACGGGACCAACATCCTGATCGGAATCGGGCTTTACACCAACGGCATCAACCCGCGGGCGGTTGCCGCCAAATGGATGGCCGGCGCGAATTCGATGATGAACGACGTCCGCTTTCTGGGCGGGCACGGCACCAACAAGCTCGACGGCAGCCGCGACAACCCCTACAACAACACCCACACGGCCGATCCCGACATCAATCGCCGTTGGGACGGACAATATCCCAGCCTGTGGGTGACCGATGGCGGCGGCGGAACGTTTTTCGATATCTGGACCCCCAGCACCTTCGCTCAGGCCGGCATGCTGGTGTCCGACACTTCAACCCCCGGGCGGGTTTACGAAATGTCGAGCGAGCATCACGTCCGCCACGAAGTGCAACTGCACAACGTCTCCAACTGGCAGTTCTATGCGCTGCAAACCGAAGAGGAGCGCGGCGAGGGCGGTTTCGCGCTGCCGCTGGAAATCGATGGCTCCAGCAACATTACCGTGGCCAACTTCCACATCTATCGCGTGATCGGCTCCTTTCAACCGTTCCCTTGGGCCATCAAGGTGGCGGATTCGAAAAACATCCGGTTCCGGAACATCCACTGTTACAGCAACAGCAAAGTTTCGTTCGACGATGCGGTTTACGACCAAACGCATCACGCCGCGATTCGCCAGCGGGAGTTCGCGTGGCTGAACCTCTCGGGCAACGCGCCTGTGGCTTCCGTGAAGGCGCCTTCCCCGGTGCTGGCCGCCGGCGCCAAGCTGGAGAGACTGGCCGGAGGCTTCTTCAACATCTCCGGCGGAGCGGCCGATCCTTCCGGCGATTTCTACTTTGTGGACGCCCATTGGCAGCGCATCTACCGCTGGTCGGCAGCCGGCCGCGAGCTCTCCACGGTGCGCGACAATCCGCTGGACCCGATCAACCTGGCCTTCGATCGGGCCGGCCACCTGATGGTGATTTCGTACGCTGGCAGCGGGACCGTCTACTCCTTCAAGCCGGGTTCGTCGGATGACGCGATCGTGCTCTTGAAGCCGGAGCCTGTGGCGCCGCGGCCCGGTATGACCGCCGTGCTGCCGGTGGGCGATTGGCACGTGAACGAAGGCACGCTCCAGCAACCCGATCGGCAGTATGTCTCGCCGGACGGCACTACCTTCATTCCGGCCGGCCGGGACTTCGTCACCGGCGCGATGGCGTGGGGCGTCAAAAGCAGCGCCTTGCTGCGGGGGTTCGGGCTCGCCCGCGCCGTTCCCGGAAGGCTGTTCTATATCACCGACGAATCCGAGGTGGCGACCCGGGTGGGCACCGTCCAACCCGATGGAAGCCTTACGGACATGAAACTCTTCGTCAACCAGGGTGGCGAGGCAGTCACTACCGATGCCCAAGGCAACGTGTACCTCGCTGCCGGCCAGGTCTACGTGTACAACCCCGCCGGTAAGCTGATTGACACCATCGAGGTCCCGGAGCGTCCGCTCCAGTTGGTGTTCGGCGGCAAAGACGGGCGGACCCTGTTTATTGCCGCGCGGACTTCGTTGTACGCAGTCCGCACTCGGTTCCAGGGGCGGTAAACCGGACCCGTGGCTGGCCAGACTGACCGGACTTTACTTCTTGGGCGCGGCGACCCGCTTCCTGGCCCCCGCCGTGCCTTCCTTCAGCAACTCCTCGATCTTGTCGCTCAGATTCTTCTCCTGCCGGTCTTCGGAGAGGAAATTGTCGTCGCCTTCGTATTGCCCGCGGATTATGCCCTGCCGGTCGATGAACGCCAGGATCGGCATGTGCGGAATCAGCATGGGCGGATGTTCCAGCCAATTGATGGCCACTGTCTGATTGTCGAATCCCACGGGAAACGGCGGATTGAATTGCCGGATGAAAGCCGGTAAGTTGCCCCGGGCACCGTCTTCGATGGCCGAAGCCAGCACCTGCAAGCCGCGCGGGCCATACGTCGTCTGATCCTTGCTCAGATAGCCGATGGTCTTCTGGCAATGGGAGCACCAGGTCAGGATGAACGCCATCACCACCACCTTGCCTTGATACTGGCTCAGCAGCACTTGTTTACCGTCGCTGAGGTTGATGGCGAGCTCGGGCGACTGGCGCGGCACGTTGATCGCCTCGACGGCGGGCGCCGTCAGAAAGAGCATGGCCAGGGCCGGCGCCAGGAATCGACGCTTCAACATAAACCTCAGTCTATCGCACTGTCGAGCCCTTCCAGGCTGGTGACGATGGCGCCTTTGCGGCGGAGCTCGAAACGTCCGTCGTCGCCGGAGCCGGTCACGGAATCGGCGGTCTCGGAAGCCACCGACATCTTCTTCCACTTTTTCTCGAGCACCTCGCGGTAGGCCGCAAGATAGCGGCGGGCGCTTTCTTCGCTGTCCCATTCGGCGGCGTAAAGCAGCACCACGCGGCCGGCCTTCTTGTTCTCGCGCAGCTCGAAATTGCAGCCGCGCCAGTGCGGCGCGATCTCCGCTGCCTGCTGCTTGCCCAAGAATTGCTCCAGCAGCACGGCGTGATCGAGCTCGCCGAGTTCGCCGCCTACCAGGCTCTTGTAGCCGCGCGGCAGATGAGCGTCGGGAAGTTCCGGCTGGGTGGGCTTGACATTCGAGAAGTAATCCTCCGGATGAATCACCTGCTGGGTGGAGACCGGCGCGCGGCGGAAGACTTCGGCGAAGCCCTCCTGCCCGTCGCGCTCGCAGACGGCGTTCTGGAACAGCATTCCCGTGGTATAAGGGAACACCAGCGTCAGGCGCATGTAGAGCGGCGCGTTATCGTAGACCGGGAAGTCGCCGCCGGCACCTTCGCCCAGGCTGCTCATACTGGCGGCGAGCCCGGGCGAGTCCGTCAGCGACCGGCCGTTCTTCCGCGCCAGGTATTCCGACATCAGCCAGGTGGCCTGGCCTTCCATCACGGCCAGCCGCGCGGTGCTTCCGTCGTCGCTCTTGCGGCCCTGGCGGATGAACCGGGCCAGATTGAAATTCTGGTCGGCCAGAGCGTGCGACAGCTCGTGCGCCAGCACCGGCTCCTGCGTGTCCGAAGGCGTCGAGTCGGTGATAAAGAGCTTCTTCTTGTGGTAATCGTAGAAAGCCGCGGCCTGTTCCGTAAGCAGGTCGACGGTGTTCTTGGCGAGGTCGAAATCCTGCGGCACGAAACCGAATTTCTTCAGCGTCAGCTCTTCGGCGCGGATCTCCTCGGGGCTGGCGGCGTCTTTCATCCGCTCTTTGAGGAACGCGTTGATCTTCTCCTTGGTGATGGAATCGCAAGGCACCGGGTGGCGCAGCTTCATCCCCGAAATCTGCGTCAGATCCAGGACGATGCGGTTGGCCAGCCCGCAAATTTCTTGGGCGCGGGATGATTGAGCGGGAGCCGCCCCCGCAAACAGCAGGAGCAAGAAGACCGCTGCTAGGCTGCGACGGGACTTCATCCTCTCTCTCAGGATAATGCGCGCTACAATGAGAGATCAATCCAACCCATTACAGGAGAATCCTTTTGGCGGACGACAAGACCTACAAGGCCGAGTATCTGGGCAGCGGCACCTTCGTTTTCAGCAAGCCCAAGCGGAAGAAGAACAAGGTCCGGCAGTCGCAGTTAAAGAACCCGCAACGCGGCTCGCGCAAGTAGGGGCCGGGCAACTTGTCCGTGCGCAGCCACTTCATGGACGCGGAGACCGCATAGCGGTGAAACGCGGCCGCGCCTGGTCGTGGATCCTGTCCGTTCCGCTGGCCGCGGTTCTGCTCTATCTCTCCCTGCGCGGCGTGGATTGGAAGGGCGTTTGGCGGACCATCGCCGGGGCGCGCTGGGGATTCCTGGCGGCCGGATGCGGGTGCTCCTGCGTCTCGTTTTTCCTGCGCGCCCTGCGCTGGCGCATCCTTCTGAATGCCGAAGCGCGCTTGAGCGTGGGCTCCGTGTTCAGCGCCAACATGGCGGGATATCTGGGAAACAGTTTTCTGCCAGCCCGCGCCGGGGAACTGGTGCGGACCTTCGCCATCGGCGCGCGTTCGTCTCTGAGCAAGACGTACGTCCTGACCACGGCTCTCTGCGAGCGCCTCATGGACGCGATCGCCCTGGTCTTGTGGAGTTCGCTGATTCTCCTCGGAACTGGGCCGAAGCCGCGCTGGATCGAGGAGCTCTCCCGCACCACGGCCATTGCGGCCGCGGCGGGCGCGCTGGCCATCGCACTGCTCCCTCATACGGAAAGCCTGTGCCGGAATCTGCTGCGGCGGCTTCCGCTGCCCTCCGCGCTTAGGGAGCGGCTGCTGCGCTTCGCCGATCAGGTGCTGCTGGGAGTACGCGCCTTCCACAACATGGGCCGCTTTCTGGGTTTCGCCGTGCTCACCGTGGCCATCTGGATGACGGACGCTTTCGGCGCGATTTTGATGGCAGACGGCCTGCACCTCCACTTCTCCTTCGCCATGGCCATGCTGCTGCTCACTGGCATTGGCCTGGGGAGCGCGCTGCCCTCCACGCCCGGTTATGTGGGGATCTACCAGTTTGTCGCGGTGACGGTTCTGACGCCGTTTGGAATCAGCCGGGATTCAGCCCTGGCGTACATCCTGGTGGCGCAGGCATCGACTTACGTAGTGACGCTCGCGCTGGGCCTGCCCAGCCTGTATTGGATCAAGGCGGCGACTACAGCTTCACCACCGTGCACTTCTTCAAAAAGTCCGGATCGAACTCCAGCCCCAGCCCCGGTCCCGTCGGAACCGGAATCACGCCGTTCTTGATCTCGAAATTGGGCGAGTACCAGGATTCCTTCCGCGCCGGCGCGCGCCACACGTACTCCATGTAGGGGCCGATGTTGGCGGTGGTGGCCGCAAACTGCAATATATTCACCGAAGCCGCGCTGGTCTGCGTGTTGTGCGGGCAGATCCACATGTTCGCCTTGCGCGCCATCCGGGCCACGCGCGCCGCTCGTATGAATCCGCCGTTGTAGTTCAGGTCGGGCTGCACCACGGACATGACCTTGTTCTCGATCATCCACTGGAACAGCCACAGGCTGGTATCCTGCTCGCCGAAAGCCACCTTCATCTCTAGCGCGTCCGCAACCTTCTTGGTTTCGCTCAGCTCTTCCCACGGACACGGCTCCTCAAACCACAGGTACTTCATCTCCTGGAGCCGCTTGCCCATCTCGATCGCATTGGCCGCATCGTATGACCCGTTGGCGTCCGCCATCAGCGCGACCTTGCCGCCGAGCCTCTTCTGGGCCAGCTCGAGTAGCTTGTTGGTGCGCCCCGGAGACGCATCCCGGTTGTCGCTCATCCGCCCGCCGATCTTGAACTTCACCGCCTTCGCCCCCGTGTACTCCACGCCCCGCACGTAGATATCGACCTCTTCTTCAGCCGTGGTTTCACGGCCCGAGCCGGAAAGGTACACGGGAATCTCCTTGCGCAGCACCCCGCCCATCAGTTCGCCGGCGGGCTTGTGCGCCGCCTTCCCCATCAGGTCGAACAGGCTTTGCTCGACATAAGCCACGGGGCACCAGAAGGCCTGGCCGGCGATCTTGTAATGGGCG
>Ga0181521_10007558_pt1 | contig 11395 bp, 14 predicted proteins | sample PEATcosm2014_Bin_32_FD_119764 | JGI IMG/M metagenome (GOLD analysis project Ga0181521, IMG submission 119764) | Peatland microbial communities from MTU Mesocosm Facility, Houghton, MI, USA - PEATcosm2014_Bin02_60_metaG | ecosystem: Environmental > Terrestrial > Soil > Wetlands > Peat | place... | reverse complement strand
TGCTCGGTCAGGTCGCCGATCCGCTCGCTCAGAATCGCGATTTGAACTTCCGGCGATCCGGTATCCGTCTCGTGGGTGCGGAAGCGCTTGATCAGGTCAGTCTTTTTTTGAGTCGCCAGCACGGCGTCAATTACTCCTCTTGTTTTCTCAGGTCCACTCTTCAGTGTCTACTCAAAGATTAACATAATGCTGCCGTTGGGCAACTCATGCGGCACGAAGAACCATAGTTTCAACATAATGCCGCACGGCGCGAGGCGCCTGTCGTCGGGTACTCTTCGGCAGTTTTCCGCGGTGAAGTCCCACATGTGGCTGCTACGGCTGCGCGTCGAGCCAGTAATTTGCGCGCGCGACAATCCGCGCCCCGTAATCCTCGGTCGTGCGCACGCGAATGGTGTGCAGGCCGGGAGTCAGATTGGTGGGGCGGAAGGTAATCAGATAGCGGTTGCGAGCGTCCTTCGCTGCAGACATTACCCGCGCTTCGAAGCGCTTGTCACCGACAAATGTTGTGTACTCGCCGCCGCTCATCTCCGCCACTTCCTTGGCGACATTCTTCTTGAACGCCTTAATCGCCATCACCAGCGCCGAAATCATGCTCATCGTGGCTTGGTCGGGCTCGGAGTCCTTGACATCGTGGCCCAACTCCGCGAGCGCCGGCGAAAACGAAACGCTCAACACCAGCACATCAGACTCGCCAATCCTTTGAATCAGCTGCGCCGGCTTGGTGTGTTTGCTGCCGTAGTCGCGCTCCTCGCTGATAAGCAGGAGCACGCGGCGGAAGTCCTTGGGCTGTGTCTCCAGCAGGGCCACCGCGTAATTCACGGTGTCCAGAATCGCCGCTCCACCATCGCCCGGTTGCAATCGATCGAGATCAGAGTTGATCAGATCGCCGTTGTGGGTGTAATCCTCAAGCAGATGCGGCACGGAATCGAAGCCCACCAGCGCCGCCTGGCTCCGCGGATCGGTGAGAAATACATCGAGCAGCGGGCCCATCTTGGCGAGTTTATCGAACTCCAGTACACTGGCGCCTCCTTGCTCCACGGCGACAACGAGCGCCACGGGCGCGGTGTCCATCTCCTCCTGCACACGGATCTTTTGCGGCACGCCATTATCTTCCAGGACGAAATCGCCCGCCTTCAGACCGTAAAGAATGCCGCCGCCACGCTTCTCCACAAGTGTCGGCACCAGCACTTCGGTTGTTGTCACGCGTAAATTTGCCGCTTCGCCCCAGGGGGCAGGCATGGGCTGCGGAGGTTCGACGGGTGGCAGTTGCTGCGCAAGAGCCGCGGCCACGTGCGCCAGCACCATCGCCGCGAAGAGCAGAACACATCTCCGAGCCCTCATCACTGCGGGAATCACTCTCCAGAAAGACATCGCGCCGCGCAAAATCTTATTCCCTATTCCCTGTTCCCTGCCTCATTCACACTCGCTTGCGTGCTTCGCGCTGCAACTCACCTGTCCAGGCGAGAAAGCGCAGGAGTTCCCCGCGCGTCGTCCAAAGAAAACCAAGAACGCTTTTGGCGGTCAAGGTTTCGGCACGCAGGCCGGAATAAGTCTCCACGCGCCAGCGCAAATAGGGGCTGCGCCACGGCGCAAACCGGTGCCCGCGCGTCGCATTCCAAAGAAATCGCAGTGCTGCGAACACGTGATGCCCTCTTGCATTCAGTATAGAGAATGCGCCGCAGGGCGCGATTTATGGCTGCAGCTTGGAGAAGAGGTCGTTGGAAGTGGATTCGAGCTGCGCGATGACGTCTTCCAGCGCCGTCTGCTGGGTCTCTGCCAGGGAGAGTTGCGTCGACACCGTGGGAATATCAGCCTGTATGAGATCGGTCTGCGCCGTCGTCAGCTGTGTCTGTTCATTCGTCACCGCGCTCGACGCCGCGCTGAGCTGGGTAATCGAATTGTCGACGGTCACACGTTGCTGCGAAACGTAGTTCAGGGCTGTCCCCAAAGCTTCCGTATCGCTCACCGCCTGCGTGGTGTTCACCGCGCCCGACGAATAATCGGCAACCAGCGCATTGAGCGCGCCAAAAACACTGTTCGTGCCGTTGCCCAGGAAAACCTGATCTCCCGGGACATTGAGCTGGATTTTTTGCCCGTTCGGGAGTCCGAGATAATTCACGTCTTCGTCGCCACTGTACGTCGTGAGCCCTGGTGAAGAGATTGTCGACGTCGAGAACGGCGCTGTGCTGGTTTGTCCGCCGCCAAAAATGTATTGGCCCTGGTAGCTGGTGTTTGCAAGCGACTGCACCTCGTCGAGAATGCCGGCAATCTGGGAGCCAATCGATTTCACGTCGCTCGCGTTCATGGTTCCATTGTTGGCGCTGGTGGCAAGCGTTACGGCCTGCGTCAACTCGCTCACCACGCTACCCAACGCGGAATCAGCCACCTGCAACTGCCCCGTGACCAGGCTCGAACTCTCAGTGAACGAGTCGTCCTCCTGAATCTGGTTGAGCAGCAGAACATTCTGGCCCGCGCCCACCGGATTCTGACTCAGCGACGTAATACTCACACCGCTCGACAGCTCCGCGCTCAATTGCTGCTCGTTGGACTACGCCTGATCGAGCGAACCCACGAGATTCGTAATGTACGAAGGATCAACCCGCATCTCAAAAGCCCCTAGCTTCTAGCCTCTAGCTTCTAGCTCTTGCCTCCGGTTCCCTCGCGTTTAGGGTATGGCCGTAGACTCTTCTCCTGGGCGATCGAGCTAGGAGCTAGAGGCTAGAAGCTGCTTTTACGACACCGTCGTTTCCTCGCCCAGGTTTAGCACCGAGGCCATGATCGTGTTCAGCAGCGTGAAGACCTGCGATGCAGCCTGGTAGCTGCTCTCCAGTGTCGACATCGCCGCCGCTTCATCGTTCAGATTCACGCTTGACAACGCGCTATTCTGCGTCTGCAACTGCGTCACGGAGGCAGTCTGAGCAGTGTTCTCCGTTTGTACCTCAGAGACCGTTGCGCCCAGCGTGGAAACAAAGTTCGAGTAGTAATTGATTGGGGTTTGGTTGCCTGCAAACCCGTTCTGGCTCTGTCCCGATTGGGCAGAGGCTGCAGCGGTCTGGTTGACGATCGATGTGCCGTTGGCAGCGAGCAAGTTCCAGCCGATATTCAGATTCGCGGCGCCGTCAGCCAGTCCGGTAAAGCCAAGTGGAATGGAAGAGACGTCCCCAGTCGCGGTGCCTACTGTCTCTGGATTGGCCTCGCCGGCAGGCTGTATCTGGATCAAGTTGCCCGCTCCATTAAACGTCATGGTTCCCGTCACCGGCGTTGACACTCCGGAGGTAAAAGCCGACGCGGGGAGCGCAACCGAATAGCCCCAGGTGTTGGCGCCCTCCTGGGTATAGGTCACTGTGGCCTGGTAGCTGTTGCCAAGCGTGTCGTACACCTCGACATTTCCCGTCGTAGTGCCGTTCACCGGAGTGGCGGAATCCAGGTTTTGCGTGAGGCTAAAGCTCGTCGTCGGTCCTGCTAGCGGCTCGTTGGCGAGATTCGCCATGGCCACAGCATTCGAATTGTCTCCAGTCCCGTCTCCCGCGCCCGCTGCCGCAATCTGCTTGAGATTGGTCATGATGACGCTCATATTGGCCGCACTGCCGGCAACTACGGTGGGCTCATTGAAGATGTAAAGGGGATTGGCGGCCGTCCCCGCCACACCGTCGAGATCCGTGCCGGAATTGTTTTGCGCATTCACCGAAGTCGAGATGCTGTATGCCAGTTGGTCGAGCGAGCTGAGCGCGCCGGGAATGTCCACATCGCGGGCCGTCAGGTAACCACCCAGCTCTCCGCCACCGGTCGAAAGCTGCGAAGTGATATCAGTGCCGCCAAGGAAGAAGTGCGTGACGCCATTCACGGTTCCCGTGGTCAACTGGAAGCTCTGCCCTTCGGAGACCAGCAACTGGCCTGAGGTTGTTGTGACGGAAAGGCCGTTGTTCTCCGTCTGCACCTGGTTGATCCCGATCAACTGCGAGAGCTGACTCAGGTCCTGCTGCCGCTGGTCTTCGAGAGTTCCCGCATCGGCGTTCGGCGAAGTGGATTGAATCTCGAGATTCAGTTGCGCTAGGGCGCCAGTCAGCGAATTCACCTGGCTAACGACTCCCGATGCCTCCTGATCGAGCGCAGTGCTTTGCGAGTTCAGACTGTTTGCGGCGCTCGAAATGTCGCCGGCCAGCGTCGACGCCGACGAAAGCACCTGCTCGCGCAACGCGTTGTCTGTGGGATCGCTCTCGAGGGACGAAAAGGAGTCGAAGAAGCTCGCAATATCGCTGCCAATATCGCCGGCCGTTGAACTGGACGAGCCGGAGTCCGGCGTAAATAGCGCCTGGATGTTGTCAAGCGCCGTGAGTCGCGTGCTCGAAGCCGAGGCCAGTTGTTGCTGCTGATCGAGCCGCTCCTCCAGGACGCGGTCGCGTCGCGAGGTGGCGCCGGTTTCGGTGACGCCATCGCCCACTTGGATTCCACCGACGCTGATCGGCGCATTCTCCTGCCAGTCAGGCGTTTCTTCGGTATAACCGGTGGTGTTGGCGTTTGCCACGTTGTTAGCCACGACGCTCAGAGCTGCCTGGTCGGCATCGAGAGCTCCCGTGGTCAGGCTCAGTGCGGAGTTAATCGTCCCCATTTCCGCCCTCCGCGCCGCCGCGTGCCTGCCGCTCCGTGTATTCCAGCTGTCCTGCCCGCAGCTCGCGCAGCCGCTTCATGACGCCCAGATTGGCGCGCGTCGCCTCCAGAACCCGGGCGAACACGGCCATATCAGCCACGGCTTCCCGCGCCTGCTGCGCCAGGAGCGTCCGTTCGCCGAGGTCTTCGGTATTTCGCGCCCGGGTAAGAGCCTGGCACGAGAGCGCAAGCTCCTCGAGCCGCGACGAGTCCAAACGCGCCAGCGCGTGCGATGCCTCCACCACGAGTTCTTTGAGCTCCGGATTCGCGAGACGCATCTCAAGCTCCTCGATCGGCACCTTACCGGGTCTTTCTACGCCTGGTCCGCAGCTAGCCCAGCCGTCAACATCGAATCGATCACCCGGGAAGCCACCGCCGAAGCCGGCACACTATAGGTCCCGGCAGCTAAAGCCGCCTGCACTGCAGCCACTTTGTCGGCGCGAACACCCTCGCTGGAAGCCGTCTGCGAAACCTCGCTCGCCGCGCTGCTGAAAGTCGCCCGGTCGCTGTCGAAGCTGCTCGACGCCGCGGATGTGCTGCCTTTACCCTGAGGCGCCGAAGGGGCCGTGGGGTTCACCCCCAGCAGCGACCTTAATCCGTCCATGCTGTTCCGAATGTCCATCTATTTGACTCCTTGCTGGGCCTATCGTCAGAACCTCTTAATCACGCTAGTCATAAAGAAGTTCTCATCACATGCTTTTAGTGCAGATTTTTGGTTACCTTCCCGCTCTCGTGCTGGTTACCCGTATGGGAAAGCTCTTGAATAATTTGATTCGCAATGCCAAGGCCACCCCGTTCGCTTAGCGACTGACCCAGCGCTTCCGAAGCCAACTCTCCCAGCGCTCCACCCGAGCCCGCGCCTGAGTCTTCATCATCGTCGCTGCCGGTAAGCGCATCGCCGTGGGTCATCGGCTTCAACAGCTGTTGCATCATCTGCCCTTCAAACTCGTGCGCCGCGCGCACCAGCCGCGGCGAGGGCGCGGCATCGCTGTTTCCGCTCATCCCCGTAATCGCATTCACACCGTTCAGTGTCGCCTGCATCCCCAGGTCCCCTTTTGTGTTGTTTCCTTGTTCCCTCGGTCCCTTGTTCCCTTGTACCCTTGGTCCCTGCCCCTACAGCACCTCGAGGTCCGCTTCCAAAGCGCCGGCTTCCTTCATGGCCTGCAGGATCGAGATCACGTCGCGCGCTCCTGCCCCGGTGCGCTGCAATTGCTGGACCAAATCCTCGACGGTCGCGCCTTCCTTGAGATTGATCTCATTGACCGGCTTGTCCTGCGCCTCCACCGTGGTCTGCTGCACGACCTGCGTGGTTCCCGAAGAGAGCACATTCGGCTGCGAAACCTCAATATGCGAGATCACGTTCACGCTGAGCCCGCCGTGCAGGATAGAAACCGGCTGCAGACGCACCGTGCCGCCGATCACCACGGTTCCGGTGCGCTCATTCACCACCACGCGTGCCCTCGGGTAGACACTGATCTCCACCTGCTCGACCTTGTCGAGCAATGCCGCGGCGTCTTCTTTGGGCTCCAGGGCAATCTCCACGCGCCGGCTGTCGACGGCATGAGCCCGCGGCGCGCCCAGCTCGCGATCGATCGCCGCCGCCATCCCCTCGGCGGTGTGAAAATCGGCGTCATTCAGCACGATGCTCACGGTGTGCATCTCGGCAAGATCGTAGGGCACGGTCCGCTCCACCATGGAGCCACCGGGAATGCGCGCCGTGGTCGGGTGATTCACTTGCTTGGAGTTGCCGCCGCCCGTCGCCATGTATCCGCCCAGCACCAGGGCTCCCTGTGCCTGGGCGTAGATTTGCCCATCGACGCCGTACAGCGGCGTCATCAGTAGAATGCCGCCCTCGAGAGAACGCGCATCGCCAGCCGACGAGACGGTGATGTCCACCTTGTAGCCGGGGCGGCTGAAGGGCGGAAGCGTGGCCACGACGAATACCGCCGCCATGTTCTTGACCTGCATGTTGCTGGCACTCTGCGAGCCGGTCGTCGGTACGGTAATGCCCATGCGCTGCAGGGCCGAGACCAGGGTCTGCGCGGGAAACACGGTCTGCGAACTGTCTCCGGTTCCCTTCAGTCCGACAACCAGACCGTAGCCCACCAACTGGTTGTCACGAATTCCCTCGATGGTCGCGACATCCTTGATCCGTGAGCGGCGCTCAGCTTCCTGCGGCTGGACTAAAGCAATGCAGATAAGCCAGGCCGCGGCCAACGCCATCCACCACCAGAAGGCACGATTCGCACTTGCTATGGCCCTTGCCTGGGCAATGCGCAGTGCGATCTTCCTCTCCTCCGTGGGCGGCGAATCACTGCTGAATCGTTCTGCGCATTCGAATTCCCGCATCCTTCTGCCCCGCCTATTGCGCCGTTCCCTCGCTCGCTACGCTTTTCCCTCGCTTGCCACGTTCTGCCCTCGCCAGCTACCCGGCTTCAGAACACCAGGAGCTTTTCGATAAGGCGCACCAGCGGATTCTGCCGGTACGTGGAGTCGTTCACGATTCCCTTGCCCGTTACCTCCAGTTCAAGATCGGTCATGGCCGTAGACAACACCTGATTCTGGTTGCTCACATCCTCCGGGCGCACCAGGCCGCGCAGCGTGATCAATTGTGTCTGTTGCGAGAAGGTCAGCTGCCTCGTCGCCTGCACCACCAGCATCCCGTTGGGCAGCACATCCATTACCTCGGCGCCAAAGGTGGTGGACAGGCTGGAGTCGGTTGTGCTCTGCCCCTGCGCCGTCAGCCCGGAAGAGGCGCTGGCACCGAGCAGGTTCTGCAGGTTGTTCGAGGCCTTGAGCGCGCCGAAGAGCGAAGTGATGCCCGAGTTTGCGCTCGAAGCGCGTGCGTTCTTCACCTGCCCATCCGTCGAGGCGGTCAGACTTTCGCTGACCACAATCATCACCACATCGTGGGCGCGGAAGGCTTTGACATCCGTACCCAATCGCACCAGCTGTCCCTGCGCACTCCAGATCGAGCCCGGGGTCCGCACTTCGGCCGCCTGCTGCGCGCGTACCTTGGCGATGTAAGTGCGCAAGGCTTCTTCAGGAGGCGTGGCCTTGCCTGCATCCACGGAGGCTTTGGGCGGCTTGCTGGCTGCGCCGGCAGCGGACCCGAGCATCGCACAGAGCACGATCCCGGCGAGCAATATGAACCGAAAGCAAGACCTCATGCCCGCTCTCATGGCTCAACCTCGCTCTCCGGCGCGAAGTCGGCGCGCCCGGGCGAAATCGCTACCACGTACACCCCCTTACCGCCGACCTTCAATCGCGCCTTGAAATGGGCGCCCTTCGCTGCCGATCCCAATGCCGTTGCTTCAAGCCGCACGTCGACCACCGCCGTGTGCTCTTCCACAATGAGTGCATCTCCGGTATGGATTACGGTTCGCATTCCGGCAGACGAAGGCTGCACCGGGCCGCCGGATATTGCCCTCTGCATGTTGGTCCCTTGCTGGGCGAGCACTAGGCGTCCCGGTCCGGCAGGGCGGCTTTGATCGCGCAGCAGCAGCCAGAGGTCGCCGGTCGATGGATCCTCAATCTGCCGCAGCACCTGGCCATCGGGCTTGAGCGCAGTCCCCGGGATCGCGGCCACCACACGCAAGGGTTCCGGCACGGCCGCGGCGTTGCCCGTGGTCTGGCCACAAGCGCCTATAGTCGGCGCCACCAGCAGCCATCCCCACCCCACGATCACCTTCGATGCCCGTTTCCCGTCCATCTGAGGCAGCCCCCACTTTCCCTGCCCGTTTGCTTGCCAACTTCCAAAACCAACTTCGAGTGGCACACTAGGATCAATGCGTCATGTTATTAACCTGCGAATACATATCGTCGGCAGCCTTGATCACTTTAGAGTTCGACTCGTAAGCCCGCTGCGCCAGCACCATCTGCACAAACTCCGTCACCACATCCACATTCGAGTTCTCGAGGTAGCCCTGATTCAGCGTGCCCAGGCCTTCCGTGCCGCCGGGATTTCCCAGGACGGGATCGCCGGAGCTCAGTGTGGCAGTAAGCAGGTTGTTGCCCATGCTCTCGAGGCCTCCCGGGTTGGGAAAGGTGGCCAGTTGAATCTGCCCCAGTTGCGAGGGGTTCTGCTGCCCTGCCAAGGTTGCGTTCACGACGCCATACTGCGTGATGGTGACGGCCGTGGCATTCGACGGAATAGTGATGGTGGGGATGAGAGGATCGCCGTCCGTGGTTACAATCGTGCCCTGATTGTTCAGGTGAAACTGGCCGGCTCGGGTGTAGGCGATGGTACCGTCCGGCCGTTGCACCTGGAAGAATCCCGCGCCCTGGATGGCGACGTCGAGCGGATTATCGGTCTCGTTCAGTTCGCCCTGGGTATTGATGACCTCGGTCGCTGCCGGCCGGGTGCCCAACCCAATCTGCAATCCCGCCGACACCGTACTCTGGCTTTGGGCCGCGCCGGGCGTCACCATGTTTTGATACACCATGTCCTGAAACTGCAGGCGCAATTGGCGAAAGCCCGTGGTCGACGAGTTGGCCAGATTATTGGCAATGGTGTTGAGGTTCAGTTGCTGTGCGCTCATGCCGCTGGCAGCGGTATACAAAGCTCGAATCATTTTTCCCCTCGTCTCGGACTAGATTTTGGGCAGATCTTCAGTAGCAAATTTGTTGAACTCGGTGTGAAACACCGTTAATGCGCGCTGCATCATCTCCGCCTGCCGCTGCATCATGATCAGGTCGAGCGAGCCCTCGACAACATCCTGGTTGGCGGCTTCGAGGGCGCCCTGGTGGATCGATGAGTCGGTCGCGGGTTTGGCCGCGACTCCCTGCGGCGCCACATAGCGGTTCGCGCCCTCCGGTGAGAGCTCGGTACCGGCAGGAAACGCAAAGACTCCCACCTGCGCAACCACGCCGCCGGCCACCGAAACCGCTCCGTCTGTGCCCACCGTGACCTCGCCGGGCGGGATCAGAATCGGCTGGCCCGCTGCAGAAAGCACGGGCTCGCCGGCCTGGGTAACCAATTGGCCTTTCTGCGCGCGGTGAAAGCTGCCGTCCCGCGTGTAGCGCGGCCCATTCGGCGTCTCGACCATGAAGAATCCCTGACCTTCAATCGCCAGATCCAGGGGATTGCCCGTGGGCTCGAGTGCGCCTTGGGCCATGCTCAGCCGGTCGCCGCCCAACAGGCCGTAGTTGTTCACGGTCGCGCCCAGTTGCGAGTCGGCAGCGTCGGACCCCATCAGTACGGAGCGGAAGAACTCTCGCTCCGCACGGTACCCCGGCGTTTGCGCGTTGGCCAGATTGGCCGCTGCCGTATCCAGAGCCTGGGTGCGCGCCACCAGTCCGGTCATTGCCGCGTAGTAGCCACTGTCCATCCGGATCGCTCTCCGTGGAACCGCACGGGAGAATCAAGCAGATGGAGGACCGAAAGGGGGATTGGAAGATTAGAGGAGTTTCAAGGGAATTAGAAAGCAAGAGTAGGGAGTAGCCAATGGAGAGCAGGATCCTGATCAGCTACTTCCTATTGGTTAGTCTCCACTGGCTACTCCCTACCGGCTACTTTCTACTGGCTATCCCCTTCTTATTGCAGGCCGTCGCAGACGATGGTGACCTCGAAGATTTCTTGGCCAAAGCGATAGCCGTGATGCAGCTGAAACTCTGGGGCCTGCACGTGCAGGTGGTAGTCCCGGCCCGTAATGACGGCGGGAACCGACAGGCCGCAGTTGGCTGCGAGCTCGGGCACCTTGCCCTTCCATGCCCCTGCCAGCATGTTGCAGATCTCACCGATGCCGTCCTTCACCGTATCGTCGATGGCATCGAACTCCATGCCCGTCATCTGCGCGGCAATCTTCAGGGCTGTACCGGCTCCCGAGCGGAAGACACAGGCGCCGCTCAGCAGGCCGCCAAAGCCAACCACGGCGGTGACCGATTCATTGTCCACGACGACCAGATCGGCCTCGCGCCTGCACTCGATTCCGAGCATGAGCCGGAAAACCTCCTCGACGCTGGCATCCAGGTTTCGCGGATCGGAGACCCGCGCGACGGATTCACGCAACGATACCGCCATCGTCTGCTCCCTTTCGTCTGCGCCGCATTCGATTGCGCCGCATTGAACTGCGTCACCCGCACGCCCTGCGATGGCAGCCGCACGCACTCCGTTTAACAAGACGGATACCTCCCCGTCAGGTCGCCCGCACCAGCGGCAACACCCGCTCCTTCACCTGTTCGGCCGTAAATGGCTTGCGGATGTATCCCTGGGCCCCAGACTGAATCGCCTGCTTGACATGTTCCTCGCTCGACTCGGTAGTGATCATGACCACGGGAACGCCCTGGGCCAGATTCTGCGCGCGGATCTGGCGCAGAAACTCCAGCCCATCCATGGTCGGCATATTGATATCGGAAAGGATCAGGTCTACAGGCTTGGTCTTCAATATCTCAAGACCCTCGGCTCCCGTGCCGGCCTCATGCACCACCAGCGCATCCAACCCCGCCTGGCGCAGCGCCCGCTCCACAATCTTGCGCATCACCGAGGAGTCGTCAACAATCAGAGCCCGAATCTCGTTCATGCCCAAGCCCCCTCTTTTCCCTATCGGCGTTCTGGCCCGAACCTTGAGGTCCAGGTTCCCTCACCCTCTCCTCAGTCTCCCCATTGCTCCCTCGCGCACAGCGGACCCCAAGCACGGCCGTCTCAATGTGCGGCGGTCGAAGCAATCAGGTCGCGAATGGAGCCGGGCTCCGGCAGGGGCCCCACCTGGCGCCGGCGCCAGATGCGCAGCCAGATGCAATCGTGAAT
>Ga0181521_10007555_pt1 | contig 11396 bp, 11 predicted proteins | sample PEATcosm2014_Bin_32_FD_119764 | JGI IMG/M metagenome (GOLD analysis project Ga0181521, IMG submission 119764) | Peatland microbial communities from MTU Mesocosm Facility, Houghton, MI, USA - PEATcosm2014_Bin02_60_metaG | ecosystem: Environmental > Terrestrial > Soil > Wetlands > Peat | place... | reverse complement strand
GCGTGGAACGAAGACGGCAAGGGCGAGTCGATCTGGGATCGCTTCTGCCACACGCCGGGCAAGATCAAGAACGGCGACACCGGCGACGTCGCCTGCGATTACTACCATCGCTACAGCGAGGATATCGCGCTTATGGCCGAGCTCGGCCTCAATGCGTCGCGAATCTCGATCTCGTGGCCGCGAATCCGGCCGGATGGCCACGGCCCGATCAATTTGAAGGGCCTCGATTTCTACAGCCGCGTGGTCGACGAGCTGCTGCGGCGCAAGATCAAGCCGTTCGTCACGCTGTTCCATTGGGACCTGCCCCAAGCGCTCGAAGATGCGGGCGGATGGCCGAATCGCGACACCGCCAAGCATTTCGCCGATTACGCCGCGATCGTCGCCGATAAGCTGGGCGATCGCGTGAAACACTGGATGGTGTTCAACGAGCCGTGGGTGTTCACGATCCTGGGCTATCTGGCCGGCATGCACGCGCCCGGCCGCAACGAGCCGGGGCAGGCGCTGAACGCGACCCATGTCGTGAACCTCGCGCAAGGACTCGGAGTCCGCGCGATTCGCGATCGCGGGCACCATCCCGAAGCGGTCGGAACCGCGTTTTCGATGTCGCCGATCCATCCGCAGAATCCCGATTCGAAGGAAGATCGCGACGCTGCCGAGCGATGGCACGGCTTCTACAATCTCTGGTTCCTCGAAACCGTCATGAACGGCCGCTACCCCGAGGTCTATGTGAGCGGCAAGTTCGAGGACCGCGTCGATGTGCAGCCCGGCGATCTTGAAACCATCAAGGCGCCGCTCGACTTCGTGGGCATAAATCTCTACACGCGGCAGATCGTCGCGCACGAGCCCACCGATACCAACCTGGGCGCCAAGCAGGTCCGTGCGGACGCCAAGGAAGTCACCGACTTCGGATGGGAGGTCTATCCCAAGGCGCTCTCCGAGATGATCCTGCGCATCACGAAAGACTACAACCGGCTGCCGATCTACGTGACCGAGAACGGATGCTCCTACGGCGACGGTCCGGGCCCCGACGGCGCCGTCCGCGACGAGCGGCGCGTCAGGTTCCTGCGCCGCTATATCGCCGAGGTGTCGCGCGCGATCGCGCAAGGCGCCGACGTGCGCGGCTACTTTACCTGGACTTTCACCGACAACTTCGAATGGGCCGAGGGCTTCGCGCAGCGCTTCGGGATCGTCCACTGCGATTTTCCCACCCAGAAGCGGATCGTGAAGCAGAGCGGCCGATGGTACTCGCAGCTCGCGCGCTCCAACGCGCTCGACTTCGACCCCGGCGAGTAGCGCGGTCATTCACAACTGCCGGCACGACGCCGATCTCTGCCGAGCTTAAGCTGCCCGATGCTGCTCCCTGGCGAATTCCTGATCTGGATTCACGTACTCGCGATGGCTTCCTTCTTCGGCCTGCAGTTCGGCCTGCTCTATATGCTGCTGCCGGCCGCCGAGAAGGCGCCCGACGAGAAATCGCGGCGCGCCGCGCTGATCGAGGGCTTCAAGTTCTACAACCCGTTTTCGATCGCGACGCTCGGTGTGCTGGTGATCAGCGGCGCGATTCGCCTGACCGATCTGAAGGCCACGATGAAGTTCGAGTATTTCAGCCGCATCAGCGGACCGCTCTCGCTCAAGCTGCTGCTCGCGTTCCTGCTGATCTTCATCCAGACCTGGATCATCTTCGGCCTGACTTTCAGGATCGGTCGCCAGGAAGAAGTCGCCGCTCACGGCGACGGCGAACCTTTTACCGTCGAGCGGGTGAACTCGATCCTGCGCCGCGCGCGTGCGATGGCCTGGGTGACGCTGGTGCTGGCCGCAGCGATCGTTCTGGTGTCTTTGCGGATGGTGAACGTGGCGAATTCGGTCCCGACCGCCGCCTCGCCCACCGGCGCGCAGGCCGCGAGGGCCTGCGCAAAGCGAGGCTAGAGCAGTGCGGTGAGCGAGGTGACGACGTAGGCGAGAGTGATCAGCGCGAACACGAAGCCCGGCAGCTCGTCGAGAAAGTTTCCCTGCGCGAGCGTGCGAGCGGCGCCCTCGAACATCGCGGCGCGTTGCGTCATCCGTGCGATTCCCGCTCCGTTGGTTGCAGCAGCCATGATGCTTTCCTCCTGGTTCCCTGGGTTTCAGTTAGCGCAGTGCGATCAGCGAGCTCACGATGTAAACCAGCGTGATCAAACCGAACGCGATACCGGGCAGCTCGCTGAGCAGATTGTTCGCCACGTAGCGAGCAGAGCTCACCAGCTCTTCACGCCCCGCGAAATTTCCCGCCAACGTTCCTTCTCCGGTGGCCAGCCTTCTTTCCCTGATTGTTGCTTCCATCTCACTACCCTCCATTCCGTTCTGCCCCCTACAGCAAAGCCGGTGCCAAATATAAATGGGTCGAATATTGCCGACGCGCCAGAATCGTAGGCAATCGGTCCGACGCTCTAAGACCTCGAATTCACAATGTTTTCTGGCCCCGCGTCACTCCTGGACGCGCGCGATGTGGGCGCATAAATCGGACTGCGTCGCTTGAATCTAACTGCATCGCGCGAGAGTTCGCGCTTCGCGATTCGCTAAGCGCGAAGGAGCAGCGAAGCGTTCTACGTCACATTCACAAGGTTGATTTGGCGCTAGCATCCTGATCAGAGTTTGAGTCATGGATCAGGATGGGCACGCGCCGGAACCGACGCCACGCGAAGACCGACCACTCGGGCAACCTGAAGAACCGCGTCAGGAGCCGGAGGGGCGAGAGCTCGATCGCGAGATCGGTCGAACGCTCGGCGGCCTCGCAGTTTTTCTGGTCGCGGTAGTCGGCGCCGTCGCGCTCGGACTCGGTATCAGCGATTATCTCGGCGAGCATCCTTACGTAACCGCATACCTGCTCGCATACGCCGGCTTCAGGATCGCCGACGCGATGCTGACCGATGTCGGCGAGAGCCGCATCGATCGGGACGATGCGTCCGCGCGATGGCGCCGCGAGTTGCCGTTGCTGCTGTTATTTGCGGCCGCTCCGTTCGAGCGCACCTACCTCTACGGCGGTGAAGCGCCACAGGGAATCGCTGCGTTCGGCCTGCTGATGGCGCTGGCCGGGCTCTGGTTTGCGATCGGCGCACGCGTGCAATGGCGATTCGGCGCCGGGCGCGACGGCAACACCGTCGTGCGCAGCGGCTTCTATCGCTACGTGCGGCATCCGGTTCGCGAAGGTACCTGCCTGATACTGTTCGCCTGGCCGTTCGAGTATGGAGCGCCGATCACCGCGGTCGTGGCGATCGCAGTGCTGTTCGCCGCCAGCCGGCGCGCGATCCGCACTGAAGAGGCTGAACTGGTCGCGCGCTTCGGCGAGGAGTACGAATCCTACCGCCGCGAGACCGACCGGCTTATCCCCAACGTGTGGTGAGGCCTGGCTGGCTCGCGGCGGATTTCACAACGGCGCTTCGCGTTTTTCACCCGGCTGCTACCCACTAAACCGGAATTTCTATTTTGGGCTCCGGTTCAGGCGTCACGTGTAGGCGGCGAAGCTTTCGCGCGCGTGCGGCTCGCGCGCGCGCTCAGCGAACTCGACGTGCGCGAGACGATGGGGCTCCGGCAGGAGCCGCCGAGTTCATTCGTGGGATCTCGCGTCTCCTGACCCCGCGACCCCGGCCAAGACCCAGACTGAGAGCGGACACGATCAGGAACGAGACGGGCCATAATAGCTATAGATTGATTTACCCCACCTCCAATCGGCCATGTCCGGCCAGTGGTCCTTATCGAATCCCGGTGCCTTCTCGAGACTCGCTTTGTCGGCATCCAGGACGAAGCACTTTCGATCCTCGTCGACCGTCAACACTTCCCACGGAATTGCAAACAATTTGTTATCGATCCCAAGGAGCTTGCCGAACGACAGTACCGCATAGGCTATCCGGCCTGATGTTATATCGATCATGATTTCCTTGACAGAGCCCAGGTCTTCTCCACGTTTACTTTTCACCGAGTGGCTTGCCAGGGAACTCGCTGATAGCACCTTACGGGTCTTTGAACGTTGAATCTTTTTGTCGCTAGCCATGGCTCAACTCCTTCTTTTATTCTCGCGTGCTTTTGGGGCGCTCGCGCCGCGGCTAGCGCCGGGAGCGGCCCCAGGCTTCGATCAGGCTTTGGAAGGCGCGTTTGAGCTCGGGATCTTTCATTTCCGGAAGCTGAATCGCGCGGCGGGTTGGGCGCGGCACGGGACGCAGGCGCGGCCGCTCGCGACGGCTGAGTGAACCCTTGACGAAGCGGATATCGCGGACCGAATCATCGCCGAGCGCCGTCCTCAGGCGCTCCAGGATTTGGGGCTTCATCAGGCTGAGCTCCTGAATCCACATCGCGCTCGAAACCTTGATCACCGCGACGTGGAACTTGAGCGCGGCCACTTCAGTGCGCCGCGCGATCGCTTCGCCGGCCACCTCGGGCCAGGTTTTGACCAGCCGCAGGATATCGAAATGCCCTTCAGCGTCGAGCTGGCCGACGATCGACATCAGCGTGCCCGCAATCCGCTCGGGAGTCCTGCGCGGTCTGAACGCCACGGTTATCCCCCGTGCGCTTCCAGCCAGCGCTCCGCGTCGATCGCCGCCATGCATCCGGTGCCCGCCGCAGTGACCGCCTGGCGATAGGTGTGGTCGGCGACGTCGCCGGCCGCGAACACGCCTTCGATATTGGTGTAAGTCGATCCCGGCTTGACGATCAGATAGCCCTGCGGGTCCATCTCGAGCTGGCCGCGAAAGATGTCGGTGTTGGGCTTGTGCCCGATCGCCATGAAAACTCCGTCGGTCTTGAAGTCGCTGCTCACGCCGGTCTTCAGGTTCTTGAGCCGCGCGCCGCTCACGCCGCTTTTGGGCTCGCCGAAGATTTCCTCGACTATCGAGTCCCATACGAACGCGATCTTCGGATTCTTGCGCGCCCGCTCCTGCATGATCTTGGAGGCCCGCAGCGAATCGCGGCGATGGACAACCGTCACTTTGCTGCAGAACTTGGTGAGGAACGTCGCTTCTTCCATCGCGGTGTCGCCGCCGCCCACCACGACTACCTCCTTGTTCTTGAAGAACGCGCCGTCGCAGGTCGCGCACGCGCTCACGCCGTAGCCCATCAGGCGCTTTTCCGATTCGATCTCGAGCAGCTTCGCCGACGCGCCGGTCGCGATGATCAGCGCCTGGGTCCTGATCGTGTCGCCTTCGACGCTCAGCTCGAAGGGCGGCTTGCGAAGCCTGGCCTCGCTCACCTCGCCGGTTACGAAGCGGGTGCCGAAGCGCTCGGCCTGGCGGCGGAACACATCCATCATTTCGGGACCCTGAATTCCGTGCTCGAAGCCCGGATAATTCTCGACCTCGGTGGTGATCGTGAGCTGGCCGCCGGGTTGAATCCCCTCGATCAGCAATGGGTTCAGGTTGGCGCGCGCCGCGTAGAGCGCCGCCGTCAATCCGGCCGGGCCGGAGCCGAGAATCACGAGCCGGTTCGTTTCATCTGCCATGTCTGCTCCAAGCCGTCCGGCGCAGCGCCGGAGAACTTCATTGTATCGCCGCGGCCGGTCAACGTAAGCTCTAACCGCAGTTTTTATGGCGCGCAAGAACATACCAGCCGCCGGGCGCGGGCTGACCCATCTCGACTCGCGCGGGCGCTTGCGGATGGTCGACGTGGGCGAGAAGCCGATCACGCGGCGCGAGGCGATCGCGCGCGGCGCGGTCCGGATGGGACCCGAGACCATGCGCGCGATCCTCGCAGGCAGCCTCGCCAAGGGCGAGGCGCTCGCTGCCGCGCGGATCGCCGGCGTGATGGCGGCCAAGCGCACCCACGAGCTGATTCCGCTCTGCCATCAGATTCCGCTCGAGGTCGTGGAGGTGGATTTCGCGCCCGATCGCGCGCACTCGACGATTCTGATTCAGGCCCGCGCCGCGACCAGCGCACGCACCGGCGTCGAGATGGAAGCGATGGTCGCGGTGAGCGCCGCGGCGCTGACGATCTACGATATGGCGAAAGCGATCGATCGCGCGATGGTGATCGAAGCAATTCGCCTGGTTCGCAAGAGCGGCGGCCGCAGCGGTGAGTTTGTCCGCACGGGCGAGCGCGAATGGCCGGGGCGATAGTGCTGCGGCTTCGCGAAGAATCTGCCGAGTGACAACGCAAATCCAGGCTACCCTCACCCGCGCTCGCGATGCTCGCGCGACCTCTCCCTGGTCAGGGAGAGGTGCAGATCCGCGTCGCGATTTCTTCAGTTCAAGTGTACATCAGCGGTGCGCTTTCTTCTTCACCTCTCCCAGACCAGGGAGAGGTCGGCGAGTGTTCGCGTCAGCGAACCACTCGCCGGGTGAGGTCCCGTGACGCCGCGCGCGATCCTCAAACCCGGGCGGGACCGGACGGCGCGCGGGGGAAATCCGTGGATCTTCTCGCAGGCGATCGAGCGCTATGAGCCCGCCGAGCTCGAGGCCGGCGCGCCGGTCGCGGTTTGCGATGCGTCGCAGGCGCTGATCGGATACGGCTATTGCAATCCGCGCACGACGATCGCGATCCGGATGCTCGCGTGGGGCGATGCGCTCCCGCCTGACGAGATCCTCGCGCATCGGCTGGCGCGGGCGATCGGACTCCGCCGCCGCATCATCGGCCCCGATACCGACTGCTGCCGCCTGTTAAACGGCGACGGCGACTCACTCTCCGGCGTGGTGATCGATCGATACGCTGATGTGCTAGTCGTGCAGCTTCTTACTGCGGGAGCCGATCGGATGCGCGATCAGATCGTGGCGCATCTGGCCACGATGCTCGCGCCACGCGCGATTATCGAACGCAGTCAAGGTGCTGTGAGAAGGCAGGAGGGCCTCGAAGATCGCGTCGGGATGCTGGCCGGAGAGCCGATCGCCGAGGTCATTGCGGCGGAGAATGGGATCAAGCTCGGGATCGATCCCGAGCATGGACAGAAGACCGGATGGTTTCTCGACCAGCGCGGGAATCGCGCGCGATTCGCCAAGCTCGCAGCCGGCGCGCGAGTGCTCGACGCATGCTGCTACGCGGGCGGCTTCGCGCTCGCGGCGCTCAAGGGCGGCGCGAAACGGGTGGTGGCCGTCGACACGTCGCAGCGAGCGTTAGGATGGGTCCGCAGGAATCTGGAGCTCAACGGATACGCCGGCGACGCGGCCGAGCTGGTCCACGCCGAGGCCACGAAATATCTGGAGCAGAGCCATCAGAGCAAGGAGAAATTCGACTTGATCGTGCTCGATCCGCCGGCGCTGGCGCGCAGCCGCAAAGACGCGCTGCATGCGGAGTATCAATACGCCGAGCTGAACGCCCGCGCGATCGCGGCGCTCGCGCCCGGCGGAAACCTGATGAGTTTCAGCTGCTCGGTGCATTTTCGCGGCGAGGACTTTATCCGCGCGGTCCGAATCGGTGCGGCGCGCGCCGGACGCAACCTGCGGATGCTCGCGCGGCTCGGCGCCGGCCCCGACCATCCGGTGATGCTCGGTCATATCGAGGGCGAGTACCTGACCGGCGTCTGGCTCGCGGATCTGGAGTGAATCTCGCTTGCGATTGCGCCCCGATTAATCGAATATGACTAACCGAGTATAGGGTTCGATTTTTCTTCCGGCTCAGGCTGCACGAAGTGTCTCCCACAAGTTTTCGCACGCGCGCAATCGGACTGCTCGCCGCACTGCTCGCGACGACGTTGGCCGCGCTCTCCGTGGCCGCCTGCCATCGGGCGGTGCCAGTGCCGCCGCTGCCCGAACGCAATATAACGACCTCCGACAATTTCTTCGACGTATGGCCCACCGGTCCCCAGAGCGCCTTGATCGCCGGCACGCGCGGCAAAGTGCTGCTGACCGAAGACGCCGGCCGCAGCTTCAGGCGAATCGATATCGGTACGGACCTCGCTGTGTTCGCGATCCAGATGACCGATCGCGAGAACGGCTACCTATCCGGGCAGGACGGTCTCGTGATGCGCACTACCGACGGCGGGCTGTCATGGCAGCGCCTCAACTCGCGCACCCGGCTGTTCATCTTCGCGCTCTCGTTCTCCGATCGGCTGCACGGCTTCCTGGTCGGCGATCGATCGCTGGTGCTGAGCACGGCCGACGGCGGCGAGAGCTTTTTGAAGCGCCAGCTCGAGCGCCAGTTTCCGCCCGAGCTGCGCGACTATGCGCTGCCGTACGACGAGCCGATCCTCTACGGCGTCGACTTCACCGACAATCAGCACGGATGGGTGGTGGGCGAATTCGGCCGGATCTGGACTACCGACAATGGCGGGCGAAGCTGGTCGGAGCAGCAACAATCGCTGGTCGGCCAATGGAAGCGCCCGCTCGGACCCAATGACGATCCGCGCCTGGCCGACTTTCAACTGCCGACCTTGTTTTCAGTATCGTTTCGCGACCGGAACCACGGCGCGGCGTGCGGCTTGGAGGGATGGGTGATCCAGACCGCCGACGGCGGCAAGACCTGGTCGTTCGTCCATCAGGCCCCCAGGCCGGGCGCGCCGGGCGACAGCGTGATCCCGGGCGCGCCGCAGATCCCCGCGCGCGATCCGCTGTTCGCGATCCAGCTCGTCGGCGCCAGTGAAGGTATCGCGGCTGGACTCACCGGCACGGTTCTGCGCGCGCAGCAAAACGGCGGGTGGGCGCCCGATCCCGGCGTGCCGGCGATCCCGCTGCCGCTCAGCCAGGTTCGATTCTTCGACCAGACTCACGGATGGATCGTCGGCTACGGTACGGTCCTCTACACTGCCGACGGCGGCAAAAGCTGGCGCTTCTGCCGGGGCTAGCCCCGCAGCTCCATCAACTCGAGACGTGCGATGACCACTTGGTATCGGTTCGGCCAATGGATTCTGCGGCGGCGCTTCCCGGTGCTGATCGGGGTCGGACTGCTCACCGCTTTCTTCGGATACTTTGCCGCGCAGACCGAATTGGTGACCAGCTTCGGCGACCTGCTCCCGCAGAACCATCCGTTCGTCCAGGTGGCGCATCAATACGATCGCTACTTCGGCTGCGTCAACAACGTATCGATCATGATCGAGGCGCGCGGCGGCACGATCTTCACGCCCGAGATCCTCGGCAAGCTCGCCCGCATGACCTCGCAGATGGAAGCCGTGTACGGAATCCTGCACGGCTCGGTGCGCTCGATGGCGAATGCGAGCTACTTCCGCCCGCTCGCCGGCGGCGTGATTCTGAATACGCCGATCATGCCGGGCGGCGTGCCGCCCACCGATCAAAGCGGCGTGGACGAGGTCCGCAGCAACGTCCACAAGAACCCCGGCGTGGTGTTCGGCCGGTTCGTCTCGCTCGACGATCGGGCGGCGCTGATCGAGGCGAGCTTCCTCGAAACGCGCCTGGACTATCGCACGATCTTCGAGGAGATCTTCCGCGACGTGGTCCGGCCCGAGCGCGATCGCAGCGTGCGGATTTACGTCGGCGGCCAGCCGATCCTCTACGGCTGGGTCTACCGCTATACACCGCAGGTGTTCAAAATCTTCGCCGTCACGCTGCTCGCGGTGTGGGTGCTGCTCTATCTCTATTTCCACGACTGGCGGGGCGCGCTCCGTCCGACGATCTCGGGCGTGATCTGCGCCATCTGGGGGCTGGGCTTTATCCGCCTGATGGGCTTCAACCTCGATCCGCTGGTGCTGGTGATTCCGTTTCTGATCACCGCGCGCGCGGTCAGCCATTCGGTCCAGATGCACGACCGCTACTACGAGGAGTATTACCGGACGCGCGACAAGGAGCAGGCGATTCTGCTCGCGTTCGCCGAGATGTTCGTGCCGTCGCTGTCGGGAATCCTGGCCGACGCCTTCGGCGTGCTGGTGATCCTGCTGGTACCGGTGCTGTTCCTGCAAAAGCTCGCGATCGGCGCGAGCTTCTGGATCGCCGCGATTATCGTGAGCGAGCTGCTGCTCAATCCGATCGTCTACTACTATCTGGATCCGCCGCGTCCCGAAGTGATCGAGGTGCGCGACCGCGGCGTGTTCAAGCGGATTATCGAGGCGATCGCGGGGCCGATGCTCGTGCGGCGCGGGCGCGTCGCGACGCTGGCGCTGAGCGCGGCGGCGATCGCGGTCTGCGCGTACTTCTGGCAGGGGCTGAAGATCGGCGATCCCGCTTCCGAAACGCCGATCCTGTGGCCTGACGCACCCTACAATCGCGCGATGGCGAAAATTCAGGACGAGTTCGGCGCGATCGAGCAGTTCGTCGTGGTCGCCAAGCTCGCGGGCCGCAGCGCGCTCGGCGATCCACGGCTCTACCATGTGATGGATCAATACGAGCGCTACATGGAGCGCGATCCGGAGATTGGCCGGGCCTTCTCGGTCGCCGATCTGCTCGCCAACGGCGGCTCGGCGATCCGCGAGTTCGAGCCCAAGTGGAACGTGCTGCCGACCGACCGGGCCGGCGCCGCAGATCTGCTCGGGGGCCTGCTGGCCGGCGCCTCGCCGCTCTCGACCGCCTATATTTTGACGCCGCAGCGTGACGCCACGCCGATCACGGTCTACTGCAAGGATCGCGCGGGCGAGAACGTGCAGCGCGTGGTGCTGCGCACCGAGCGTTTTTTCGCCGAGCCCGCGCATCAGGTGGCCGGCGTGACCTTCGCGATGGCGGCCGGAATAATCGGCGAGCTGGCCGCCGCCAACCAGGAAATTCTGGACAACGACCTGCTGCTCAACGTGCTCGCCTTCCTGACTATCTATCTGATCGTGCTGGTGACTTACCGCTCGTTCATGGCCGGGCTGTATCTGTTGTTCCCGCTGGCGCTCGCCAACGCGGCGATCAATGCCTGGATGGCCGCCCACGATATCGGGATAAATATCAACACGCTGCCGGTAGTCACTGTGGGAGTAGGATTCGGAATTGACTATGCAATCTATGTAGTCAGCCGGATTATCGAGGAGCTGGCGGCCGGCAGCGAGCTCGGCGAGGCCACCCATCGCGCGCTGGTGACGTCGGGCAAGGCGGTGACGTTCACGGCGCTCACGCTGGTCGCCTCGGTGCTGTTTTGGTACTGGTCGAGTATCCGGTTCGACGCCGAGATGGGCCTGCTACTGGCGATCTGGATGTTCGTCTCGATGCTGGGCGCAATGACGATCCTGCCGGTGCTGATCATTGCCTTCGCGCTCAACCGGTTCCTGTTGCAGGGTCTCACCGCCGGGGCGGTGAAGTGAGAAGATCGGAGCATGTGAGCATGAGCTTCACCTTCCGCGGGTTCGAGATGCACGGCCGGCGCATGTGGGAGCGCGATCGCATCCTTCAGGCGCTGGCGACGATCCGCGCCCATGAGATGACCGCGCTGGTGCTGCACGAGCCCGACATCATCCACCAGCTCGTCTTTCCGCGGTCGTTCTTCGACCCTTATGCACAGTGGCAGAGCGCGCCGGCACGGCGCGGCGAGAACGCGATCCAGAACAACCGGATCTACTTCGAGCACCTGCTGAACCT
>Ga0181521_10007552_pt1 | contig 11398 bp, 11 predicted proteins | sample PEATcosm2014_Bin_32_FD_119764 | JGI IMG/M metagenome (GOLD analysis project Ga0181521, IMG submission 119764) | Peatland microbial communities from MTU Mesocosm Facility, Houghton, MI, USA - PEATcosm2014_Bin02_60_metaG | ecosystem: Environmental > Terrestrial > Soil > Wetlands > Peat | place... | reverse complement strand
GTGGTTGCCGTTTTCGCCATTACTTCCCGTCCACCGAGAATACCAGGAATACATTGCCGGCCATGATCGGGAAGCGCGAATAACCCGCGTTGGCATAGACCAATCCTCCGGCAATCGACGCACCGGTGCCATTGATCGAGCCGCCGTGCGCTTTGATCCCGTCAATGGTTTCAAAGTCGCGATTGGTATCGAAATCCCAGACGATGTGACCGTTGGCGGTATCGTATGCGCGCAGATGACCATCGAGCGAACCGGCGAACACCGCCCCGGCGATCAGACTGGTCGATCCCGGTTGCGCCTGGCTGCATCCTTTCACGCTCAGGCAGGCCGGCTTCGGCGCCGGGGTTGACCACACGGTTTTCCCCTTGGCGATATCGAGAGCGACCACGCCGCCGCCGGCTTCAGGGTTGCCGGGATTCCAGTCCGAAATCGAGAAATACGCATTTTTGCCGTCGCTCGATCCGCCCCAGATCACTCCTCCCTGCCCGCCGCCGTTGCTGACCGTCGTCTTCCAAAGGACTTTTCCCTGCTGGTCCGGATCGAGACCGAAGACCATGCCGGCCTTTGTCGCTACCACCATGATCCGTTTCTCTCCGCCGATCGATTGCAGAATCGGAGGTGAGCCAATATCGAGATTTTTGCCGGGATTCTCGGGGCAGTTCAGCTTCGTGTTCGTGGTGCATCCGAAGTTGTAAACATCGCCGGGGAGCAGTTGCTGCGACCACAGCATGCGCCCGGAACTCTCATCGAAAGCGAGCACAGCGTCGCTGGTATTTGTCAGAGGCTGCGTGTAGTTCACTCCGGTGCCGAAGTAGAGGGCGTGATGTTTCGGATCGATGGTGGGAGAAGACCAGACAGAGGCTCCGGCCGGTCCCCAGACTTCGGTCCCGGCGCTGGTCTTGCCGGTCAGCTTCGCGGGTTCGGCGATGGTGTAACTCTTCCAGATTTGTTTTCCTGTCTTAGCGTCGAGAGCCACGATGCTCCCCCGCAGTTTGCAGCAAACGAACGAAGGATTTCCCGCCGCAACTTCTTCCTCGCCGCCGGAGACTGGCACGTAGAGGCGGCCGCCGTCCAGTTTCGGTGTGCCCGTGATGGATGCTTCGGGATGTTCTTCCGCGTGCGTCTTCCAGAGCAACGCTCCCGTTTCGGCGTTGACCGCGAACATCCATGCATGCAGATCGCTGAGATAAGCGGTCTTGCCGTCACTGGTGACAATCGGGCCTGTGCGCACGCCGTCCGTCGCTTTAAACATCCAGTAAATACAGCCACTCTGCGCGTTGAGTGAATAGACCGTTCCGTCCTGGCTCCCGACAAAAACCCGGCCGCCGAACACGGTCGGAGTGCCGAAGGCCGTCGTGACGCCGGGAAATCCGAAGGCCCATTTCAGCTTGAGCTTCGGCACGTCGGCGGCGGTAATGCCGGCCGCCTGTGCGTTTTGAAAACGGCTGTTGGCCGCGTCGATGCCCCATCCGTTCCAGACGGGCGCATTCTTCACGAGGGGAGCATTGGTGGAGCAGCGCGCCGACTGCGGAATGGATTCGGCACCCGTGATCCCGAGATACCCGGCCACGGCCACCCGCTCGGCGGGACTGAGCTGTACGCCGACGGCCTGCATTTTCCCAGATTCCAGCGCCGTGAGAATCGCCTGCACAGGCATGCGGCGCAGCACGTCGGGCAGAGGCGCCTGCGTGCTGCTGCCATCTTTGTGGCAATTGGAGCAAACCATTTGAAAAACGGTCGCGCCGTCGCGGTTCTGCGCGTGCACCTGACCCGCGAAACCAACGAAGCAAACCAACGTGGAAACGGATAATGCAATGCCACTCTTCACGAAATAGCTCATGACTCCTCCAGCTCTCCAACTCGCTGCCTCGCAACGAAGCATTTACCGAGCCGCGCGCGTAAGCAAGCGGTCTTCATTGTTCCAGCTCTTTAGCTCGCTGCTCCCACTCCGCCTTGAAGCGGAACACATTCTCCGCTGGCGGCTGCGGCGAGAAAGTCTCCAGCCAGCGCACTGGCTCACTGCCAATGTTGGCAAACGCGTGTACACAGCCTACTCCAGTCCAGAACACATCGCCAGCCCGCCCGATATAACGTTTTCCATCGAGGATCGCCTCGACCTCGCCGCTCAGAACGAAGTAAGCCTCCTCGAAAGTATGGTCGTGCAATCCGATGTTTGAACCGGACAGATATTCAATGAACACCATGCGATGATGACGCGCGCCAAATCGCTCGTCGATCAGCCATCTCAGAAACACGCCTTTCGCTCCCGGCAGAGCGGCGCGCGCCGGGCCCGGTTCCGGAATCTGGCTACCATCGAAGTGGCCGAGCAGCGCGCCGTTCAGATCGTTCCCGTCGAACGGCTTCGCTTTTACGGTGCTCTCCACCTGCTTAGTGAAAAAAGTGTCGCGCTCCTGACCGAGCGGTTTGGGTTGCGGGGCCGCCATCTGCAGCCAGCGGACCGGCTGTTGACTCGTGTTGCGCCACGCGTGGAGCGTGCCGGCTTTGAAAGCACCGAAATCTCCCGGGCCAAGCCGCCAGCAGCGGTCGGCCACACTCAGCACGGCTTCTCCTTCGAGAATGTAAAAGCCTTCCTCGTAAGAGTGGATGTGCGGCGAGATCGCGCCAAGAGGGGCAAGCTGGTTCAGGCTCAAACCGGTGTGCACCGAGCCCGTAGTGTGGTCGACGAGCGACGCCTGCGTATAGCCTTTGCTGTGTTTTTCGTAAATGACAGGCGCGGTCAGCGCGATGTCATCCGCTCTTCCGTGGAAATGCATGTGGTGATTGACAGTCAACAACATTAGATCACCACTATCCCGTCGTCCACATTTGGTTCAATAGATTGAACGCCGCAAAATGCCGACCGCTACAAATTCTCTGGAACGCGCACTGCTCGTGCTCGATCTGCTGAGTCAGACTCCCGGGGGGCTCAGGAATGCGGAGATCAGCCGGCGCCTCTCGATCCCAAAAAGCAGTTGCTCCTGGATAACCGCCCGCTTATCGCAGCGGGGCTATATCGGGCGGGACGAAGAAACCGGACGCTACACCGTTGGCCTCACGCCCGTGGCGCTGGCGCACGCCGCGTTGCGGGAAATCGGTTACCCTTCGATCGCGGAGCCGGCTTTGTACAAGCTCGCGAGCCAGGCGGGTGTCTCCACCGCGATCGGAATCCTCGAGCGTGGCCGCGTACTGATCGTGGATCGAGTGGAAGGTCCCGATTTCGTAATACGAGGCGAGACAACCGACTATCGCGCCTGGCATGACCGGGACATTGGCCGCGAGCTGCCGGTTCATTCAACGGCACTGGGAAAGGTGCTCGTCGCCTGGCAGCCCCGCGAGCAAGCCATCGAATTGATCCATAACGATCCGCTGGCCAGGGTCTCCCGGAATACGAAGATCTCCAAAACTGAGTTGATCGGTCAGCTGGATCGTATCCGAAAGCAGGGGTATGCGAAGGCCGACGGCGAGGTATACCCGCGGACCCGGGCTATCGCGGCGCCGATTTTCGACAGCAACATGGACGTACGCGCGGCCGTCTCGCTGAATGGACGGATTGAAGACGCAGCCTGGGAAGAACCTGACGACTTAGTCGACCTTGTCAAGACCGCGGCACGGGACATTTCGAAACGGATGTGGTCCAGCCGGCGGATTTAACCCTAACTCGCGTCACCGCTCCTTGCAGTCGTGGCTCAGTAAGTCCGGTAAATTCCGAGCCGTGACCGTAAGGGAGCGGTAACGTGACGGCCGGGACAGTCCACCAGTCGCGGCCGATGTAGACTTGATTTGAGGTAGGGGTTGCCAGACGACATTTTTCTGAGATGTTTTGCTGCCCATCGGGAACTGATCAGCCCCACGGAACTGGCTTGCCGGGAGCCTCTGGAAAGACTTGGAAATCTTGTGGCGGCCGCTCTCCGCTCTCACGGAAAGCTTCTTTTTTTCGGCAACGGGGGGAGCGCCGCCGATGCCCAGCACCTGGCTGCGGAATTCACCATTCGTTTTGACAGGCGCGCACTGGCGGCGATCGCACTGGCCACAGACACTTCCGCTCTGACCGCCTGTGGAAACGACTTCGGCTTTGACCGGATATTCTCCCGGCAAATCGAGGCCCTCGGACGCCCCGGCGATGTAGCCATCGGAATCTCAACGTCCGGCAACAGCGCCAATGTCATCGGCGCCCTCAAGTGTGCCCGGGCCCTGGGACTGACGGCGGCTGCCTTCTCCGGCCAGAACGGTGGAAAGCTGCGGGGAATCGCCGATCCTCTGGTTGCGGTTCCCTCTCAGGAAACGGCCGGAATTCAGGAAATGCACAGCCTGCTCGGGCATATTTTGTGCGCGGAAGCAGAGCATCAACCGGGGCTCGCATGAGCCAGCAGCGGCACCTCATCCCCTTCCTGGAGGGCATTGATTCCGCTGTGGTCGGCTGCGTCGGCGACATCATGCTGGACCGGTTCGTATACGGCCAGGTGAGCAGGATTTCCCCCGAGGCCCCGATTCCCGTTCTTCGGATTGAGTCGCAGAAATGCATGCTGGGCGGCCTTGGCAACGTGATCCGGAATCTGGGAGCACTGGGCTGCGGCATTCGCCTGTTCTCGATTACAGGTGACGATGCTGCCGGCACCAAGGTGAGCGATCTGGTGAAAGAAGTGCCGCGGTGCGAAGCCTGGCTGCTGCGCGAAGCCTCCCGTGGCACTCCCGTGAAGATCCGTTATATCGCGCACAACCAGCAACTATTGCGGGCAGATGAGGAAACAACCGATACGGCCGGACCAGAAGTTTCCGAGGCCCTGCTGGCTCATTTCACCGCTCACGTGGCGGAATGTTCCATCGTATTTCTCTCTGACTACGCGAAGGGAGTGCTGAAAGGCCCCAATGCCCAGACCTTTATCCGGGCCGCGCGGGCAGCGGGAAAATCCGTCGTGGTGGACCCCAAAGGAAGCGGCTTCGAGCGCTACCGTCTGGCCACCGTGATCAAGCCGAATCTGAAGGAACTGGCCGAAGCCACTGGAATGTCCGTTGCGGACAACGCGGCGCAGGAATCAGCCGCTCGCAAACTTCTGGATGTGACGGAAGCCGAGTTCATTTTGGTGACAAGAGGCGGGACTGGCATGCTGCTGATACCCCGCAATCAGCCTCGAGTTGAGTTTCCCGCCCTGGCGAGGGAAATCTATGACGTCTCCGGCGCGGGGGACACGGTCGCTGCCGTGCTGGCTGCGGCGCTTGGCTCCGGCGCGGGCATTGCAGAGGCCGTCGAACTCGCAAATATCGCCGCTGGAATCGTGGTGGGAAAGGTGGGAACGGCCCTGGCCGACCGTTCCGAAATCATCCACGAAATCGAGCACGCGTCCGCCATTGCCGCCAGCAGCAAAATCCTCCGGCCAACCGAGGCCGTCGAACGGCTGCGCGGCTGGCGGCGAATGGGCTGGCGAGTTGGTTTTACGCACGGTGATTTCAATCCGCTCTCTTCCGGGCACCTTGAATTGCTGGAGCAGGCACGTTCGCGCTGCGATCGTCTGATTGTCGGTTTAGCCGTCAGGGACAGCGCGAGCCCCGCCAGCCAAAAGATTTCTCCCCAGGCTGCACACGCCCGGGCGTTTCTTCTTGCCTCCCTGGTTCATGTGGATGCCGTGGTCATCTGCGATCCTGAGTCCCCGGATGAAGTCATGCAAGTACTGCGTCCGAACCTCGTGGCCCAGCTATCCACCAACGGCAACATGGATCTGAAGCGGCGCCTGATTGAGGCATGGAACGGCGAATTGCTGTTGCTGGAAGCGACGGCCTTCGGGACAGAGCCTTTATAAATTCCGGGGTCCGGCTGCGGCTTGCCTCCGGTGCGCCGCGCGCGGGTTTGTACACTGGCATTTCATGTCTCGCATGCTCGACGAGATCCGCCAGCAGCCGGAGACCCTGGCGCGCACGCTGACTTCGGAAATCCGCCGCATCGAAAAGTTTCGCGCCTCGGCGGGCCGAAAGAAGCCTCGCCTGGTGGTGTTTGTCGCGCGGGGAACGTCGGACAACGCGGCGCAGTTCGGGCGATACCTGATCGAAATCACCACCGGTATTCCGGTGTCCCTCGCGGCGCCTTCCGTTCAGACTATTTACGGCGCGCGCATGAATTACAAAGATGCCGTGGTCGTGGGCCTTTCCCAATCCGGCGAATCGACCGACGTCAACATGGTGCTGGAGCAGGCGGCGAAAGCCGGGGCGGTCACGGTGGGCATCACGAACGAACCCCGCAGCACCATGGCCGGGATCGCCGGGCACGTATTCCTGGTGCGCGCAGGCCGCGAGAAAAGCGTGACGGCCACCAAGACTTACACGGGGCAGCTGATGCTCCTCTACCTTCTGGCGTATGCGCTGGGGGCGAAGCTCCGCCTCGCCGATATCGAAGCGATTCCCGATCTGGCAGCCAGCGCGCTGACGCTGGAAACCGAAGTGGCCGCGATGGCTGAGCGCTACCGGTTTATGCATCACGCCGTGGTCGTCGGGCGGGGCCTCAACTACTCCAACGCCTTCGAGTTCGCGCTGAAGCTGATGGAGACCTCCTACGTGATTGCGGAGCGGTTTTCTTCGGCCGATTTTCTGCATGGTCCGATCGCCATGGTCGAGCCGAATTTTCCGGCGTTCCTTTTCGCTCCGTCGGGTCCCACCTCGGCGTCGACGCAGGAAATACTGACTCGGCTGCAGGGATTGAAGGCCGAGACCGTCGTGATCACCGATCGGCGCAATGCGGCGGCGGGCAATCTGGCATCGCGAATTATCCCGGTGCCCGCCCGCATACCCGAGCTCTACACGCCGATCCCGTACATCATTCCGGCGCAGTTATTCGCGGCCTCCCTGGCGGCGGAGAAGAATCTGAATCCCGACCGTCCGCGTTCTCTCAACAAAATCACCCGTACGCTGTAGCGCACGCACTCCTGCGTGCCGTGTCGAGACTCTTCTCGACACATTGTTCAATTCGACAGCAGCACCTTGAGCACGCCCGACTGCGCGGCGCGCTCGAAGGCGGCCGGCGCGGCGGCGAGCGGCAGGCAGTCCGAGATCATCGAGGTTACGTCGATCGCGCCGCGTTCCAATAACTGAATCGCGGGCTCGAACGGGCCGCAGCGCGATCCGACCAGCGTAATCTCATTGACGATGAGCGGTGCGGTATCGACGGGAACCTCGCCATGCATGGTCGATTTGAGGATCACCGTTCCGCGCGGCTGCACCATGCGGGCCGCGGCGCGCAATCCGGCGGGCGATCCTGTCGCATCCACCACCCATTCGTATTCCGCTTCGGGAAGATGGTGGCCGGCCAGTTCAGTCGTGACGCCGGCATTTTCCGCAATCGCCAGTTTTTCGGGATGGCGGCCGAATTGATGCACGCGGTATCCGAAGGACTTCAGCGTTTGCGAAATCAGGAGACCAAGTTTCCCGTCACCCAGAACGGCGACGATGCTGGCGGGCGGGATGGGAATCTGCTCCAGAATTTCGCACGCGGCCGCGACTGGCTCGGTGAAGACGGCGATCTCGGGCGGAAGCCAGTCGGGTATCGCATGGAGATTGCGCTCAGGCAGCGTGAAGAATTCGCTGAACGCGCCGGGATGCCGCACGATGCCCAGAACGGAGCGGGTGGGGCAATGACGTCCAAGATCGCGGCGGCACCAGGCGCACGCGCCGCAGGCCAGGTTAATCTCGCCGACGACCCGTTTGCCGATCCAGTCTTCCGTATCAGCCTCGATCACCTCGCCGACAAACTCATGGCCGGGAACGCCGGAAAAGCCATAATAGCCGCGCTGCAGCTCGAGGTCGGTGTTGCAGATGCCCATGAGAATCGGACGAATCAGAGCGAAGCCTTCGGGCCGTTGGGGACGCGCTTCCTCGCGGACCTGGACAGCTCCGGCGTCGAGATGAACGGATAGCATGAGTCTGTTTCAACGTAACACCCAGGCTGTTGTTAATATCCAAATTTGGAGCGCTGGATAATCGTGCCAACCGTAAGATTTACCCGGAATATTCAGCGCCACGTCCAATGCCCCACGAACGAAGTACCGGGCGGAACAGTGCGCGAGGTGCTCGACAGTTACTTCCGCGCCCACGAACAGGCTCGCGGCTACGTGCTCGACGACCAGGGCAGGCTTCGTCAGCACATGGCAATCTTCATCGACGGGAATCAGATTCAGGATCGGGAGAACCTCGGCGATCGCATAACCGGCGACGCGGTGGTCGACCTCGTCCAGGCACTTTCAGGAGGATAGAAATGCCATGAGCAGTCGATGTCATGTGGCCACGCGCAAGGGGCTGTTCACGCTCGATCGCAGCCCGTCCCGATGGTCGATCGCGAAGGCGAATTTCACCGGCGACAACTGCACGCTGGTCATGCACGACCCGCGAAACGGGGATCTCATCGCCACCCTCAACCACGGTCACTTCGGCGTGAAGATGCATCGCTCGCGCGACGGAGGCGCGACGTGGACGGAGATCGCCGCGCCGAAATATCCCGAGAAGCCGGTCGATTACGTTCCGAAAGTGCCGGTGGAAGGCAAGGCTGCCGACTGGTCGCTGAAGCTGGTATGGGCGCTGACGCCCGGAGGCTCGGATGAGCCGGGGGTTCTCTGGTGCGGGACGCTGCCCGGCGGCCTGTTCCGCTCCGAAGACAACGGCGATTCCTGGCAGCTGAACCGGCCGCTCTGGGACAATCCGTTACGCGAGCAATGGTTTGGCGGAGGCGCCGAGCAGCCCGGAATTCACTCCGTCTGCGTCGATCCACGCGACTCCAGGCATGTGACCGTGGGAATTTCCTGCGGAGGCGTCTGGATTACACGGGACAGCGGGCGCACCTGGCAACTCGGTGGCCCGGGCATGCGCGCCGAGTTCATGCCGCCGGAGCGGCAATTCGATCCCAACATCCAGGACCCGCACATGCTCGCGCAGTGCCGCGCAAATCCGGACACATTGTGGGTCCAGCATCATAACGGGATTTTCAAGTCCACCGACTCCGCGGCCTCCTGGATCGAGATCAGGGACGTAAAGCCCTCGGTGTTCGGGTTCGCTGTAGCTGTTCATCCCGCAGACCACAACACGGCATGGTTTGTTCCCGCCGTTAAGGATGAGAAACGCTATCCCGCCGATGGACGTGTCGTCGTCAATCGGACCCGAGACGGCGGCAGAACGTTTGAAACGCTCACGCAGGGCTTGCCGCAGGAGCATGCGTACGACCTGGTATTCCGCCACGCGCTCGACGTCGATGAGACGGGCAATCGACTGGCATTCGGGTCGACGACCGGGTCGTTGTGGATGAGCGAGAACGGCGGCGATTCCTGGCAGACGCTGTCGTCGAACCTGCCACCGATTTACGCCGTGCGCTTCGAAAAGTAGCAAGTCTATTCTTGGAGCCAAGAATTCTGGCCATCCGAGAGCACTCTTTATGCGCCCGGCGGGCCCAGCGCTGCCAGGCTGCCGTCCGGATTTCGTGTTACCTGCAGCTTTTCGAGTCCAATCGTCTGGATAACTCCTGCCGCCGCTAATTCGTAAAGCGTGGTTCCAGCGGGTTGCCGAACCCACGGCTGTCGGATACTGATTCCCAATCCGGGCCAAAGCATAGAGACGTACGAGATGTGCTCGTCCTCTTCAAGCATGGGAGGCATGTTCGAGCAGACAATTCCGCATATGTGCCCCGCCTTGCTGTAAACTGGGCCGCCGCTCATGCCGCCATCAAATCGAGCGTTAGTGCGGAAGCAGGGAAACCTCAGATTAGAGCTGTCGCGCCGGTGATGATGAACCTCAACTACCTCGCCCGTGCTCATGGTCGGATACTGATCCAATGTGTTTTGTTTTTCTTGTGTTGGAGGTGAGACCCGCGAGTTCGCGTATCCGAACGCCGTGACCTGAGCCCCCAATGGTGGCGGAAGCAAATCGAGGGTTGGAAGTTTCCACACGTAATCTTCCGGAAATGGCCCAGCAGGCAAAAGCTCGATCGCCGCAATATCCATGATGGGGTAAGCATGACGCTCTATCCGCCCAATGCTCAACGGAATAATCTGCTCACCTCCTCCTATGACTAAGGTAGTGAAAATCTGGAACTGCGGATCGAGCGAACCATCCTGCAACATGGCTCCTCCAAACTCATCGATATAACCGTCCACAACATGGCGAGCCGTTATTGCAAGCCACGGCGCGATCAGCACTGCGGTACCGGATGGCCAGACCCTTCTATCTGCTCCGCCTACACACACCAGCGGTAGTGCCACCTCCCCCAAACCACAGTGGCCAGGTCCCAGCGTCGGTGTGATTTTAAAAGACGGCATTTCGTTTTTTGGCTGGGAGGCAGGGATTCGAACCTCGATACGCAGATCCACTACCTGCTCGTTGACGCACGTCGGCTTGGCATCGTCGCCATTAGAGCGCGCAGCACAGTGTTTACAGATTCCGCGCTCCTGAATACTCGCGCCACGTCCGGGTCCAGCAGTATCGCAACCGATTGCCCCTGCATCCGCTGAGCGAAACGATTCGGCCGGGCCTTCGTATAGTCGAACCGGTACTCGGCGCGCAACCCGTTGGCTCGTTTTGTTTTGGGTTTACGCGGTGATGTGCTCTTCATAATCGTGCCGTTCTTCCTTCGTGGCGCGACGGGCGCTGATGATGCGAACGCGGTCGGGCTCCGACTCCGCGAAGCAGACCAGCAAGAGTCGCTTTGCCGATGAATGTCCAATGATGATCTCGCGTGTCTCGTCCGCCGAATGTTCCTCGTCTGGAAAAATCCGCGCCAGTGGATTGCCGAATACGGAAATCGCCTCGGCAAAGCTGATACCGTGTTTCCGCAGGTTGGACTGGGCTTTGCGTGGGCTCCATTCGAACACCAATGACATCACGTCTGATTACAGGATACGCGGGCGGTGGAACATTCCACACGAGGATTTGGCTGGGAGGCAGGGATTCGAACCCCGATACGCAGCTCCAGAGGCTGCAGTCCTACCGTTGGACGACCTCCCAGCAAGGAAGGCAACCGCTCGCTTGCCATCGGATGCGGCGCGAGCGCGCCATTCATTATTCTACAAAACGCACTCATCTTGCCGGAGGCGCCAGCGAATCCGCATTGGTAATGTAGAAAATATTGATACCAGGAGAGAAAACTTGAGCACAGTAACACTGCCGACAGTCGATTACAAAGTCGCCGACATGAAGCTGGCCGAATGGGGCCGCAAAGAGATCACCATCGCCGAGCAGGAGATGCCCGGCCTGATGGCCATTCGGCGCAAATACGCAAAAACCAAGCCGCTGGCCGGCGTACGCATCACCGGGTCCCTGCACATGACGATCCAGACCGCCGTGCTGATCGAGACGCTGGTGGATCTCGGGGCCAAAGTCCGCTGGGCAAGCTGCAATATCTTTTCGACGCAGGATCATGCGGCGGCGGCGATCG
>Ga0181521_10007547_pt1 | contig 11404 bp, 9 predicted proteins | sample PEATcosm2014_Bin_32_FD_119764 | JGI IMG/M metagenome (GOLD analysis project Ga0181521, IMG submission 119764) | Peatland microbial communities from MTU Mesocosm Facility, Houghton, MI, USA - PEATcosm2014_Bin02_60_metaG | ecosystem: Environmental > Terrestrial > Soil > Wetlands > Peat | place... | reverse complement strand
CGTGCCTGTGTGGTGAATATTGCTTTCCGTGTTTCTCAGCGTCTCCGCGTCTCTGCGGTGAATTTTTAATCGAGCATGACCGCCAGACCTTCTCCTCTCGCCCGCGCCGCCTGGCTCGTCCCCGCGCTCATCTGCCTGCTGGTGCACTGGCGCGGACTGACATCGTGGTACCAATCCGACGATTTCGTCTGGCTCGGAATCGGCCAGCACGTCCACGGTCTGCATGATTTTCTGAGCGCCGTTTTCGTCCCTGGCTCTGCCGGCCACATCCGGCCGTGGAGCGAGCGCCTCATCTTCATGCTCAGTTTCGGCATGTTCGGCCTCGACGCGCTCCCGTTCCATTTGTTCGTCTTCGCCGTGGAATGCGCCAATCTCGCGCTGGTGGCGTGGATCGGCATCCGCCTCAGCGGACGGCGCGCCGCGGGAGTTCTTTCCGCGAGCCTTTGGGCCATCAGCGCCGTGACGGCCGATCCGCTAGCGTGGGCGTCCGCCAACGAGCAGGTCGGCGTGGCATTCTGCATGCTGCTCGCGTTCTACTTCCTGCTCCGCTACATCGAAACCGGCGAGCGCCGCTACAACCTCTATCAGTGGATCGCATTCCTTTCAGGCTTCGCCGTTCTCGAAATCGACATCGTCTATCCCGCGCTCGCCGCAGTATACGCCTACCTCTTCGCCCGCCGCTATCTCACGCGCGTCCTGCCGATGTTTCTGGCGTCGGCCGCATATCTCGCATTGCATGCGCTGGCGGCGCCCATGGGCCACGACCCTGTGTACGCTCTGCATTTCACCGGCTCGATGTTCCGCACCCTGGCGAAATACTGGGCGTGGTCGGTGGGCCCGGTCGGCTTCTGGGCTCCTTTGCCCGTGCCCTCGTGGTTGATTCCGGCGGCCATCGCGATCGTCTCCCTCGGCCTGCTGGCATTCGCCGCCGCGCGCGGCCGCCTGGCTGTCTTTTTCATCGCGTGGTTCGCCTTTTCCATCGCGCCCGTCCTGCCCCTGCGCGATCACGTCGAGCAGTATTACGCCTTCGTCCCGGCAATCGGACTCTGCTGGCTCGGCGGTTGGGCGCTGGTGGAATGCTGGCAGGCGGGAGCGCTTCGGCGCGCCGCTGCGATCACTTTCGCGGCCATCTATGTGGCGACCATGTTGCCGCGCACCGTTGCCTCGTCCGACTATCACTATCGCTTCAGCCAGCGCGTCCGCAATGTGGTGGAGGGCGTAGCGCGCGCCCACGAACTGCATCCGGGTCAGACCATCCTGCTCGACGGTGTGGACACGCAGCTTTTCTACAACGCCATACTCGATCGTCCATTCCGACTTTTGGATATCGACCGCGTGTATCTCACGCCGCAGAGTGAAAGCCGGATCGAATCACACCCCATACTGGGCGATATCGGCGAATTCGTCCTGCCGGCGGACGAAATCGCCAAGGCGCTCGATGACGACCAAATTGTCGTCTATGACGTCCGCGGGCCGTTCTTGCGCAATATCACCACTGCCTACGCCAGCCAGCCGCGCGATCTCGGTGCGCCGCACCGCGTCGACATCGGGAGCGCACTCGCCCAATCGCTGCTCGGTCCGGAGTGGTACCCCCTGGAGGGCAATCATCGCTGGATGCCGAAACGCGCGACCCTGCGCATCGCCGGCCCTACAGCGCCAGGACAGAAGCTCTACCTGCGCGGATACTGCCCGCCTGAACAATTGCGCGCGGGCCCGATCACGGTGACGATCGCCGCCAACGGTTCACCGCTCCCGCCCGCCACAATTACTTCTGGCGGAGACTTCGAACTCGCCTTTCCCCTTCCCGACTCGCTGGTGGGCCAATCGGCCTTCGAAGTTGCCGTCGAAGTGAGCCGCACCTTCCGCGCCGGCGGCGACATCCGGGATCTGGGCCTCTCGTTCGGCGAGTTCGAAGTCCGCTGAACCGCGATTCACCGCGCCGCGACAAACGCGGGATCGATAGCCTCTTCCATCACCCGCCGCGCCGTTTCCCACGCGCAGCCCGATGCCCCGCATCCGGGCAGCGCCACATCCTGACCCTCCGGCGGCGATTTCAGCGACAGTGCCTCCGCATTCCGCATCTGATCGAGCGACTGCGCTACATACCGTAGCTTCATCGAATACTGTCCGTCGCCGACGCGCCACAACGAGAAGATCAATGCGCCGCCGGGCGGCGTGTCGTCGCGCTGATACCCATCCAGCTTCCACGCGAGGCCGAGCATCCCGCTCAGGTTCGACAAATTGGTATCGTGCCCCGCGAGCAGCAGCACGGCATCTCCCGGTTGACCGATCGCGCCCCCAGTCGCCTTGCCCGATGCTGCCTGCTCGATCGAGCGCAGGACGTGCGCCAGCAGGTTCGATCCCCGCGCTCGCGCCAGGTACGCTGTGCGCCGCATCATGTCGGCATACACCGCGTGGATTTCGAGCACGCAGGAGAGCTTCTCGCGCGTGAGCCGGCCCCAGCCCAGCGCCCGGCCCTGCATCCCATCGGCATACTCCAGCAGCAGATTCTCACTGAATGTCGACCCGATGGCGAACGGCCCTGTCAACTCCACCGATCTGCCCTTCACCATCACGCCGACATCGCCCCCGTCCGCCGCTTTGCCTCTCACAATCGCTTGCAGCGTATCCAGCGCCTCGCGATGATCCGCTACCAGCTTTTGCGGATCGCGCCCCAGCCGTTCCGTCACCGCCGCTAGCATTCGATTTGGATCGGGAGTGCCGAACCCCGAAAATAGCTGGTCCGCTGCTCTCCCGGTCTCCGAATGCACGGCGATCTCACAGCCGGGCAGCAGCGATTCCGCGAAAGCGCGGCCTGTTTCCAACGTCCGCTGGTCCACGTCCGCCCGGATATAGACGCGCCGCGCGTCCGGACATCCTGGAACCCTCACCAGGTGCTCCGCCGACAGCCATTCGCGATAGTACGCGCCCATCTGTTCGATGAGTTTGCGGCCGTGCGACGTCAGCTCCCCCGGCGGAACTTCCCATCTTGGCCAGGGCTCCGCCGAGTAGGCATCGAGCCGCGCGTTGTCCCAGGTCGGCGAGCGCACGCCGTGCCGGCTGACAATCGCCACATACTTGAGTTCGGGCTCGCCCGCTCCGCCTGCCGGCCGCGCAGCCAGCAGGAGCGCGCCAATGAGTAGCGTGGGCCTATTTTTCACGATTCAAGTTATACCGGAATCCGCCCGCGTAAGTCGCTTTGTACCACTCGCGCTGATTCACGAAGATCGGGCTGCCCTGGTAAAACCCGAATACTTCGTTAGTCATGTTGAGACCATAGACTACCGCGCTCAACCCGTGTCCAAGGCGCACGCTTGCCTGCGCATCAAGCTGGAAGTGCGGCAGCGTATAGATGTCGCCCGTCGGCCCGAGCGGCCCAAGATGATTCGGGTCATCGGAACTTTGATACTGATACTGATAGATGCTGGCGCCGGCGTAGCTCATGCCCACGCGCGCCGAGACCCGCCCGCGGTCGTACGTCGGGCTGATGTTCCACGCGTTGGGCATCTGCCTTTGCAGAGTGGGTTTATCGGTGCGCCCGGGGATGAACGCGATCGCGGAACCGGTCCAGCTGTAATTCGCCATCACGCCAAAACTTTTCAGGAAACCCGGCAACATCGCCAGCCGCTGCTGGTAGGAGGCTTCGAAACCATGCAGTTCTGCGTTGCCGACGTTCTGCCACTGCGAAACCAGGTCGCCCAGGTATTGTCCGCTCGTCGCGGTATACGAAGTCGTGACCAACGTATCGGTAATCTGCTTGACGAAAAACCCCGCCTGAATGATTCCCGTGGGATTCAAAAACCGCTCGTAAAGCAGGTCGTAGTTGTTGGCATGCTCCGGCTTCAGGCTCGGATTCCCTTCGGCGATGGTGGGAGGGTTAGTCGAATCGTCCTCCGTCACGTAGGGCACCAACTGGTAGGCATCGGGGCGCGACACGCCGCGCGCGTACACCAGGCGCAATCCCGATTGGTTATCGAGCGCCCAGCGGAAGGACGCGCTCGGCAGGATGTTCACATAGGAAGGGTTGTTATTTACCGGCACGGGAGCGCCGCATCCCGTCGTGGTCGGGCAATTACTGCTGCCAGCCGGGTACAGCGTCACGTTGTAACCCAGGGTATTCATCTGAGTGCCTTCGAACCGCACGCCCGCTACTATGTGGAGATGGCCGAAATCCATGGTGTTCATGATATATCCAGCCGAAATCCGCTCCACGATGTCGAATATGTTGGGATACGTGTCGGAAGCGGTCTTGTATCCATCCACATAGCTCGCAAGATTACTCAGGGTGTAGCTCTCGATCTTGTTGAAGCTGGACACCTGGCCGTAATGGCCGCCAAAGTAATTACCGTCCATGTAGTTGGTGCTGGTGAAAGAGTCCAGAAAGTTCGTCATCGGATAGTTCGCGGCGGTCCAGCCGTCATACACGGTTTCCGTCGCGTCTTGGAACTTGTGCCCGTTGCGGATCTTGCCGCCGATCTCCAGAATGCCGAAGTGCTTGCCCAGGCGATAATTCCGCGAGTATGCGCCCGCCGCGCTCAGGTTGACCTGCGCCGAGAGGCCAGTGGATGTAGTGATATCTTTGAAGCCCCAATTGCTGGCCACCAGCAGCGGCGAACCCGGGCCGTCGCACCCGTTGCCGAAATGCGGAACGAGCGGGTTCGTCTGCGTTGCCGGGGTGTATCCGCACACCAGTTTTGGGGCGATCCACGAGAAATCGGCCTTGGGATTTCCCGCCGAATCCAATTCATACGACCGCGCGAACGAAACCTCCCAGGTCAGCAACGATGCGGGATCTAGCTGATGCTTCCCGCCCAGCACCACGTTGCTGATTTCCACGTCGGGCCGCTTGCTCGACGTGTAGAATTTGGGACTGCTTGACGCCTGCGGCTCGTAATACCACTTGTCGCCGTAATCCTGGAGATTCGAATAGAGCGCCCGCAGATAGAGCGTCGAAAACGGGCCGAGCTTGTAATCGGCCGAACCCGCATACCCCCAGCGATTGCGATAGTAGCGGTATTCGCGGATCGTATTGTTGTCGTAGATCGGATTTTGAAAGGTAGAGGCCGGGTCGATCGCGGGCTGGAAGTTGTCGATGCCGCGCCCGTTGAAATCGTAGGTTCCGCCTACCAGGATGCCGAGTTTCTTATCCTTGCCGAAGCGATGCCCGAACGTGCCGCCAAACTGGTCGTTGTAGCGTCCGCCGAGAATCGGGTTGTATCCGCCGATTCCGTACAGGCTCAATGTGGGGAATTCGCCGGCGGTCTTGGTTTTCATGTTCACCGATCCGGCGATTCCATCGCCATCCATATTCGGCGCCAGCGTCTTGTTCACCTCCACCGATTCCACCAGATCGGCTGGTAGCACATCGAGCCGCACCTGGCGAACCGCCGGCTCGGGCGAGGGTACGGAAATGCCGTCGATGGTTACGTTGGTGAGGCGCGGCTCGGTGCCGCGCACCTGAATATATACGCCCTCGCCTTCAATACGATCCAATGTCACGGAGGGCAGGCGGCCCAAAGCGTCCGCCACATTCGCGTTGGGCAAGGACGTGATCACTTCGGCCGGGAGCACTTGTAGAACGTTGTCCGCCATGAGCGTGCGATTGATCGCCTCCGCCTCGCCCCGTGGACGCTCCGCCATCACCAGCACTTCTTCGCTTGCCGAAGCCACTTCCATTTGAGCATCCAGCCGCTGCACCTCGCCCGCGGCCACTGTGACGTCTTTCTCGAGCGGCTTGAACCCGACGTAGGATATCTGCACTTTATAATTCCCCGGATCGAGATCCGTGAATGCGAATTCTCCCTGCGCATTGGTGTGCGCCATCGTATCCTTGCCCTGCAATCGCGCTTCGGCTCCTTGCAGAATCAGCCCGGAAGCGTCAACCACGCGTCCGGAAATGCCGCCTTTGGTCTCCGCGGCGCCGCCAGTTGAGACATAGCCCGCTATGACGAGGGCTGGAACAACGAAACACATTAGCCTGCGCATACTCGACCTCCTGCTTTTCGCTATCGCGACTGTGTAGAACGGCATTACAGCAGGCGATTCTGAGAACAATCTGAGGAACCGGCGCAACCCGGCGAATTTCAAGAAATCGTCATTAGAACGTAACACGCGCGGGCCAAGCTTATAACATCAGAATCCTAGTAGCCGAAGATAAACCGAATACCGCCGATCTGCTGCGCAGGGCGCTCGAGACCGAGGGGCACTCCGTGCTGGTGGCCTATGACGGAGATCGGGCTCTGAAACTCGCATTGGCGGCGGAAATCGACGTGATTCTCCTGGACGTCATGCTTCCCCGCACCGACGGCCTGAGTGTCTTGAGGCGGCTGCGCGAGGCTCGTCTTCATACTCCCGTGATCATCGTCTCCGCGCGCGACGCTGGCAGCGACATCGTGCAGGGCCTGGATTCCGGCGCGGACGACTACCTCACCAAGCCCTTCGAACTCGACATTCTGCTGGCCCGCGTCCGCGCCGTCGCACGGCGCGCTCCCGCGCCTCAACCGGCGTATCTGACATTCGCGGACCTGAAACTCAATCCCGGCACATATCAAATGCAGCGCGGCGACCGCACCGTCTCGCTGACGCGCACGGAGTTCGTTCTTCTCGAAACCCTCATCCGACGCGCCGGCATGGTGGTGCCGCGCCAGGTGTTGCTGGAAGAAGGCTGGGGTGGCGAGTCCGACGTCAGCGATGCCAATCTCTATTTCTTCGTGCGCGCTTTGCGTTCGAAAATCACCCAGCCGGGCGAGCCCGAACTCCTCCACACCATTCGCGGCGTGGGCTATTCCATCCGGAGCGAGAGCTGTTGATCGCCTTTCGCTCCATTTCGCTGCGCCTCACCGTCTGGTTCTCCTCGGTATTTTTCGCCGGCCTCGCGCTCTTCGGCGGTGTCATGTGGCTTGACCTTCACGACACCCTCACGTCCGGCCGATCCCGTACGCTCGCCCGACGCGCCGAGCGGCTGGGCGACTTGCTCAACGAAACCCGGTCCGACTCGCCGCACGAGCGCGCTCGAAAATTCCAGGCATTTGCCGAAGCCACCGGCGGCGGACTGGTGGAAGTCTTCGCGCTCGACGGCGTCCGCGCGCTTCCTTCCCCTACCGTCGCGGCGCAAGCCTTCCCCTGGCCGCGTGCCGGCCCCCGCGATATTGACCGCTTCAGCGAAGTCGATTTCCAAGGCCAACCGTATCGCGTCCTCGTGCACCCTTTTCATTCGAGCTCGGAGTCGCTGATCCTCGTCGCCGCCGCCCCGCTCGAGGGCAACCGGAACGTCCTGCGCACCTTCTCCGCCGGGCTCTTTTGGTCCATCCCGGCGTTGTTGGCCATTTCCGCGCTCGGTGGATATGTCCTCAGCCGAAGAGCCCTCAAGCCGGTGGATCAGATCACCGCGGCCACCCGTTCCATCAGCGTCTCGAACCTTTCCGAGAGGCTGCCGGTGCCCGAGACTCACGACGAACTGCAGCGCCTTTCCGAAACCCACAACGCCATGCTCGCTCGCCTGGAATCGGCGGTGAACGAAATCAAACGCTTCACCGGCGACGCTTCACATGAGCTTCGCAACCCCGTTTCCTTCGTGCGAACCACCGCCGAGCTCGCACTGCGCAACCGCGAGATCGACCCCGCCAGCCGCCGCGCCTTCGAGGAAATCGTCGCCGAGTGCGGGAAGGCCAGCAATCTCCTGAAAGACATGCTGACGCTGGCCCGCGCGGATGCCGGCAACTCGCGGTTGGCCTTTGAACCCGTCGATCTCGTCGAAGTGGTGAAGACCGTCTGCCACAAGGCCCGCCCGATCATCGAGCAGTGCGGCCACACGCTCGCGCTGTTGCTGGACGACGCGCCCCACGCCACGGTCGAGGGCGACTACGCCGGCCTCCAGCGATTGCTGTGGATCCTGGTCGATAACGCTGCCAAATACACTCCAGCGCCCGGCATGGTCAAAGTCGCGCTTTCGGTTGCCGCGGACACCGCAACCCTGACCGTGGAGGACAACGGCATTGGCATTTCCGAGGCAGACGTGCCGCACATCTTCGAGCGCTTCTATCGTGCCGACCCCTCCCGCTGCCAGGTGGCTGGCTCGGGCCTCGGCCTATCCATCGCCCTGTGGATCGCGAGCGTCCACCGGGCATTGCTCACCGTCGAGAGCAAATCGCATGTCGGTTCCACTTTCCAGATAGCCTTCCCGCTCGCCGCGACGGCACCTGCCGGCGAATCTTATTCCGGCGCCGATCTCGCCAACGTTCTCAAATAGCCGATCAACGCCTTTCGCACGTCCGCATCCGGCACGCGAAACGCCATGTCCGTTCCCGGCGCCATCGATTCCGGATCGCTCAACCAGCGATCCAGACTCGCGTCATACCACCGCACCGCCGTCTTCTTCAACGCGTCCGAATATTCAAAATCCGCCACGCCCCCGGCCGCTCGCCCATAGACGCCGCGCAATCGCGGGCCCTCCTTGTTGTGATCGAGCGCGTGACATCCCCTGCACCGCCGTTCGAACAACTCCTTGCCATTTGGTTCCGGCCCGTTCCACGCGGCCAACACCAACGCACCGGCAAGCACGGCCAGCGTGGCGCTACTCCAGCGTGGCATCCGTCACCGCCAGTTCGCCCGGCCGTCCCACGTACTCCACTTCGCTGATTCCGAGCACGCTCCGCAGCTTCTCCGCCGGCACTTTCATCGGACCCGCCGATGGCGCGCTCCCTGGCGCCGGTTGCGGAAACGCCGTCGACATCGCCGTGTGGAACTTCACGTTTCCTTCCACCTTCTGCATGGTTTGGTGAATATGCCCGTTCAACACCGTTACCGACCCGAACCGCTTCACGTACCCCAGCGCCTGCTCACTGTCCGCCGTTCCCCAACCCCAATCCGGATAGACCGTCCACAGCGGAATGTGCGCGAATAAAACCAGCGGCGTGCTGGCTGCTCGGCCGTTCAAATCATCCTTCAGCCATGCCAACTGCTCCGCTCCCAACTTCCCCATTCCCTCCAGCGCAGCCGAGTTCACCAACCCCACAAAATGCACGCCTTTGTGATCGAAGCTGTACCACCCCGTCCCCTCGGCGCCTGTCCCGAATCGCGCCAGGTACTCCTTGCCGTCGTCGGCCGCGTTGTCGTGCTCGCCGGGGACGTAATATACCTGCTTCGTCCGCGCGCCCTGCAATAGCTGCCCAAGCGTGTCGAACTCCGCCGGCTTGGCGGAGTGCGTCAGGTCGCCGGTATGAATCAGGAACTCCGGCGCCGCCGGCAGTGAGTTGATCCTGTCGATCGCCACCTGCAGCGTGGCGTTTACATCCGTATTCGCCGGCTTGTTAAATCCGATGTGGCTGTCGCTGATCTGCACGAACTGAAATCCGCCGCCATCCTTCGTCTGTCCCAGCAGCTTCGACACCGGCACGCCGCCCGCGACGGTCCACACCACGCCCGTCCCGGCCCACGCCATGCATCGCAGGAATCCGCGGCGATCGATGCCGTCTCCTTTGAATAAGTCGCTCATGTACCCTCCAACTGTCCTGACTCGCGCACGGTCCATTTATTCCCGGGAATAGAATCGAGCTCGCGCGAGTCTTTCTGTAATGAGCCGCGACCGCAAGGGAGCGGTGCCGTTTGGCTCAATCCATGCGAAAAGCACCGCTCCCTCGCGGTCACGGCTCAGTAACCAAGCACGCGCCGTGTCACAATGGCAGTGATCCCCGCTCCCATGGCCAATAAGCTGGCTCTCTTCGAACAATCCGTCCTGCCGCATCTCAACGCCGCCTACAACCTCGCGCGCTGGCTCACCCGCTCCGCTACAGATGCCGAGGACCTCGTCCAGGAGGCCTATTTACGCGCCTTTCGCTCGTTCGAGACCTTCCAGGGGCAGGACGCCCGCGCCTGGCTGCTCGCCATCGTGCGCAACACCTGCTTCACCTGGATGCGTAAGAAAGGAGATCAGCCGGCCATCGAATTCGATGAACAGATTCACGGCCCCGAGGACGCTCCCGATGCCGAATCCATCCTCCTTAATGAAGCCGCCCTCGGCTCGCTTCAGAACTGTCTCGAAGCCCTGCCACTCGAATATCGCGAGGCCATCGTTCTGCGCGAGCTCGAAGAGCTTTCCTATCGGGAGATCTCGGACATCGCGCGCGTCCCCATTGGCACCGTCATGTCGCGGCTGGCCCGGGCACGCCGCCGTCTTCAGCAATGCCTAGAGGGAGCCCTGAAATGAACTGCGAAATCGCCCGACGCCTGATGGAGACCAACGATCCTTCGCTCGCTCAGCATCTGCGTTCCTGCCCTTCGTGCATCGTCGGCGCGCACGCCCGCTACTACGAAGCGCCGCCCGCGCTCGAGCAGAAGATCCGCGCCAGTCTTCGACGCGAAACCGCGCCGTCCGTTCCCTGGCGCCCCCTCGCCATCGCGGCGTCCATCCTGCTCGCCGTTTCGGCCATCTGGAACGTCGTGCTGCTGCGCTCGCGCGTGGGCCAGAACGAGCTCGTCGCCGAAGATGTTTTCTCCGACCACCTGCGATCGCTGAACGGCACGCACCTACTCGACGTGCCGTCCTCCGATCAACACACCGTCAAGCCCTGGTTCGCCGGCAAGCTCGATTTCTCCCCGCCGGTGAAAGACGTCGCCGGCTTTCCGCTGCTCGGTGGCCGCCTGGAATACGTCGCTGGACATCCCGCGGCAGCACTGGTGTACGGCCGCCGCGCCCACATCGTCAACGTCTTCGTCTGGCCCTCAAACGCCGCCGCACCGGAGTCCACACAAACGCGCAAAGGATACCACCTGCGAAGCTGGTCCGACAACGGAATGGCCTTCTGGGCCATCTCCGATCTCAACGGCTCCGAACTCGCCCAGTTCGTCGCGCTCTTGCGCCAGGGTTAGATTAGCAGGATGCTGAAAAACACTGGAAATGACCCAGCCGCCGATGAACGCTGATAAACGCCGATTGAAAACAAACAACTCATCTGCGTTCATCTGCGTTTATCTGCGGCCCATATGCCTTTTTCAGCGGCCCGTTAGTTTAGTACATGAACGATTAGTGCTTGAACGCCGCGAACCGGAACGAATACCCGACGCCGATCAGATGATCCACCGCCGCCGCCGAGACCCCCACCCCGACATGCACATCGATCTGCTGATTCTGCCCCAGCTTCAACGCGCTTCCGGCATGTAGCAAATGCCGCGGACCGCCATTCTCGGGAAAATCCCCGGCGTATTCGAGAAATGCATCCCACGTCTTGGTCAACTGCCGATCCACCAGAAACGTCGTCTCGCCCGTCACTCTGTGGCTGCCGTTTACCGTGGGCGTATACACCGATAGCATCCCGGCGATGGTCCAATTCGGCGAGAGCGATCGCGACCACGGCAATTGCGCCGAGGGATCGTAGCCATGACTCGAGATCGCCGGCGCGCCGGTGGG
>Ga0181521_10007544_pt1 | contig 11405 bp, 7 predicted proteins | sample PEATcosm2014_Bin_32_FD_119764 | JGI IMG/M metagenome (GOLD analysis project Ga0181521, IMG submission 119764) | Peatland microbial communities from MTU Mesocosm Facility, Houghton, MI, USA - PEATcosm2014_Bin02_60_metaG | ecosystem: Environmental > Terrestrial > Soil > Wetlands > Peat | place... | reverse complement strand
CGCCGTGAGGCAACTTGACAGAAATGTCTCCCAGGGTCCACTTGGTCTGGAACTGGACGACCACCAGCGCTACCGCTGGTTTAACTTCCAGCGCCCGCTTTTCCTCGGGCCTGAGTTGGCTGGCTGAAACAACTGATACGCACACCGCCGCCACAACGATGACGGCCATCGCCAAACGCTTCATCATGAAAAAACCTCCGACCACAGGCCTTGGTATGAACCAGGGCGTTGAAAGGAACGTACTTAGTGCCCGGTTAGGGGAAGGTCAGGGCATATTTGTCCGGCCACAGGGGTTCGGCAGCGTGCGAGCGGGCACTCCCGACACCTGCACGTATGTCGACATCTTTTAAACCCCGGCAGAGTTTCCGGTCAACTGAAAAAGTTAATGTTGGCCGGGCTTATTGATGGTCGCCTGCAGGCAGGCCGGCCTGCCGGTTCCGATTTTACATCCCCGGCGGCTAACCTGTATCTTTACATCCCGCTGTCATTCACCTCAGGAGGCACGATCATGCGCGACAAGATTCTGTTGTTGGGGACCATGGCAGCCGTGGCGCTTAGCCTGGCACTGCCGCAGGCCCAGGCCAAGGGCGGCAAGACCGTCGAACTGAAGGACGCCAAAGGAGGAAGCGTGGGCACCGCCATGCTCAGCGCCAAGGACGCGGGCATCCAGGTCAAGTACAACCTCAAGAACCTGCCGCCTGGCGAGCACGCCATCCACATCCATCAGAATGCCAAGTGCGAAGCCGATCCCGCAGTGCCCGCAGACGCCTTCAAGTCTGCCGGAGGTCATTTTAATCCCGAAAAGAAGCAGCATGGCCTGGACAACCCGCAGGGGCCTCACGCCGGCGACATGCCCAATTTCACCGTCAAGGCGGATGGCACTGCCAAAGGGACGGTCTATGACCCGCGGGTGACGCTGGCCGAGGGCACGCCCAATTCGGTATTCGCCAATGGCGGAACAGCGCTCATGGTCCACGCCAAGGCGGATGACATGAAGAGCGATCCCGCTGGCAATGCCGGGCCGCGGATCGCCTGCGGCGTGATCACCAAGTAGCAAATGGGGGATTTCTACAGCCGGTTCCTGCAGTCGGTCCAAACCTGGCCGGAGAACGTCGCGGTAGAGATGCGACACTCATCTGCTCTGGGCCAGGATGTCGCGGTCGAGCAGTACACCTACGCCGAACTGCGGCGAATGGCCGAGTCGGTGGGGCGCTGGTTGCGCGATCAGGAAATGCCGCGCGGAGCACGTGCCGCGATTCTGGCCGCTAACGGTCCGCGCTGGGTTGCAGCCTATCTAGGCATTGTTGCCGCCGGAGGCGTGGCCGTCCCCTTCGACATCGCTTTCACCGCCGAGCAAGTGGCCAAGCTGCTGTGCGACAGCGACACCGGCTGCCTGTTCACCGACCGCAGACACCTGGCCACGGCGCAACGGGCCATCGCCGGTCTGGACGTGGTGCTCGTGCTCCTGGACGGCGCCGGCGGCTCCGAAGCTTCGCCGACGCTGGACGCCATCCTCACTGCCGGTCCGGGTGATTTCACGTCGGCCGAACTCGGTCCCGACGATCCGGCGGTAATTCTCTACACCTCGGGCACCACCAGCGACCCCAAGGGCGTGCTGCTCACCCACGACAACCTGCTGGGCGAGATGGATGCGGTCTTCCCGGTGCTCGAAGTCGGGCCGACCGACGCGCTCCTCGGCGTGCTGCCTCTGTTCCACGCGCTCGCCCAGATGGCCAACTTGCTGCTCCCTTTCGCCCGGGGTGCGCGCGTCGTTTACCTGGAGTCGCTGAACACTACCGACCTGCTGCGGGCGCTGCGCGAGAGCAACGTCACGCTGTTCTGCTGCGTGCCGCAATTCTTCTACCTGATCCACGAGCGCATCCTGAAGCAGGTGAACCAGCGCTCGTGGCCGGCGCGAATGATGTTCCGTCTGCTGCTGCGCGTATCCAAAGCCGGCCGCCGAGCCGGCGTGAACCTGGGCAAGCTCTTTTTCCGCCAGGCGCACCAGGCCCTGGGCTCGAGCATGCGCTTCCTGATCACCGGAGGCTCGCGCTTCGACGCGGCCATTGGGCACGAACTGGCAGCGCTGGGGTTCGACATCCTGCAGGCCTACGGCTTGACCGAGACCAGCGGGGGCGCGACTGTCACCCGTCCGGAAGACAACGTCATCGGGTCGGTCGGCCGGCCGCTGCACGGAGTCGAAGTGAAGATCGTCGATCCCGAGCCGCGCGAGGGAGGCTCGCCGACGGGCGAGATCGCCATCCGCGGACGCATCGTGATGAAAGGCTACTGGAACCGTCCGGACGCGACCACCGCCGTGATCCGCGAAGGCTGGCTGCAAACCGGCGACCTCGGCTACCTGGACGCGCGCGGCAACCTGTTCATTACCGGCCGCCGCAAGGACATCATCGTGCTCAGCTCGGGGAAGAACATCTATCCGGAGGAGCTCGAGGCGCACTATCGCGAGTCGCCGTTCGTGAAGGAGATCTGCGTGATGGGCCTGGAGTCGCGCCCGGGCGAGCCGCAAGCCGAACGCCTGCACGCCGTGATTGTCCCCAATGATGAGGTTCTGCGCGAACGGAAGATCGTCAACATCAACGAGGTGATCCGCTTCGATATCGACGGGCTCTCCGCCGAACTGCCCAGCACCAAGCGCATCCTGAGCTACGAGATCTGGCAGAACGAGCTGCCCAAGACCACCACTCGCAAACTGAAGCGCTTCGAAATCCAGCAGCGGGCCGGGCAGGGAGCGGGAGCCACCGCCAACCGCAAGTTCAGCGATGAAGACATCGCCTGGGCGGAGCAGCCCGATGTTGCCCGCGCGCTCGCTGTCGTCGGCGAGCATTCCCAGAACCATCGCGAGATCCATCCCAACGACAGCCTGGAGCTGGATCTCGGGCTCGATTCGATGGAGCGCGTCGAGCTGCTAGTGGGGCTCGAGCAGGAGCTGAATGCGCACGTGGAAGAGTCGGTCGCTTCCGAGGTCTACACCGTGCGCGACCTGGTGGATGCGGTGCGCGGCGCCGCCGGGACCGCGGCCGATCGGAAGGAATCCGCCGGCTGGGACGCCGTGCTGGCCGTGGAATCCGACGATCCTGATGTGCTGAACCTGGCGCGTCCGCCGGGCCTGGCCAGCGCGCTGTGGTACGTGGTCTGGCGGTTCTTGTATCTGTTCTGCCGCGATGCCTGCCAGCTCAAAGTCACCGGCCTCGAGAAACTGCCGGAGCAGGGCCCGTATCTCATCTGCCCCAATCACCAGAGCCTTCTGGATGCGCCCGTGGTAATGAGCTTGTTGCCGTGGCCGATCTACAGCCAGCTATTCCACCTGGGCACCAGCGAGATTTGGGGATGGGGATTCCGGCGCAAGCTGGCGCGCACGCTGCGGCTGATCCCGGTGGACCCGGACTCCAACCTGGTAGCCGGCATGCGCGCCGGCGCCTTCGGCCTGCGGCGCGGCAAGATCCTCATCCTTTATCCTGAAGGCGAACGCAGCATCGATGGCACTCCGAAAAACTTCAAGAAAGGAGCGGCGATCCTCTCCCTCCACCTGCAAGTGCCCATCTATCCCGTAGCCATTGATGGCTTCCACGAAGTGTGGCCACGGGGCAAGCCTCCGCAGCGCACGGGCAAATTGAGCGTGAGATTCGGCGATCCGATCGTGCCTCCGCAATTGGGCGGCAATCCGGAAGCTGCATACGCCGATCTCACCGCCGAACTGCGCCGCCGCGTGGTGGAGATGTGGGAAGATCTGCACCGGGAGAAGCACACCACAGACAAGGCGCGCCGGCAGGCTGCCGATTGAGCAACTCCGAACCCGACGCAGGCGATGGGCTTACTCGCAATCCGGGGGCATGGCGGAGATCGCCGATTCCGAGTTGCAGGGCTGCTTCTTCCGCGCCGGCTTCATGGTGGCCGAGACATGCCGCAATACCCAGAGTCCCTCATTGTTGGTCAGGAAGATCAACCCTCGCCCATCGTCCTGCAGCACGCTGGTGACGCCCTGGAAGGTCTGGATGGTCTTAGGATTCGCCGGGTCACTGGTATCAAGAACCGTGACGGATTCCGTCGGCAGATGGCTGCGGGCCACGGTCTTGGACTGCTCCGGCGCTTCCGCCAGCGCGAGATCGGACCCCACCACCTGCAGCTTGCCCGTGGTCACGTGCTTGATGATGTTCGGCTGCGTCGCTTTGGTGATGTCCACCACGGTGTAGCCCTGGTTGGCGCCCTGGTCGATGTAGAGATACCGCTTGTCGCCCTGTACCTGCAGGTACATCTGGCTCGCCAGTGCGCCCTCCAGCGGCACATGCGCGATCACGCTCGCCGACTGAGCCGGCTTGTCGGGTTTCTTGGCGAGTGCGCCCGTGGCCAGCGCCAGGATGACCACCACCGCGCCCAGCAGGCGAGTTCTTACGATTGCCTTACCGATTGTCCGCATAGCTAGCTCCCTGGGTTCCTATTGTATGAGATGCAAGTTTTGACTACCCGGCGCACCGCTTGTAAGATTCGCCACCATCCCCGCGTGAAGAAAGGGAACATGCGAACTCGGAGTACCGTCTGTTGCGTTCCGTTTCTGCTGACCTGTCTGGCCTTCGCGCAGCAACCGGCCGGTAAGGCCGTCGAAACCGCCCAGCCGGGCGCTGCATCGGCCCAGGCCAAGCTCAAGGAGATGCTGGAATCGAAGGTCCAGGCGGAGTGGGAAGCTTTCAAGAACAAGGACAAGAAGACCTACACCGACCTGCTGGCCGAAGATTTCGTGGCGGTCGAGACCGATGGCGAGGGTGCGCGCAACAAGATCCATGCCGCGAACGAGCTCGTCATCTCGCCACTGCGCAATTACACCCTGCATAACTTCCGGCTGATTACGGCGGGCCCGGATGCGGCCGTGGTGACCTACGAACTCACCATGGAGTTTCCCCCCAAGTCGACGGTTCGTTTTTTGCGAGTCTGGGCCAGCGAACTCTGGTTGAACCGAGAAGGACATTGGCAGGCGCGCTACTACCAGGAAACCCGGGTCAAGTAGCGGGACAGCTCTACCTCGTGTCTTTGAAACCATAGCCGTGCCCCGCCGGCTCCGCTGCCGGACATTCAGGGTGGCCCGAAGACCACCCTGTTGTTCCTGTCACCGGCCTCTATTGCTGCGCATACACGCCGATACAACCGTTGCTGCTCTGGGTGGTACAGATAGTTCCTGCCTGCAAGGGCACGAACACACGGTTATTGCCCGAGTCGACCGAGATGCTGTGGGAGTTGCTGTTGGTGGTGACGTTCACCAGCCACTGGTTCGATCCTGCGTCAATGACTCCCAGCACCGGCCCGTTGGGCATGTCTCTGGCCGCCAGGTAGTAGCGGTTGTCGCCCGGGTTGTACCAAATCTCGTCCACGCCGCCAACCTGGTCGATGTTGAATTGGGTCAGGATCTTGCAATTCGCGGTGCAGTCAAGGACGTACTCGTTGGGCGGAAACGTCTCGCCATCGTGGTCGCCACAGCCCACCAGGAACTGGTTCCCTGGACCCTGGACGATGCTGGTGGGCATGCAGTTCGGCGTGCGGAGACTGTTGACCACAACCGGCCCATCCGGATTTCCCACCCGCGGATCGATTTCGTCCACCGTTCCATAGGTCAGATCAGTGGCCGACGCGTCCGAATTGGTGAGCAGAAAACGATTGGTTTTGGGGTTGAAGGCTGACCCGCCTAGTCCGGCTATGGCAACGGCTCCGAAGCAAGTGCCCAGACCAGCAGTCTGACTGGAGCAGTAGGCCGTTTGGTTTGCTGGAAGGCCGGGAAAATTTGTAGTGAGCTGCGGCCCATGATGGCAAGGTATGTCGGGACCAAGGATATTCACGCCGCCGCCATGACCCGACATCCCAGAAAGCGCGGTGCTAGAAGGATCCGGGCAGGGGAATCCCGCTGTGGCGTTCAGACCGCCATCATCCACGACAACGGTCACATCATTCTGCGCCGAACCGTCATAGTAGATCTGCCCGAGGATGCACGTGGGAGGGTTGATGGCCCCACTGGCAGGGGTGGTAGACCCCTGTCCAGTTCCGGTAAGTGGGGGACCATAGGGCGTCTGGGAAGCAAAGGGGAGGCAGTGGTCGGCCGCGAACGAGGCCACCGTACCAGTCGGCTTCACGATGTTGGTAACGTCAATCACGGTCGCCAAGGGGAATCCGGGATCGCCATTGGTCACGAGCAGCAGCGTATGCCCGTTGACGACTCCCATCGACATCTCGTCCGACCTGAGATCGCCGCACGTGGGATCGGCAAAGGCTCGGCCATTGGCAGAAGAGACACAGGGGCCGATACCGTTTGGACCGTCGTAGTCGGGAGACACGCCGGTAGGAAACTCAGCGATCACATTGGCCGGAGGCGGGAGAGAGGCACCAGGAGCGTAAGTTGTTGATGTAAGGTCGAAAGCCACCACACTGGCGCTGCCGTTGCCCACGAACAGCGTCTTGTTGTCCGGGCTCAACACCTCACCATCCGGAGCGGATAGCGGATTCACGCCGTTAGCGCGCGCGGCGCAGCACTGTGCGCCGGGAAAGCCGCCGAACAGACCGTTCGCGCCAAATCCGGGGATATGGAAGTTAAGCGTGCGGCACCCAAACCGGGTCCAATTTCCGTTGGACGAAACCAGCGGCGGGATGAACTGGGTCGCTGCGGCGGGGTTCGCGGGGTTATCCGTAATGCAGGCGCTGGCGTTCACTCCGCCGCCAGCCACGCCGTTGGCGCCGGCGAAGAAGTTGACCGCGAGGTCTAGCTGCGTGTCCACCACCACCACATCCAGACCGATGCGGTCCGATACGAAGAACCTGTGGTTGGTCGAATCCACAACGCTGATGTCGAACGAATTGAACGGCCCGCCGGGTTCGCCGGTCGGATTGTGCTCGGGCACCGGGATGATATCGATGACGCCGTAAGGGCCATTCACCGTGGTACCACAGGTGGGGCAGTTTGCGTTGGTGCCGCACCCGCTGGGGAACAACATGAATGCCAACAGCACGGCGAATACAAGCAACAGTTTCGATCTCATGGAGTGACCTCCCGCGATTTTCCTACCAGATCGGCCGCTGCCCTAGGCTGCTCTCCAGCGCAGCTTCCGCGGCCTTCTAAACCCTCAAAGACTCCGATTCCCCATACGGACTGCTAGAACCTGAACTGCAACCGCTGCAGGAACACAAAGTAGTTCTGCGGCACAATGCCGATGGTGCTGGGCTCCTTCAATTGGTCCACGTTGAACTCCGTACTGGCGCGGACCCAGTAGTTGGGATACCAGTTCAGGCCGACGGTGAACTGGTCGGTGTGATCGTTGAACGTGGGGATGTTGCCGGGAGTGATGAACTGGTAGTAGGTGATTCCCGGTTCGTTCGCGTGCACCCCCGAGTAGCGGACGCCAACTTCCCAGGCGCCCCACCCGCGGGGTCCGCCGCCTGGGGTCTCCGGACCCAGCCAGGGATGCCGCACGCGCGGAGTGCCGTTCTCCGGCCGCTTTTCGCCGGTCAGCAGGTAGGTGGCGGCGATGTTCCAACCTTGAGCCCTGATTTGGGGCGCGCTCAGGAAACCGAGCCCGCCGAAGGTCTCGCTTCCGACGTCATTGCGGGCGTAGGAGACAATGTCGTATTCCCCACGCACGCCCAGCGGCCCTCTCAGGTAGGTGAACTCGCCGTTGTACCGCCATACCGGGCCATTGACCCGGAATTGGGGGAAGAAGGCGAAAGTTTGGTCGGGGTTCGTGGAACTGAAGCTGGTCTCGGTGGAAACCCCGCGGGTGCGGCCGTGACTGACCGAGCCGCCGAACGCCAGGCCCTGCAACACGCTGTCCTTGTCTTTCCGCCAGGGGTAGAAGCGCAGCCTGCCGACGAACTCCGGCTCGTTGGTGGTGTTGGTGACGACGTACCCCTTGCCATTGAAAGCGCCCACCCAGTACTGCGCGATGCCGCCTTTGATGTCGCCGTGGATGGTGATCCCGGGGCTGCGAAAGGCCGAGGCAGCGGACGGATAGAGCATGGACTGCATGCCGCGCTCGACGAAGTCCAAGTTGGTAGCGCCTACCGCCGTCTCCTGCGCGAAAGGTTCCTTAAACTGTCCGGCCTGGATCTGGAATTCGGGGATGATCTTCACGTTCATGTAAACGTCGCGCACGATGGAGCCGGCTGTGGACGCGACATCGGTCAGCAGGGCGAACTGGAAGTGCGATCCGTAATTGCCCTGGAAGCCGAAGCGGGCGCGCCGGACGAGGAACGTGTCCGACGGTGCGCCGTCGCCTTTGTAGGCACGGTAGTCCGAATCCACGTAACCATAGGGCTGGATCTGAAAGGTGCCGTCCGGGCTCTTGATGAAGAAGTGCTCGCCATTCCAACCCGAGGTCAAGGGGAACTCGCCGGGCTTGGCCGCCGACTTCTGGGCGGCGTCGAGCGGAGCATCGACACTCTCGGGCTGCGGCTGGATGATGGCGGCGTTAACGATCTGCGGCTCGCCTGGTCCCTGCTGCTTCATCAAGCGCTGCACCATCCCCCGGAGTTCCTCGATGGTCTGTTGTTGGGCGGCCACCTCGTTGCGCAACTCCTCGAGTTCTGCCTTGGTCGCGCTCGCGGGAGCCGAGGCTGGGCGGGAATCAGCGGAGGCCGCCCGAGTTTGATCACCTTGCGCGAACAGGGTGAGAGAACCGGCAGCGAGAAACAGAACCAGCACAGCAGAAGTGGTCAGGAAGCGTCGCATGTTTTCTTCCCCCAGGATGATTTGGCGGGACAGAACTGTCCCCAGGCGCGCGGGGGAGCAGCCGGCACCGCCGGATACAACCGACACTCAGCCGGAACGGCTTATCGTGTTTCGATAAATCCGGCCAGAGGTATGAACACCAGACCTCTAGAGAGAACGGGCTGTGTATCACGGGCCGGAGAATACTGTCAAGAAAATTTATAAAACATTTTGTAACAGTCGGCTGGGCTGAAGACGGGGTGGGAAGACGCCTCGGCCACGGCTCGCTCACCCTAAGCGGAGAACCCGATTCCTCTCACCGTGCGCTGGGAAGCGGCGGCTGCCGCCGGCTTCGCGCAAAACACCTCTTCCATTGCGGCGCGCAGCAGTTCAGCCACGCTCCAAGCCTGCGCAATGCAGCCCCGCGGGCGATGGGGCGGGTCGCCATCCAGGATCTCCGACACCTGGCCCAGTCCGGCTTCGCGCAGGTGCTTGCGGAACGGCTCCAGCCACTTCGCGGCCTGCGTGCGGGCTGCCGCCGTCCCGCCATGGACATTGACATACGCTGAGAGGAATGGTCCCAGCAGCCACGGCCACACCGTGCCCTGATGGTAGGCGGAATCGCGCGCGTGCTGGCCGCCGGCGTAGTGTCCGACGTAGCGCGGGTCTCCGGGAGCCAGCGTGCGCAGCCCATAGGGCGTCAGCAACTCGCGTGCGACCACATCCACGATGGCCTGGGCGCGTCCCCGGGCAACCATACTGTGGTGCAGGCTGACGGCAAGAATCTGGTTAGGCCGGATCGATGCATCCGGAGGGCCGCTGTTCACCACGTCGTAGAGGCATCCGGCGCTTTCGTTCCAGAACAGGCGATTGAAGCTCCAGCGCGCTACTGTCGCCATCTTGGCATAGCGTTTCTGGGCGGCGGCGTCGCCGAAGCGGGCGGCGAAATCTTCCGTGGTCCGCAGAGCGTTGTACCAGAGCGCCTGGATCTCGACCGGCTTGCCGTGGCGCGGGGTCACGACCCAGTCGCCGACCTTGGCGTCCATCCAGGTGAGCTGCACGCCGGGCGCGCCGGATGCGAGCAGGCCGCTATCGTCGACGCGAATACCGTAACGTGTGCCGCGCACGTGCCCGGCGATGATGTCGGTGAGCACCGCGTAGAGATTCTTGCGGACAAACTCGTAGTCGCCGGTGTAGTCGGCGTAGGTACGGATAGCCTCGAAGAACCACAGCGTGCCGTCCACGGTGTTGTATTCCGGCTGCTCGCCGGCGTCGGGAAAGCGATTGGGCAGCATGCCCTGGTGCACGTGCCGGGAGAATTCCAGCAGGATGCTGCGCGCGATGGCGAAGCGCCCGGTCACCAATGTCAGCCCGGGAAGCGCGATCATGGTGTCCCGTCCCCAATCGCTGAACCAGTGATAGCCTGCGATGACAGTCTTCTGCTCTCCGCGGGCCACGATGAACTGGTCCGCGGCGGTGACCAGCGCGCCCACCAGCTCATCCTTCACCGGGGCGGAATCGGCCACCTGGCTGCGGCGCGTGATCTCGTTCTTGCACAGCTTGGGCACTTCTCGGACATCATGGCGTACGGTGGAGGCGATGACAGCGACCGTCGGGCTCGCGCTGAGGTCAAACCGCCACACCAGCGGATTGAACAGGTCCTCGCGATAGTCCAGCCCGCGCTCTTGCTCGACACGGTATTCGAAATTGCGGTACCACTGGCCTGCCGCCTCGACGTCATCGGCGTCATGCGCGAGATAAAGCCGCGGCAGCCCCGGATACGGCGCCACGCTGGCCAAGCCACGTTCGGACGCAACCGTTGGATCCAGCCCGGCGTTCTCGTGCGTGGTGTTGTGATAATCGCGGAAGGCAATCAGCGGCCGCAGTTCGAGCCGCACCCAATCGCGCAGCGTCTTCAATTGGTACTGCACGACGGTCGTGTTCTCGCCCTGCACCATGAACACGGATTTTTCGATCTCGATGCCGTCCACCTCGTAGGTGAACACGGGAAACGGGTCGAGGCGGAAGCGCGTCTGGTACTGGAAGCCTTGCGGATGGATCACGCCGGGATATTGGTTGGCCGAGAGTTCGAAGCGCTTGCCGTCGATGATCAGCGTCTCTTCCAGCTTGGACAGCAAAACCATCCTGCCGGCCGGAGGATGGGTGGCAGCCACCAACAGGCCGTGGTAACGCCGCGTGTTCAACCCGGTGATGGTGGAGGAAGCGTATCCTCCCAGCCCGTTGGTTTCCAGCCACTCGCGACCGAGAGCGGCGTCGAGATCGCGGCAGGTATCCTGGCCAAAGCTGATCATCTTGCACTCCTTGCGCCGAGCGGCAGCACCCCTACGATCGGATTGCGGCCTGGGCTGCGGCGATGGCCACGCTCTTGCGCTCGCCACTCTGCTGCAGCATCTTGGCGACCAGCCCGGTCCAGCCGGTCTGGTGATTGGCGCCCACGCCCCGGCCGGTGTCGCCGTGGAAGTACTCGAAGAACAGGATCAGGTCGCGCCAGTGCGGGTCGGTCTGGAATTTCTCCCAATCGCCATACACCGGCCGGCGTCCTTGCGGGTCGCGCAGGAAGGTGCGGTTCAGCCGGCGCGACAACTCCCGCGAGACTTCCCATAGCGTCAAGTACTGTCCCGAGCCGGTGGGACACTCCACCTTGAACTGTTCACCAAGGTAGTGATGGAACTTCTGCAGAGACTCG
>Ga0181521_10007543_pt1 | contig 11407 bp, 10 predicted proteins | sample PEATcosm2014_Bin_32_FD_119764 | JGI IMG/M metagenome (GOLD analysis project Ga0181521, IMG submission 119764) | Peatland microbial communities from MTU Mesocosm Facility, Houghton, MI, USA - PEATcosm2014_Bin02_60_metaG | ecosystem: Environmental > Terrestrial > Soil > Wetlands > Peat | place... | reverse complement strand
TCCGCGCTTTCCTCGAACACCACAACCGTCATCCCAAACCCTTCAGGTGGACCAAAACCGCCGACGAAATCCTCGACTCGGTCGCTAGATTTTGTAAACGGATTTCAAACTCAGGACACTAGGGAACCTCTGCACAAGTGATTCGATTTAGCGGACAGTTAGGATAGTCGATCAGCGGCCGATGAGGAGGCGATGGGATGAGTGAGCAGCGGACGTTCGCGTCGGTGGCTTGGAGCCAGAAGGGAGAGGTGCCGCCGTTACAATCAGCGCCCGGTAGAAGGCGACGGCCCGCGCTCACGATCGGTCTGTTTGTCGCAATCGCTCATCGGGAGCGAGTTCGAAACTTTGCAGGAAGTCGAGATAGTCAGGCGGCAGCCCGTTCTGGCGGGCGCCCTCGATCAGCAATCCGATGTAACGGGCGGAGGGTTTGCGTCCCTCGGTAATTTTGTCCGACTGGTAGGTGAACGCCGCGATGGTCTCGCCTGTGTCAACGACGACATTCACCGGGATTCTCCGGTAGCCACCCAACGGCACGCCTTCAGTGCGGTCGAGATGGTCGAACTCTTCGGCGGTAATCAGGTACAGCACCCCCCAAGTCCGCGCGCCCGTTCGCGCCTCCAGATTGGCGACGGCCCGCAAGCCGCGCCCGATCGCCAGATTGAAGCAAAGCCGGTAGTTATCGAGATAGCCGGATCGCCTCTGTATCGGATGCATGCCGCGGCGATCGACAAAAGTGCCGCGGTTCATGTTGCTGCCGTAGCCGAAGTACCAGGTCGCGTTGATGGTTTCGTCGCTCATTGGCGCGGAACACCCGATGAAACAAACGTACCGATGTCCGAGCCACGTGAACACCCTCGCTCTACGTCGGTGTTCGAGCTCCGTGCGGACTTTGATACCAACGATCCGAACGCCGCACGCGACCTGCCGCGGTGGTCCATATCAGAAGGTGGCGTAGACACGACCTGGAACCATCCTTCGGCGCACGTCTGCTCTCCCCGAACCATAGACCCCTCGCGATACCCAATGGACAGGCAGCGGATATCAAAGTCCGACATGGCGCGAGCGATGCGAACCAGCCGCGCCGCGCTCGATCGTTTACTCGACCCGGAAAACGAATCCGTCACTCTGCGAACCATAGCGCGTGCCGCGAAGGTCCTCGGCAAGCGGCTGCGGCTGGAACTGGCGTGAATCGCGGCGCGCTCACGCCCCAATGTCATTCTGAGCAATAGAAATGCCTTTGCGAAGAATCTCGACGAGATCCTTCGGCGAAACATTCCCGACGCCTCAGGATGACACCCAGCGCTCATGACCTAATTTGCGGAACGCCACGAAGACTGACATCCTGCATTCATGCCCAAGGGATCGCAGTCTTTGCCGGACCCATGAGCCATCGATGGAGGCTCTCATCCGCGCGGGCGCGATGAATCAACCGAGCCCGGCAGAACCATCAGGGCGCCGGTGGCGGGATTGCGGCCGACGTAGACCTCGGTGTCGTAGACCGCGCGCAGATTCGCGGCCGTCAGCACCTGCTCGGGAGCGCCTGAGGCGACCGCTTCGCCGTCCTTGAGCAGCAACACGCGATCGGCATACAGCGCCGCCGCATTGAGATCGTGCAGGGTCGCGATCACGGTCAGGCGGCGCGTAGCGCGAAGCTCTCTCAGGATCCCGAAAATTTCCGCGATGTGCTTCAGGTCCAGAAACGCGGTCGGTTCGTCGAGCAGCGCTACCTTCGGCTCCTGCGCCAGCGCGCGCGCGAGCACCACGCGCTTTCGCTCGCCGCCCGATAACTCCTGCACGTAACGTCCCGCCAGCGGGGTCAAGCCGAGCTGCTCGAGCGCCGCGCGCGCCACGGCGAGATCGCGCGGGCTCTCGAAGCTGAAAGGCGCCAGATGGGGCGCGCGGCCCATCAGGACCGCCTCGAGCACCGTGAATTGAAACGCGATCGCGTTCTCCTGTCCGACCACCGCGATCGTTCGCGCCAGCTCGCGCCGATCGTAGTCCGTTATCGGCTTGCCCAGAAGTTCGATCGATCCATCCCACGGCGCGATCGTCCGGGCGAGCAGTTTCAAGAGCGTCGATTTGCCCGCGCCGTTGGGGCCGACGATCGCGACCAGCTCGCCGAAGCCGGCGTCGATCGAGACCTGGCGCAGCACCTGGCGGTCCGCGTATCCCGCTGAGAGCCCGCTCGCCCGTAGCGCGAGCGCCGGATTTTCCGCCGGCGGATTCACGACCAGATCGAGCTGCGGCCCTCGCGCCGCAGCAGGTAGACGAAGAACGGCCCGCCGCACAGCGCCGTAATCGCGCCGACCGGAAGCTCGGCCGGCGCGATAATCGTGCGCGCGAGCAGGTCCGCCGCGATCATGAACGCCGCTCCGCCGAGGAACGCAGCCGGCAGCAGCAGGCGATGGTCCGGCCCGAGCGCCAGCCTTATCATGTGCGGCACGATCAGCCCGACGAACGAGATTATGCCGCTGACCGAGACCGCCGCGCCGATCATTATCGAGGTCCACAGAAAGATCGCACGCCGCAGCCGGTCGACGTCGACGCCCAGCTCGCTCGCCGCGTCGTCGCCGAGGCTCAGCAGGTTCATGTCGCGCGCGTGGGCGAACAGCGCGCCGAACCCAATTGCGCCGAGCACAGCCGCGATCGCGATCTCGCGCCAGGTGGGCGCCTCGAAACTTCCCATCAGCCAGAACAGGATACTGTGCACGACGTAAAAGTTGACCATCGCGTTCACGATCATGATCGCCGCGCCCCAGAACGAGTTGAAGATCACACCCACCAGCAGCAGCGTGAACGGCTCCAGTCGCCCGTCGACCATCGCCAGCCGGTAGACCGCGACGGTCGAGAGCAACGAGGCGCCGAAGGCGCACAGCGGCACGATCGCCTCCGAGCCGCCGAGGCGCGCACCGACGATCAGCGCCAGGATCGCGCCGAAGGCGCCCCCGCCCGAGATGCCCAGGATGCCGCCTTCGGCCAGCGGATTGCGCACCAGCGCCTGCAGCGCCGCGCCGCTCGCGGCCAGCGCAGCGCCGACTACCGCCGCCATCAGGACCCGCGGCAGGCGCGCCGCGAAAAAGATCGCGTGGTCGGGGCCGGCGCGATCGGTAAACGCCAAAATCAGATCGATATGCACGCTGCCAAACGCACAGGCGATAATTACGACCGCGAGTAGAATGACGGCGAGCGCGCCCAGCACGGCGAACAGCCGCGCGCGGGTCAGATGCGCGCGATCGGGCCCGGCCTCCAGCGCGAGGCGATCGAGTGGAGCGGCGCGTGTCGCCATCAGTTGTTCCGTGCCGGCGCGGCGACCTTGAAACTGCCGGCTTCGACCGGATGAATCGCGGCGGCGAGCATCTCCAGCGCCATACCTACGCGCGGCCCCGGACGCAGCATCACATTCTCCGGGTAGCCGAAAATTCGATGGTCCCGCACCGCCGGGATCGACGGGTAGCGGCTCCAGAAGCCACCCGGCACCGACCGATCGCTGCCCATCTGGCCGTCGAGGATTACTTCCGGCGCGGTCGCGATTATGTACTCGATACTCAATCGCGGCCACTCCTGCGCGGCGCGATCCGCGATATTGATTCCGCCGGCGATCTTCACCAGCTCGTCGAGGTAGGTGCCCGGACCGACGGCGACGATCGGCTGATGTCCCACCAGCATCAGCACTTTGCGCGGCGGAACGTCCTTGAGCCGCGCCCGCACCGAATCGATATGCGATTGGATCTCGGCGACCAACTCGTCCGCCTGATTTGTCCGTCCGGTCCGTTCGCCGATTTTCAGGATCATCGTCCGGATTTCATCGAGCGTGTCGGCGTTCACCGTTAGCGTAGGATATCCCATCGCTTCGATCGCGCGGACCGGGCGCACGTTCGATGAGCTCTCGAGTCCAATCACCAGCGTCGGCCTGAGCCCCGCGATCGCTTCGACGTTGGGCGTCAAAAACGATCCCACCGTCGGCAGGCGCCGAGCCGCGTCAGGATAATCACAGTATTCCGACACGCCAACTACCTCCGGACCGGCACCGAGCGCGAACAGCGTCTCGGTGATCGCGGGCGCGAGCGACACGATTCGCGCGGCGGCGATCGCGCGCGAGGGCGCAACAGCCGTCACCGCGATCGCGAGCAGTACCGCCGATCCGATTCGCCGCAGTGCCACATCGCGAAGTTACCAGAGAACCGCGAAAACATCGCCACGCGCAGAACCTAACCCCTAACCCCTTCCCGACACGGGAAGGGGAACCAGTCGCGTCAGGTTCCCCCTTCCCGTTTTCGGGAAGGGGGACAGGGGGTTAGGTTCCCCGCGGCGTTGCATCGAGACAACCGGCTCGATTAGCCTGCTGGCGTGCTCAAAATCGCAGTCTGCATCAAGCAAATCCCGCTGGTCGAGGACGCCAATTTCGATCCCGTCACCAGGACTCTGCGGCGCGACGGTCCGGCGGTTATCAGCGCGTTTGACCTGCGCGCGGTCTCGCTCGCGATCGAACTCAAGAAACGCATCGGTGCCGAGACCGTGGCGATCACGATGGGACCGCCGCAAGCCAAAGCCGCGCTGACCGACGCGCTCGCGATGGGCCTCGACCGCGCGGTGCATCTGGTGGACCGCGCTTTTGCCGGCTCCGACACGCTCGCTACCGCGCGGGCGCTCGTGACGTGGCTAAGTCGCGAGCCGTTCGATCTAATCCTGCTCGGCAAATATTCGCTCGACTCCGAGACCGGACAGGTCGGGCCGGAGATCGCCGAGCTGCTCGGCCTCGCGCAGATAACCGGCGTGCGCAAGCTCGAGCTCGAAGCCGGCTCGCGCACGCTTCGGGCCGAGCGCGAAAGCGACGAAGGTTTCGAGGAAATCGAATGCGATTTGCCCGCTCTTCTGACCTGCGCCGAGCGTGTCGCGCAACCGATCCGGATCAAGCCTGATGACGCGGAGCGGGCGAAGTCGCGGCCGATCGAGTCGATCGGCGCGGCCGAGCTCGATCCCGACCTGTCGAAGTTCGGGTTCGCGGGCTCGCCGACCTCCGTGCAGGACGTGCGCGTGCTGGAGAATCTCAAGGTGAATTGCCGCAGGATCGACGGCGCCGATCCCGATCGCGCCGCGCTCGAGATGATCGCGGCGCTCGAATCGATGGGCGCGTTGCAGCCGCGCGCGCATTCGCGCCGTCCGATCGGGAGCGCGCTTCGCACGCCCGCGCGCGGACGCGACCTGTGGGTGGCGTGCGAGACCGACCTGAACCGCGAGGTCACGCGCGGCTCGCTCGAATTGCTCTCACTCGGTGACCTGTTGGCGCAGCACCTGGGCGGCGCGCTGTGCGCGATCGGCGCGGCCGCGGCGCTCCGCGCTCACGCCGCGACGCTCGCCGGCTATGGTGCCGATCGTATCGTGCTGATCGAGCATCCGTCATTTGAAGCCTGGGCGCCCGAAGCCGCGGCGGAAGCGATCGCGCAACTGGTGCGCGCGCGATCGCCCTGGGGCCTGCTGATTTGCGCGAGCGAGCGTGGCCGCGATTGGGGCCCGCGCCTCGCTGCGCGTCTGGGAATCGGGCTCACCGGCGACGCGATCGGAATCGAGCTCGATGCGCAAGATCGAATGGTCGCGCTCAAGCCGGCCTTCGGCGGAAATATCGTAGCGCCGATTCTCTCGAAGACTTATCCGCAGACCGCGACGATCCGCTCGGGCGTGCTCGAACTTGCCGAGCCCAATCCCTCGCGCCGGGCCGAGATCGAAATCGTGCGGCCGAATCTCGCGCCGCTCAAGTCGCGGCTGATCGCCGCGCATTCGAGTCTCGACCCGTCGATCGTGCCGCTCGAAGGCGCCGAGGTCGTGGTCGGAATCGGCATCGGCGTCGGCGGTCCCGAGGGCGTCGAGCGGGTCAAGGAATTCGCGCGCGTGATGCGCGCCGGGCTGTGCGCCACGCGCCGCGTCACGGACGCCGGATGGTGTCCGCGCCAGTTGCAGGTCGGGCTCACCGGCAAGACGATCGAGCCGCGGCTGTACTTTGCGATCGGAGTGCGTGGCGCGCCGAATCATACCTGCGGGATCAAGCGCGCGCAGACCGTGGTCGCGATCAACAACGATCCGGAGTCGCCGATCTTCGAGCGGGCGAACGTGGGCATAGTCGCCGATTGGGCCGCGGTGATGCCGGCGCTGATCGAAGCGTTCAAATTGCGAGTCGCCGACTGAAGACGGCAGCCGCTCAACCTTTTTCCGGCTGGCGAGAGAGCCCTTAAACGTGCAACATTTGCGCTAATCCCACCACGTGGAGCATCGATCATGACGGCGATTGCGAACACTCGATCCGGAAAACTGGAAGGCGCGGAACAGGCCGGTCTGTTCGTCTTCAAGGGTATCCCGTTTGCGGCTCCGCCGACCGGCGCGCGCCGCTGGATGGCGCCGGAGCCGTGCGCGCCGTGGACCGGCGTGCGAGCCGCCCAGGCGTTCGGCAAGGCCGCGCCGCAGAATCCGCCGCCGGCCGCGCTCACCGCCGCGTTTCCCGGCATGGGTCCCGTCGAGCCGTGGAACGAGGACTGCCTGTACCTGAATGTATGGACGCCGGGACTCGATCGCTCGCGGCGTCCCGTGATGGTCTGGATTCACGGCGGCGCGTTCACGATGGGTTCGGGCTCGACTCCGATTTACGACGGCACCACGCTCGCGCGCCGGGGCGACGTTGTGATCGTGACGATCAATTACCGGCTCGGTCCGTTGGGTTTCCTGCGCCTGGCCGAACTGACCAACGGCAAGATTCCATCGACGGGCAACGAGGGGATGCTCGATCAGATCGCGGCGCTCCGATGGGTCCGCGACAATATCGCGGAGTTCGGCGGCGATCCCGACAACGTGACGATCTTCGGCGAGTCGGCGGGCGGCATGAGCGTGGGAACGCTGATGGGGATGCCGGCGGCGCGTGGTCTCTTTCACAAGGCGATTCCACAGAGCGGCTCATGGGTGGCCAAGAGCGTCGCGCGTGCCAACCAGGCTGCCGAATGGCTGCTGCGCAAAGTCGGCGCCAGCGCTGCCGATCCCGACGCGCTCCGGCAGATTGCGCCCGAGGCGCTCCTGAAGCCGATGCTGGGTTCGGCCCTGGCCGTTCCCGAGCTCGGCTCGCTGCCGTTCGTGCCGGTGGTAGACCACGATGCCGTCCCGCGTCTGTCAGTCGAATCGGTCGCGGACGGCGGCGCGCGGGGAGTGGCTACGCTGATCGGCACGAACCTGGAGGAATGGAAACTGTTCTCGGCATTTGATCCCATCGTGCTGGGACTCGACGCCGCCGGTCTCACGAGGCGAATCGGCGGCCCGGTCGGCGAGGCGGCGGGCGCGATCGTCGAGACCTATCGGAGCGAGCGCGCCGGCCGCGGCGAACCGGTTACGCCGCCCGAGCTGTTCATGGCGATGGAGACCGATCGGATCTTCCGCGTTCCGGCCACGCGCTTCGCCGAGGCGCAAGGCAAGCACGAGCCGCGCGTCTTCAATTATATCTTCACCTGGAAGTCGCCGATCGCCGCACTTGGCGCCTGCCATGCGATCGAGCTCGGCTTCGTGTTCGGCACGCACATTCTGATCGCCGCGCTTGCCGGCCGCGGTCCCGCCGCCGACGCGCTGGCGGAGAATACCCAGGACGCGTGGCTGGCATTCGCCCGCATCGGGAATCCGGCTTGCGATTCGCTCGGCGACTGGCCGGCCTACGAGACGGCGCGCCGCGCTACGATGATGCTCGGAGCGAAGTGCGAAGTGGCCCTCGCACCGTTGGAGGCCGAGCGCCGCGCCTGGGACGGAATTCCTAACTCGCGGATGGGCGGCGCCGATCCGAGCTAGTAATCCGCGACGATCGATTCGAGGCTGCTGCGATGAAGCCCGAAAGAATGGATATCGAGCAGGCCCGTCGGGCCGGCGGATTGCGGATCGTCACGCTCGCGCAGATCCCCAGCCCGTGGGGAGAAGCGTTGAAGGGCATCCTGCACGTGAAGCAAATCCCGCACGCGCGGATCGGCCACATGTTCGGTTCGTCGACGCAGACGCTGGCCGAGTGGACCGCGCAAGACAGCTTTCCGGTCCTGGCCTGGAACGACGAACGGCCGCGGACTACCTGGATCGATCAGCTCTATCTGGCCGAGCGGCTCGCGCCCGCGCCGCAGCTTATCCCCGAGCGCCTCGAGGACCGGGTGATGATGCTGGGCTACAGCCACGAGATTTGCGGCGAGAACGGCCTTGGATGGTCGGAGCGGCTGCGGTCGGTGCATCTGGCGCTTACGAAACCCGGCGGCGATCCGGCTGGAGTGTCGGCATATCTGGGCAAGAAGTACGGCTACACGCCGGAAATCGGCGAGCGCATGACGGGACGAGTCGTCGCGATTCTGACCGCGCTCGCGGCGCGGCTCGAGCATCAGCGGGCGCGTGGCAGCCGATTCTTTATCGGCGACGCGCTCTCCGCGCTGGACATCTATTGGGCGGCGTTCTCAAACGCGATGAGACCGCTGGAGCCTGAGCTATGCCCGATGCCGCGCATCATTCGCGAGCTGTTCACGGTCACCGAGCCGGCGATCGTCGCCGCGACCGATCCGATTCTGCTCGACCATCGCGATTTCATTTTCAGCAACTACCTCGAGTTGCCGGTAGATCTGTCGTAACGACGGAGGTTTAAAATGCCCGCGGCTCTGATGTCTAACGAGATCGAAGCAGCGAATCGGGCGGAGGCGACCGCCATCCTCATCCGCGCCGGTTATCGAGTGTACCGGCCTGAAGCCGATGTGTCTGGTGAGGACTTGTTGATTCGCAAGTCCGATGGAGAAATTCTGGCAGTTCAGATGAAAGGCCGCCCCTCCGTTGATAAGCCCCGTTACGGTGGGCACGGGATTTGGATGTTGTTTCCGGATCCGGCTGGGAGCAAACCCGGACGACCTTGGTTCCTAGTCGAACACGACAAACTTTTTTGTTGGGTCAAAAAGCGCCACGGAGCGGCGCCTGGCTGGAATGACGCATGGAGCTATCCCCGCATAGGTGCCGACTTACTCGAGTTTCTCCAACCCTCTGTTCTTCAATGTGAACCGGAACCGGAAAACTGAACCCCGATCGTAGCCAACCTACCGACTTCTCTTCTCCGCCCAGAACATTTCTGTCGGACCCTCACCCAAACCCTCTCCCAGATGATGGGAGAGGGCTTAGACCCGGAGGCACTTCCAACTCGACCCTACCGTCGCACCTCGTACAGTGCGGAGAACAAGTCGTCGATCGGCAGGCGGCGGAAGCGCGTGAAGCCGGCTTGCGCGCAGAGTTCGCGCGCTTTCGGTTCGCCCATCACGGCGCCGATTCCCGCGCCACCCTGCGCGAGCGAAACCGTCATGCAATAGAGCGTGCTCATCGAATACATCATGCGGCCCATCGGATTGAGATTGTCCTCGAGATTCGCCGACACGTTGACCTCGAGCATCAGGTAGGTCCCGTCGGGCTTGAGCGCCTGGCGGATCGATTTGAGCAGCGCGACCGGATCGGCCGAGTCGTGGACCACGTCGAAAGTCGTGATGAAGTCCCATCGCTCGGCCGGCAGCTTGGTGCAATCGACCGCTTCGAAACCGATCCGGTCCCTGAGCCCGGCCGCGCGGGCGTTGGCTCGCGCGCGCTCGATCGACTCCGGATGCGAGTCGTAGCCGAAGACCAGCGCCCTGGGAAACGCCTTCGCGAGCGCGATCGCGGCGCGCCCGCTGCCGCATCCCACGTCCAGCGCGGAGCCGCCGTCGGTCAGTGACGTGACGACCTGCGGCATCGCGGGCAGCCATTTGCTGACCAGGTGATGCTGATACATCGGTGCGGTGCCGCGCTCGATTCCCTCAAAGGTGTCCGCCGGATACTCGCTCTGAGACACGCCCTTACCGGTCTTGAATGCTTCAGCGACCTTCGGCGCCATCGCGATGTTCGCGATTCCCTGGATGAAGCCGCCGAAGAAAAACGGCGAGTCTTCTTTGGCGAGGATCATCGCGTGCTCGGGCGGCATCAGGAACTTGCGCGTGGCCGGGTCGTACTCGACATAGCGCGCCGCCGCCATCGCGCCGAGCCATTCGCGCAGATAGCGCTCGCTAAGGCCGGTGCGCGCGGCGAGCTCCCCGCTGCTGACCCATCCGGCGCCTGCGAGCGCCTTGAAGATGCCGAGCCGGTCGCCGATATAGCTGAGCGCGCCATGCATCGCGGTGCCGATATCGATCATGGTCTGGAAGGCGAAGCCTTTGACCTTGTCCCAATCGAACGGTTTTTCGAGCGCTTGCTTTTCGTCCGCCATGGTTTCTCCTTCGATCAGAAATGCTTTGCGTAGCCTAACAGGAAGAAGAATCACTCCGCGTAGATTTCTTAACTACTCGACCCCGGAGCGATTCTCTTTTTCGCGATCTCTCCAATCAAGAGAGCTTTGCATAGGGAAGTATGCGCCTCTTGACTACCGTGCCGTGTTTCGCTAATATTTGAACCATGAGGAAATACGAGACAACGGAACCGAAATTCACGCGCCAAATGACCCTCGCCGAATTTGAGGCGCTGTTCCCGAACGAGCAATCCTGCTGGACGTATCTGTTCGCGCGTCGCTGGTCGGATGGCGTCGTGCATTGTCCGCGTTGCGACAATGACCACGTATACGCGAGCAAAGCGCGTCCGTGGCACTGGCAGTGCAAGAAGTGCGGCGCGAACAACCGTGCACCCTACCGCTTCTCGCTCAAGACCGGAACCATTTTCGAGGAAACGAAGATGCCTTTGCTCGCGTGGTACAAGGTTCTGCACTTGATGCTGACGAGCAAGAAAGGAATGAGCGCTCTCCAATTCCATCGGCTGCTCGGAACCGGATCGTATCGGTCGGCTTGGTATATGTGCATGAGGCTCCGAGGCGCTATGCACGATCCCGATTTCAAGAAGCTCATGGGAGTGGTCGAAGTCGATGAGACATTCCTTGGCGGAAAGGAAAAGAACAAGCATCGCAACAAGCGCATCGGACCACACACAAAGGGAACGACTGGCAAGCAACCCGTGATCGGCGCGATCTCGCGCAAAGGTAGCGTGGTCTGCCAAGTAATCGAGACTACCGATACGCGCACGCTGGAAGGTTTCGTCCGCAAGACGGTCTCTGACAAAGTGGAACTGGTAGCGACTGACGACGCCTACGGATACCGGATGCTGAACAGGGCTGGCTACAAACATGAAACCGTGGCGCATAGCACTGGCGAATATGTCCGGGGCAAGGTTCATACTCAGAGCATTGATTCCTTTTGGGCATTGTTGAAACGCGGGATCATTGGCACCTATCATAACGTCAGCAAGAAGTATTTGCCGCTCTACCTTGCGGAGTTTCAATTCAGGTTTAACAACCGCCATGAAGCCGACATCTTTGGCAAGGCGATAGCAGGATGCTGAAGCGCACCGACTGGCGGGCGCT
>Ga0181521_10007539_pt1 | contig 11411 bp, 8 predicted proteins | sample PEATcosm2014_Bin_32_FD_119764 | JGI IMG/M metagenome (GOLD analysis project Ga0181521, IMG submission 119764) | Peatland microbial communities from MTU Mesocosm Facility, Houghton, MI, USA - PEATcosm2014_Bin02_60_metaG | ecosystem: Environmental > Terrestrial > Soil > Wetlands > Peat | place... | reverse complement strand
TCATGCACGAACCAAAAACCGCCCTTGAGAAGAACCACCCTTCGGCGATGCCTAAAAGAAAGGCTCTTGGATCTCGCGATCACACTCGCCTGAGCGTAGTCCAGTTCCGGACCAAGATGGATTTTCTCCGTGTGCGGCTCGGCTCTGGTCTTCCAGCGAAATGGCTGGCGGTTAGGCTGGGAAGAACCGAAACCGTCCACCAGGACGACACTGTGGTTTCCGCCTCCCCGAAAACGGTTGCGCCAGTCGCCTGCAACCGCGTAACAGCACGTGCCCGGATCGACTAAGGCCGGGATGCCCTCGGCGGCGACAGCGATGCTGAGCTCATCGGCATGAGCATGGCCAACCATGTGCGGCTGCCGCGTACCCACGTTGAACAGCAGGAAGTTTGCGTCTTCCCGATTGCTGTCGCGGAAAGCATAAAAGCCGCTTTGCGGCAGACCCTGGGAGCAAATAGGTGTCGTACTTTCCCCCGCCCGCCAGAACGCTGAAGCCGCTTCCGCACCGAGCAGCCACAAGGTTTCTTCGCGCAGTTGTCCCGCCCGTGAATGCAACAGGGCGTCCTCGAACAAGGCTGCTCCGGTGGAAAGCAGCGGACGCAGGTCGTCAGGCTTCTGACCATCCAGATTCAGGAGCAGTCCGCCATCGCTGTCGCCGCATTTCACAGTCTCGCCATTGGGGAAGACGAAACAGGTTGCTGCCTGCATCAGGCCGCGCAAACGTTGCAGAAAGTCCGGCGGAATGGCGACACCGTTTCGACGGGCCAGAAGATACGCATGCAAATAGAAACTGGCGGCGTATTTCAGATAACAAGCCGAGCGCTCAAAATGCATGAAATCCGCCATCACCTGGCGGCGGGATTCCTCGACCAGGATGCGCCAGCCCAGGGTCCGCCACTCCTCAGACCCGGGCAGTTCCGGAAACAAGGTGCCAACGTAGAAAAGGCCGAGCGCCTCTCCGGTAAGGTGCGTATTTGGGCTGAAATGATAAGAAAGATGCGTAGCGACGTGCCGCATTTGTTGGAAAACAGACTTCAGGAGGGCGAAATTCACCGCGGCGGAGTAGGCAGAAGCATCGCACAAAAGATGCACCGCCCACGACCAGGAGATGCAGCGCAAGGCGAGTTCAAGAGAGCTCGTCCAATTGACACCCAGGTACGGCGGGTTGTTGTGGATCCAATCTACCAAGTGCCCGGTGAACACTCTGGCGTATTTTTCGTCGCCGGTGAGCGCATACGCCTTTCCCAGCACTGGAAAGTGGAGATGCCGATTCAACTCCCAAATAATTTTGGAGTCGCCCGGAGCAGCGCTGGAAAGGGGGTCGATTGCCGCCCAGAATGTCCGCGGCCATTCGCGCCCACTGATGGGATCGCGATGCCAGCGCGGATGACTCCCAACATCTACGTCGGCAAACCCGAGCAGGTCGAGCTTCCCATCGGCGGCCCGGTCGGCCCGCTGGCGGCTTTGTTCCACTGATTCCGGAAATAGCCGCCGAACGGACTCAGCAATTTCCAGCAACTCATCTCGGGAAAGGAAGAAAGATGCGGTGCGTCGGCGGCGCCACGCCAAGAGCTCGGAAGCGAGTGAGTCGATATCTTTCCCCCGCCATACCGGCCGTGACCCCGACATATAGGCAGCAAAGGTCTCGTCGGACATAGGGCGCTGCCACCGCTCCCCCCACGTAGCCAGCCGTTGGGCGCCCCGCTCGCGCAGTTCCCTGGGAGGCATGCGCAACAGGCGACCAAATTGATGGAGATTGCTCACACGGTCACGCGGTCGTCTTCTGTAGATTGCGGTGCGAGTGTCGTAGCCGGCACCGGGCCTCCCGGCTGGGCTGTCAGCAATTCTCGATATAACCGGAGCCATTGCTGTTCCACCGTGCTCCATGAGTACTTCACGCACTCAAGGCGGGCCCGCGAAGCCAGCCTGCTAGCCAGCTCAGGATCATCCAGCAGCCGGATTATGTTCGTGGACAATCGGGTCACATCCCCTACGGACGACAACAAACCGGTGTTCTGATCTTCCACGATGAAGGGAATGCCGCCGGCGTTCGTGCTCACCACGGGAAGCCCGGCTGCGAACGCCTCCAGAATGGATACCGGCATGTTATCGATCGACGAAGCATTGACAAAGATATCGTGGCGGTCGTACCAAGCGGGAATCTGATCGTGCGCCACTGCGCCGACGAATGTGACATCTCGCAATCCCAGTCGCAGCGCCAGCGCGCGGAGCTCAGCCTCCTGCGGGCCCGTACCCACCAAAGTGAGAATGGCTGCCGGGTACCTCGCTTTCAGATACACAAATGCCTTCAGGACGTCCTGAATTCGGTAATGAGGTTCAAAGCCCCGCGTGCACAGCAAGCGCGGAGCGAGAGGCGCGCGCAGCCGAAAACGAAACTGGTCGGTATCCACCAGGTTTGGAACCACTTCCGCCTGCTTGTCGAATTCGGCAAAGCTTTGGCAGAGATAGCGGGAGCCCACCACAATGCGGTCGGTGTAACGAAACACCCAGCTCACGAACCTCCTCCACCGTCGGAAGTGATCGTCCGCTTCGCCACTGCGGTAATTAAGCAAGACCTTCTTCCGAAACAGGTGTGCCACCAGGACGGCTGGCGCCGGCGCCAAGAGAAAAGACCAATAAGAAGCCGAGAAGATATGCACCACATCGGCCTGGGGCACTTCTCTCAAAAGGCTGGACAGGTAAACCAGGGTACGTACAAGAGTCCGCAAGTATCGGACTTTCAAAGTCCATCGCATCGAGCGCGGAACTTGCGGGTCTACCGGCAGGAACTTCATCGCGATGTCTTGGTTGCCCTCCCAGCAGCGACAGAGTGTCTTGGCCTGGACGGCTTGCCCCCCCACATACCTCGACGTCGGCGCCACCAGCAGGACCCGGATGGGCTGACGACCGGTCGTCCTACCTTGGACAGTGACTGCCGTTGCAGCGGTGACTTCATCGCATTCGCGCGTGCCCGGCGCTTGCATGTCAGCGGTCATCGAATCGCGCGACTCACCCAATCCTGGTACGAGTCGGGATCTGAATTGGCCGAATTCGGGTCTGGCGTCTAGCGGCTCCACACAGACTTCCTTCCAATAACGAAATTCAGAAATGCCACTAGCGCCGCTGCATTGAGCGTAAGGAAGGTAAGCACGGCATTCGCCGGACGACTTGCGAACCCAAGCCAGGGATGCATTAACCCCAGTAGCCCAAAACCGTAGAAGAGGAGCTGCGCCAGCACAGCCACCTTATAAAAGCTGGCATGAAGCAGCAGCGAGCTGCAGAAAATTCCCGCCAGGGCAAACGGAACCGCCAGCCGCAGGAGTTTGTGGCTGACGAACCGAAAGAGCACCGGATTGGATGGCGAGAGTAACCAGGACACCGACTGCAGCATCTGGTAGTTGCCGGTCAAGGTTCGAGTCTTCCGCCGGAACTCTTGTCCGAGGCTTGCCGGCAGGGTATCCCACACCCGCGCTTTCGGCTCAAATACAACTCGTGCTCCTTGGCGCGCCACGTGCATTGGAATGTACACATCGTCCAAGAGAGTGCCCTCAGGCAACGGCACAACCAAGCTCCGACGCGCGGCGTATAAGGCTCCGGAGGCCCCGACCACCGAACCGCTCAGCGACTCCCAACGTCTTATTTTCTTCTCCATCCTCCAATACAGTCCCGCACCTTCTCCGAGGTCTTGTTTAGCTGTTGCAAATATTAGCTCACCGCTTACACAGCCTACCTCGGGGTCGGCAAGGTCCGCGGCCAGGCATTTGAGAGCATTGGCCTCGATCCTTTGGCGCGCGTCGGTGAAAACCAGCACTTCGCCTCGCGCCGCCTCAATTCCGTGGTTCAGCGCGATCGCCTTGCCCTTGTGCTCCGGGAGCACAAACGCCCGCAGCTTCCCGTGGGCGCATTGGCGGAGCAGTTCGTTCGTGCCGTCGGTTGATCCATCCGAAACAATCACGATTTCCAAGTGATCCTCGGGGTAGTCCAGTTGCGAGAGGTTGTGCAGCTTATCGGGCAGCGCATGAGCCTCGTTGTAAACAGCCATGATGATCGAAATGGTGGGTAGATTTGCAGCCGTCCGCACCGGACGTGCGCTCCATCGGCTTTGCACGTAGAGTATGAGTGGGTATCCCAGGTACGTGTACAGGATGGTTCCAACGGAAATCCAGAACACCCATTTCATAGCGCTTCTTCCTCCCGGATGAAACTGCGAATCATCCGGCTGTCAATGACGCACGCTGGGTGCTGTCATTGCCGTCATCAATTGATCTCCCGCCTTCCGCCGCGGGCGGCTCCCTTTGGCGAGCAAGATCGTCTTGACGGTTTTAAAAATGATTAACAGGTCCAGTGGCAGCGACCTGTGCTTGATGTAGTACAAGTCGTATTGCAATTTTTCTTTGGCGTCCTCGACCGAGTTGCCGTACTGGTACCGCACTTGTGCCCAGCCAGTTATACCCGGCGGGACCGTATGCCGCAGGTGATAGTAAGGAATTTCTCGATTCAGCCATTCGACGAATTCCGGACGTTCGGGGCGAGGACCGACAAACGCCATGTCGCCACGCAGCACGTTCCACAGTTGCGGGAGTTCGTCCATCCGTGTCAGCCGGAGGAGACGCCCGATGCGTGTGATACGAGGGTCGTCGTCGCGAGCCCACGTCGGTCCAGTATCGGCTTCCGCATCCTTATGCATGGTGCGGAACTTGAAGCATGTAAAGATCTCTCCATCTTTTCCAACCCGCTTTTGCCGATACAGTACTGGTCCCGGCGAGAAAGCTTTGATCAATAGCGCAACCAGCGGGAGCAGCGGGAAGGACAGCGTCAACAAAACCAACGAAGCCAGCGCCGACACCGCGCGGTGCAGGGACAGGCGCGCATTAAAGCCCTCACAGAAGATAAGCCCGCTGGGGTAAAGGCCATCAATTCCGATTTTCCCGGAGGTCTTTTCAAGAACTTCGGTGGCGTTCTGGACCTTGATTCCCTTCAGCTTGAGCTCGAGCAGCGCTTGCACAGGGATGGTTCCACGCCGATCCGACGGGGCCACGATCACACGATCAACGGTGCGGTTCCGCATTCGTCCGGACGGCCCCCTGGCCAGATCGAAAGTCAGGTCCGAAGTTCCGAGGGTATTGCTCCACCCGACAATGTCCAGTCCCAAGTCACATCTGTCACGGATACTGTGAACCAATTGCTCGGCCAGTTTCCCCGTACCCAAGATATACACACGTTCTCTGAGGACAGGCAGTTGCAACAGCCAAGAATATGTCGAACGCCAAACGATCAATGACGCAACCATAATCAGCAACCCGGCGATCAGGGATCTTTTGCCGAGCATAAACCTAGGAAACAAATACCCCGCGGCGGCGAGAAGAATGGAAAGCCCTCCAAGCGCGGCAAGAAGACGGAAGTAAGTTTCCCGGTTTGTACGCAGTTGCTCCGGCTCATAGAGGTCGAAGTAGTGCGACAACAGTAGAACCAGCCCAGTAATAACAACAACCTTCTCGAGACCGTGTTTATAAGTTAAGACCAGGTAAGAGTCATGACCGTAATTGAGGAGTATTCCAAGCAGCAAGGAGGCGCAGACGAGAAATAGATCGCTGGCCAGCAGTATCAGTATCCGTCGCGGATAGTAGACGTTAAAAAGGCGAACAACCATGACCCACTTCCAGGTTTATCAGAGGTGCGCCCCAACAAGAAAGGTCAGTTGCTGGAAGATCACGCTGGGTCGGAACTACAAGCCAGCTTTCAGCGATGAGTTGCGCAGCGGTTGAGGCATCACGGAAAGGTGCGGGTTACCCAGACTAAAATTCCAAACGCTGCACTGAAAGAGAGGCTGATTAACCGGATGGCTTCACCGGACTCGACGTGGTCGGATTATGCCACCCACCAGGACCAAGCCAGAACCAAACAAAGCCAAGGTAACAGGTTCCGGCGTGTCATCGTCCCTCTTATCGGCAACGGCCGTAACGACTCGGTTGGCAAGAATGGAGGGCTCGGTTCTGTCTGTGCCAGCTACTCGCGCCGAGCCAGTGTTTAGTCCGAGTAATCCACAGAGGACACCTGCCCAGAGCAGCGTTCTCCGCAGGCGCCGCATTTTACGATCCATGGTGGCGGTTTCCCTCCACGCCGTTCAGCGCGGGATATGGGCGTACATTCCATAACCAAAGCATGAGTTGCTGATTAATGTATGGGGGAGATCATGTTGCCTATCTTTCCGGGGGATAGGTGATCAGGACTGGGGCTTTTTAATTCGAACCACATCCCCTGTTTTTTGCTTGACAGTAATGCGTCCTAGCTCCTCTTCGCCTCGTAAAGATAGGAGCGATACCCAGGCGCGCAGCCAGTCTTCCTTGGGTCCCATTCGTTCAAAACCGTTCCCAGCACCCGCGTTCCGTCTTCCATCAGCCGCTGGCTCGCCACCGCCGCCGACTGCCTTGTGGTCTGGGATGAACGCACCACCAGAATCACGCCATCCGCTAGCCGCCCGAGCACCCGCGCGTCCGGCATATGCAGCATGGGGGGCGTATCGATGATGACCATATGGAATTCCTCCCGCACGCGCTTCAGAAACTCCAACGCCAGCGGTGAGTAGAGCAGAACTGAGATGCTTGAGGCGATTGATCCGGCGGGCAGCAGATACAGGTTGGGATAGCTTGTGCCCATAGCCTTCTCGCCATCTTGGGGTGGCTTTTTCCCTTGGAGCAGGTCGCTCAGTCCCCAGGCGTTGGACACCTGGAAGATTTCGTGCAGCCGCCCCTTGCGCAGATCGGCGTCGATCAGAAGGACAGGCCGGCCGATCTCGGCCAACGCCAGCGCCAGGTTGCTGGCCACGGTCGTCTTTCCCTCCCTGGGGTTCGCACTGGTGAGCGCGAGGACGCGCGGCCTGTCTCCGTTCTCCCCAGAGCACAGAATCGAGGTCAGCGTGGCTTGGAAGGAGTCGGCCAAAACGGAATGTTTTCGCGAGGCGATCAGTTCCACCTGCCCGTTACCGTTCTTCTCTTCCTTGCCCTCGATGGCCCTTCCCTTTTGGTAGTAACTGAAATACCGGCTCCGTTCCGCACCCGCCGAAGGGATCACCCCCAGTTCCGGCACGTCCAGGTATTGAGGCGCCTCGCCCGGAGTTCGAATGCTTCGGTCGGCACGCTCTCGCATCACCACAAAGACCATGCCGAAGAAGGCTCCGCCGAGAAGTCCAAGCGCCGAATCCAAAATGAGATTTGGCTTGTAAGGACGTGTTGGGGGGTTGGCGGAATCAACCACGCGGATCTGACTCGCGCGCAGGGCGGAATTCATGCCGGCTTCCTGGACGTTGCGAAGCAGAGAGTCGTAAAGCTGGCGGTTGGTATCCACCTCGCCTTTCAGGATGTTGTAGTGCGCCACCTGAGCCGCCTGCGCGGACATAAGACGGGCCTGGGAGGAGTAGTTCCCAGCCAGCAGATTCTCGCGGCGTTGGGCGGACTTGAATTCATTCCAGATGCGCTGCATGATGCTGCTACGTTCCTTCTGCAGGGCCGATTCCAGGGTTAACACCTGTGCCTGGACTTTCTTTACTGTCGGGTGGGTCGGGGTCAGGGAAGATGACAACTCGGCAAGTTGGCGGCGCAGGTCGGTGAGCTTGACCTGGTACTCCTTGAGGGTTGGATCATCGAGCACTTCGGGGAGGGACTCGGGAGACGCGGTTAAGGCCAGCTCGTATTTCGATTGTTTGGCGATGCGGTCTGCCTGGGCCTTGGAGAGTTCCTCCTGAAGCTGCCGGAGCTTCTCCTCGAGGACGTTGTTTTTCTCCGAAGTAAACAGCAGGCCGGAAGCATTAGCATAGCTTTGGAGCTGGTCTTCAGATTTCTCGAGCTTGATCCGCACATCTTGCATTTGGCCGGCAAGCCATTCGCCGGTTTGCTGGGAGGCCTGCCGGCGGACCTCGAGATTGTTTTGAATGAACTCTGAGGTCAGGGTATTGACGACGTCGGCAGCAAGCTGCGGGTCGGTGGAATCGTAGAGAATTTCGACAAGCCGCGTGTCGTTCTCGATGCGAACTTTCAGGTTCCTGGTAACCACGCTCAAGGCCTGTTCGCGGGTCAGGGGGGGCAGCGACTCGCGCAAACCTAGAGCGCTGCGCCAGGCAGAGAGTCCGGTCTGGTTCTCCGGAGCGAGCCTTTTCGCGAGATTCAGCTTGGCGATGACCCGCTCCAGGACGGATTCGCTTTGCAGAATCTTTACCTCTGTCCGCAGATCAGATTCGGGCGAAGAACTCCCTTCATTTGCGGTGGGGCTCACGTCGTGCATATTCAGGAAATTCTTATTGAGGCTCTGGATTTCGAGGGAAGCACGGGCCTGGTAAAGCGGGGTCTGCGGAAGGGTGAACAGCAGTGCGGCGAGCAGGCCCAGGAACGCGATCAGGACGACGGTGCCTTTGCGACGTCGGAGGATGTCCCAGTATTCGAGCAGCAGGCTGGAGTCCGGATCCTCGATTACCTCGGGAAACGTTGCTTCTGGGTACTGCGGCCGCACCCGCAGACTGGTCCCGGCGTTCCTTCCTTGGTGCGGGTCCTCGCCGGGGCCGGCCAGTTGTCGTTGGTTTTCCATAAGACCCTCAGTGGATGTAGATCGCAGCGGCCACCGCGGAGCCCACCGCTGCGGGAACGAAATAGGTCGCGAAAGACTTACGGCTGCTCGTGGGTACGACCAGAACGTCTTGGGGCCGCAACCCGATGTCTTCAGCATTTCCCGTGAATATCTTCTTGATGTTCACGGCGATCTCCTGACGCTTCAGCTCTCCCGGAACATTGCGAACGATCCTCGCCTTCTCCGGCTTTGCCGTACGTCCCAGTCCGCCCGCCAGGGACAGAGCGCTGAGAACGGAGAGGCTTTGCCGCCCGCCGAGAGTGAACCCACCCGCGCGTAGCACGTCGCCCACCACGTAAATCATCTTGGAGTTGGACTCAGAAACGGAGATAACGTCGTTCGGCTTGATCTCGATATTTGCGGCCGGATTCTTTCCGGCAAGTATCTCCGGCACGTTCAATTCAACGACGCTGAATTGTCCGGTGGGATCGATCGTGGCGCCGGGTAGCGGAATGTCGCCGTTTTCGCGGCGGCGCGTGACCGTGAGGCTTGCGCCGGCGGTGTCGCGAGGGCCCCCGGCCATCGAGAGGACTTCATAGAGCGTCTTGCGGCCTTGCAGTTGGACCACTCCCGGCTTGTTGACTGCACCGAAAACCGAGACCGGGTGGCTCCGACTCTCGACCACCGTCACCGAGACCTGCGGATCCCGCAGGTATTCCCGGAGACGGGTGTTCAACTCGGCTTCGAATTGCTCGACGGTCAGGCCGCCCGCCTTGACTCGTCCGATCAGCGGCAGGGTGAGGTTCCCGTTCGCTCCGATGAGCATGGGCTTGTCCGAAATCTCCGGGGCATCGATGGCACGGATCACAATCTGGTCATCCGGCCCGAGGACATACCCAGAATCGGGCTGCGCAGCGGTCTGCGCTGGCTGCTGTGCGGCCGCGCACAGGGCAGCCAGCAGCACCATGAAAAATCCCGCTCCGGTTTTCTTCAATGCGCTCTTCATGCTAGTTCTCCTGATGACCGACCTCATGGGAGGGCCCGAGAGGTCTCCACGCCAGTTACTTGACGCGGCATTGAGTCCTTGGACTGTCCCTTTGAGTTCACGGATCGCTCTCGCCAGTGATACACCGGCGGCGCCATTGCCGACGAGCCATCCCGGGATGGGCGCCGGGCTAAATCGCCATGCGTTCACCGCGTCAAGTTGGGGGAGAGTTAAATAGCTTCTACGTCGTAGCCGTCAATACGGAGGATCAGCGATCGCTGAATTGCTTCAATGGAAACAACGAGGCTGTGATCCTTGTTCTCGGAAATCAGGACTCCTTCCAGCCCGTCAAGGCAGCCGCCGCGGATTCGAACCTTCTGCCCGACTTTGAGAAAGGGATACCCTCTACAGGAAATCTCGTTGGCGAGGAGGAGCCGCACGTCCTCGAGTTGCTGCCCCGGAACGGGAACTGGAACGCCATTAAACATCACGAATCCGGTTACCCCGACGGTCTGGAGGACTCTCAGCCGACAAGCCGGAGAATCCGAGAGGCGCACAAAACCGTAGCCGGGAAACAGCGGTACTTGAACAATCTGGCGCCGGTCGCTCCAGCGGTGGATCTGCTTCACCAGGGGCAGGAAGGTCTCGACCCCCTTGTTTTGCAGCTGAGTGGCAGCTTTCTGCTCGAAGCGGCAGCGCGTCTGGATCGCATACCAGCAAGATTCTTCCGCGGTGTTCTCGATGAAAGGTACGCTCGGCTCAGCCGTCCACTCTACTCGTGCTGTCGACATAGCTCCGCCCGTTGAGTCCCATCCTGACTTCCCAGGAATTTTGTACTCATCATTTCCCGCCGACGAATCGGACAATTACGTCGAACTATAGCTTCCGGTACAGCTTCTCCGCGATGGGGAAGGTGCGGTTGTTTGAGGCAACCGGATCATCCAAAAGTATTGTTTGGCCATTACTGAATCCCCTCTGGACCGAGAACGGTAGCGGTATCAGAACTCTCGGGGTGGAAGATCACTGCGGCAGCGAAGCCTGATGCCGCGGCCCCTGGTCCGCTTGTCCGAACTACAGTACCTTCCCCATGCAACTGCGCTGCTCGGGCTGTCCCAGTACCTCCGGGCAGGTGCACGTCCAACTCCACGAACTTGCCAACGGGAGGCAACTCCCTCGCAACGATAAATACACCCCGGTCGCTGATGTCGCGCGTGATCCCCTGTGCTTCCTGCAATATTCCGTCCGCACGCTCCCAGCAGTAAAAAGCAGGTGCGCTCAGACGATAGCGCCTGGTTTTTCTAAGCTCCATGGGCGTACCTCTTGCCAACGTAGTTGTGAGCGCGCTCGGCATGATGTTCACCGACTGGCGAACAGTAGTTCTGTCCGGTTTTTCGCACAAGAGACACAACGTGCCTTACCTAAATATCCCCCTCAAGGAACGAAGCGCAGAGACCGGCGTGGAAGAATCGACTCTCGCAAGGCTGTTGCCCAGCGGCGATCCATAGAGCAGGGGGTTAGGGAGACTTTCTTCTCTACTGGAATGGAGATGTCGATATGGAGACTAACAAATGTCTGTCGAGAAGCGCGACTGGCAGGAACTGTGCAGGGCGGGAAGCAAAGAGCATAATCTGACCATTTGGTCGCGCTGGTTTCCGAGTTGATGAAGGCCCTGGATGAACACAAAGCATTCCCCGAACGCTCTCCCGAGCTTTAGAGAAAGAAATGGATTCCGTTGCGACCCAAATCCCCAGGTGTGTCCAGACTTTTGTGTAAACGGCCAGGTTTTGTTTTTGGGATGGGGGGCAGGGGAAGGGTGTCCCTTCCCCTGCCCATCGATGTAGAAGCGTTCCGCGTTGTCATTGCGCAACTCT
>Ga0181521_10007537_pt1 | contig 11411 bp, 8 predicted proteins | sample PEATcosm2014_Bin_32_FD_119764 | JGI IMG/M metagenome (GOLD analysis project Ga0181521, IMG submission 119764) | Peatland microbial communities from MTU Mesocosm Facility, Houghton, MI, USA - PEATcosm2014_Bin02_60_metaG | ecosystem: Environmental > Terrestrial > Soil > Wetlands > Peat | place... | reverse complement strand
CGGGCATTTGTGCTGCGTGTGCCCTCTGCAGAGGGCTGACCACGGGTAGAGCCGCGGTTTCAATCGGTTGCGCGTTAAATAAAATTCGAATTACATCCGATGCCACCGGCGTTTGCGCCAGATCCTCCAGCAGACTCCAGGGTCGTTCCGGCGCGAATTTGATGGGCGAGGGAGCTACACGCAGTCTGGAAAGGAATATGCAGACCCGACCTTCACACAGCGGTCGTGGTCACACTTCTTCCTATGCACATGGAGAATTTAAAAAATTCCTTGCACGCGGAAAGCCAAAGAGAACACCTTTAGATACAGCGATGTGCGCTCGCCATGTTTAGGTAACATGCAACATCTTGCGCATCAATGCTCTAAAAAGGTTCTCTTTTCGCGGTATCAATTGGAATTGGGAAGGGAAGTGCCGACAAACGCAAGGGCGGGGCGCGGAACAGCTTCGTTTCTGCGGCAGACCGGAGGTTGTGCCGCGAGCGGCTCGGCTGATTGGACATCATGGCTCACGCGAATTGCCCCGGGTCTCGGCTCGCGGCTTACTTTCCGGAGAGCAGGCTCCTGTAAGCGCCGGCGATCTGATTCATCATGGCCTCGGTCGTAAATCTCTCTGCTACCAGGTTCCTTCCCGCTGCGCCCATCGCCTTTGCCTGCAGCGGATCGGAGAGCAAACGAAGGATGGCTGCTGAAAGGGCGTCGGGATCTTCCGGGGGAACAAGAAATCCAGTGATGCCATCTTTCACCGCCTCTGCGTTCCCGCCCACATCGGTAGCCACAACCGGAAGAGACGAAGCCATGGCCTCAATGATGGCATTAGAGAAACCTTCGCTGCGCGAGGGAAGAACAAAAATATCGGCGGCTGCGAGATGTTGGCGCAGATTCGTGACCCCTCCGTCGAAACGGAAATGATTGACGAGGTCCAACTCCCGCACGAGGGATTGCAATTCTATGAAATAGGCCGGCTCCAGCACCTCGCCGGCGATGCTAAAGGAAACCTTGGGAAATCGCTGCACGATGGTCGCGGCTCCCTTGATGAACACGTCGTGCCCCTTCACCCGCCGGATATTGCCCACGGTCGTTACCACAAACTCGCCGGGTTTCTTTAAAAGCCTGGGAATCGCATCCCAACTGGCAAGATCCAGGCCGTTGTAGATAGTGTGTACACGAGCGGCGTCGATTCGATCCACCTCGATCGCATGCCGCCGGACCTGTTCCGAGACGGAAAAGACCGCATCGGGTGCTCCAGCCATAAGTCGATAGGCAATGTGATGCTTGCGAGTTCTGAGAATACCCATGTCGCGGCGGGCCCATACCAGCTTTGCCTTGGACATTGTCTTGGTAACGAACCCCGCCCAGATGTCTGAACTTTCAAAAAATGTATGGACGATCCGGATCCTTTGCTGCTTGAGGAAACGTCTGAACTCGAGCGCAGCCTGAAGCGCCGCCAAGTCGTAGGTGCGCTCTAAGGGAAGCACGTAAATGGGACAGGGCGGCGACTTCAAGGCAGCGCTCTCAGGATGCGCGGAAAAAGTCAGGATGGATGCCCGGTATCCATAGCGCGGCAGAAGCGCCGCGAGCTTCAGAGCGATGCGCTCTCCCCCTCCCAACACCTTCGCAAACTGATCGACCACGAGCAGGATGTGCGGCGAGTCGTCCCGGGCTGCGCTCGCCACGCTCGCTGGCTCCGGCGGCAAACCAACGATCTTCATCATCTGCTCACCCTTCCGCGGCTAAGTAGCCGGTAAGCAGCTTCAAGCATATGATGCCTGCCGATCAATTCACACCTTTATGCGCCGCGCCTTTGAAACGACGCGACAGCCTAGCAAACGCGGGCGGCCGCACCTTCAAAAGATCGATCATTGATATGGTCAGGTCCGTACAGCGAACCTTGTGTAAGGCTACGTTTACTCTGGTTTCGCTTCGGGCGATGCGGAGGCGCTGCTGGCTTTTGGAGTTGCAGCGGGCAGCCTAGTCCAGTAACTGTTAACGCTTCCACCATCCGTGTTCCAGTTGCTTCCCCAAACATAGGCGGTCCAGTCGCGGTTGACGATGGTGTGAGGCTCAGCGCCGTAATCGGCGTCCCGTATCCACATCGCTCTACCCAAACGCCACACCTGAGCAGGGGACCCGTTGGCGGCTTTGGTATCGATCTTCACCGCAATGTTTTCCATCGCGTAAGGCCCGGTGTCGCCTACGGTAAGATTGCTCACCGGGGCGGTCGCGGAGTGGGCCTTTGCAAAGGTTGCTGTGAAAGTGGTCGAGGTTACAGCCGTCACCGTGACTGTTTCCACATTCGCATTGCCAAAGTCAATCACCTGCTGCGTACCTACCCCAATATTCGCCATAGACGCCGGTGTTACAGTGTTCACTCCAGCAGTCGTTACAGCAGTTCCCAACTTCGTTGCCGTTGGCATATCCACCACGAAGGCGTAATTCCCTCCGGCCAGCGTCATTGTAGAGAATAGAGCATATCCGGGCACGCTGCCCCAGGTGCCAGTCATGGAGATATGCGATGCACTCACCTTTGCGCCAAGTTGCTGACCTCCCGTACAAGGACTGGCCCCGGCTCTAGAATAGCTGCACGGCAGTGCAATTTCCTTGGACGTAATGCCGCTCGTGCTCAGCGTGGTTAAGTTTGTTACTTCAATAGACCGCTCGTCGGTCAGCGTGCCGGTATCCCCGCCCACCCCAACCCAGACCGGAACACCATTTATGTCAAATCCATTGTCTTGGTGAGTGTTGTTTTGAGAGATCGGACCTAAAAAGTTATAGGTAGGCCCATATCCCTCTGTTCCGCAACCCATTTTCCAAGGGTAAACGGCGCACTGCCAGACCACCGTGATGTAGTTGGCATTGGGGTGCTGGTTCATGCGAATCATGTTGTAGCCCTTGTGGGCTAACTCTTCGGAGGTCCAAACGGCGCATCCGCTAGGCACTCCTCCTGGACACACCGTATACCACTTCACCTGCGTGGTCACGCTGTCCGTGCTCCGGTTGTAGCGGATGAAGTCAATCTCCCCACGTCCGTTACCGTTTGAAATATCACACGTGAAGCTGAAATAGGTATCAGTCAAATCGAACATACCGCCCTGGGCGCCGCTACCGGTTTCGATCACATTTCCGGGCAGTCCGGAGCCACCAGGAAAATAAGAGTCGGAGGTGCACGAGAACGTGTGAACTGTCGTTGGAGTCAGCACACAGCTTGACGTGGTGCATTTACTCACATCGACATAGCGAAGTTGCAAGCCTGCCCCGGCGTAGTTGCCCCACGGGATATAGTAAATGCGCGTCGGAATCTGATTGGACCAGTACGCATCGCCGTTTCCGGGATCAACATTGGTGCCGTCAGTCGTAGTGATGCGGTTGATGGGCGTCGGCGGCGTAGTGGTCGCATCGTAAAGATCAGCGTAAATACCCGCCTCTTGTAAAATCAGGTGCTTATTGTCGGAACTGAATGCCTGCACGCGGCTATAAATCGGGCTGGCGCGACCAGTGGTATTCTGCGAAGCCACTTTCAACTCCCAAGTCGTCGTTCCCCAGGTGGGGTCAAAATAGCTGCCGCCCATCCCCGGATTCGCGGGCATCGGCCATGTCGGGCACGGCGCGGCCCCTGCGCAGGTGTAATCGGTTGTCGTCGTAAGCAACCCTTTGAACTGCGATGGAGCCTGCGCGCCGCATAAGGCGCTCGAGAGAACTAGAGCCGCGAAAAACACGGTGTTGGCTGGATGTCTCATTGTTATCAATTGAACACCTCAAAGCTGTTGTTTTTCGTTGGCACCTAACCGGGAATCCCAATTTGGCGGCCCAATCGCAGCCAGTGTACACCCCGCCGCCTCCCGGCGCAGCAATGCAGCTCCTGAAGGTAGCCGGAGACCGGATCAACAACCTACTTTGCTTCCGCATGAAAATACGATTGGATCTTGGGAAGTATCCTGCGCTTGAGATTTTCTCGGAATATCCAGCCAACCGAGATGGCAAAAATGGGCAATAGCGCGATCGTCTGAAGAATGAATATTGTCATATTGTGCGCTGGAAAGAATGCATTCATCACACAAGAGGCACCGGCAAACGGCACCGCACTAAGAAAGACTGGCCCCCACACTTTCAGCAAGACCTCGCGATAGTGAATGCCTACGAGATGGCAGACATACCTTGGCCACAGGAGGAGATTCACAGCCAAACTTGGCACCAGTGTCCCAATCGCCACGCCATAGATGCCGATCTTGCGGGCTAGAACAATGCTGAGTGTGAGGTTTGCGATCGCCTCACCGATTGCCCACATTGCAATTGTCTTATGTTTTTCAATGCCAAAGGCAATCGAAGTGGCAGGCGTATTCTGTAGTGAAAACATCAGCGCTGTCGCCAATATCGCCAGCACGGTTCCCGATGTTCGCGAGTATTGAGGTCCCATCCATACGCCGATAAAGTTATCGCCTCGAAAAATGAGGGTGATCAGTATCGGCAGCGAAACCGCCATTGTTGCACGCGTGCCGTTATAGTAAAGAGCGCGCAGGCTCGATGTATCTCCGGCCGCGTCGTATGTGCTTGCCGCAGGAGTAAAGGTAGCTGTCATCACGCCGACAAGCCCTCGCGTATAACCGCATAATGAGTTTCCAATCGAGTAAAATGTCACCGCGGATGCCGATACAAAGGCACCGACGACGAGGTTGTCCGTCTGATAAACCAACTGAACCGCAATCATGAGAAGAAAGACATATACGCTGTAGCTCCATATTCTCTGAAGGACCTCCCGATCCGGTTTCTTGAAATGGATTCTCAATTCGGGGTAGATGCGGCGCGCGACATACACAAAAAGCATGTTGGCCACGGTGCCCGCGAAAAGCTCACACCAGGCAACCGCAACAATACCGTGGCCGGTGCGCAAAACCGTAACAACCCCGATGACTCGCAGTGTTAACTGCGCGAGGACCACAAGCGTATAAAGGTCGTATCGATTCAGAGCAGACAGAATTCCGCCAAAGACTCCAATCGACATATAAATTGCGAGGTTCAGGCCCGTGAGAAAAACGACCACGCGAGCGTCAGCGGCCATTGCCGGAGTGACCTTGAATATGATTGGGAACACAACGACGAGCACTCCACAAAGCAACATCACCAGCGCGGCGATTTGTATCCGTACCCAAAGTGCCGCCGAAAGCACTTCGGAAGCCCCTTCGTGATCCCCGGTGGTGTGCCCTTTGGCAACGAACATGGTCACGGAATTCCGCAAGCCCATATCCAGGAGTCCAAAATAACCGACGGAAGACATTGCCAGGACCCAGACCCCATAAGCGACGTTTCCCAATCGATGGACAAGAAAAGGAGACAGAAAGAAGCCGACTGCCATGCCGGCAGCCATTGCGAACCAATTTGACAGAACACTCCGAGCAATGTGCCTGGCACGCAGTTGCAAACGAGGCTCCTTCACGCCGATTCTGGACTATGACAACAACATTTTACGCTTTAGACTTCCAGGTACCAGTTCCCTGCGACCTAATGGAATGGACCCGCCTGGTGAAGGCGAGTTGATAGGCTCGCTACGAAAGAGGGCAGACGACGAAGGCCACTATCTCTAGCCGTAATGGTGCTATTTGACATCGGGTTCAATACGCACGCCGTATGCGGATTCGAATCTTTCGTATTCCATCCGCATCGACTCCCGGTCAACTGTAGATGCAAATACCGGATAGGGGCGCCAATGCATCGTCGCAACGTCTGTGGTCCACACACGACCTTCGCTGACTGCACGTTGTTTCAAACAATCGTTTAATACTCGTGAACTGTCCAGAGACGAGATTTTGTTTTCGAGCATCCACTTCCTCGGGGAGTAGGCAGAGAATTCCGACACGAAAGCTTCGAGGTCGTCCGCAATATTGTTACGCCGTAGAAATCGGCCTGTTTTGGGGTTGATAAACGCGCGCGATCCAACGTTAGCCCCCTGAATTACCCCCACAGGAACATCTGCGAACAGCGACTCGGAGACGGCGACGCACGCCCCCTCCCCCATCGACATAATCAGGCTGACTTTACCTGATTGCATCGCCTCAATCATTTTGTCGTCCGGCAGACTCTCTGCGATTGTAATCTGGTCGAAGACACCAAATAGTTTCGCTTCTCTTTCCAAATCTGACCGTGTGCGGTTGCCCCATTTTCGGCCGAGGATAAGCACACGCACTTTTTTATGCATCCTGCTAACTGCTCTAAACAAAGCAAAATGCCGCTTGTAAGTGGCGAAATTTGAAAGTACAACGATGTCGAAGCGCTTCTCTTGGCTTGCCTTCGATTCAAATACAGTAGGATCGACCCAGCTGGAGGCAAGCAACGGGATAGTGACAACATTGGGTGCGAGCCTTTGAAATACCGGCTCATCATCAAAGTTACTCAATATCGTGAAGAGCGTTGAAGGCCAAAGCCGATAGGCAACCAGGAATGGAAGGTCGTGTGGCGGGGACCATGTTGGCGAAAGCACAAGGTCATAGTCTCTCGCGAGCTCTTTCAGGTTAGCGTTTCTGAGAAGCCGCAGCCAGTTATACTCGAAAGCTACAAACAACACCCCCTTTTCTCCGTTGGCGCCTGGCCTTTTAAGGATGAGCGACCGTTGCACCAACTTCGGCTTACTATCGGGAAAGAATTTGTCCCAGTCAAAATTCTCGATAGACCATTTTTTCAGCGTGCTCTGTATCTTTCGTTCGATCGCAGCGGACAAGCGTCCGCGGCCACAGAGCCGGGCCGCGAATGTCAGCTTCAAAAGCTTCTCGGCGGCACTGTTGGAATCGCGAGATGCGCCGACAGAATTCAGCAACCCAAGCAGACCACCGGCGATAAGCCGAGCCGGCTGATTGTACTTCAGGTAGTCAGGCGCGATTAGCCTTATTCTGTTGAGCGGATTCATGCCTCGAATATTCTAATCTGAACGTAGATGAATTGAAAGTTTTGGGATCGCTTATTGGCCATCGCATAAAATTGAGTCGTTCGGGCCATAAAGCGCCCGCTTTCAGGCGATCAAACGGGGACGGCGGCGCATCTCTCGCGTGGTACAGTGGTCCTGGCAACGTTCCGGCCCAATTCTGAATGACGGCATCCGACTATCGGAACCATCATGAGACATGGATCGAACGAAAGTGGAATGGTCTTGAATGACGTCGAAATGCTCAACTGAGGGATGGGTTTAGGCCATTTTAAGACGAGGCGGTTTGTAGAATCGACCGCGATCTCAGAAGTGGCCTCCCGGTTCGCCGATCCAGCGTTGGCGTAGTCAGCGGCGAGGTTGTTCTTCATCCCCTCTTTGAACGTCATGGAGGTTGCAACTTGGGGTTAGGACTCGTACAGCACATTCCGCTAGTGGCCTATCTTGGCTTCTGGGTGATGTGTCTTGTTTCGTTGGCCTGGCGGCCCCTTTGGGGTCTCTACTTTCTGATTCCGTTTCTTCCATACCGCTCGATGCGGGATCACTTTCTCGATTATCCTCTGGGCGCGCACGTGCTGCTCATCCTCGTCGTCGCCGTGATCGTCGGAGCCATCCTCCACGGAAAACGGCTCCCAAAATCGAAACTTTACATCCTCTGGCTCGTCATCGGAGTTTACCTGTATTTGTCAATGTGGCTGGGCGCAGCGCTTGGAAACGCTCCAGCCCCGCTCTGGCTTTCCGACGCAAACTTCGTAGTCTGGAAAGACTATTTGGTCATTCCGCTGGTTTTCGTAGCGACTTCTTTAGTCGTCGAAGACCGGAAGGCCGTCAGGATGGTCATCATCATTACTGCCATTACACTTCTACTCATCGATAGAAGTTGCATACTTGAGTCCAGGTTGCATTCCTGGACAAACTTCGACGAGAGTAAGCGCGACGTCGGCCCGCTTATCGGCGTAAACACTACCGCCGCATTTCTGGCTCAATTCGCGATGTTTTTCTGGGGCTTCCTGCAATTTATCAGGGCGAAGAGATTTAAGCTGCTTGCCTACGGCTTAGTAGCTGCCACATTGTACGCAACGATGTACTTGTTCTCCCGCGGAGCATACCTCGCTGTTCTCGTCAGCGTCCTCGTTCTCGGTATTCTGAAAGACCGCAAACTTCTGGTAATTCTGGGCGTATTCCTACTGACCTGGCAACTTATTGTGCCTAAAGCCGTGCACGAACGCGTCAGCTCGACCGAGAACTCCAGTGGGCAACTCGAATCCTCTGCTCAGACGCGCGTCGACTTGTGGAAAGAGTCATGGAATTCAATCGTTCAGCACCCAATCCTCGGAAACGGTTTTGCCACTTATCAGTATGGTCAACACGTTGGCAACCTAACCGATACGCACGACTGGTTTATCAAAGTGATGGTGGAAACTGGCACTGTTGGATTGATTATGTATCTATTTCTACTGCAGCAAATGCTTGCGCTGGGATACCGCCTCTTCCGACGCGGCAAAGACCCAATGTACCGTGGTCTCGGTCTTGGCCTGCTCTTAACATTATGCTCCTCTATGGCGGCCAACTGTTTTGGCGACCGGTGGACCTATCTTGAAGTTACCGGGCTCCTGTTTGTTCTGGTTGCGGCTGCGGTTCGAGCTAATCAACTCACAGCCCAGGAACCCCTACCTGAACCGAGTCCCCTGAATTCAAATGCGCTTGCCGTAACAAATTTCGCTTAAAGATCTGGCAGGTTATTCGGCGTTGATTCGCACGGAAGAAACTCGATTTCGCCTTTGACTGCAATGCACGCGAATATGCAATGCCTGCAACCAGGTGCCAAGAAAAGGTGAACTTCGATCTAGAATGGGGACTGCGTGAGCGTGACGTGCAACTCCGGACGATCTTTGACCCGAAGAGAGCCAACTAACAGGAGTGCAAAGGGTATGACAGACGAACTGACGAGTCAGGAAGGAGTACTCTCCCAACCTCGAACAGCTGCAGGATTGGTGCTTCCAAGCGACGCCGTGGTGGTTCGCCGTCCCCATTTCCGGTTGCAGGGAGGTTCGTTGTTTTTCCTGATCTCGAAACGTCCATTTGCGGTTTTAGCCCCGGCGGAACAGAGCTTGTGGAGCGCGTTGGAGAATGAGGCGACGGTCGGGGAACTCGAGGAGCGGCTGGGTACGTCAGTAGGCGAGGATGTGCGCCGCCTCGTTGCGCTCGGTGTTGCCGAAGTGCTGACGCCCCCCCCATCGGGGAAGCGGCGACGCGTAATGGTCATCGAACCGCACATGGACGACGCGGCTTTGAGCGTTGGCGGGTTGATGTTGCAGCGGCGCGCCGAATGCGAATTCCTTCTTGTCACGGTGGCCACCCAGAGCGTGGCTACTTCTTATAGGGGAATCGACCGCGATTTCTTCGATGTCCAAACCATCTCGAATCTCCGCAAGGCCGAATCCCAGATCGTGGCCCGGCTGGTTTGGGGACGCCACATCCCCCTCGATCTGGTCGAGGCCACTTTGCGCTACTACCCGCAGAAATGGACGCTCGACTGGTTCCGACGGCACGAACAGGCGGTTTGGGCGTATTTGGTGCATGCCGCCGGACGCGGCGAATTGGAACTGTGGACCCAGGCCATCGCCAAGGCAATCGAGGATCTGCAGCCGGAGGAGATCTGGATGCCCCTGGGCATCGGCGTTCACGTGGACCATCAGTTGACCCGCCATGCCTGTCTCAATATCCTGCGGACCAATCCGAAGCTTGTCGAGCAACGCATCTGCCGGTTCTTCCAGGACGTGCCCTATGCGGCAGATCTTCCCCATCACACCACTGCATTGGTGAAAACGCTCCGCGGCGCTGGCGCCAAGCTCGAAGAGGAACGCGTGGACGTTACGGACGTAAAGCAGGAGAAAATGCACCTGCTTTCCGTCTACTTGTCGCAATGGAAGACCGAGATCATCTGGCGGAGGGTAGAGAATTGTTCGAAGGCACTTGGCGGGCCGCCAGGGAGTTTTAACGAATTGTGGTATCGCGTGACGGCCGCACCTGCCGAAGACCTCGACATGATCGATACCTCGGCGATGAGGGAGTCCATTTATCGCGTTGCGCGCGACGTGGTGCCCTGGTTGCGCCGCAATCGGAATACCCGAAAAATCGGCATTGTGCTCGCCGCGCCCATGGGACGCTGGGCGGACGATCTCAAGTTTCTGCTCGATTGCTTTCCCAGCGCGCAATTCGAGGTGCACACGCAGACCAAATTCGCGGGGCATGCCGAGATGTTCGTGTCGCCAAGAGTCGAGGTTCGGCTGGGAGGCAATCGTTGGCGTTGGATCCTGGGCGATGCGCTTACGACTACCCTGGGGCGGCGGATGCCGCTGGTGATCATTACCGGACGCGAAAGGGAGAAGCATGGCCGGTGGCTGGCCCGCTTCGGCATGCTCTCAGACCCGGTGGTCGCGGCGACCATGAGCGATTTTGTTGAGGCGCTTCGATACGCCACCAGGGAGGGCGAGTAGTTATCTCGAACTCACGTTCGCGCAACTGGAACGGCCCACGGAATGAGTCCATCGAACAGTCTCCAGCTCTGGCCTGGGGGCAGTTGCTTTTTGTGTGCCCGTCGGGACGTACCGCGAGGAGGTGAAATCCTATACACATCCGGCCAATTGGCTTTTTCCCCGCCACGTCAGGCCGCTAGTCTGGCGCGGTGTGGCTTATTTTTGCTCTGGCGCGTACAGATGTTTACGACGTCGCTACTGCTCTTGAGTGCTACAATCCGGACATATTTGGTCCGCAGTCGGATTTTCATAAAAACGAGGGTCGCGTGAGCCTGTCTCGTACTTCTGAGGGACTTTTTACTCGAAGTATGTCTGCCAAATCGGAGCATGTGCCGTCACTTGATGGGCTTAGGGCCATATCGATCGCTCTCGTTTTTCTGGGTCATCTAATGGGAACGCGCGGATTCTTGAATGTGGATTTGGGGATTGGGAACTACGCGCAACTGGGAGTGGTCGTTTTCTTTGTCATTTCAGGCTATCTAATCACGCGCCTGATGCTGCTGGAACATGCAAAAACTGGTCACGTGTCACTCAAGCTGTTTTATGAACGCAGGATCGTGCGTCTTTTCCCGGCTGCTTACACATATATTGCCTGCGTATGCCTTTTGTGCCTTGCCGGGATTGTGCATTTGCGCGCTACGGATATTTGGCATGCTGTCACCTATACGGTGAATTTTCTGCCCAATAGGGGAAAACAAATTGGACATTTATGGTCTCTTTCTGTTGAAGAGCAGTTCTATCTAATCTGGCCCTTGACATTCGTCCTGTTGGGACGGCGGCGGGCAGGCTGGGCGGCAGTTGGCGTGATTCTATTCGGCCCTGTGGCCCGCTTTAGCGACTGGCTTTTCCTGAGGGGAACCCCTTATCACGAACTGCAAATGTTTCCGATGGTCGCAGACAGTCTTGCAATAGGTTGTCTGTTGGCGATGGTCGGCGGCTGGCTCGAAGGGAAGAAATGGTATCTG
>Ga0181521_10007536_pt1 | contig 11411 bp, 4 predicted proteins | sample PEATcosm2014_Bin_32_FD_119764 | JGI IMG/M metagenome (GOLD analysis project Ga0181521, IMG submission 119764) | Peatland microbial communities from MTU Mesocosm Facility, Houghton, MI, USA - PEATcosm2014_Bin02_60_metaG | ecosystem: Environmental > Terrestrial > Soil > Wetlands > Peat | place... | reverse complement strand
CTGGAGTAGCTCGTTTTTCAGTTGATCAGGTGGCGCGGCAGTCTTGTTGGGTTCGGCACGGCCTGAACCGTGAAGGCGGGACCTGAGCGTCTGCTGTTTCATGGCCCTATGCACCTTGTCGAAGTGACGCTGGAGGTGCTTCTCAAGCAACCGTGCGCCGCATTGTGAGCAGACCGTGAAGCCTTGCGGGTGATTGTCGGAATGGCGTACTGCAACCGCCGTGCGCGCGGGGACACTGGGTGATGACAAAACTGGCCGCGTCGATGTGCCCGTTACCGCCGTGCTGACGGTCGTTGCTGATGCCTCCGGTGAAGGCGTCACCTTGTTTTGGCCGTTGTGGGCTTTGTTCAAATGGCGCTCCAGACGCCTGACGCGAGCACCACAAACAGGGCAGGCTTTTAGCGGTCGTGACTTCCTTCCCGAAGACCCGAGGACGCCTGACCGGGGAACGAGCGATGGGACTTCCCGTGCACCGTCAATCACGCCAGAGCCGTAACAAAACATGCAATTCTCATTGCTGCCGCCACAAGAGCAACTCCGCCTCATAAGTGACCGTTCCTTCGCCAACTCCTGTGCAGCAGGGGCGGCGCAATTGAATTCTATCCCTTAAGCAGTTCTCTGTTTGGAAGCCGCTCGCCAAACCGCCGCGAGAAGTTGTCTCTTTAACCCAACAGCATGTCCGACACCATCGGTCGCATCACCGTCCCCACGGTGATCAACTCGGGCCAGACATTTCCTCTCACGACACAGTACCCATTCGGCTTCTCCGTCGAGCGCCCGGTGATCGTGCATCGCTTCGGCAGCCTCGACGCCAAGCAGGAGCAGCGGTATTACGTCGGGATCGGCCCGCGCAAGTTTCAGCTCAAACGCCCGAACCTCGGCTGGACGGAAGCGAACCAGCTTAAAGCGTTCTGGGAGTCGATGCAGGGACCGTGGCAGGCCTTCACCTACACCGTCCCCAACCCCGATGGAACGACCAGCAGCGTGCTCGTGACGTTCGAGCAGGTGCCGATCTCGTTCGAGTACTTGCGCAACGCAGTGCAGGTCGGGCTGAACTTCATCGAGGTCGTCGATCCGACAGCAGCACCCACCTATACGATCAGTTCCACTTGCACGCGGTTCCCGTCGAGTAGCCTCTCGACGGCGCTGCTTTCGGAAGTCCAGCAGATCGTACCGCTGCTCCATATCCGCGTGCGCGAATCCGCGGTGCCGGACATTTGTCTTTCGGACCGGCGCGTCACGGTGGGCGGCCAACTCTACCTGCCGCGCCTGATCGCAATCGGCGAGTCCGGTTCCGATGTCCTGATCTCGCAGGACATCAAGGGCACCTCCGACAACGTCCGCCTCACGTTCGGCAACGGCGACCGCGTGATGACGCAACTCGCCAACGACACGGACCTGAAGTACGCCGAGATCGACCTCTTCCTGTACCACGTCAACTCCGGGATTCTGCTGCAACTGTGGAAGGGCGTCATCCAGAACTTCACGAGCGACGGTACGCCTGTCTTTCCGGTGACGTGCTCCGATGGCTTCTTCCAGATCATGAATCAGTACCCCGAGCGGCAGGTGAGCCGCCAGTGCTGGAAGACCTACAACGACGGCGTCAACTGCCCGTGGGCCACACGAGGCCATAGCAGCGCGGCGGTGACGGCGGCGGGCGGCGATCCCACAACCTGCGACTATTACCTCGAATCGGCGAACGGTTGCCAGGTGCATGGCATGTCGCCATACTTCGGCGGGCACCAGGCCGACCCGCAGGGCGTCGTCATCAAAGACGATTCCACGGGCTTTCTCGGCTTCGGCCGCAACACCGTCACGGCAACCTCGATCATCTCGGACACCGTCTGGGGGCTGGCGCTCCCGGAGATCTGGTGCAACAGCGGCGGCAATCCGCTCTTCGCTTTCCTGGCTACCGCGATGATGGTGGACTACCGCGATGAATCGGGCTATGCAGACTCGCTTGGCATTCTCGGAGCCGGGCCTCTCGGCGGATTCACGGCGTCGATGGTCGTCACGAATGCCGACGGCTACCGGTACGTGGTGGCTCCGATGGTCGATGGCTATCTCTGGCAGGGTCTTCAGGTCAACGGCAATCTGAACATCACGAAGTACCAGCCGGGATACGGTCTGCGGTACGTCTACGGCAGCGACCCGGCGGTTTCCACCAACGATTACTTTTCGCTCGGGCAAGGATCGCCGCAGGTCTGGGAGCCAAACGTCTACGCAGCGGGCACGGCGGCGTGCGAGATCCGCATCGTCAAGTCCACCACGATTCAACCGAGCACACCCGACCAGCACCAGATGACGGTCCCCATCGACTACGGAATGTGGGGATGGACATGGGACCAGAGCGGCAACCGAACGGCGGTCAGAGGACTGATCAATCCGTTCTGGATTGCGGTCAACATGCTGCTGCGCGCGATGGGTTTGTATGGCGACCCGTCTACAGGCTCGAACCCTGCTGGGGGTTCCGGCCCGGCCTCGTCAGCCCAACTCGCGACTTTCGTACTGCCCTCGTTGATTGTCGGCGACGGTAGCGGCGCGGCTGAGATCGCGGCGGACACTGTGACGGCAATCCTCGGAGGCGGAACCGAGACGCAGTTCCAGTTTCAGGGAATCCTCAGCAGCCAGAAACCGTTCCGCGACTGGCTCACTGAAGTGCTCAACTGCTGCCTCGGCTTCTACACCTGGGAGTTCGGGAAGCTGAAGCTCGGCTGCCGGATCAACGCCAGCGCGGCGGATGCCTACACGCTCGCCAACTCTCTGTTTCAAAGCCTGCGCCTTACGCTGATTCAGTCTGGCTTCGAGCACCTCGTGCTTTCGTTTGCTGACGTCGCTTATCAGTACCAGGCGAACACGGCTGAATACTGCGACAAGAGCCACGCAGCCTACTACGGGCGCGCCGGATCTCCGCTCACGACCCAGATGCACTCGGCGGGATGCTCGACTCTGAGCCAGGCCCTTCGTATCGCGGCCACACGCACGCGCGAAGAGGTCGGCGGAGTAACTCCTGCGGAGTGGCGCGACGCGAGAACGGCGGCGTGGCAGACCACCTTGCTGGGCCTTGGCAACGAGGTCGGGCAGGTAGTGTCGATGACGCACCCAGAGATTCCCGGCGTCCACGGGACTTGCAACGTGTCAGGCAGCACGGCCACATGGGTGAGCGGCGATCCGTGGACCTATGCAGGAACCGCGACCGGAGACTCTGAACTGGTCAACAAGGTAATCCTGATCGGCGGCTCCCAGGTAACGATCACCGCCGTCGCCAGCGACGGCTCCGCAATAACCACATCTCCGGCACCGCCAAGCGGAAGCGGTCTACATTTCCAGGTCATCACGATGTGCTTCCGCGTCCAGCGCTGGAGCCTGAAGAAGGACTGGTCGGTGCAGATCGAAGCCCAGACCGTCACGGCTTCCATGTACGACCTCGATGTCGGACCGAAGCCGATGGACGTGGTGCCTGCGCCCATGCCCGCGCTCTTCTATCAGATTCCGCTCGGGCCGGTCTGGGCACCGTACCAGGTGCAGGCGTCTTCGAGCGATGCGCTGTTCCCCGGCGAGTGGACGTTCGATTCCGATCAGGAATACACCACCCTCGCCGACGGCAGCGCGCTTGCCAGCCTGATCCTGACCGGCAAGCTTCCGGTGAACGAGTTCAGCGCCACGGGAGCCGGAGCGCCGGGCATCGGATCGATTTCGCAGAGCACGACGGGCGGATCGCTGCCGGCCGACATCACCCTTTGGGCTGGTCTGTGCGCAATCGATTCGAACGGTGTTCCATCCGTTCCATCCAACATCGCTTTCATCGGAACCGGGACGGCGTCGGGCGGCACGTTTACGCTCGACGACATCACGTGGCCAGCAGTCGCGGGCCTCGCTTCTTACGTGCTGTTCGTCGGAACGCAGCCCGACCTGATCTGCGCTCAGGCAACCGGCACATTGTCCGCTGGTACGGGCGATACCTACACGCCCGGGTCGATCACGTTCGGCGGCCCGGTGCTGCGTTCGACGTGGGCGCTGCCATCGCCCTATGTCGGGAAGGTTCGCATCAAGGCCAAGCTGCTGATTCACGCTGGCGTGGCGGGCATCGCGGTCACCACCGTCTCGACCAACACGCTCGTCTCTGACGAACTGATCGATACTTCGTCCACTCCGTACAACTTCACCGGAAGAAAACTCTCCCTGATCGGCAGGCCAGACGGAAGCACGCCATTCGCCAGCTTCAACATCACCGCGCACGTGCCGTCAACCGGAACGCTCACGCTGGATCGGGACCCGACCGGGATCGTGAACGTGGGCGACGCCGTGGTCGTTCGCAACAAAGCGTCGGGCCTTTCGGGCACACCGGCCTCGGTCACCCAGATCACCGACCCCGGTTATCAGAACGTCACCTACAGCTACAGCGGCATGACGCCCGGCGTGGAGGTGGGGAATCTCATTCGCGTGATCGCCGGTACCGGTCGCGGCCAAACACCCAGCACGATCACGGCGAACACATCGACTCAGCTAACCTTCCAGCCGCCACTGACTATGGACGACACGTCGATCTGGATCGTCGAAGCGCCCGCATGGGCCTTCACTGCGGATTCGTCCAGCATCGACAACGCGAACCCGCTGACCCCGGTTAGCCTCTCGGTGCCGACCGCCAACTTCATCGAGCAGGCCATGTTGATTGCCGGGTTCACCGTGGATGTGAACGGCAACGAATCCCCGGACGGCGACCAGCCTTTCCGCGAGGACTGGATCTATGGCGTGGTCGGCTCACCGTCGGGCGCGATGAAGATCTCGATTCCGGGCACCCTCGCCATCGGGAGCAATCTCGGACCGGCGGCGTTCTACACTTCCCCCGTCTCGTTGCAGAACGGCGTTACGTGCATGGTGAAGCAGGCGCCCGTCGGCGCGAACCTCGTCATCCAGGTCTATGCGGGAGGCACACTGCTGTTCACCGTGACGATCACGGCAGGCTCCACGACCGGGTCCGCTACCGGCACGCCAGCGATTGGTGCCGAGACGCCGGTCATCATCAATGTCACCGCAGTCGGCACGACCTTCCCCGGGTCGGACCTCACTCTCGCGCTGTCATAGGACCCGTGCCCACGGAAGCCATCCACAAACTGGAGCCTCACCGGACGCTTTACCTGCGTGGCTTCGACCGCCGCGGATGCGCCGCGTCGCTCAACAACGCCTCGGCCTCGGGCTTCACGGTGAGCGGTGTCTTCAGCGATCAGGCTGACTTCGCCGTCCTCGTGCTGTTCGATGCCGACGATCAGTTCGGACACCTGTTCACCACGAGGTATCTTCCCGACTTCTCGCTCACCGGCGTCACGCTCGATTTCGATCTCGCGATCACCAGCGCGCAGAATCCCGTCAGCCGCAAGTACCAGTCGGTTCCGTGGGGCGCGATCAGTTACATCACGAAAGCCGAATCGCCGGGTACCATCTCGTTGCAGCCCATGGCGACATCAGCGACCGGTATGGCGTCCGCCTCCGCGACGTTCACAGTTAATGGTTCGCCAGTGGGATACGACCGGATCGAGCTCGTCTATCTGAGCAACGTGGTTTACGACTTCATCGTGCCGGGCAACCCGAACCCGGTTACCTTTTCGTTCTACGGCGGGCATCCGGCGGGAACCCACACACTCACCATCGGATCGAGCGCATACAGCTTCACGGAAGCCACGTCCGGTGGATCGTCCGGGGCAGCCATCGCTTCCGGCCTGGCTGCCGCCGCGTCCGCAAATCCCAACTGCTACGCTTCGGCGTCGAGCAACAGCGTGACGCTGACCGTAAGAGCGAACACAGGCGCGCTCGTCACTGTCGGAGCGTCCGATGGCAACGGCTCCGCGCAAATGTGGCTGGCAACCAATCCTCCGCAATACATCGCAGGGGTGATGGCCTCGTACATCAACGGGACGAACTGGAACTCGATAGGGCCGACGACCGCGCTCATGGCGACAGTGAGCGGCGCAAGCTTCACCGTGTACGCCGCGCGGTACGGGACCGTTAACACCTCGGGCACGTCGGTATCGTTCGCCTCCGGTCAGAACTACCTGGGATCGCAGCCCGGCGACCCGATCATCATCAACGGGGCACCATATGTCATCGCCTCGGTGGTGTCGCCAACATCGCTTACCCTGACCACGTCGGCTGGCACGCAAACCGGCGTCAATTACCTCGCGCCCGGCGGCGGACGCGACGGCAACTCCATCGAGTTGCTGGAAATGCACAAGACGTCCACCACGTATCTGACGCCAGCCGGGGCATCCAAGCTCACCGGCGGCGCTGACCCGTCCTCCGTCCATTTCCACATCGATTTCACGGTAAACGGAATCGACTCGGTGCGCCAGGCATGGCTCACCTTCGCGCCCGCGTTGAACTACGATTCCGGGTCCGTCAATCCCACGCTGGTCGCCTATCAGCCGGGTACGTGGAGCGCGGTCTTCACCAACTGGACCCTGTCCGATCCCAGCAGTGTCCTGCCATTGAAGATTGCGGGGCCGGGAAGTGTGACGGTCGGCAGCCGCGACTTCTGGGCGAGCTTCACAGGCACGGGCTGGAGCCAGCAGGCAGGCTTCTACCTCGGGGGCTTCGCTCGGCAATCCGCCAACCCGACCGACCACGTGACGGTCACCTACTCGTGCCAGTACACGCACAACCTCTACGTCGGCACGTCGCTCACTTCCGCGGGCGGCGAACTGACCGCTACGCTTGACGGCGGGGCGCAGCCGACGGTGGAAACCTACGCTGACACCGGCTCACCGATTCAAACCCGCCGCCTCATAGCGTCGAGTGTCGCGCCCGGTACGCACGTAGTGGTCCTCGCGGTATCGAGCACTCACAACCCGCTCTCCACCGGCACAACTTGCATCTTCGACTATTTGCAGGCTGCGGTCCTGTCGGACGTGCAGTCGCCCGCTACGACCTATTCGAACGTGAACTGCGCCTGCGATTTCGACACCGCACAGACCTACGCCATCGCGCCCGCGCGCGCCTTCTGGATTCTGAGCAAGGCCGGATTCGCGGGCGACATCGACTTCTACTCCGGCGTCTTCTTCGCGTTGAAGCGGGTTCGTTCGGGCGGCAGTTTCCATCAGGCCACCGTCACGATCTCGGCGGGGTCGAGCGGATTCAACCTCGGGTCTCTGTTTGGCGATGGCGACGCGATCTTTTTGACGGTAGGCGGCACGTCCTTCGGGGCGGCAGTATATCCGAACGACACCGTGTCCACTCTCGCGCAACGCTTCATCAACGCGATCAACACGCTGTTCATCGGCGTTTGTGCAGCGCCAACTGGTACTGCTGGCCAGTTCACTGTTACCTGCCTGAGTCCGGTCAGCGGCTTCACGTTCTCTTCGAGCTATGCGGCGGGCACGGGCGCGGCGGGCGCGAATCCATCCACCGGCTCGATCACCGCCAGCGGCGACATCGCAGCGGGCAACGAGGGCGTCTGGCAGGTGGACGCATCGCAGACCCAGCCGCTCAATCGGGCGTTCACGGACTATCTGACCGACTTCTGCGCGCAGGTGCATGCGGCGGGCCAGACGATGACCGTTTCGTTCTCGCAGGAGTTGCTCGCGCCGCCGGATGCCAACACTGCGGCGGGCGCGTGGGCGCAGCGATTCGCCAACGGCAACCAGGTCCTGACCGATACCGGCTTCGGAAGTTGGGGCGCGGGTTTCGTCGAGGCAGTCAGCGGGTCCAGCCCGATCACGATCCAGCAAACCGGGCACGGCTACATCACCGGGAACACCGTCCACGTTGCTGGCTCAACGCAATCTGGCGTCTGGGCGATCACCATCACCGATGCGAACCACTATCAACTCACGACACTGGTTTCGGGCGGCTACACGCCGAGCGTGGGCGACGCGACGTTCATCGATCTTCAGACCACGCAATGCACGTTCAATCCGTCCACCGTGACGCCCTACCTCGCGGCTTGTTACAAGCAGGCGGCGGGAGTCATGATCGCCGCCGGCCTCACGGCGTGGCTTCAGTTCGGTGAGGTGCTGTGGTGGTATTTCAGCGTGGTCCAGAACCTCGCGGTGGGATACGCGAGTTGGACCTCGCCGATTTCGATTGGCACGGTTGCCCCGCACAACTTGTCCACCGGCCAGCGCGCGATCCTCGCCGGTGTCAAAGGCAACACTGCGGCGAACGGAGACCAGACGATTGCTGTCACCGACACCACCCACTTTACGCTCAATGGCACAAGCGGGAACGGAAATTACGTCGGCGGCACAGGAACGTGCAGCGGCGGCGGGATGGCCTACTATGACGCATATACCGCGCAGGCGGCGCAAACCGCGCTGGGCCGATCGCTCGCCGCGTTCTACACGCAGGATGACGATCCGACCGTCAACGGATCGGCGGATACGAACTTCCTCGCCGGTCTGATCAAGAGCCACATCGATGCAATCCGGACGACGGTCCTGGCGGCTTACTCCGGCGCGAAGTTCGAACTGCTCTGGCCGTTCGACGTAAACTTCTCGACCTGCTACTACACGCCGGATGTCCCCTACCCGCAGGGTGGGCGGCTCAACCGCGCCGTCAATCTGCCGTCGCAGTATCTGGCGCAGACAGGCTCGGGTCTCGACCGTCTGAAGATGGAGGCGCTGTCGTGGGGAGCGACGTACCGCAACTTCACGAACGCGCAGGCGGCGATTGCGTTCCCGGTCACCACGCCCGGCAGTTGGCCGGTCTCCGCGACCGCATACCTGGTGCCGTGGTTCAACGGCGGCTGCCCGTGGACGAGCGAGTTCCTTCAAGCGTTGAACCAGTCCACTCCCCTCGTTTGCTTCTGGGCCTTCGACCACCTCTGCCTGTTCAGTTGGCCGTTGCCGCTCCCGAAGCAGGTTGGCCGCGCGACGTTTCTATAAAGGCCAGTCGGACGGCACCTTGGTCATAATAGACGCCGGGCTACGCGCCCGCGCGGTTCAACTTCCGGCCGGGATGATCGTTTCGACGAATTGCTGAGTGGGGGAAGGGGCGAGATGCCTGTCGGGCACGCCCACTACATCGTCGCAAAACACGAGATTTCAACCCGGTGCAACCCGACACGTGGAATCGCCAGCATCCAGGACAGTCCCGGCGTGAGTCAGCGCAACCGCTGCCTGCGTTCCCAATGAGGCCCATTTCCAGAATGGGCCTCGGGTTTAACTACTCCGCTTTACTTGTTGGTATGTCGCTACCGGGCGCGCACCAGGAAGCACCAGCATTCGTGACCGTAATCGGCAGCGAAGAGATACTTCTTGGCGCGGGCGTGCCAGAAGCGGGTCACGAAAACCCACCTCCAGCCCGGCGGCGCAGGCTTTATCGGTTTGCTCATAGAGCACCTCCTTCAAGGGTTTATCTGGGGTGACTTGCCGAGGAAGCCCGCGTGGTGTAACCTGGGTCTGGAACACTGGTCCCCACCACGGGGCCATACAGGAGCGCGCCTCCCGCTAAGGGGCACGCTCCTGTTCCTGAATCCTGGAGGATTCGAACTTTTTGAATTGATGGCGGACCGCGAGTTGGGTTAAGATACAGATGTAGCGTTTGATTCATAGTCGGCGCTCGAATTGAGAAGTGAAGCGTGGGGCCGGTGAGACGGCCCTTTTGCTTTCTGTGACTTAGGTTTTTTCTTCTCTCACTACCTCCCACTTTTTGGAATTGCCGCGATGTCTCACTTTTCCCTTTTCCTGAAGAACCTCCATGTCCGCTTTTAATAGATCTTTGTTAACGGGAGCTTGGACCCATGAGCATTTTTTTAGTTGCTCGACGATTTGAACCGTTTGAAGCCCCGTTGGATATCCCTTTAGAATGTGCAGTATAGATTCTCTACGGTGGGCCGCGAGGTCTTGTATGCTGAATGCCGAAACAGGCCCCCATAGGCGATCATCAGTGATAACTCCAGCTACCCCTTTATCCAGAAGCTTCCATCCTTCCCCCGTTCTGTCGATAGCCGTACCCTGTAGTCGCGTTCCCATATTGGCCACACTGCCAGCTGTGGCGTTAGGCAGGATGTTTAACACGGATTCATTTAAATCACGGGGCCTCATTATTCCAGATCGTCTTAGGATCGCGAGCGCCACTGAGGAAACGCTTGCTTCGCCTGCCTCAATCGAGATCCAGTCTCTAGCTGCCTCTGGAGGAGGATTATATACGGGAGGTGCTACTGATGCCACATCGCTGGATGCACCTGGTTTCGTACTTTGTTCGCTCACTCCAAGAAACCTTTTAACTGGTTCTGGAACTGACATGCCAGCGGCTTCATGCAATTGCTGGCACTTTTCCGCTTGGTCATATAGCTCCATCAGGCTCTTTGTGGCTGCGCGCTCAGCATCAATCCTGCTCCGGTCAACCATTTAACCCGAATCATCTCATAATTCCATCCAAAGCGTCAACTAGGACACGTGATAAGTTGGGTAGGAAAGATTATTACCGGGCTTTCCTTTGGCCTTCCGCGCTTACGTTCTTCTGCATCGCCGCGATGTTCTTGTAAGTAATCGGATCGCGGGCCGGATTTGCCGCTTTTAGTTGACGTTGCCGCCCTTCCGCCCCGTATGCGACGGCCTCATCCGGGAGTGCGCCGATCAGTTCGACCTTGGAAATCACTGTACCTGTTTTCCAGGCGTGATCGTCGGTGCGTTCCGCGTCTGGAACTCATCCCACCGCCGCGCCGCTTCGTCGTCCTGTCCGTGGATCATGTGTGCGTAGATTTCCGCCGTGGTGCGGATCGAGGAATGGCCCAGGCGCGCGGAGACGACCACCAGTGGGACTCCATCGGCCAGGAGGTGCGACGTGTGCGTGTGGCGCAGCGAGTGGAGGGATGCACCTTTCGGCAGCTTCAGCTTTCGGAATAGCAGCGATACTGTCGCCGAAATCGAATCCGGCTTCAGTGGTGATCCATCCGGATTGGCGAAGATCAAGTCGTCGGCTTGGTAATCAACGCCGAACTGCGCCCGGAATTCATCCTGGCGCACGCGGTGCTTTTCGAGCGCGACCATCGCGGACGCCGGAAGGGCGACCACGCGGGGGTCTTCGGTCTTCGTCGATTTGAACTCCAGCACGTCCTTGGTCTGGGTGAGCGAACGCTCGATGGTGGCGCGACCGTCCCGGATGTCCGTCCATCGGAGGGCCAGCAACTCGCCTCGGCGGCAGCCAGTGGCAGCCGCCATCTCCAGGAACACCGGAAGGCACCATGGGCCGGACGCCGTTCCCAGAACCAAGGTTTGCTGTGCCGGAGTGAGCGCGATCCCTCGGTGCTTCTTCGGCACTGGGGGTTCGCTGTTGGTCACCGGATTCGCGGTGACCAGCCTCCACTTGATCGCGCGCCCGAAAGCAGAGGAGACCAGGCCGGCGATGTTCCTGACAGTTTTTGCCTTCATCGGGCGCGGCGTCTTGGTCTTGCGCATGTGGCCGCCGCACGTCAG
>Ga0181521_10007534_pt1 | contig 11418 bp, 10 predicted proteins | sample PEATcosm2014_Bin_32_FD_119764 | JGI IMG/M metagenome (GOLD analysis project Ga0181521, IMG submission 119764) | Peatland microbial communities from MTU Mesocosm Facility, Houghton, MI, USA - PEATcosm2014_Bin02_60_metaG | ecosystem: Environmental > Terrestrial > Soil > Wetlands > Peat | place... | reverse complement strand
CGCGACGATCAACAGCAGCAGTGGTCTGGCGACGGCCGTGGGTGCGGGCACGTCCACGATTTCGGCGACGCAAGGCAGCATCACTGGAACAACGACTTTCACCGTGCCAGCGCTCTCGTCGATTGCGATCACGCCGAGCGCCCCCACAATCAATGTGAATGCAACGCAGCAGTTCACGGCGACGGGGACGTATCAAGGCGGCAGCACGCAAAACATCTCTTCCCAGGTCACTTGGGGTTCGTCGAACACGTCCGTAGCGACGATCAACACTAGCGGCCTGGCGACGGCTCTTACGGGCGGAAGCACCACCATATCGGGCGTCCAGGGCGGCGTCACCGGCAGCACGACTCTGAATGTCCAAGGATCCGCTTTCAACTGCCCCTGCACCATATGGAGCAGCAGCACGGTGCCTGCGACAGTCGACAACGGGCCCGATTCCCCGGTGGAATTGGGCGTCGCCTTCCAGACTACCGTCAACGGGACAATTACCGGGATCCGCTTCTACAAGGCCAGCACCAACACAGGCACGCATGTGGGCAATCTGTGGAGCAGCACGGGAACTCTGTTGGCCTCGGCTACGTTCACCAACGAGACGAGTTCCGGATGGCAGCAGGTGAGCTTCTCCTCTCCGGTGACGGTCACGGCGGGAACAGTCTATATTGCTTCCTACCACAGCACCGTGGGCCACTGGAGCACGAACCGGAGCTATTTCACGTCGACCGGTGTGAGCAATCCGCCGTTGCAGGCACTGCAGAGCGGATCCAGCCAAGGCAACGGTGTGTATATGTACGGCAGCACGAGCAGTTTCCCCAGCAACACCTTCCAGGCCTCCAATTACTGGGTGGATGTTGTGTTCCAGTCCCAGTAATAAACGCGGGATTTCGTCGTTTGGTACTTACCCAGGTTTTGCCAGGGAGGGCGGAGCCTGCTCAGGGTTCGACTCTGAACAGCGCTTGCATTCCGCCGACAAAGTGGTCATTGACGTGGCAATGGAGCAACCAGAGGCCGACGTTGTCCGGCACCATATCGGCGATTGCCATTGACATCGGTTGCAACGGGACCGTATCGGTCCGCATTTGATTGTAGATGACGGTCTCGCCATGCCAGTGAACCATGTGGACGTCCTCTTCATTACTGTTGCTCAGGAGGTACCAGCGGATTTTTTCGCCCTTCTTCATTGTAAGCAGGGGTAGATTGCCTTCGGTATAGCCATTGATGGAATAGAGTAAGTGCTTGTCCCGAAATATGGGATTCGAGCTTTTCATCCGCCCGGAGGGCTCCGCGTGCGAGGACCACGCGTCGAAGTACCAGCTGTCGGTTTCATCGAAGATGGCAAAGGCAAGAACGAACTCGCGATCAACACCCTTGGGGCTACCATCGGGACGGCTAGCGCCTCGAGCCGTAACGATGATGGGGCCCAGGAGCCCTGTATTCATGTCTTTCGATTCGACAAAGTGTGAATGGTACATCCACAATACAGAACTGCCGTCCATAGGACCAGGCCCCGCACGCTCCGGCGCGTACCAGAGGTATGTGTAGGTTTCTCCCGGCCGAACCATATCGCCGGCCTTGCCGGTCGAATCACCGTCACTGTACAGAGCGCCCTCAGATGCTTTCGCGTACTCCAGTCCATGCGGATGCATCGTGCAACTTAGTTTTGTATTGTTCCTGAAGACGACTCGGATCGTGTCGCCAACTTCGGCACGAATCAGGGGCCCCAGGATTCCCAAGTGCTCCCACTGCGGTGGGCGTGCCTTCAAGGTCTTGAAAGTGGCGTCCGTATACTCGCGATAAATTGCCTTGGGATAGATTCGGTGCGGTGTGTTGGAGGCTGGATCCTCAGCTCCCTCTTGAACAGGAACACCCGTGAGATTTCTTCCCCGCGGAGTGTAATCCCAGTCGACCCGGTCCGCAGCGATGAAATAAGTGCGAACCGCCCCCCGTCTCGGTTGGACTTGCTGGCCAAAACAGCTAGAGCCAAGAACGAAAAACACCAGCACGAGCCCAGCCATATGCCAGAGAAGTGACCGCCGATCCTGCCTCTGAAATGTTCCCACAGTCTCCCGCCCGATAGCAGTTCTGTTCTCTCCAAAAGAAGTTTCGCCACGTGTCGTGCGCTGCTGTCGCAGTCCGCTCAAATTCCAACTACGGCCGGTCGCCCCTCAAAAGGCTGCCGCGCAATCAGGTACAACTCGAAGTATTGTAAGGGCGATCCTTAGCGGAAGCCTAGCCGAATCAGCACGCTAGGTTACATCTTGTGAATTGCATCAATTCAGTGCGTCCGATGAGTTCCATGCCACTCCGTGGAAGAATCGCCAGTATGCCAAGCATCCTTTGGAACCGCCGCAAAGGAGACCAACTGTACCAAAACTGTCTTACCAGCCAGTAGTCCTTCCAAGTAACCGTCGTCAGAATGAGCTCACAAGACTTACGGGGACGGCCCTGGAGGGACACAAACATGGCGCTCAGGAAGCATTTCAGCATCGCTCTAGCGAAATCCTTTCTCTGCTTTCTGACATTCATGGCTCTTGCGAGTGTCGCGCACGCGACCGATTGGTACGTTTCGATCGGCGGCACGCCATCGGGCAGCGGGACACAGAGCTCGCCCTGGGATCTTTGCACCGCGATAGGCTGCACGGGAACGCCACCGTCGCAAGTGCAGCCGGGCGATACAATCTGGCTCTCGGGCGGGACGTATGAGCCACCGACTTCGGACGGCTTCATCTTCAACCTCAATGGCACGTCGTCAGCCGCCATTTGGGTGCGGAACATCAAGGCGCCTCCCTCTGGCTACACGGGTCAGCTCAACCCCGACGGCTCAGAGCGCGTCATCCTCGACGGCAACGGCCAGAACTTCCCGAACCTAGGAGGGCAGTACACGACGGTCGAGGGACTCGAGTTCTCGGACCACACGCTACAGTCAAGTAGCGCGCGCTACCTCTCCAGTTCCTCGTCCTGCGTTGCGACCTACAATGCGTCCCTCTGCCCGACGGCCGCCTCAGCGATCGAGGCGATGGGTCCGGGTGATCGCGTCGTGCATTGCTTCGCGCACGACAACGCAGCGGGCATCTACAGTTACGAGTCTGCGCCGAACGCCGAGATGTACGGGAATATCTCCGTGTACAACGGCTACATCTACGGCGGCGTTGGGTACGGCCACGGTTTCTATGACCACAATTCAAGCGGCAACAAGTGGCTGACAAACAATTTCTCCGGGGACAATGCCGACAACGGCTTCCAGGTTTACGGGCAAGGCTCACCGGCGGTCGGGTTCGTGATGGCCGGAAACGCTGCCTGGGACAATGCTTCGATCGTAAGCACAGACTACCAGTACAATTTCATTTTGGGCGATGCCGCAGGCATCGGGTCAGACAGTTTCGACTCGTTCTATTCCTTCTTCCCGCTCGGAGCGCGCCAGGGATATTTCTCGCTTGGGCAATACGGCCCGAACACGGGCTCGATCTCGCTCACCAACTCGGTGATCGCCGGGGGCTACTCCACGCTCGGCGTTGAGGGTATCACCGCGCCGCTCACCATTACGGGCAACAAGTTTGTAAACGCCGCGCAGAATTCCGCAGGCTTGCCTACGGCGTCGGTGGTCTTCGCACAGTTCACGAACCAGAATACCTCCGGCATCGTGTGGAACGACAACTCTTATGTGGGGCCGAATTCCTTCTATATCGGAACGTACGACGGCCTGAACCTGTCGAACGGCTCGTATCAGTCTTTCGCCTCGTGGCAATCCGCGACGAAATTCGACGCGGCCTCAACCTACTCGACCACGCTTCCGACCGGCGCGTGGGTCTACGTCCTGCCCGACAAATACACGACGAAGCGCGCCAACATCATCATCTATAACTGGAACGCATACGCGGACGCGCAGGGCGACTTGGTGTCACCCTGCACGGGAGCTTGCGCCTCGGTCGCCGTCGATCTCTCAAGCGTTCTTTCGGTAGGCGACCCGTTCACCATTCAGGATGCGCAAAACTGGGAGGGACCGCACGTCCTGACTGGAACCTACCAGGGCGGAAACGTCTCGATTCCGATGACGGGACTGACGAAGCCGGTGCCGTGGGGGCTCTCAACCGCGCCGCCGCACACTGCTCCCGCGTTCGGAACGTTCGTGGTTTTCAGTTCGAACAGCGTCGACATCCCGCAGCCGGGTCAGTCTGATCCAGTGACGACGCCGACCCCAGCTCCAACACCGACGCCAACGCCGACACCTGCGCCCTTAGCTCTCAGCAACCCTAATCTCCCGAACGGTCAAGTTGGAGTTACTTACAGCGGGTCGATTTCCGCTTCTGGCGGCACGCCTCCGTATTCGTTTACGGCGACGGGGCTGGCACCTGGATTGTCCATCAGTGCGTCCACGGGCGCGGTGTCTGGCACGCCAAGCGCAGCGGGAAGCTACTCCGCAGCGATAACGGTAACTGACTCTGCAAAACGCACGGCCTCGGCGACCTACACCTATACAATCGCTGCGGCACCAGCGCCTGCACCGACGGCAGCGTTCACGATTGGCGAGCAGGTTGTCACGACAAGGACCGCAAACCTCCGTAGCAGCAACTCAACGTCTCCGCTCGGTTCAGTCACCGGAAGGGAGCCTGCGGGAGCAGTTGGCACGATTGTTGCTGGGCCGACGCCCGTCCCGGCGACGGGAACGCCTCAAGACTATCTATGGCAGGTGCAGTTCGCAGGAGCAACGGGATGGGTGTGGCAGTCCGTTCTCGCAGCGTCTACGTCTGGTTCTACGCCGCCTCCGTCGGTCCCGACGGTTGCAAGCGTTTCGATCAACCCGCAGACGGTTTCGCTCCAAGTGGGCGCCGCGCAACCTTTCACCGCGACGGTGAATTGCACGAGCCCCGGCTGCAACCAAAGTGTGACATGGTCGGCTACAGCAGGTTCAATTGATAGCTTGGGCAACTTTCTGGCGCCATCGACAACAGGACCTGTGACAGTCACGGTAACAAGTACTCAAGGCTCCACCAAGTCGGCCGTGGCGAGCGTCACGGTGGTTCCTGACCCACCAGCTCCAACGCCACCGCCGCCACCGCCGCCTTCAGGAAAATTTACGGTTACGATCAGCGCCTTGCCAAGTGCTACCTTGAAGACGGCCTACACGCCATTCCAGATTATTGTGAGTGGCGGGACGCCACCATATCGACTGTTTGTGCAGCAGGGTTCACTGCCTGTCGGAATGTCGTTATCGAGCGCGGGGGTGTTGAGTGGCACCCCAACCGCTTATGCGCCCGGAGGATATCCCGGGGGTTCCATCCCGTTCTATGTGTATGCGTCTGATTCGGCAGGAAACGCGCTGCCGATGAATCCGTTTTGGTTAGCCGTAAACTAGGGAACGAATGTGCCAACTGTTGAGCAGCGTTGTGGCGTTTCACGCCACCTCCTTCACCATCGAGCCTGCCCAGCGGTCTAGTGTTGCGATGGACTTTCGACACGGCTGACGTCTCCGGGAATGCGGTATCCGATGACTCGGGCAACGGTGGAACCGGACAGATCCAAGGTTCATACACTCTGGTGCCTGGAAAACTGAATCAAGCCCTCCAGCTGAACGGGAACGCATACGTCACAATGAGTGCTTCCTCCGACTCCGCAGTGGGCTTGAACAACAGCACTACGCTAGCTCTGTGGATCAACACAGAGTCGAAAGGAACAGTGGCGCTGCTATCGAAATACAACGCTGCGGGAACCGGAGCCGGTTACATTTTCCGCCTCAGTGGGGGCAGACCACAACTCGTGCTCGGTGGGATGGATTCGCAAACTTATCCACCGATGGCGACCGGCACAGTCAAAGTGAATGATGGCAACTGGCACCATGTGACAGTCGTCATCACCGTTGGCGAGGGAATACAGTTCTACGTGGATGGTGTCGCCGCCGGATCAAGGTCCACGAGGGTGGTCGGCGGTGGCGATGGTACTTCGAACCTGAACCTAGGCGTCTGCCAGTGGGTCCCGTTCGGAGGATACTTCAATGGGATGATGGATGAAGTGGAGGTGTACGACCGGGCCCTCAGCGCTTCCGAGGTGAACTCGGTCTATCTATTGTCACTGCAGTAGGATCGGAATGAGGCCCGCCTGTTAGACAAAAGGAGTGATGGGCTTGAAGTATTTCAAGCGGCCAAATAGGCGGCGGCCCATCTGGATAGCCGATGAATTCCCGGAGCGGCGGGGCGTGTCGAACACGAGCGAAAGGTCCTTTCGTCCTGTCTTGAGATGCATCATTCGGCAGTACGCATTTTGCAGGCAGGAGTCTGGCACGTCCGCCGGCCAACTTTGATCAAGGCGGGCGATCATCGCTTCTGCCTGTTCCAGCCGGCCGGCCCGCAACAAAGCTCCCACCTTCAAGCACTGGAGCCGCAAGGCGAGTTCGATGCATGCGCGCTTGCGGAATAACTCCGCGAAATCATCGAGCATGGCAGCCTCGTTTTCAAAGGAGGTAAAGGGCGTAGACCACGTCTCGCCGGAAATCAGGGGCGCCTCGATGCGATCGCAGAGAACCACGTTTCTGCCGTGGAAGAGTTTCTCCGCCAGCGGCGTTGCCTGGGTCCCTGCTGCGTGGAGCGAAAGCACTCCCGCTTTCATCAATCGCCACATTGCCAGGGCATTCCACGGAGCGTGCCAGTCGAAGAGATCTTGAAACAGGAGGATTGTTCCGGTGCGGCAAACGAGGGGATCGGCCAACAGCTCGCCGACGCGATTCATCACCCCAGGCGTCTTGGCACAATCGATGGAGATCAATTTGAAACCTTCGGGTGCAATGGCGATGAGATCCCGCGGCGGCAAATCGAATACATCGCGCTTCATCAGCCGAATCGGATTTCTCTTGAGCCCGATCTGCTCACACACCAAATCGAGCCAGCGCCCAATCGCAGCCGGCTCCGTCGATCCGTACTCCTTCACGAATCGGACGACTTCGTGCACGTTCGCGAGCACGTGCTTCTGCTGCTGAAACAGATCGATGCTGAGGACGTTGAGCGCAGGGTCCTTCGATATCGTGGATGCCCCGTAGGCTACCGAGAAGGCCGAATGTCCGAAGTACGTGCCTAGGTCCAGAACCCAGTATCCACCCTTGTTACGCCGCCCGGCAGATTCGCGCTCGAACTTCCGCCCGAGCAATATATACAAGGCGATATCATAGTGCCCGAGACCGGATGGCCTGTCCGCCCAGACGACCGATGAGCGTCTTACGTTGCGGTAGGAAAATAATGAACCTGTGTGATCTTTCACAGAGCTCTCTGCGGTGCGGAATTTACGGCCAATGCTTCGGCCTGGACGTGCGGCCGCTTAACCTTATCCGTAGGGTGCGGGCTGCGCCTGATCGTCCGGCGCACACGCTCCAACCCTCGCAGGAGTGGTGGACACCGAACGCGACGCCGAGGAGCACAAGAACCTGAAGGAAGAGGCATGGGAGGCCCGAGTTTCGAAAACGAGCTCAGCGTTAATCGGGGATCAGACTTCCGGTGGACGCGTGGCACGCCGACCAGCTCGATTCAGCTGGATGTGGCGCTGCACAAGAGGTCTGATCAAACCTTAGCCAGCGACTAGAGCCTTTGACTGTTGTCTCGCTCACGTTTGAGGATTTCTCGGAGCTGCCGGCGGCTGATGTCCACGCCCCCGCGGCCCACAAAGTCTCGAATGCGGGTCCTTGAAAACGGTCCAAAGCGTGTCAGAGATCCGGGCGACGATACATCCTGCTGTCGACTCCAGTGCTAGCGCTCAATTGCTCCACCGCCTGCCGAAGTACTACATCTAATTTCTGGGGATCGCAAATGCTTCCCTGAGCAAAATTCCGGCTTCCCCCTCCCTTGCCACCCGCTTTGGCAACGACCTCGCGCAGAAGCATATTCATATTGGCCGGCGCCCCAACGGCCTGTGCAAAAACCATATGGCCGCCCAAGCGAGATGCGAGCAATACGATGGTGCCGGGCGAGGTCACAAGTCGAAATGCCACCAACCGAAGATACTCGGCGTCATGGTTCTCGAAGACATGCGCCACCACGGATGCATGGCGGGACGAGCGGATAGCCCGGTCCTTAGCCAGCAACACCTGAGCCTGTAGCGCCGCAAGATCTTCACGCAAGTGACGAACGGCACATTCTGCTGCGTCGCGTTCGAGTACAAGGCGGGAGATCGCCGAGGGGATTTTTCCAAACTTGCAACTGAGTTGCCGGGAGAGCTCTTGAAGGAGCGAGAAGTCGGTGCGCGCAGCCCGCCTTGCGCGCTCTCCGCAAATAAATTCGAGACGACTATTCCCTTTCGCTTTTTCCCAACGCCGCAACAGAACCATGCCGACCTGACCCGTGCGGATCACATGCGTGCCCCCACATGGCTGGACATCTATCCCTTCAACCTCGATCGTCCGCACAATCCCGTGGCGCCTCGATACTGGAACCTTCGGAGAAGCAGCTTCCTTGCCGGAAGTGCCGAAGCGAACCGTGACCGGAAGATCCTCGCAAATTAGTTCATTGGTCCGCCGCTCAACTGCCTCGAGTTGGCATGGGGAAACCGACGCCGTCGCGAGATCAATTGTCGAGGTGTCGCGACCCAAATGGAAGGAAATGGCAGGAATTTCATAGAAACTTAGAAATACGGCCGAAAGAAGATGCGATCCGGTGTGCTGCTGCATGTGGTCGAAGCGACGCGGCCAGTCAATCGAGCCGCGCACCAAGCCCGGAGCGAGAGGACGATCCGTGACATGAACGACCGCATCGTCCTCGCGCTCGAAGACGTTCGTGACGTTCGCGTCCCCCAGCCGACCGGTGTCATGCGGCTGACCTCCGGACGTTGGATAAAATGCCGTGCGATCAAGAATCACGGACCATGCCTCGTTTGCCTGGATAGTTGGTCCGCCGTGCTTCGCAGGAATGCAGGAGATTACCCGCGCCTCAAACTCGCGCACAAATGAGCCGTGATAGTAGAGTCGGTTTGTCATTGTTCTTAGGGGAGTGTGGCGCGGAACAAGCGGCGGTTCGTAAGTGCAGCTCAGTCAAACAGATTGTAGCGGAAGATGCACCAAAGCGCGGACACACCGTCACGCCACGTGATCTTCTTGCCTTCGGTATAGGTGCGGCCAGAGTAAGAAATTGGAACTTCGTAGATTCGCCAGTGTCCCTTGGAGATCTTGGCCGTAATCTCCGGCTCAAAGCCAAAGCGGTTCGACTTGAGCTGGATGCCCTCCAACACTTCACGACGGAAAACCTTGTAGCACGTTTCCATGTCACTCAGCTTCAGGTTCGTGAATATGTCCGACAGCAACGTCAGAAACTTGTTACCGCAGTAATGCCAGAAGTAATGGACGCGCTGGGGTCCACCCAGGAACCGCGAGCCAAACACGACGTCGGCGCGACCATCGAGAATCGGTCCGAGGAGCTTGTCGTAATCCTGAGGGTCGTACTCAAGGTCGGCATCTTGCACCAGGATCAGATCGCCGGTAGCTTCAGAGAAACCCCGGCGAAGTGCAGCGCCCTTGCCGCTGTTCTTTTCCTGCAACAAAATGCGGACGTTGGCGATGCAAAGCTGCGCTCCCGTGGAGGGAAGAACGAAAATGGAACTTCCTCGCCGGCGCGAATCCGCGATTTGTTCAAGAATGCCGCGTGTACCGTCCGTTGAACCGTCGTCCACTACAATAAGTTCCTTGTCTTTCCCGATATCAACCGCCTGCACCCTCTGGAGAATCTCCTCGATCGTCTTTTTCTCGTTATAGACCGGAATCACCACAGACAGACAGGGGCGTTGCGAACTTGATTTCATTGCGCAGCGCCTCCTTGCTGCACCCGGCTGCGGCGCCTGCTACGAATCGCAAAGGATGTTGACACACTTAACCAGACAACCATAGATTCGATCATCGACCTTGGACGACCAGTATACGTTGGACACGCGCCTCAGATTTCTTGATAGCGCTCATCGATTTCGCTGGTGTGCGTAACGGCCGACCGGAAGCACGCCGTTTACGCGGTTCGATTCACCGCTCCGTTTCCATTATTGCCATTCGAAGCGGCCTTTTTCAAAACCATCGTGTACGAATTGGACTGCTGTTCCAAGGCAAAATCGGTCTGATGGGACATCCGGCCCCAGAGATAAAACGGTACCCAGAGCAGTGCCTGCTGGAACCGCTTCCGCTTCTCGCTCAAGTGAGACCACCAAATCCACGTGATCGTTTGGGCTAAGGTATGGCACGGCAATATCTGGACCACCTCAAGGTGATGTATTCTCGCCAGTTCGAGCATTCCCTCTCTCGAATAACGCCGATAATCCGGAGCCGGATGGTAAGGCTGCATGAACGGAATATTGACAATCAGGTGGCCACTCGGCTTGATCAACCTGCGCAGCTCCTCCATCACCTGATCGGGAAACTGGACGTGTTCGAGTACGGCGTTGCAAATGATTGTATCGTACAACTCGTCCTGCCTGGGAATTTGCGTCAGATCCGCAATGATCGCCCCTGGGATTTCGGTTTTCAGATCGCAGTGCTCCACTGAGTCGGCCCCATTTTGCAAAAGGAATTGCGTGATATCTCGCGCTCCGCAGCCGGCATTGAGCACCTTCCCTTGAAAATATTTTAGCACCGGGCGCAGTTCTTCTTCCAAGCTCTGGAAAACGATAGGTGATCTCATTGTGGACCTCGCTTGTTCCTAGACGACGGTATAAGAAGGAAAGCTCGCAACTAAGAGAGAAAGGATATGATCCGAAACAGCTGCCGCGTGTTCTGCTTCTGCTACTCTAAGACCATCATGGGCGCGCTGATATTCCGTCACGGCCGACTGGCCACAACATACAACATTGGACCCGCACCGATAGCGCGTCCGTATAATCCACCAATCTCCTGGTGAGCACGCCAGAGAGTTCCTTTCACATCGCCCGATGCGAGGCGCCGGAGGTATGCGATCGGGCTGTAAACGGGCATATGAAGGCTTCCGTAGCTGGAAACGGTGAAGCCCTCCTGGGCGAGTAACTGGGACAGCGCGGGACCAGTGAAGAGAAAAATATGCACGTGAGGGGCGAGCATTCCGGTCCAGCGGCGGCGGAGGAAGCGAAAATGCCCCGATTCCATATTGGGAGTCAGAAGAACGATCGTCCCACCAGGTTTCAGAAACCGACGCAAGTCGCGGACCATCTTGACGGGGTCCGGCAAATGCTCGATTACACTGTCCATCACCATCAGGTCCAACGATTGTTCCGGAATAGGTGTCTCGCCAACGGGACAGTCGTAAAAAGGAATCTCGGGATAGAGCTGACGCGCCCGCGCAACACGTGGTCGCGAAATTTCGATCCCGGTGACGTTCGGCCATCCGGCGGCATGAAGTTCCGCACAGAAATGCCCATCGCCCGAGCCGACGTCGGCAACGCTATGGCGAACTTTAGTCAACTGAGGAACTTTTTCGGCGACCCTCCAGAACCAGGCGT
>Ga0181521_10007533_pt1 | contig 11419 bp, 13 predicted proteins | sample PEATcosm2014_Bin_32_FD_119764 | JGI IMG/M metagenome (GOLD analysis project Ga0181521, IMG submission 119764) | Peatland microbial communities from MTU Mesocosm Facility, Houghton, MI, USA - PEATcosm2014_Bin02_60_metaG | ecosystem: Environmental > Terrestrial > Soil > Wetlands > Peat | place... | reverse complement strand
GAAGCACCAGTAGGAAGTCGGCCTTAGCTTGCCGAATCTGATCCGAGATAAGCTTGCAAAATGGTGGGAACTCGAAGCAAGTTTTTGGCACTAGGGACTGCGTTCGACGCAGTCAACTGCTCTCATAGGATGAGTGGAATCGGGATGTATGAACAACCATGCGGGGCCAAACCCTCAGCGAGCACAGTCTCGTCAGAGAAATGGGTTGAGGTGACTCCAGTAATTAGCGCACGCAGGGGTGTATCGGTAGAGTTCACAAAAGAGGCAAAAGTATGAAACGAGTTCTGATTCTGATTTTGGCAATAACGACGTTGGCGGCAGCGCGAGATAAGAAACCAAAGGCTCAGCCGGGACCGTATGTGTTCACCAGCAAGGCGTCTGCTCAAACGCTCAAGGTGCTGATCGTCCAAGAGAATCTGAGAGCCGGCTACACGCTCGATGCCGACCAACAGGTCCAGTTCCGCTTCTCGAAGCCAGCTCAGATGCCACTCATCGAATCGGTTTTCGTGGCCTCAAGTGCCTGTCCGGGCATGACCACAAAAAAAGTATGGTCGTACACATTGGTGGAACTCAACGGCGTGACGACCGTGACGGTACAGCCGGTCTGGGAATATCCAGACGATTACTGCAAGACGCAAACTCAGGCGCTGATATGGAGCCAGCGGGAGGAGATTGCGGCATTTCAAGCAATGCTAGACAAGGCTTCCACTTCAACTGCTCCACAATGATTGGAAAAAGCGATTGCGCCTCCGTGTCGCAGCAAATAAGAAAAGTCCTGCCTCCCGCCCATTTCGCAATTCCACTCATTCATCGGACAGCTGTTGTCATCAGGCCATAGCGGTTCATTGAGGGGTTCTGAGCGAAATTGATTCCATAACAATGTCGGCTCCCACGCCCGACTAAGCTTTGGTGGTGCGAACCAACCAAAAGGCTCGGGAGAAAGGAGCCGAACACCGCCGACATTGTTAGAGACGCGATATTGCGCCACTTGAGACGATTTCCTGCCGGGTAGCGGCTCCGGTAGCTTCCGTGTGCACGTTCGCATTTGCGATGGTTGCGACGGTCATGATTCACCTCACTAGCATCACTGCATATCGTACCAACCGTTCCTTCTCTCCGGTAATTGGCGAATCCCGTTAGCGCTCATTGACGTTCACCGAGCGCAATCGCTGATTGTGTCCGGTGTGCTGATAAGCATAAAAGTGGGGTGCACCACGTTCACTTGTTTTCCTGCATCAGCCGAGGAGCCGGCATCGTAATCCTGAGGCCTTGATTTATGTGACATGGGACGGCGAGAATTGGGTGACAAAAAATCAGGAGCTGCCGAATGCTTCGTCAGGATGATTTCATTTTCTTAGCATGTTGGTTCATATTGTTATTTCCGAGCATGACGCTCGCTCAAACACGGTCATGCGAGGGGCTTGCCAGCCTGGCCCTGCCAAAGACAACCATTCGTTCCGCAACATCGGTTTCCCAAGGACCGTTTGCCATACCCGAGTCGCCGGCGGGAGCATCGCCGATAGCTTTACCCGCCTTTTGCCGCGTCGTAGGGGAGATCAAGCCGGAGGTCAAATTCGAGGTTTGGCTGCCGGCAGCCTGGAATGGCAAGTTTCTAGCTGTGGGTAACGGGGGCTTGGCCGGTTTCATCAACTATCGCGCCATGATCGATCCCCTCAAGCGTGGTTATGCCACAGCCAGCACTGATACCGGCCATACCGGCGGCCTCGGCGATCCCACCTGGGGCCTTGGACATTTTGAACGCGTGGTGGATTTCGCGCACCGTGGAGTCCACGTTATGACGGAATCGGCCAAGGCCATTGTTCAGACTTTCTACAACCGTCCTCCCATGCACTCTTATTTTACCGGTTGTTCGCAGGGAGGCCAGGAGGCGCTGATGGAGGCTCAACGCTATCCCGGCGATTACGATGGCATTGTCGCCGGTGATCCCGGCAACTTCTGGACTCATCACTACATGGGCGGGCACCTCTGGGTTGTGCAGGCCACGCAGAAGGATCCTTCCAGCTATATTCCAGCCGGCAAGGTGCCGCTCATCGCAAGAGCGGTCAATGATCGGTGCGACGAACTTGATGGAATCAAGGACGGCCTCCTCAATGATCCCACCCGTTGCCACTTCGATCCGGCAACACTGCTCTGCCACGAGGGCGATGCGCCGACTTGCCTTACCGCTGCGCAGGTAGAGGCAGTCAAAAAGCTATATGCCGGTGCACGGGACTCGGAGGGGAATCAGATCTATCCCGGACTACTGCCCGGTGGTGAGGATGGCCCAGGCGGCTGGGCGGCTTGGGTCACCGGTAGCGAGCCGGGAAAGAGCTTACACCTTCTCTTAGGCATCCCCTATCTCAAGTACATCGCCTTTGAAGACCCGAACTGGGACTTCCGTACATTCGACTTCGACAAGCCGATGCGTGCCGGCGTGAATTTTGATAGCGACGTGGACTTTGTGGACGGCAAGCTTGCGGCTATCTCGAATGCGGTGGACCCGGACCTCCGGCGTTTCAAGGCGAGAGGCGGCAAGTTGATCCATTATCACGGATGGAGTGATCCTGATGTCCCTCCTCTGAACAGCGTCAACTACTATCACAGCGTTGAAGCCTTCATGGATCATGGCGGAGAGGACAGCTCAAAGCGAATCGGAGATTTCTATCGTCTGTTCATGGTTCCGGGGATGCAGCACTGCGGCGGTGGTCCCGGCCCGAGTGTCTTCGATATGCTCGGTCCGCTGGAGCAATGGGTCGAAAAGGGCATTGCGCCCGAGGAGATCATTGCGTCGCATCTTACCAATGGCGTCGTAGATCGCACCCGGCCGCTCTGCCCGTACCCGAAACAGGCGAGGTGGACAGCAAAGGGAAGCACGGATGATGCCGCAAATTTTGTCTGCCAGGCGCCGTCCGGTGATTCCAGGGAGTGATTGGAAAGCCCGGTCAGCTTCGCGGCGGCCGCAGCCGGTCCGGATTACTGATTGGCAGGGTTGCCGCCTTCCAGCCCCACTTTGGGCCAGCCATTCACCCAAGCGACGGTCGAGATCTGAAGGTAGGCGTCGCCAGTTTTGGCATCGTAGGCATGATAGACGATGATGTCTCCGTCTTTTTGCTGCAGCAGCGACTCTCCACCGGGACCGATCCAGCGGCTGTTGCCTAGCAGCAAGGGAGTGCCGCCTCCTTCGAGCATAGGCGTACCACTCGCGTCGACGTAGGGGCCAGTAACACGGCGCGAGCGTCCGACCATGGTTTTGTAGTTGCTCTTCGTTCCTCGGCAACACAAATCGAAGGAAACGAAAAGGTAAAAATAATCGCCATGGTGGACGATGAAGGGCGCCTCGATAGCCTGCCAATCGCCCGGCAGACCGGGCGGATTGGGCGGTGGATTTTGTGGACGCTTGCGGCTGGCCAGAGAATACAGCTTGGCATCGCTGGAGGAGAGCAATCCTGTGTTGGGATCAATCTGGCGCATCTTGATGCCGGACCCAAAACTTCCGAAAGCCAGCCACGGCTGCCCTTTTTCGTCTATCACAAGATTGGGATCGATGGCATTGAAATCGTCTTCGAGACGAGAGCGCAGGACGAGTCCACGATCGACCCAGTGAAAATCGGGGCTGGATGGGTTGAGTGTCTTGTTCGTGAGAAGAGCAATTCCGAGCCTCCGATAGAACTATGGTTGCCACTTAAGCATCCGTCTCGCTTGCCATGTCTCAAGACCCGATTGGCGTGGTCACCAACGGACGATGAAAGCTACAGGAATGGAAGACAACTCAGAAGCAAAACGTCTCGCGCAAATCGAGAGGCACTCTTATAGTGAAGTGGGCTGGATCTCGCGACAAAATCTTCTCGCCCTCCGGTCGAGGGAGAGCTTTTTTCTTGACATCCTCTTTTATAGAGCTCATTGAGGGGTTTTCACGAGCGCTAAGCAAAAGAAGAGAACCGGGATCTCTCTGGGCGGCTCTTCTTTGTTGAAAGCGAAGGCGTGTCTTAAGACTGCGTTACTGGAGCTTGGCAGACGTGCCCATCAATTCGGCGCGAATTCTGCGAATCAAATCTTCCATCGGTTCGATTCTGACGCGCTCTGAGAGTTTGACGACAGCGGCCCGCCATGGTCGGTTCAGCCCAGCCCCAGCTGTCCGCCAGGGGGCAGGATCGATCTCGACCCTCCGCGCCAGATCAGCTGACGGCTCCCTGGCCTCCTGAACCAAAGCGATATCAGCGTCGGTATCGAAGGCAACGCCACGCCTCGTCACGTCGAGCAACGGTCTGAAACAATACAGGTATTCCTTGTGACCAAGATCACTCGCGTACGCGGCGAGAGTCACTGCACGGGCTCCATTTATCTGCGTAGCTTTGACTTAGAGGGAGTCCCCTGTCTGGATTTCTTTGGCCGCACCTTGTTGCTTAAGGCAAACAAAGGTTAAGGGCACAAATGCCGCGCAGACTTGGTCCCAAGCTGATTCTTTCGCTGACCGTACTGATCGTTGCCATCAGTTGTGTCAGTGGGTACTTCAACTTCCGCACCCAGAAGGAACGGTTAGTAGAGACCATGGTCCTTGGTGCAGATCAGCTTTCACGCAGTATTACCGGTGCAGCTTGGCATGCCATGCTCGACGACGACCGCAAGGCGGCCTACGAGATCATGCGCGTGATTGCCGACAAACAAGGAGTCGATCGAATCCGCATGTTCAACCGCGAGGGCAGGTTGATGTTTTCAACCGACGTGCGAGAGCAAGCGAGCCTTACCACTAGCAGCTCATCCAACGAAGTCTGCATTGGTTGTCACAGCAAACAACCAACTCGGGACAAGCCCACCGAAGACGCGCGCGTTCGTTATGCGACTTCGCCGGCCGGCATCAAGACCATCAACATGGTGACGCACATTTACAACGAGCCGTCGTGCAGCAACGCCAGTTGCCACGCTCACAGCGCCGCTACCAAGGTGCTCGGCACTGTGGACATTGCTCTGCGGCTGGATCCCGTCCAAAGACAGACGCGGGCCATGATGCTGCAGGCGGTCATTACAACTACGCTTGAAGTGTGTATCGGGGCAGCCTTCGTCATCTTGTTCACGCGGCGTTTTGTCGCCAACCCGATTCAACAACTGATCGAGGGTACAAAGGCCGTGAGTGCCATGGAACTGGACCGGCCGATCCGGGCCGCCCCCCGAAGCCAGGAAATTGACGACCTGGTCGATTCGTTCAACCTGATGCGCGAGCGCTTGAAATTAGCGGTCGCCGAGTTGAACGAAATGCAGCAGACGCTGGAAAGCAAAGTGGAAGAGCGTACCCTGCAACTGCAAACTGCCCAACGCAAGCTCATCCAGGCCGACCGCCTGGCAACTCTCGGCCAGCTCTCTGCCAGCGTGGCGCACGAGATCAACAATCCCGTTTCTGGTGTGCTCAATCTTTCGATGCTGCTGGAGCGCCTGATGGTCAATGGCGCATACCCGCCGGGACGCGAAGCTGAGTTCAGAAAATATCTAAGCCTGATCTCGTCAGAGACCGCTCGCGTCGGGCGCATTGTGTCGGACCTGCTGGCATTTTCGCGCCGCTCCAAGCCGCAGCGGGCGCCAGCGGATCTGAATAAGCTTGTTCGCACCACGCTCGGTCTGGCCGGACACAAACTCAAGCTGATCAACGCCGAAATTGTTTTGGAATTGCAGGACAATCTCCCGCCGGTCGAGTGCGACGCATCGCAGATGCAGCAAGTGATTCTGAATCTCGTCTTGAACGGCGCTGAGGCCATGCAATCGTGCGGCGGTGGCAAGCTGACCATCCAGACCCGCTTGCTCCCTGACGGGAGCAACGTGGAACTTTCCGTTCAGGATACCGGTGAAAGCATCGCTCCGGAAAACCTGCCCAAGATCTTTGATCCGTTTTTCACCACCAAGGCTGATGGTAAGGGAGTCGGTCTAGGACTGGCCGTGCTCTACGGAATCGTGAAGGCTCATGAAGGTGAAGTCGAGGTCACGAGCCAGCGGAACGAAGGCACAACATTCACCGTGATTCTCCCGCTAAAGTCGCGCAGCGGCAGTGCCGAGCAAAGAGAAGTGCAGGTACATGGCGTGTGAATGCTCTATGTCTCGTGGCGATCGGGAGCGTGCCCGAAAAAGCGTTGGAATGGATCGAAAACGCGGCCGCCGATTGGTTTCCGCTTCCTCTTCGGCGATTGCCTCCTTTATCGCTCCCGGAAGCCGCTTATGACAGAAAGCGAGGGCAGTACCAGTCGGTAGAGATCATGAAGATGCTAGCGCAATATGCTCCGCCGGACGCCACCCGGGTTCTTGGGGTGACGGACGTGGACTTGGCGATTCCGATGCTCACTTTTCTGTTTGGACAGGCGCATCTTGATGGTCCCATCGCCGTGGTCTCGCTTTGCCGTCTGCATCAGGAGTTCTACGGCCTTCCCCCAGATGAAAGCCTGCTCCGCGAGCGCACGGTTAAGGAAGTACTGCACGAGTTGGGACACACCTTCGGGCTTGCTCATTGTTCCGATCCGAAGTGTGCCATGAGCCTCGCCACCCACATCGAGTTGGTTGATGGGAAAGAAGAACAATACTGTGTGCGCTGCGGAATGCATTTGGTGCAGCGTTTTGCTTCGTTTGGAGGAGTATGAAGAAGAGTTGGGTAATCCTGGTCGTAGACGATGAAGACGTGATGTGTGAATCGATGGCTGCCTGGTTGCGCGAAGATGGCTACCAGGTCGACACCGCGTCCAATGGACAGAAGGCGCTGGAGCTCGCCAAATCGACGGATTACGTCATCTGCTTCATCGACTTGAAGATGCCCGGCGGCATGGATGGCATCGAGACCATGATGGAGATCCATCGTATTCGGCCGGACGCGTCCGTCATCATTATTACCGCCTACGCGACCGTCGACACCGCTATTCAGGCGATGAAAGAAGGAGCGCAGGAATACATCGTCAAGCCCTGCAATCCACAGGAAATCTCGATGCTGGTTTCGCGCATCCTGAAGCTCAAGAAGTTGCAGAGCGAGAATGCAATTCTGCGCAAGAGGATCAGCCGTCAATACCGGCATTGCGACATCATTACCAAGAATCCGCGCATGGACGAGATTCTTGCCCTGACGCGGGACATCGCCAGCCTGCGCAGCACGGTGCTGATCCGGGGCGAAAGCGGTACGGGCAAGGAACTAGTGGCGCGAGCCATCCACTTCTCCGGCGACCGCGCTGACCGGCCATTCATTACCGTGAGCTGTGCCGCGCTGACCGAAACCTTGCTGGAAAGTGAGTTATTCGGCTATGAAAAAGGCGCCTTCACCGGCGCCGCTGCGCAAGCGAAAGGCAAGTTTGAGCTGGCGGAAGGGGGCACCATCCTCCTCGATGAGATCGGTGACATCTCACCCAAATTGCAGGCCGACCTCCTGAGGGTTTTGCAGGAGCGCCGCTTCTACCGGGTCGGGGGAACCGAAGAAGTAGAGGTCGATGTGCGGATCATTGCCACCACCAACAAGAATCTAGCGGAGGAGGTCAAGCAAGGGAGATTCCGTGAGGATTTGTACTATCGGCTCAATGTGATTGAGATTCGCATTCCACCGCTGCGTGACCGGCGCGAGGATATTCCCCTGTTGGCAGAACACTTTGTGCAGCGCATCTCTTGTGAACTGGCCAAGGACATCAGCGGTGTTTCCGGGGCAGCTTTGAAGCTGCTGATTGCCTACGATTGGCCGGGCAATGTGCGTGAACTGGAAAACATAATCGAGCGTGCCATCGTGACCTGTCGCGACAGCATGCTTGACGAGCAGGATTTCTCATGGCTGCAGAGGAGCCCCGGGACGTCACAGAATTGGGAAGTCCCCGATGTTTCTCTCGACGAACTCGAACGCAAGGCCATCATTGCCGCGCTGGAGCGGAAACACGGCAACGTCAGAGAGGCGTCCGCTGCCTTGGGAATTGATCGCTCGACGCTCTACGACAAGCTCAAGCACTATCAGATCACGCACTGAGCCACAGATCGCGTAGGGATGTGCTCCAGTTCACGAGACAGCCAAAAGTGAACTTCGGGTCCTCGGAGAAGATGGCGCAGCGTTCCCGGATCGTTGGGCTTCAGCCGCGGGCGTATCGTCAGATACCAATATGCCGCAACTCGGCGGCTGCTTTTGCACGTAGAGCACGCGCGGAAGCGCCACCCACCCGCCCAATAGCGTGACAAGCCCAAGTCCGAAGACAAGAATGTTCCGTCCCGGACTCATTCCTCAACCGCCCAGTCCTTTCGGGAAAAGAAATGCTGGAACAAACACACCAGGTGCTGCCGCGATAACAACTGCGCCACTCCGCGTACGGGCACGCCGCCATCACAGTCCAAGGCATGCGTCTGATGGATTTCGCGCGCCAGGCGCTCCTGCTCTTCAGCCTGCCAGGCTGCGGCTTGCGGTCCGGAGATGAGACCGGCGCGCGTCCGGCCCGGCAGTTCCCAGCCTTCGAACAACCACCCTGCGCCGTAAGGGTCAGCAGTCAACCTCGCCGGATCGCTGCGCACGCGGCTGTTCACTCTCTGAATCAGCAGCGGATTCGGAAAACTCATAGGCCATTCGACCCCATGGATAGTGAGCGTCAGGGCGGGACAACGGCTTCCGTGCAGCGTGACGAAGGTTACGCCGTCCACGTGCCCGGTAACATTGGCCAGAAATCCATCGACGCCGATATGGCACAACCCGGAGTCCTCAGTGTCTAACCAGAAATGGTTTGGGGTATATAGAAGATGTGCTGGCGGAGTCGTCGCGTGGGGTCGCGCAAGCAACAAATAGGAATCGCAATAGCGGTAGCTATTACTCGTGCAACTCGAGAGTTCCGAGTCGCTGAAGGGCACCAGCTTCGGGACTGGCGAGGCGCCACAATACTGCACGCGGACATCTTCCAGATGCAGGCAGCGTTCCAGTTGCCCCGGGCTGGTGGCGGCCAATTGGCACTGCCGATATTCCGATGAAGTACAGCGTCCGCCGCCGGCTACCACTCCGGGCCCGTCGAGGATCAACTTCTGCACGGGCGCCGCATGGCAGTATCGCGCTCGGCCTTCTTTAAGAAACGGGCACGCCATAACTCACTTCCACCGCGGTTTCTTCTCTGGCTTCTCTTCTGAAGACTCTGCCTTCGAAGGCTCGACCTTCTCGCCTCCGTCGGCCACTGTGAGCCCCAACCCTGGTACGGATAGAGTGTGCAAGTCCGTTCGGCACATCGCCCACATTTCCGCATCAAGGCCGTCCGGCACATGCGCCCTGCGTTCCCTTCGCGCCCGCAATTCCCAGCCCACAGCACCTATCACCACAAGCGCCGCCAAAACTGTGACCGCGACCAGCGCGAGGTTCATTACTTGCAGCCAAAATGTCCAATCATTTGCCATAGTAGATTGACCTCCTCGCCGCCAAGGAGCGGCCACTCCTCACACAGCAATCCAGTCACCATTGAGAGAATGCAATAACTTACGAGTGATTTGCCCTGGCGTATGTCGGCATTCCCGGCACCGGAGTAGGTTTTCCCGACAAGTCTGGGGTGACTTTAGCCATCCCCGGTAGTTTCGTTAAACGTGGGTTGCAAGTTGCTTAGAACTGCACTTGCACCGGCTTTCCTTTGAAAACAATCCTTTGCTCGGCTTGAAGAAGTGTTGCGCTTCTCCACCGGCGACGTTACTCGTACTGCTCGTGGCCGTAATTGGGGCGGGCGTATAACCGGAAACATCGGGAGCTACAACGGCCACCCGCGTTTGGTGGAAGCCCTATTTCTTTCTTTCCGTCTTGACCGGTTTTGGATTCGACACACTGAGTGGAGAAGAGGCCACCAGGAATTTTCCCTCATCGCGGTTCAAGCGGTCCAAATCGATTGATATGGTGTGGTCCGGAGCCACGGCCGCGGAAGGTCCCCCGGTGGTTCGTGCTCTAAAGTAGTAAACGCTTCCTGCTTCTGCCGTCAGGCCGAAGAGTGAAACCGTGCGCCCAGGGGATAGAATGCCCGGCCTTATATCGGCACATAGATGGTGCTCGCCTGGTGCAACCGTGAAAGACAGGTAGGAGTCGCCTTGGGTCGCACCTACCCAAGCGCCATCGAGCCCAACTCTTACCGTCGTGTCGTTCGCGCCCGTATATTGCTGATCCTCTATGACAAAGACTAACGCCTTTCCCGGTTCGACTTTCGGACTCGGCGAATGGCTGTCGTCGATGTTTATCTGAAACTTCACATTCATCGGTCCACACGCACTTTGAGGAAGAGGCGCAGGAGCCGAGTTCTGGGCGGATACTGTTGCAGCAATGAGGATGAAAGCGAATGCAAACTTCATGGTTCTCCTCTGGCCAGCACGCAGGACGTGGATGGGCCTCTGAGTAGCTTCATGGTCTGCGCGGCGGCAATTCGATTGGTTTTACGAAGGCCTTCTTGTGGCCGTTGCGCCATACGATTTTGCACGATGCGGTATCTGTCGGCTCCTCCCATGCAGAGCCATCGTCGAACAGAACGCTGGTCAACACAAACGCACCCCCGCCGTCGTGTTCGAAGTCGAGGTCCGCACGACCCCACGACAGGGTCTTAGCCGCCCACGGCTTCAGTGGCTTGTTCCAACCGAACTCTTGCAAAGGCCTTGTCTCGTCTAAGTTCCAGTGAACCCATTTCCAATGCTCAGTGGCGTCTGACAGGGCAGCATAAAAACTGAGTCCCACAATTGCCTTTCCGCTCGTGTTCTTCACGCGAACGCTAACGCCCCCAGGATTGAAACTCACAAAGTCAAGAGGGCAGCTTGATTGCGCGGCTGGAGCTTGCGAAAGAGCTGGGAGTGAAAGAATGAAGGCGATAATTCTTAAACGAGAAACCCAAGTCCACTTCATGACCTTGTCTCCTCGTACCTGAATTCTAGAGCTTCCGCTTCGACCAGATACGTAAAGAGTTGGTAAAGGTGGGTAAAGATTTGGCGATGCTCCGTGACTCTCGTCACCGGTGGTTAGTCCGGGCGAACTCGTAGGGCTTCTCTCCTTTGGCCGGATCGGATGCCGGTTGACCCACGTTGCGATCACCACTGGGGCTTCCCGTGTTGCGTCTGGTCTCCTCTGCCTGCATGCTTCAACCGCTTCCCAAAACTGGCAATTGGAATACGATCTCAACGCCGTTTCGCCCGTTCAACATCACCGCTCAGGGTGGCAACATCTGGGTGTGCGGTGCAGACGAAATGATCCTGAGCTCCACAGACGGGGGCGGGATCTGGGCAACGAAGCATCAAAGTCGCGACGGCGAAGAATCTAACCCGTCAATGAAAGCCGTGGAGTCGGCGCTGTCCCAGACGGATTGTTGGTGAAAAAGTGCGCCGTGAAAAGGCGCTGGACTTCAGCGGGTGCAACTCCCGCCCGGGAACTGGTTCGTTCCACCCGGTAACAATCGAAACGGCGGCGGAGGCAACGAAGCTGTCGGAGCTTTCG
>Ga0181521_10007529_pt1 | contig 11427 bp, 10 predicted proteins | sample PEATcosm2014_Bin_32_FD_119764 | JGI IMG/M metagenome (GOLD analysis project Ga0181521, IMG submission 119764) | Peatland microbial communities from MTU Mesocosm Facility, Houghton, MI, USA - PEATcosm2014_Bin02_60_metaG | ecosystem: Environmental > Terrestrial > Soil > Wetlands > Peat | place... | reverse complement strand
TCCCCGAACATGATTGCCTATCAGCGCTACAACGCGCTGATGATGCTCATGGCCGGCATGAAGAACGGCGAGCTAAGCCAGGGTGCCCCCATCGGAGGCATGGCGGCAGTGATGATCTACCAAGCCAACGATCCCTATGGGCGTTCAAGGTATAACCCTCTGGCCCTGCGCGCCATGGTTGTCGACAAGCTGCGAGAACGCATGCTGGGGCTCATGTTTATACCGGAAAAGCCCACAGCCCAGCAACCGACCCTGGAAGACATCCTCGCCGGCGGAGTCAAGGGCAAAGTGAAGGGCAAACTCTATGACGCCTATCGGCAAAGCTGGGTGGCCAGCCCCGAGCCGGCCTACGTGGCTGCCGGCAACACGCCTCTCCAGGTTCCAGTGACCGAGCTCCAAGCCATCCTCGATGCGCCCCAAGAAACTGTGGACGTGAATGGTAAACCACTGGCAACCGTGGCCAGTGGTCTGCTCGACGCGGAACGGCAGTTGCTGCAATCCCGAGGCTTATTGAACCCACAAGGCAAGATCATGCCGCGGGTCATTGACAAGGGAACGCTGGACACGCCGGAGAAAATCTTCACGCCAGAACTGTGGCAAGCCATCAACGACGTGCCCAAGGGTGAAATCACCATTGAGCACATCCAGCACGCCTTCTACATGGCGGCGAACTACGGCTTCCAGATCCTCAACGGCAACTTCGCCGCAGCCATCGACGACTACGAACTCAAGCTGCGCTTCATGAACGACCTCGCCACCTACCGCATTGATGTTTCCTGGTTGTGGACCCTCGTCCATCACCAAGCCGTTATCACGAAGGACGGCTACCTCAAGCGACCGGCCCTCACCGAGGATGGCGTTGTACCGGCGACGAATGCAACTGAGGTCAAGGCCGGCACCCGCTTTACCCCGGAGCTGTTCCAGAAATTGTGGGATTGCCACAACCAATGGACGGCAGAATTTTTCGCCGAGGCAGACCGCCGCGGCGATCCCGGCCGTTTCGACCGCTCGAAAGCGTCCATCATCATGGATCTTTTGAAACGCCAGCTGCTTTCACCGCGCTACATCCAGCACAGCGCCCGGGTGCTCTTCGTGGTGGGTCAAGCCAACCAGCAGGAGCGCGCGCAGATTCTGGAGGCGATCTTCGACCTCTCCCGCGAGGAAATCGTCAAGCGCGTCCAAGCCGGCACCTCGACCAAGATCGCGTTGAACGCCTACGACTACGTCTATGACATCTTCCCGGGTTTAGAACGAGAACAGCGACGCCCGGCATAGGCCGGGGAAAGTCATCCACAAGCTAGGGCACGCAGTCTTAGAGCCGTGGGCGTAAAAACTCCTCTCTCTGCCTGTGAAAACATTTGCACTAGCCCTCCTAACGTGTCGCGCCATGACGAATAAAAAATCTGTTATCTTTGAGTTACGATCCGCTCCCGTGGCATCCAATATGCATATCTAGGGTCCGGTCCTGGGGGGGTACCGTGTTTCTGGATAGGCTCCAATCCGGCTTCTTGCTCTTTCAAACACAGCAGGGATTGGTGCGAGTTGAACTTTCTCTCCGGCAACGCATTTATCTGCTCTGGACGTTCCGCAACTTTCGCCAGCTCTCCATTCCACTCCTGAACTCGCGCCAGCGCGCACTGGTCAACGCCCTGTTCCGCAATAATGCGGGCGTCGTGTCGCACTCGTACAACCCATTGCTGACGATCGGTGTGGTTGAAAATTACGTGCCGCCCCCGGTGCAGATCGAAGTTTCGCCGGCCCAGAAACCGGTCCAGATACCGATCCAGATACCGGTCCAGATAAAGGCACGGCAAGAAAAAGCGGTAGCGCAGCAAGCGGAAGTCGCGCCCAAGCCTAACCCGGCTCCCTCTTCATCGCCCAGATTCGCCTGGTCCAAACTCCTGACGTCCAAGCTCGCGACGACCAAACTAGCAACGACCAAGGGGGCAACGTCCAGACTCGCGATGTCCAGGCTCGCAACGACAGGCGGCGCGTTATCCCTCTGCATCGTTTCCGTGGTCGCATGGCATCGAATCGAGGGGATACCACACTCGCAAGCCCACAATGAGCCTCGCCTTGAGCGGATCGACGTGATCGCCCTGCCGGATTCTCCACACCTCGCAAAGCCAGCAGCGGCCATTGTCGACATCCCCACCGCCATCGCCCCGCCGGCAGCCAGCGCCGAGCCCGTCGCTGCCCCGGAAGCTGCTGTCGTGCCGGCATCGATCAACGCGCCCATCCCAAGTTCCATCCCAACCTCCATCCCAACTCCGAAGCGGGCGGTTCGCGTTCCCGATGCGGCTTCGACTCCGAACCTTCCACCCTCCGTCCAAGACAGTGGCATCCGAGCCTCGAGACCGCCGTTACGTTTCGTATATCCCGTCTATCCGGATGTCAGCGCTCGCGGTGTAGTCGCTTTGACAGCGCGGGTGGATTCTGATGGCACCGTGCGCACCGTGAGAGTCGTCTCTGGCAACCGGGCGCTAGCCGCAGCCGCGGTCCGCGCCGTTCGCCAATGGCGCTACCGCCCCTACGTCCAGGATGGCCAGCCCGTCGCGACCGAAACCAACATCGTCATTTCCTTTATCTCAGAAGACGCGATTTCCATGACCTTCCCTCCCACCATCCCAGCCACCCGCTAGCTTTGCTCGAGAATACCGCCCCGGAGGGGCGAACGAACTTAGCCCAGCGCTTCAGCGCTGGGAAAAGTGGGAAGAATGACCTAAGTCCCGGAGGGACGACCGAGCTTAGCCCAGCGCTTCAGCGCTGGGAAAAGTAGGAAGAATGACCTAAGTCCCGGAGGGACGACCCAGTTCTCCCGCACACCCTTTAGGGGCTGAGCATCCAGAACAGACTTTCTCCGCAGCCTGCTATTCGAGCCCTCGTGTTTCAACGTACTCCTGCGCCTGTCGCAGCACCTTGCGCTCGTTGCTGTAAGCAAGCTGTCTGGCCGCATCTGCAAGGGGAACCCACAGAGCGCGCTTGACTTCAATCCGCATGTCGGAAGTAAGGGCGTCGATTTCTCCCGACACATAACGCATCAGGTAAAAGCTCACGATTTTGAAAACGCGCGCGCCATCGCCCCAGGTGCGCACGTAGACATACTTGTTATCCGAGAGTTTGGTAACCGGTTCGGCCACGATGCCGGTTTCTTCCCGCACTTCCCGAACGGCCGCAGCCTGCGGTTTTTCGCCCGCATCCACCAGGCCTTTGGGGAGCGCTAACACGGCACGGCGCTGGCGCGGCGTCTTTGCAGGCTTAGCAGCAGGTTTGGGATCTTCCTTCTGGGGCTCAATCAGTGCGACGTGCCAGACCCCAGAAATCTGCCGAAGCACGACGCCACCCGCTGAAATTTCCCGCGCCACTGCCGACAAGATATCAGGGATTCCCCAGCTTCCCAGTCTCTTCCTGGATTCGCTGCCAGGCGCGTTCCACATGACGGGCCTGTGTGTGAGTTTGGCCGACGCAAAAGCGAAGCGTGAGTTTGCCATCGAGCTTGGTATGAGTAAGGTAGAGGTCGCCGCTGCCATTCAGCCGGTCCATCAGGAGTTGGTTGGCCTGATCTTGATTAGACTGATCTTGATTAGCATGATCTTGATTACTATGATCTCCCGCGCGCAACCGGAAGCATACAAGGTTGAGCTGGGCAGGCGCAGCAAGTTCGAAGCGCGAATCGCCGCGCACCCAGGCCGCGAATTGCTGAGCCAGGCGCACGTGCTCGCGAATGTGGTGCTGCAACCCTTCGATCCCATAATGCCGGATCACAAACCAAAGCTTGAGCGCGCGAAAACGGCGTCCGAGCTGGATGTGCCAGTCGCGATAATCAATGACGGCGCCAGATTCCGTTGCCTGGTTGCGCAGGTACTCCGGCAGCACGGAGAGCGTTTGAATCAAGTGCTTGCGGTCGGCGACGTAGAAGACATTGCAATCGAAGTTGGTGAACATCCATTTGTGCGGGTTGAAGGTGTAGCTGTCGGCGAACTCCACGCCATCGTTGATGAAGCGGAATTCCGGGCAGAGCGCGGCCGTGCCGCTCATGGCGGAATCCACGTGCAGCCAGAGATTATGCTCGCGGCAGATGCCGCCAATTTCGCGCACGGGGTCGATCGCGTTAGAAGACGTAGTCCCCACCGTGGCGCAGACGAAGCAGGGAATCAGGCCCGCCTTGATATCGAGCTCGACGTGGTGTGCCAGTGCTTCTGAGCGCATGGCAAAGTTCCTGTCCACGTCGACGTGGCGCAAATTGTCCGAACCCATGCCGGCGATCTTCATTGCTTTTTCAACAGAAGAGTGCGTTTGCGTAGAGCAATAGGCGACCAGGCGTCCATCGCAGCCTTTGCGATTGCTCGCGAACTGCGTCGTACGCTCACGCGCCGCCAGCAGGGCGCAAAGCGAGGCGCACGACGCGGTGTCCTGAATCACCCCACCTCCCGCGCTGCTGGTCGAAAGAAATTTCTCCGGCAGCCCCAGCATCGGCACCAGCCAATCGAGCACAAGCGTTTCAAGCTCCGTGCAAGCCGGGCTCGTGGACCACAGCATGCCCTGCACGCCCAGTCCGGAAGAAACGAGATCGCCGAGAATAGCCGGCCCGGAGGCGTTCGCCGGAAAGTAGGCGTAGAAGTTGGGCGACTGCCAGTGCGTGATGCCCGGAAGGATAACGCGCTCAATGTCGCCAAGAATCTGGTCGAAGGCTTCGCCGTGCGCAGGCGCGTTGGCTGGCAGCTTCGAACGAATTTCTCCCGGCTGCACGCGTGACAGCACCGGGAACGTTTCAACGCGGGAGTGGTAGTCGGCAATCCAGTCCACGACCGCGTGACCCTGGCGGCGAAACTCCTCAGCAGACATGTGGAACGATTTAGGTTCGGACATAGGAATCGGCAATTTGTAATTTGTAACTGGTAATTTGAAACCCGGCGCCCGCAAATTACAAATTACAAATCACCAATCACAAATGTCCGTAATACACCCGCGTGTTGTATTCGAATTCAACCACGTTATCGCTAGCATGGGCGCGGAAGATCCGCTGCAGTTCCTGCATCATCGGCGCGTGGCTGGGATGACCCTCAAGCGGCGCGTAAGAAGAAGACAAGAGCCGCCCGGCAGTGCCTTCGTAGTCGAACCGCTGACGCAGGTCGAATACCCTCTCCTGGTGCGGAGCTGGCGCGAAAAATTCATGGATGATGGCCGTCGTCCGTTCGTGGCGCACTTCCTTATAGTCGGTGCCGTAGGTCAGCAGGAGTTGCTCATAGTCACGCAGGAAAGGCGTGGATTCGGTGCAGCGCTCATTCCATATCAAAACGCACCATCCCTCCGGCCTAAGAATGCGGGTAAATTCCGCGCGCGCGCGAGGCAGGTCGAACCAGTGCGCCGCTTGGGCGGCGGTGACGAAGTCGACCGAAGCGGAGCGCAACGTCGTTTCCTCGGCTGTTCCGGCAACGGACACCAGCCGGTTATAGGATTCGAGCGGGCGGACGCCCATTTCGCGCATTTCCGTGTTAGGTTCGACAGCAAAGACGGAATTCCCGTTTTCCAAAAGAAGGCGGGTAAACAACCCTGTCCCGGACGCGATGTCAGCGACGATGTGACGCGGCCGCAGTCCGCATTCGGCGCGAAGAAGGTCCAGAACCTCAGGCGGATATCCCGGGCGATAGCGTACGTAGTCTTCCACGCGATCGGAAAAACGAGCCGTTGGCGGCTTAGTCATCGCTCCCTAGTGTAACAAGCTCCACCGGTGGCTCCCTCCGCACGGTACAATCTTTGGCACGTGTGGTTACGGGCCTCTGGCCCGTCCAGACGGGGCAGAGCCCCGTCACCACACTTGCCGAACTGCTGTGCGCGCGTATCGTGCCAGGCCTTATGCCGGCTGACTCGCCAATTTCTACAAGGAACTCCATGAAACTTCTCTCGGGTGCAGTGTTGTTGTTGGTGCTGATTGGTTCGAACCTGCAGGCGTTTGATAATGCCGGCAAAGACAGAGATAAAGAGAAAGAAAAGGAGCAGCCCGAGAACTCCTCATCAGCGGGTTCCGCGATGTTGCCGGCGAGCGGGAAATCGAAAAGAAGTTTATGCCTGTGCCCGATCCCAAGCTGGCGGAAGAGCACCTGCGCATTCTGACGCAAGCGCCGCACATCGCCGGATCTCCCGAGGACAAAACGACCGCCGAGTACGTAGCGAAGAAGTTCCGCGAGGCCGGACTGGACACCGAGATTGTCGAATACAAAGTGTGGCTGAACTATCCGGCGGAGATCCGCGTAGACATGACCGAGCCGCCCGGAGTGGAGATGCATGGGCCGCACCGCGAGCACGTCGACGACGATCCCTATCAAGACGATCCGCGCGTCGTGATGCCTTACAACGGCATGTCGCCCTCGGGCGACGCCGAAGCCGAAGTTGTCTACGCGAACTACGGCTCCCCGGCTGACTTTGACAAGCTGAAACAGATGAACGTCGATGTGCGCGGCAAGATCGTCATCGTCCGTTACGGTGAGAATTTTCGCGGCGTGAAAGTATTCGTTGCGCAGGAACGCGGTGCCGTCGGAGTCATTATTTATTCCGACCCGAAAGATGACGGCTACTACCGCGGCGACCCCTATCCGAAAGGGCCGTGGCGTCCGGCAAGCGGCGTGCAGCGCGGATCGGTCGGATTCATGTTCCAGTTTCCCGGCGACCCGACGACACCGGGAGTCGCCTCCACTCCCACTCTGCCGGACGCGAAGCGCGTGTCTTCCGCTGAAAGCGAGCAGATGCCGAAGATCCCCGTGACCCCGCTTTCCTACGCCGATGCCTCGCCCATTCTCGAACACCTCGGCGGTCCGCTCTCGCCGCGCGAATGGCAGGGTGCGCTGCCCTTTACTTATCACGTCGGTCCCGGCCCCGCCAAAGTGAAAATGCACCTGAAGCAGGACTACCAGTTCCGCACCATTTGGGATGTCATTGGCAAGATTCGCGGAGCGTCGTCGCCCGATGACTGGGTGGTGGCCGGCAATCACCGCGATGCCTGGGTCTATGGAGCGGTGGATCCAAACAGCGGCACGGCGGCCATGCTGGAGGCGGTGCACGGATTGAGTGAGCTTCTGAAGTCGGGATGGAAGCCCAAGCGCACGATTGTCTTCGCCAGCTGGGACGCAGAAGAGGAAGGACTGATCGGTTCCACCGAATGGGGCGAAGATCACGCGCAGGAACTGGGAAACGCTGACGCTTATTTCAACATGGACGTGGCCGTAGCCGGCAAGAAGTTCGGAGCTTCAGGGGTCCCTAGTTTGAAAGAGTTTATCCGCGAGATCGCGAAGTCTGTGCCTTCGCCGCAAGGCGGAACCGTGTACGACAGATGGAAGAAAACCAGCCAGCCGAATAATAACGAGGAGAACTCCCGCCCGCAGGAAACCAGCACCTATCGCCCCCCTCCGGCGGCAATGCAGAGCGATGTGCCCGTGGGCGATCTCGGCGGCGGTTCCGACTACTCCGTGTTCCTGCAGCATCTGGGTGTGCCTTCCACCGATATCAGTTCGACCGGCGATTACGGCGTGTATCACTCCGTATTCGATAACTTCGCCTGGTTCAAGAAGTTCGGCGATCCCGACTTCCGCTACGAACAGCAGATGGCCCGCATTTACGGCTTGGAAGTCTTGCGCATGTCCAGCGCCGACGTGCTTCCTTACGATTACGAGAACTACGGAAAGGAAATTCTGGTTTATCTCGACGCTGCCAGAACCAGGAGCAAAGAGCGCTTCGGAGACAAGGTGGACTTCTCGGCAGCGCTCGAAAGCGCCCGCCAGTTGCGGGAAGCGGGCGCAAGAATGATGCAAAAACAGCGAAAAATGCCTGGATCACCGGAGCGCATGAATGCTAAACTGCGGGATGCAGAGCGGGCACTTCTGATTCCAGAGGGGTTACCCAACCGTCCGTGGTATCACCATGCCATTTACGCCCCCGGCCAGTACACCGGGTACGCAGCTGTCGTGATTCCCGGCGTGAACGAGGCGATTGATCGTGGGGATATCCGCCGGACCGAACAACAAGTCGCAGCGCTGGCGGCTGCCTTGAACCGAACCGCTCTGATTCTGGAGCAATACCGCTAATCGCGGCCTCAACCGTGCGGCAAGGTAACCGCCGAGGCGACACGAGTTATGGCACTGGCAAGAATCATTACGCGCTCTCAGGAGTGCTCGCGAGAGCTGGCGCTCGATCTGCTAGCCCGCGGTTATGCCGTCGAGATTATCTCTCCCGACTCGATCCCCGACAATATTGCCGACCTGGAATTGCGGGTCGATACCGTTCTCGGGAATCAGCTGGTAGCAAGCGTGGAAGCACACGATGGCGAGCGTTCGGCGTCGCTTGAATTCTTGCATCATTTGAAAGCGCCGATGGTGGACTTCATTCGCAGGCCGCCGGAGCCTCGTGAATCGGCTCACTCCCCGAAAGAGCCCGTCAGCTTCCCGCCCGTGCCGAACCTCGAAGCTAAGGAGTTGCCTGCGGAAGCTCCACAACCAGCGCCCAAAGCTGCTTCCCCCGCCGCCGAAGTTTTGCCCGCTCCCGAACTCGATCGAAAAGAAGATGCGCCTCTGATCGTGCCGCCGCAGCCATTGCCGCCGGTACCCGTAGAACCGCCCAGCTCTTTTGCAGCAGAGCGCTCAGCCATCGCCCAGCCAATGACGCCCCAGCCATCGCCGGTCAAGCCCACGCTGGTCGAGCCCACTCTGGTCGAGCCAATGACGGTCGAGCTAATGACGGTCGAGCCAAGCGGGGAGCCGCAACCGCCCGATCGTCTCGCCGGATGGATCTGGCGCACGGCCCTGGCTTTTGCCATTGTGGTGCTGCTGGCCCTGGTTCTCGGATTCGGCATGCGCCGGGCCGGTAAAGTTTCGACGCAAAGTTCCGGAGCAGCGCCGGAGGAGAAAGTCGCGGCAGCATCAACCGATGTAGGCGTGTCGAGCGGCGCAACTCCCGAAAGAGACCCCAAAAAAGATCCGGGGCAAGTCTCGGCCGGGTCCGTGTCGCCACCAACCGCGCCAGCCATTAGATCGGAAGGGAGTTCCAACCACGCGCCAGAGGAATTACGAGTCGCGAAGCCCGGAGCTTCGACTGCCAACGCTTCGCCCGCCAAAGCCTCAGCTGCCCAAGCGTCGACTGCCAACGCTGGAGCCACGACCTCACATCGCCTCAGTACCGACTTGATCGCGCGCGACACGGTCACGTATTTCGACCAGCGTGCTTCCAACAAAACTGCGTCGAGAGCCAATCCGGCGGAAGGTTTCGCCCGGCAGCAGCAGCATTCGGGCAAGAATGACGGCGGCGTGATCGCAGCGAGTACGGTTACCTATTTCGACAAGAAGCCAGCCCCGAAAGCGGCAAATCAGAACTCCCGCGTCAAGCACCAATCGGATCCGAATTAGCAATTCCAGGGCGGATTTGATTTTGGTGGCGCGACGGCTCACCGCTGCGATAACTGGCTTGTTGCAGAGTCGGCTTTACCGCTGCTGCCAGCGCCTCTTTACTCCATGCGCCGGCCGACCAGGGCGGCGCAAGACTCGATGAATTTCTGCTCTGCTGTGTTGAAGGTGTCCGCAAAGTAGCTCTCGATACAGAGTTCCGCCACCACCCGTTTCTTCGCCTCGCTTTTCTTGACCTCGCTTTTCTCGACCTCGCTTTTCACGACCTCGCTTTTATTGACAAAGATCGGCACGACAATATTCGACTTCACCATGTCCGACCCAAGATAGCGCGGATCAGCCCCGACATTGTTGACCACCACGGTCTTCCCGGAAGTGGCGGCCGCTCCGCACAATCCTTTGTCGAGCGGGATACGCAGCGTAGGCGCAAAGCTGCCGACGTAGGGTCCCAGCACCAGAGCGTCGAAAGTGGGCGCTTCCATCAAATAAAACCCCACCCAGTTGTAGCGCGCCATCCCTTCATGGAGGCGCTCAGCAATCTGCCGCATAAGAACCTTCACCCCGCGGGCGGAGCGCCCATAAGCCTCAAATTCTTGCAGCAGTTCATCATGCCGTGGCATCGGAACCGGAGTCTCCCTCTTTTGGCTTTACAAACAGCCCGCATTTTACGCTCATTTCGCCGGCTCGCCACGTCGGGACGCCACACTCAACTGGAGGGCAAAGTTTGAGCGGGCGCTGGCTATTTCCTATTCGTACTGGGGGCCGAGGCAAGTGCTCAGAAAGCATCTGGCCATTGTTGAGCCCCATGGTAGATGGCGAGGATCACGATGCGGTCATGATCGATGGCGTACGCTGCGATAAAGGGCGTGTTCGGGATGACCAGCTCGCGAGTGCCTGGGACCCGGCCTGATCTGCCCGACATGGGGAAACTGGCAAGCTGTTGAATGGTGGCGGCGATCTCTGTCGCGATCCGGTCGGCAACTTCCTCGCTGTTCGAAAGAGCGATGTAATCGTGGGCCTGATCGAGTTGCCGGGCCGCCTGCTCGGTCCACTCGATCGTCGGCCGGCTCATCGGCTCGATAGCCGGTGAGCGCGCCCTGTCCTCTTGAGGAGCTTTACGATCTCCTCATGGCTTACGACGCGGCCTTTCCGCATCTCTTCCAGCCCCTTCTGCACCAGCGCGTCCTGGTAGGCGTGCAGCTCGATGTAGTTGGTGATCGCCTCGTTGATGAGATAGCTGCGCGAACGGTCCTGCGCGGAGGCCAGGGAATCAAGCGCATCGATCTTCTCGGCGACGGCGCGAAAGCTGATGGTTTTCTCGGTAGCGCCCATAATGCAAGAACAATAACATGTATTATTGTGTATTACAATGGCGGGTGGCCACTTTTCTCCGTTGGATGGGAATAACGCTGTTACTAATTGTCAGAAGCGAAGAAAGAGGGGGTGCCCCACTTCTCGCGTCGAGAAGTGGGCCGCCGCACAGCCGACCCAGGGGGGCAATTTTATGCCGCGTGCCCAAACAGACAAACCCACCAACTAATGGGTCTTGTAATAATTACAGTGTAACAAGTACCCGCAAGTGGCTATCTAACCACACCCGACCCTGAGCATTATCAACGACTTAGGACCCGTCGCGCGCGGCAAAAATTTAGTACATTGTTCCTACAGCCGCCAATGTATGTATATAACTGTACATACAATAAAGCGAACGAACTGCAAAAGTGTTCCACGTGGAACATATCTCCATTTTGCAAAGCAGGAGGGTGCCCGCCGAGTTACTTGATCGTAACCAGCTTAACCACCAGCCCCGAGTAGTCCTTCTTCTCCAGCCCGTGCACCTGCTTGTTGTACTCGTCCACCTTGCTGGAGTAATTCATGGAGCAGAACTTAGGCCCGCACATGGAGCAGAAGGCCGCGGTTTTGTATCCCTCTTCGGGCAGAGTTTCGTCGTGCATGGAGCGCGCCGTCTCGGGATCGAGTGAAAGTTCGAACTGTTTTTCCCAATCGAATTTATAGCGGGCATAGCTTAGGGCGTCGT
>Ga0181521_10007523_pt1 | contig 11434 bp, 8 predicted proteins | sample PEATcosm2014_Bin_32_FD_119764 | JGI IMG/M metagenome (GOLD analysis project Ga0181521, IMG submission 119764) | Peatland microbial communities from MTU Mesocosm Facility, Houghton, MI, USA - PEATcosm2014_Bin02_60_metaG | ecosystem: Environmental > Terrestrial > Soil > Wetlands > Peat | place... | reverse complement strand
GCGAGCCAGTGCCGGTCGAGCGCGCGATCGGCGGAGACGCCCGGTTTTGCGGACGTGTGCTTCGGCTACGAGGCCTATGGCTTCAGGTGCGCAAGGAAAGCGCCGCCGGCCGTCGGCAACCAGTGAGCAGCTATAACGCCCCCGCCGCGCCCTACGCGCCTCTCTCAGCCCGGATGCTTATGTGATTCGTCAGGGCTGTCCTGAAGCAACAGCCGTTGCAATTCCCGACGGAAGCGGTATAATCCAAGGAAGGATTACGGAGAGGTGGCTGAGTGGTTGAAAGCGGCGGCTTGCTAAGCCGTTGAGGTGGCTAAAACCGCCTCCTCGGGTTCGAATCCCGACCTCTCCGCCAGTTTTGTTTTTGCCCGCGTCGTTATTGGCTTTTCGTGTCTCAAACCCCCATTGCGTAGCTGAAAGCGTAGCTGAGAGCGCTGGAAGTCTCCTTCCCCAAAAAAAGTTACAACAAGTCGAAAGCAGGGTCAGCTACGCATCCGCCGCCCACTGATGGTCAAATTGAGGACATTAGTCCCTGGTCCGATGCGAGGGGATTTGACATGTGGCGCGCTACGACCAGCCGCGAAATTCTCCCAGTGATAGGTACCGCGTGCCGATCGAACGCATAAAGAAAAGCGAGAGACTGACGGCCTAGCCTGCTAGGCTGCCAGTCAGTCGCTCATGCGAAATGCTCTATGCCCCAGTCTTCGTAACTACCGCCATTTGCGGACTCTCATCGAGAATCCTCATTGCTGCCACTTTCTCGCCGATCCTCTGCATGTCGGCGTGGTAGTAGTCCCCGCCAAGCTCGACGCCCTGGTAGCCCATCTTCGCCAGTGCCGAGAGCGTCCCCTTGAAATCCCTCTTGCAGTCGTCGCGCACGGTGTACACCTGAATACCAATCGAGATCTCCACCATGGTTTCCCATCTATGAAAGCGGACTCACGACTGTCGTGGCCTGTGTCGGCAGTAGCATACCCGGAATTTCTCAGATGGCCACCCTCCACACGACGGTCAGCCATCAAATGTCGTATTCTGACCCTCGGAATCCCACTTGTCAAGGAGAAGCCGCGTGTAAGAATCACCGGCCTTCTGCGTCCGAGTAAGCTTGCTGAATGTCCGGTCGAGAATCTGTGATTCTTACAAGGAGCGAAAGCGGCTGCGCGTGAAGCCGAGCAAGCGGGACGAGGCGAAACTGATTTTCACGGAATTTCGACGTTTGTTCCACGTTCCACGCTGTTTCCACATTCCACCGAGCATTTCCACAACGCTCTCATTCAGCCACAGAGCGATGGAACGCTCAACCAGCCCGAACGGGGGATTCAGGGGTCACGCACCATCTGAATTTCGGGGCCAACCGCCACGTCGGATGTTTCCGACTCGTTGACACGGCACTGGCGACAGTGTAACTTCTCTGTAATCGCTCTCCGTTCTGGCGAGTGCAGATTCGAGGGTTCGGCCCAACGGAGAGGTGAGACACGGCGCCGCCTGATTCCCACTGAACTGGGAGAGTCGCAAATGACCGGAGAAGTTCCCAAAATGCTCGACCAAACTGCGGCTGCCCTCTGCCGGGCTCTTGGGGAGATACTGCCGGATATTGATGCTTCATGGTGGGACAAGTGCGTCAAGGGCAAGCTGTCCTTCCAGCAGCGACAGCACGTAGACCGACGCGGTATACTGCCCCGACCATGACCTGTGGAAGAGCGCAGACCACGGCCGGACCTGGACGGAACTGACCCATTTCAAAGGGGACACACAAATCGTCGGCTTGGAAGCCGATCCGCGCGACCCGAAGACGCTTTGGATTTCCCAGGTCTCATGGGGGAATGACGCCGTCGGCGCGGTGTGGAAGACCAGCGACGGGGGCGCCTCGTGGCAGGACATCACCGGCAACCTGCGGTACCGCAAGCCGATCTGCCTTCGCTTCAATCCCGCGAGCAGCGAGCTATGGGCCGCTGGCGTGGGGGTGTACAAGATAAGGCAGCAGGATTCGTGACGATCCCGATCCCCAGATTTCCCCTTCATGGAGGACGACTATGAAACTGTCCCGACGCGCGTGCGCCATCGCGTGCTCATCGGTCATCGCCACCGGCCTGCTGGCTGCCGGGGCTGCTGCCGAACCCGAGCCTCCCTCCTTGACTGCCGATGCAGCCACCGTGGGGCTGTGGCGGTTCCAGGAAGGAGAGGGCAACACATCCGCCTGCGCAGTGGAAGGGCCGGCGGCGACTTTGCACGGCGCAGCGTGGGTCCCGGGGCGCGATGGCTTCGCCGTCGCCACCAGGGATGGATACGTGTCCATCCCCGATGCCCCGCAACTGCGGCCGAAGGGCGCCCTGACCATTGAAGCCTGGGCGAAACTGGGACGCGCGGGCGGCGACTTGATCTGCAAAGACGGATGCTACCTGTTGCGGATCGAAGCCTCATTGCGCTTATCACTGCACGTCGGCGGCAAGTGGCACGTCCTGTCCGGCAGGAAACCGGTGCCGACGGGGCGATGGACCCACCTGGCCGCGACGTATGACGCGGCGACGAAAACGGCCGCGCTCTACGTGGACGGCGCGCTGGACGTGAAGGAAAAAATCAAGGACGCGACGACCGGCGAACTGGACCAGTCCACCTCCCAGCTTCGTCTCGGCGCGAACGATTGGAGCCCGCTGAGCAGCGCGGTGGATGGAAAGATTGATTCGGTGCGGGTGTCGAACGTGGCCCGCGCCTTCGAGCCGCCAGCGGCGCTCCATCAAGCGGCGGCACCGGAGGGCAACCTCGTTCCCAACGGCAATTTCGCGCTGGGCTTGAACGGTTGGCGGCTGTTCGGCGAGGGGGATGCGAACCTGGCTTGGGGCGTGACCGCGCAAGACCCGGCCGGCGGTTTGCGCTCACTCCACAACTTGCCGGAGAGCCAGGTCAAACTGGACGTGATGTCGCAGCCGATCCCGGTCGCTCCCGGCGAGCGCTACACGTTCAGCGCCCGGATGAAGTCCGATGCCGAACAGACGGTGCAGGTCGCTATCGAAGGCTTCGGCGTCGGCGGCTCGCCGCTCGCGCTGACGCCTTTCCCGCTCCGCCCCGCGTTGAACACAACCTGGATGGATGTGGCGCAATCATTCACGCTCCCGGCCGATTGGACGGCTCCGTCGCTGTGCATTCGCTTTATGCATCCGCGCAGCGGGCAGATTTGGGTGGAGGAGGTCAGGCTGGTGGCCGGCGATGGGACTGAACCCGCGATCCTCCAGGATAAGATCGCCGTGGGAGCCAAAACGATGCCCGTCGGCCACCTCTATTTCGCCGGGGAGCCGGCGCCGCTGGTGCTCAATGTGGTTAACATGGACAACCGGGCGCATCAGGTGACCGTCCGGGCGTATGTCAGCGACTGGGAACACGCGCAGTCGCCGGGGACGGCGGTCGGTGCGGTCGAGGTGCCTGCCGGCAGCGTCGGGGAACTCGCGTGTCCGCTGGACACCAGCCGACGTGGGACTTTCCGCCTGGGCTTCGAGCTGAGCGCCGAGGGCCGGACCTGGCGTCAAAGCGCGGAGTTCAAATACGCCGTGGTCGTTCCGCTGAAAGGCGTAGGGGACGCCGACGCTTCGATCTTCGCCATGAACACGCACATGGATCGCGAGCCCACCCCGCACCTGCAGCGCAGCATGGAGGTGCTTTCCGAGTGCGGCGTCAAGTGGATCCGCGCCTGGTGGGGATGGGGGATGTGCGAAAAGAGCCTCGGAGAGTTCGACTGGACGGAGTACGAACGGCAGTTCGCCGCCGTGTCAGGCGCGAAGATGCGGGTGATGCCCGTCCTCCTGCGATACTACCCGAACTTGGAGCAGGCGTGGGCCGGCTCCCTGGCGACGGTCCAGCAGCCCCCCGCGCCAAACATGATGGACGAGTGGGGCAAGTTCGCCGGCGAGGTGGCCGGGCATTTTGCCGGCAGGGTCGGCGCCTACGAAATCTGGAACGAACCGCCCACGGACAACAGAGGCGTGATCACGCCCAAGATCTACGCCCAGATCGTCAAGGAAGCCTCGCCGGCCATTCGGCGGGCTGATCCGAAAGCCACGATCGTCGGCTTTGCCGGGGTTGACCTGCCCTACATGAAAGACACGCTGGCGTTGGACACCGGTTCGCTGATGGATATCGTGAGCGAACACTCCTACGGCGAAGTCAATGCCCCGGAAACGGCCTTGCCCGCGCGAATGGCAGAGGTGCGGCAGCTCCTCCGAACGGCCGGCGCTGAGAAGCCGATCTGGCACACGGAGCAAGGCGTCATGGCCGATGACGACGGCTACCGCGCAGGCACGATGTCGCAAGCCGACGCGGCCGCTCTCTACGTCCGCAACCTCGTGACCTGCAGCTCGCTCGGAGTGCTCAAGTATTTCTGGTTCTCCGCCCAGACAAGCCCGACCTATGGGGCCGCCGTCTTCTATGAGGATTACATCCCCCGTCCGACGCTGGCCGCGCTCAACGCCTGCGCCTCCTTCATCGAGGGCCTGGCCTGGCAGAAGGCCTTGAACCCCAAGCCGGGCGCCTACGCCCATCTGTACAAGGGGGCGAACGCCGTGTGCGTGGCTTGGAGCGTTAACGCGCCGATGCGCCTCACCCTGCCGCTGCCATCCGACAAGTTCAAGGCATTCGATACGATGGGCAATCCCCTGCACGCGGTCGCCGCGAACGACTGGACCGTGGTCGAGTTCCCGGCGGACCGGCCGATCTATCTGCAGTGCGCCGGCGGCGATTACCCTCTCCTTGAGAAGGCCATGGCGGACGCGGAAATCGCGTATCTCGACCCGGTCATCGTGACGGCGAATGCGTCCGGGCGGAGCATTGAAGTGAAGGTGACCAACCGGTCGAGCACAGAGCAGGACGGCGTGGTGGACCTGCTTTCGGCCGCTGAGAAGATGCCGTCCGGCTGGCCGGCGGCGCAGCATTTCCTGTCGCTCGGCCCCGGAGACAGCAAGTCCTTCTCCTTTGCGGCGCCCGACACGAGCGCCGTGCGCGAGGTCCGGGTGCGCGTTGGCGACCGGCAGATGCTCGAAGTGAAGGCCGCGGTGACGGGCGGCTGATGCGACGCGCCGAGCCTGCAACCCGCCGGTGCGGCAGTTAGCCCGGCGGATGACCCATGAAGCCGCGCTTGAACGCGATTCCATTGAGGCGGTAACATAACTGGCTGCCGTTTCGTGTCGGGTATTCAGCCTTCCATAATTAAAGGAGCTGCGCCGATGAGCCTATACCGCCGTTGGATTACCCTGTCGGGACTGCTCCTTGCGATTTCTTTTCCCTGCGGCGCACAGACGCCCTCCGTTTTGCCCGCGGGCGTGACGGCCGTCTGGAACATGAGCAAAGCATGGCATGAAGGCACCCGCACGCGCGAGCGCATCTGCATCAACGGCCTCTGGCGGTGGCAGCCCGCGAAAGCCGACGCGGTCCCGGCCGCGAACTGGGGCTTCTTCAAAGTTCCTGGCTGCTGGCCCGGCGTCACCGACTACATGCAGAAGGACTGCCAGACCGTCTTCCCGAACCCGAGCTGGCACGACGCGAACATCGCCGAAATCTCCTCGGCCTGGTATCAGCGCGAGATCGTCGTCCCGAAGGAATGGGCCGGCCGGCGCATTACGCTCTACGCGGAGTATGTCAACTCGAGCGCCGCGGTTTTCCTCGACGGCAAGGAAGTCGGCACGATCCTCTTCCCCGCCGGGGAGCTCGACCTGACCGCCGCGTCCCGGCCGGGCGAGAAGCAACTGCTCAGTCTCCGCGTGAAGGCGCTGCCGTTCAAAGAGGTCATGATGGCCTACATAGACACGAACCACGCGAAGGAAGTGAAAGGATCGGTCGCCCGGCGCGGCCTGTGCGGCGACGTTTACCTGATCGGCGCGCCGAAGGGAGCGCGCATCGGCGGCGTGAAAGTGGATACGTCGGTCCGCAAATGGGAGATCGCATTCCACGCCGCGCTCGAGCAGCTTCAGCCGGGGGAGAAGTACGCGCTCAAGGCAGTGGTCTCCGACGGCGGGCGCACCGTCAAGGAATTCGTGAGCGAACCGTTCGCGGCGACGGCGCTTGTGGACGGGCGCGAATCGTTCACGGCTGCCTGGAAGCCCGAGAAGCTCTGGGACATCACCACGCCGGGCAACATGTATTCCGTGCAGCTCTCGCTGAATGACGCGGCCGGCAAGCCCCTCGATGTGTTCACACCTGAGCGGTTCGGTTTCCGGGAGTTCTGGATTGACGGGCGCGACTTCTACCTCAACGGCACGCGCATCTATCTCTCCTCCGTCCTGCTCGCGAACCCATCGTGCGACGCCGCGTCGGCGACCTACGACGCCGTGTGCGAGAGCATCAAGCGCCTGAAGAGCTTCGGCATCAACTACGTCTACATGCCCAACTACGGGTGCGAGCCGGGGATGCACCTGAGCTTCGCCGAGACGCTGCGCGCCGCCGACGACATGGGGATGCTCGTCGGGCTATCGCAGCCGCACTTCAGCGCCTACGATTGGGAATCCCCCGATGCCGACCGGAAGAACGGCTACGCGCGCCATGCCGCATTTTACGTCGGCGTCGCGGGCAGCCACCCGAGCGTCGTCTTCTATGCGACGAGCCATAACGCGCTCGCCTATGCAGAGGACATGAACCCGGACCTGATGGACGGCGTGCAGGAGGCTCCGCGCAATGAATGGTCCGTGAAGGCCGCGAAGTGCGCGCTGCGGGCCGAGGCGATTATCCGAGGGCTCGACCCAACCCGCATCGTCTATCACCACGCCGGCGGCAACATCGGCGCCATGCACACGATGAACTTCTACGTGAACTGGGTCCCGATCCAGGAGATGGACGACTGGTTCGAGCACTGGGCCACCGCCGGCGTAAAGCCTATCTTCACGTCCGAGTACGCCGTGCCGATGACCTGGGACTGGGGGATGTACCGCGGTTGGTACAAGGGAAAAGTGGCGTGGGTTGATGCGTTCTGTCCGTGGGAGTTCTGCCTGGCGGAGTGGAACGCGCAGTTCCTCGGCGACCCGGCTTACCGGATCAGCGAGAAGGAGAAGGTGAACCTGCGCTGGGAAGCTGAGAAGTTTCGCCGAGGCGAGCTCTGGCACGAGTGGGACCATCCCAACTTCCTCGGCGGGCGGTTTGACGAGCGCTACCCGGTCTTTGCGATGTACCTGGCCGACAACTGGCGCGCGTTCCGCACCTGGGGAATGTCGGCAAACGAGTCGTGGGAGTTCGACAATTACTGGGAACTCCGCGAGGGCGTTGACCGGGGGCGCAAGCAGTTGAAGGTGGACTGGGAGAACCTCCAGCGGCCCGGGTACAGCGCCGATTACATCGGCGAGCGCTTCGAGCGGATGGACATGGCGTTCAACCGGACGGATTGGGTTGCCACGCCGGCGGCCCAGGCGCTCTACCGCAACAATATGCCGCTGCTCGCCTACATTGCGGGGAAACCGGCAGCGTTCACGAGCAAGGACCACAACTTCCTGCCGGGTCAGACCGTCGAGAAGCAGGTCATCGTCATCAACGACTCGCGCGAGACGATTTCGTGCGACTGCTCCTGGTCGTTCTCGCTTCCGAGCGCGGTGCAAGGCGCGAAGCAGACTACCGTGCCGACCGGGAACCAGGAGCGCATCCCGATCACGTTCGCGCTGCCGGCGGACCTGACGCCGGGGGCCTACGAGATCGCATTGACGGCGAAGTTCAGCGCGGGCGAGACGCAGACGGATAAGTTCACGGTGGACGTGCTCCCCGCAGCCCGTCCCGCACAGGTAAAATCGAAGATCGCGCTCTTCGACCCGAAGGGCGAAACGGCGAAGCTCCTGAAAGAGCTCGGGGTTGACGCGACGGCGGTCGCTGCGGACGCCGACCTGGCCGGCTACGACGTGCTTATCGTGGGCAAGGGCGCGCTAACGCCGACCGAAGCGGCTCCCGATATTCTACGCGTGCGCGACGGTCTCAAGGTCATCATGTTCGAGCAGACCGCCGAGACGCTCGAAAAACGATTCGGCTTCCGGATCGCCGAATATGGCCTGCGCTGGGTGTTCCCGCGAATGAGCGGCCATCCGCTGCTTGCGGGGCTCGGGGACGATCACCTGCGCAACTGGCGCGGCGAGGCTACAATCCTTCCGCCGAGGCTCACGTATTCGGGAAGCAACGGCTTCCAAGGCCTCGTCCAGTGGTGCGACATGCCGGTCACTCGCGTCTGGCGCTGCGGGAACCGCGGGAACGTCGCCTCGGTGCTCATCGAGAAGCCCGGCTGTGGGAACTTCCTGCCGATCCTCGACGGCGGTTTCTCACTGCAATACAGCCCGCTGATGGAATATCGCGAAGGCACCGGGATGGTGCTCTTCTGCCAGATGGACGTGACCGGCCGCACTGAGCAGGACCCGGCCGCCGAGGCGCTGGCGCGGAACATCCTCGAGTATGTTGCCGCATGGAAGCCTTCACCCGCGCGGAAAGCCGTGTACATCGGCGAGGCTGCCGGGCAGAGTTGGCTCGAGTCGGCGGGCGTCGTGCCGGAGGCGTACCATGGCGGACAGATTTCCCCGGACGAGGTTCTCGTCGTCGGTCCCGGCGGCGGCGCGGCGCTTAAGGCGGATGCGCCGGCGATCGCCGCGTGGCTGAAAGCCGGCGGAGTGGCGCTCGCCATGGCGCTCGACGAGCAGGAGGCCGGCGCACTACTGCCTGGCAACGTGCGGATGAAAAAGTCGGAGCACATCGCGGCGTATTTCAAGTCGTTCGCCTGCGACTCCCTGCTGGCGGGGGTCGGACCAGCGGACGTCCACAGCCGCGAGCCGAGGCAGGTCCCCCTGGTCTCAGCCGGAGCGACCCCATTCGGCGACGGGGTCCTCGCCCTGGGCCACAACATTGTCTTTTCTCAGCTTGCGCCGTGGAAATACGACAACAAGCAGCAGAACGTCAAGCGCACCTTCCGGCACGTCTCCTTCATGATGAGCCGGCTGCTGGGGAATATGGGCGTGTCGGGCAAGACGCCGCTGCTCGAACGGTTCCATAGCCCGGTCGCCGGGAAAGATGAGAAGCGGTTCCTGAATGGTTTCTACCTCGACGTGCCGGTAGACTGGGACGACCCGTACCGGTTCTTCGGCTGGTGAGGAATCCTCGGGAAGATACATGACCAGCCGGGAACGCATAGCGGCCGTGCTGCGGTTCGAGCGACCCGACCGAATGCCGATTGACCTCGGCGGGATGCGTTCGACGGGGATTCACGCCTTCGCGCTGCGGGAACTCCAGGCGCGCCTGGGGAAGGACCCGTCGTCGGTGAAGGTGTACGATTGCGGCCAGTTTCTCGGCTGGCCCTATGAGGCCCTTCGCGCGCGTTTTCATCTGGATGTCGTGGCGCTGGAGCCGCCCAACCGGAACACGGAGAGCGACGACTGGCATCGCTGGGAACCGCGGCCGGGATTCTCCTTCCTGATGCCCGACGACTTTCGGCCCGAACTCCAGCCGGATGGGAGCTGGGTCCTCACCGACAAGTCCGGCAACCGCGCCAGCCGCATGCCCGGGAACGGCTTCTACTTCGACGACGTGGACAGCCCGTTGGCCGTTCGCCCCATGGTGTCAGTCAAGGACTACGCGCCTGCAAGCAGCTACGAAGACGAGTGGCTCGACAGTCTCAGCCGTCGCGCGGACTGGTTGTGGCGCAACACCGACTGTGCCATCCTGGGGTCGGCCTACGGCGGGGGGATGTTCAGCCTGAACATCGGCGGGATGGTCAACTGGATGGAGATGCTCGTCACCGAGCCGGAGCGCGCGCGGGAGTACGTGGAGAAATGCTGTCAATAGTGCTGGACACGGCGAGGACGAGAGTGAATGGGATTGACGCAATTCAGCCACGGGCATAGAATCGGACGAAGATTCCGGGGTCAGATGTCAGGCTTGCGGAACTATCGGTTGAAAGCCACAGGAGAACCGTGATGAAGAACGTGGACATGAAGGTTGAGGACAACATCCTGACCATCAAGGTTGACCTGACCAAGGAGTTCGGCCCCTCGTCCTCCGGCAAAACGATTATCATCGCCTCCACCGAGGGGAACGTCTCCATCCCCGAGCGAGAGGAGAAGATTGGGCTGAACGTGTACCGGAAGAAGTGAGTCACGTGGCGTAGCTATGATCGGGAGGTTCTGGAATGCCCCGCTCCACCCGTGTGCGCAAATCAATCCCCTCTTCAGCCAACCGAATAGTCATAAGAGAGGCAAGACAGAAAGACTTAAGACAATGTGCAACAGTCCTCCATACAAAGGAAGTGGCAGGAGCCAGTAACTGGTACCCGACTCCAAGAGTCCTGAGGGGATGTTTGGGAAAATACTTCCTTGTTGCCGAGGAAGATGGGAGAGTTCTTGGCTGCAGCGTAGTGGAGCCGCTCAAGCGCGGCGTCATAGGATGGTGGTTTGCAGTCAGAAAGGATGCGCGAGGCAAAGGAGTGGGTTCAGCACTTCTCAATGAACTCGAAAGGACTGCGAAAGAGGACGGAAAATACTTCTTCCTGATATACTCTAAGGTGGGGAGTAAGGCCATCCACTTCTACCGGAAACGAGGTTACGAAAGCGGCCAAGATTTTACTGAGCTGATAAAACAACTTTAGCAGCCTGCTAATAATACGTGGCTGGCTAGTCATTGGCCGGACGCTGAGGCCTGAAGTTCACGGAGGTCAGCCCATGTTCAGATACATCGCTGGGGCCGCCATCGGGGCCGTGATCGGCGGCCTCGTCGGGTACTTCGGGAAGCACGCGGGAATGGGCTGACCGTGTATCGCCGGCTCGTGGTCGGGGGCTATTGCGGGTGCAGTGCTGGGAATCATAGTGGCAAGCGCTATTCCGAAATAGCGGTCACTTGAGGCTCCGTTAGCGTGGGAACGTGGCTTATAATCACTATTGTGTTAGGCACCATTGGGGCGGCGTATTTCGTCTACGGGTGGAGGCAGAAGGAGGGGATCTTCCTGGCGGCAGGTGTGGCCCTCTCCGTCATTCCCTTCGTGATCTCCAATCCCTATGCCTTGACCGGCATTGGGGTTGCCCTGTTGGTTGCGCCCTTCGTCTTCCGGCTCTGGGCATACAGGTAATCGTCTTGCCGTGACGGTGTAAAGGCTTGGCCGACCACTCATCGCCAAGGCAAAGAGGAAGAACCCTCATTTCCTTGCAGAGCAGGGTCCATGTCCCGTAGAGCCAAAACCAAGCCGGCAGAGACGGACCTCTACCCACTGCTGCATGCCTACCTGACGGCGCAGGGATACATTGTTCGTGGCGAAGTGAATCACTGCGACATTGCGGCGGTGAAGGGTGATGATCTGATCGTGATCGAGGTGAAGCTGGCGCTGAACCTACCGCTCCTAGCCCAGGGAGTGCGACGGCAGCAAATGACCGATTCCGTCTACCTGGCCGTGCCGCGCCCGCCGAACCACGCGAAGTGGATGTGGCAGATGCGCGGCGTCTTCCGCGTGCTG
>Ga0181521_10007521_pt1 | contig 11436 bp, 10 predicted proteins | sample PEATcosm2014_Bin_32_FD_119764 | JGI IMG/M metagenome (GOLD analysis project Ga0181521, IMG submission 119764) | Peatland microbial communities from MTU Mesocosm Facility, Houghton, MI, USA - PEATcosm2014_Bin02_60_metaG | ecosystem: Environmental > Terrestrial > Soil > Wetlands > Peat | place... | reverse complement strand
CTTTGGTATCGCGAATCGGATGGCCCGTGTCGAGGCTCTCGATCAGCGCGAGCGTTTCCGCATCGGCATCGATCGCGTCGGCCAGGCGCAGCAGTAAACGCCCGCGATCCGCCGCCGAAACGCGCTTCCAGGCGGGAAATGCCTTCCGTGCCGCCGCGACCGCGCGGTCGATATCGACCGCCGTGGCTTCGGCAATCTCCGCCAGTACTGTATTGTCGTGAGGATTGTAAACCGGAATTCGTCCACCCTGGGCAGCGTCGACGAATTCGCCTTCAATAAATAACCGGGTCTCGATGTCGATATCGAGACCCGGGGTGGTGCCCACCAGCGTTGCTGTATTCAATTTTGTTTTTTTTAAAACTCCACGGGGTATGGTTTCAATTCGTGATTCGCGTACATCTTGGGTAACCGGTCGTCGTTGTTCTCCCACACGACCAGAATCGAGCGCTTCGGCGAATATCCCTTGTGCCGGATGTCGGCGGGCATCGCCGCCACATCGCCCGGCTTCATGGTGACCTTCGCGCGCGGCCGGCCGGTGGCGCCGTCATCGACGTCCCACACGATCTCGTCGCAGACCTGGATAAACCACTCGACGCGGTCGTTGCCGTGTGTGATCGGCAGGGCATGCTCCTCGGTCGTCGCGCAGAACTGGCTGTCATGCACGCACGAAACCACCGAAGGATTCCACGTTACGTCCGAACGCACGATATAGCCGAATGCGTTGAACGCGTGAACCTGCCCTTCAAATCCAGGCTCGGCGTGGATTTCCGGCTTGTCCTGGGGAACGTCCGTAAACTGGCGGTTGACCGGATATTCGGCGTCGGTCCGGAAGGGCAGATCGCCAGGCAAACCCACCATGCGCTTCGCCACCTGGCGGATGCGCTTCAAAGCCTTCGTGTTGCTGCCGTGCTTCGGGCCGAACGGCTTGCCTGTTTCGTCGGGAGCGGCATAAGGATCGAAACCTTCATTCGTCCAGTCGTCCAGCATCGCCTCGAAGACTTTCCGCAGATCCGCGGATTGGAACGTCTCGACGAAGTGCCGGTTCGTCTTGCGATAGGCGTCGTTAAAAAGTCCGACGAACATCTCGACGGTTCCATAGTGGTTGACCGTGCCGAAGACGTTATCGAAATTCACTGTGCCGTAAAAGAAACCCCAACCCACGTCGCGCATCAGCGAACGCAGGAAGTTGTCGATCGGAATGATGTGCTGGTTGCCGGGGTAGTAGATATGGGCGAAATACTCGTCGCGCTCGAAGTTGAATTTGCCGATCGAGAACGTTTTGTAGCCCAGACTTTGCTTCTTGGTGGTTGCCGCGCTCACGGGCGTGGATGTTGCGGTGCTCATCAGGTTCTCCTTTAAAAGATCTTACTCGTATTACTAAGCTTCGGTCTGGCAGATGTCTGCCCACTTCTCGACAGTGAAGTCGCCCTTGATCGTCTGCAGCAGCAGCACGCCCGGTTTGGCGCTGCGAAACTGATAGGCCGATCCCTTCGGCAGCAAAGCCATATGGCCCCGCCACGCCTTCACCCAACCCATCTTCTTGCCCTTCGGCTCGGCATCCAGTTTCACCGATCCTTCTTTACCCGCCGGAACCAGCGGTTGATCGGGCTGGATCAGATGCACTTCAACCTCGCCATCCATGACGAGCGCCGCTTCATCGTGATCCGCCGCAAACCACGGCGAATTCCCTTCCGCGCGGATCGCTTCAATCACGTACTTTAGATTCTGGCCAACGGCCACTTTTTCGTACGGCTTCGACTTGGAGGCAACCTCGAACACGTTCGAGAATGCGTAATGCTTCGGGTCGTCGTCAATGACCTGGACGCCGCCCTTTTCGTAGTTATTGAGTGAACCGAAAACTGTTTGGCTCATGGATGCTTGCTCCTTGCTTCTCGATATTAATCGATTCGGGACCCTGCGGCTTGCATAATTTCCACTTCAATGAACAGAATCATGACCCCCTCCGGGCGAGCTCGCGCGGCCGTGACCCCGTAAGGCGGACAGAATCAGTATACAATCGGACTGTCCCTTCGAGCGGCGGCGCGATCGGTATGCAGTGGTCCGGAATCCCATTCGCCCAGTCGGTTTTCATGGCCGGTGAAACGCACGGTCGCGTACTCAGGCCCGGGAACCGCCTCCTGGCCCACAGCCAGGACATTGGCTGGCGCTCGCTCCACGCCGCCATCATCGAGGAAGCTCCGTTTGAAGCCATCGAACCGGCCATCCGCCATCCTTCGCTGATCTACCATCTGCGCCGTCCCACCGAGGTCTCGCGCCGCATCGAGGGCACGCGCGCGGAAAAGGCGCTCATCGGCCCTCGCCGCCTCTGTCTGACCCCCGGCGACGCCACCACCGCGTGGCGTCACTCGGGACGCCCCGAAATCCTGCAAATCTACCTCCGCCAGTCGATTTTCGAAGCGGCCGTCGGCGAAATCTATGGCAGCGATACCGCGTCGGCGGAGCTGGTGCCGCGCTTCGCGATCCTCGATCCGCTGCTCGAACAACTGGCCATCGCCATCGCCAGCGCCCTGCGCGACGGCACTGCCGAAGACGGCCTCTATATCGATGCCATCGCTCATATGATGGCGGTCCACCTCGCGCGGACTCATTCTTCCCGGTCGCGTCCGGTCCGCACTCCTCCGCCCCAGGTCATCTCCAGCGGGAAAATGAGTCGGCTGATCGAGTTCATCGAGGAAAATCTCGACGGCGATCTCAGCCTCCACGCCATGGCGCAGGCAGTCGAAATCAGCCCTCTCTATCTGGCGCGGGCCTTCAAAACGGCCGTCGGACAGTCCCCTCATCAATATGTACTGGTTCGGCGCATCGAGCGCGCCAAGGAACTGCTGCGCAATACCGACCTGCCGGTCGTCGATGTCGCCATGGCCGCAGGCTTCTCTTCCCAAAGCCATCTTTCCCACTGGTTTCTGCGCCATGTGGGCGTCTCCCCGGCAGCATACCGTCGTTAACGGGACACCGCGCCCAATTGTGGCTATAATGGGTTTCGCCCTATTGCTTCGTTTTGTGATGGGTGTAACATTGAACATTAGTCCGGCGTCTTTTCAGGTGCCAAGCTAACAGGTCCACCCAGGAGTGTGAAATGGTAAACGTTAACCGATCGAAAATCGCAGGGGTGGTGCTGCTGGCAGCCCTCGCGCTTCCCGTATTTGCCCAGCGCGATATCGCTGGCGAATGGGCCCCCAGATTTCATGAAGATAATCCCGAGCGCGGACCGGGTCCCGAGATTGGCGATTATCTGGGCCTCCCCATCACCGATGCGGCCCGCATGAGAGCCGACAGCTGGGATGCTTCGCTGCTCACGCTCCCCGAGCACCAGTGCAAGCCGCACCCGGCCGATTACGGTCCGCGTGGCCCGGCCAACCTGCGCATCTGGGAAGAGATCGACACCCCGACACAGCAGCTCATCGCATTCCACACGCACATCTCCTGGCAGGCCCCCGAGCGCACCATTTATATGGATGGTCGCCCGCATCCGCCCGAGTACGCCGCTCACACATGGCAGGGTTTCTCGACGGGCAAGTGGGAAGGCGACATGCTGACGGTGACGACCGACCATCTTAAGATCGGCTGGATCCGCCGCAACGGCGTGCCCCGCAGCGACAAGGCCACGCTCGTGGAACACTGGATTCGCCACGAAGACAACCTCACGCTCGTCAGCATCGTCAACGACCCCGTCTATCTTTCCGAGCCTTTCATCCGCACGACGGACTTTATGGCCGCGCCGGATCAAGTGATTGCCCCGTATCCGTGCGAATCTGTTGTTGAAATCGAGCGGCCCATCGGTGTGGTACCCCATCACCTGCCGGGCACCAACACCTTCCTCAACGAGTTCCCCGAGAAGTACAAGCTGCCCGCACAGGCTGCTCGCGGCGGCGCGGAAACGACGTATCCCGAGTACCAGGAAAAGCTGAAGACGATGCCCGTCGCGACGGCGGCCAAATAGCTCGCTTTTTCCGATTCTTCTGAAGTAATCCTTAACAATGAAAAGACCACCCCGTGCCGCCTGAGCGGCACGGGTTTTTCTCGCCCCGCATCGAATCTGAGCCGGGCAAATCTGGAGCAAAGAACGAATGAATAAAACGGGATTTGATTTGTCTACAGTGCTGCGGAGTGCCCTGGTGCTGGGTCTGGCCCTGACGCCGGTCTATGCCCAGACGGGCGGGCTGCATACGCTGCACGCGCAGGGTAACGTTTATATGGTGGTGGGCCCGAATTACAACGCCGCCATACAAGTTGGCAAGGATGGCGTTCTGGTGGTCGATCCGGGTCCGCTTGCGGATGCCGATGCGCTGCTGGCCGAAATCCGGAAACTCTCCCCCACGGGACCCATCCGTTACATCATCGACACCAACATGCACACGGATCACACCGGTGCCAACGCGAAAATTTCTGCAGCCGGCGCCGAAATTGTGGGCGGCAACTTTGCCGGTCAAGTGGGCGTCGTGGGAGACGGCGCCGTCAACGGTGGTGCAGTGATCGTTGGACACGAGAACGTGCTCAACCGAATGAGCGCGGCTCCTCCGGCCGGCCAGCCGGCGATTCCCGCCGCGGCGTGGCCGCAGGATACGTTCTTCGGCAATCAGAAGAACCTGTTTTTCAACGGTGAAGCGATCGAGGTGATCCACATCCCGGCCGCCTCCACCGACGGCGATGTGATGGCGTTCTTCCGCCGCTCGGATGTGATCCTGGCGGGCGACATCTTCACCCCCGACCGTTATCCCTATATCGATCTGGCCCGCGGGGGCAACATCCAGGGAATCGTCGACGGCCTGAACCGGCTGATTGCGGTGACCATTCCGGCTGAAAAGCAGGAAGCGGGGACCTACGTGATTCCGGGCCGCGGCCGTCTGTGCGATCAGGCCGACATCGTGGAATATCGCGACATGACGACGATCGTTCGCGACCGTGTGCAGGACATGGTGAAGAAGGGCATGACGCTCGAACAGGTGAAAGCTGCCAAGCCGACGCGCGATTACGATCCGCTGTATGGCGCCACGCAGGGTCCCTGGACGACGGATATGTTTGTCGAGGCAGTCTACAAGAGCCTCAAGAAATAACGTATTTGACTTTGAGGAAAAATCAATGAACTACGGAAGTTTCAAGGGGCGCAAGGCCTCGTTGCTGGCAGCGGTCGTCACGCTCGCACTCGCGATACCGGTGGGTATCTACGCGCAGGGCCGGGGCGGCCGCGGACCGGCGGGTCCGCCGCCGGCGGCGAAAGCAGCCGCGCCGGAAGATTTAACGGGATACTGGGTTTCGATCGTGACCGAAGACTGGCGCTTCCGCATGGTGACGCCTGCCAAGGGCGATTACGCCAGCGTGCCGATCAGCCCGGAAGGCCGCAAAGTGGCCGACGCGTGGGATCCGGCGAAAGACACCGCGGCGGGCGAGCAGTGCCGCGCTTATGGCGCTGCGGGACTCATGCGCGTGCCCGGACGGGTTCACATCACCTGGCAGGACGACAATACGCTGAAGGTCGAAACCGACGCCGGAACGCAGACGCGCCTGTTCCACTTCGCTCCTCCGGTTGTGCCGGTACCGGGCGTGGTGACGAAGGTGGAAGCGCCAGCCGGTGAGCAGCCGTCGCTACAGGGTTTTTCCGCAGCCGAATGGCAGCTTGCTCCCGGAGCGGGCGGACGCGGCGGGCCGGTGATTCCGCCGATGCAGCGCGGCGGTTCGCTGAAGGTGGTGACGGACCATCTGAAGATGGGTTATCTGCGCAAGAACGGCGTGCCCTACGGCCCGGAAGCGAAGGTGACCGAATACTATTCGGTGACGCATGAGACCAATGGCGACCAGTGGCTGATCATCACGACGGTGGTTGACGACCCGCTGTACCTGGCACAGCCGTTCATCACCAGCACGCATTTCAAGAAGGAACCGGACGGCTCGAAGTGGCATCCGACGCCCTGCGCGGCCAGCTAGAGAATCCCTTCCGCGGTTAAAAGACAAGAGGGCTCCGATCGGGGCCCTCTTTTTTATTGATACTCTTGACGCATGAATCTGCGTCGAACCATCCTTGCACTCGCGGCCCTGTCCGCCGCTATTCCCGCCTGGGCTCAGCAATCCTGTGAAAACCTCACAGCGGTGCAGCTGCGCGGCATCACGATTACCTCCGCTGTATCCGTCCCTGCCGGCTCCTTCGCACTGCCCGGCGCAGCTGCAACAGCGCCTAAAGTTCAGGTACCCGCATTCTGTCGCGTAGCCGCGACCGTGGGCAAAGAGCTCCGCATGGAGTTATGGATGCCCCGGCAGTGGAATCGCAAACTGCTCGCGGTGGGAAACGGCGGGATGGCCGGTGCGATCCTCTATGCGCCGATGGTGAAGCCTCTCCAGCTAGGCTACGCGGCCAGCAATACGGACACGGGGCATCAGGCGGCAACAAACGCAGACGGCGAATGGGCACTCGGGAACTATGAACGCGTCGTGAACTTCGCCGATCGCGGCACTCACCTGATGGCGGAGGCCGACAAGGTCATTCTCAACGCCTTCTACAATTCGCAACCGGCACACGCCTATTTCAACGGATGCTCGCAGGGCGGGCACGAAGCCATGATCGAAGCCCAGCGTTATCCGGCCGACTTCGACGGCATCATCGCCGGCGACCCGGCCAACAACTGGACCCACCACTACATCGGCGGCCATCTCTGGATGGCTCTCGCCATGGACGGCGACGGCTACATGCCGGCGGACAAGGTTCAAATCGTTGCCGACGCCGTGAATAACCAGTGCGACGCGCTGGACGGCGTCAAAGACGGAGTGCTTACCGATCCGCGCCGCTGCAAGTTCAACCCCGAGACGCTGCTCTGCAAGGGCTCGGATACTTCGCAGTGCCTCACGGGCGCGCAGGTCGCGGCGGTGCAGAAAATCTGGACAGGCCTCAGGACCGCCGAGGGCCAGGTCATTTATCCCGGACTTGTGCCTGGCGGTGAAGCCGGTCCCGGAGGCTGGGCCAGTTATCTCACGGGCGCCGGTCCGGGCAAGGGTCGCCATGTTCTTCTCACGCAGCCATTTTTCCGGTTCTTTGTATTCGAGGATCCGACCTGGGATTACAAGACGTTCCGGTTCGCCGCCGCTGACGGGTTCGACAGCGACATCGATTACACGGATTCAAAACTGGCGTCGCTGTTCAACGCGGTGAATCCCGATCTCAGCCAGTTCAAAGCTCGCGGCGGCAAGCTGATTCACTATCACGGCTGGAGCGACCCGGACATCACGCCGCTCAACAGCATCAACTATTACGAGAGCGTCGTGAATGCGCAGGGCGGCGACGTGCACGGCTTGCGCAGAACGGTGGAATTTTACCGTCTCTTCATGGTGCCTGGGATGTGGCACTGCCAGGGCGGACCGGGCGCGACGACTTTCGACATGATCGAACCCCTTGACAACTGGGCCGACAAGGGTGTCGCACCAGAAAAGGTGATCGCCTCGCGCATCGCGAACGGCGTCGTTCAGCGAACGCGACCGTTGTGCCCCTACCCGCAGGAGGCGCAATGGAAAGGCGCCGGCAGCACGGACGACGCGGCAAACTTCGTCTGCGCGTTACCGAAACCGTAGATCGCGCACATTGCAGTTGTGGGGCAGGCGGTTCCGCTTGCCACTTTCCCGCTTAGACGCGCTCGATCACCGTCGCGATTCCCTGCCCTACGCCGATGCACATCGTGCAGAGCGCGTATTTGCCGCCGGTCTTCTTCAGTTGATAAATGGCCGTGGTGACGAGCCGCGCGCCGCTGGCGCCGAGCGGATGCCCGATCGCGATCGCGCCGCCATTGGGATTCACGTGCGCCGCGTCGTCCGCTAATCCAAGATCCCGCGTCACCGCCAGAGCCTGCGCGGCGAAGGCTTCGTTCAGCTCGATCGTGTCCATCGCCGACAGCGCCAGTCCCGTTTTCGCCAGCACTTTACGCGTGGCCGGCGCCGGCGCAAAACCCATGATCCGCGGCGCAACGCCAGCGGCCGCCGTGACCAGTACGCGCGCCTGCGGCGTAAGCCCGTATTTCTTCACCGCCTCGGCCGACGCCAGCAACAATGCGCACGAGCCATCGTTGATCCCCGAAGCGTTCCCCGCTGTGACCGTCCCGTTCGGCCGCACCACCGGCTTCAACTTCGTCAGTGCTTCCAGCGTCGTATCCGGGCGCGGATGCTCGTCCGTGTCGAACATTTTCGGATCGCCCTTCTTCTGCGGGATGGCGACCGGAATCAATTCGCTCTTGAAAAATCCTTCCGCATTCGCCTTCGCCCAGCGCTGCTGCGTGCGCAGCGAAAAGGCATCCTGATCCTCGCGCGATACTTTGAAATCGTCGGCAACATTCTCGGCCGTCTCGGGCATCGAGTCGACGCCGTACTTACTCTTCATCAGCGGATTCACAAAGCGCCAGCCGATCGTCGTATCGAAAATCTCCGCCGTGCGGCTGAATGCGGCTTCCGCCTTCCCCATCACGAACGGCGCGCGCGACATGCTCTCGACTCCGCCCGCAATCATCAAATCCGTCTCGCCCGACCGGATGGCTCGCGCAGCCACTCCGACCGCGTCCATGCTGGAGCCGCACAGCCGGTTCACCGTCGAGCCCGGCACTTCCTTGGGCAACCCGGCCAGCAGCAGCGCCATACGCGCCACGTTCCGGTTGTCTTCGCCCGCCTGATTGGCGCAGCCAAAAATCACATCGTCCACCGCGCCCCAGTCGACCCCCGCATTCCGCGCCATCAGGGCCTTGATGGGAAGGGCCGCCAGATCGTCCGTACGGATCGTGGCGAGCGTGCCGCCATAGCGGCCAAAGGGCGTGCGTATCGAGTCGCAGATAAATACGTCGTTCATAATGTTGGGAATTTCCATTCTAACGTCGCCGTTTCGCTCCCTGACGACCGGCTGCGAATGCGAGCATCATCCGCTTGCTTACGCGCGCGTTTCGGAACGATCTCTGTCTTACCGAACCGCGACCGTGAGGGAGCGGACTCCTGCCCGGGGCTGCCAGCGCCCGTGCGGCGGTTGACGCCCGGCGGGCGTTTGGCGCATGATGGGGCGAGTGAAAAGGAGCCAAACGACATGTCCTTACGCCTGAACCTCGTTGGTTTGAACCTCGTTGGTTTTCTGATGCTTTCGGCGGCGATTAGTTTCAGTGCCGCGCCGGCCTCCGCCGCCACCTGCGAAAGCCTCGCGTCTCTTTCCCTGCCCAACACCACCGTAACCCTGGCCCAGCTCGTGCCTGCCGGTGAGTTCAACCCGCCCGCGCCCGCCGGACGCGCCGGTGGCAGAGGCAGAGGCGGCCCGAGCTACAAGGATCTGCCCGCTTTCTGCCGCGTCCTCGCGACATCGAAACCGACCAGCGATTCGGAGATCGGGATCGAGGTCTGGATGCCTGCTGAGAACTGGAACGGGAAGTTTGAAGGCACCGCCAACGGCAACTGGGCGGGCAACATCGGCGAGCCCGCGCTGGCAGCGGCGCTGCGCCGCGGTTACGCCTCCGCCGCCACCGACACCGGACACCAGGGCGGGAACGGCGCGGAATTCTCCGTGGGCCATCCCGAAAAACTGATCGACTTCCAGTACCGCGGCATCCACGAAATGACCGTCCAGGGCAAGGCCATCGTGAATGCGTTCTACGGCGAAGGCCTCAAGTATTCTTATTTCGTCGGCTGCTCGACGGGTGGTAAACAGGCTCTCAAAGAAGCCCAGCGCTTCCCGGCCGACTACGAAGCCATCATCGCGGGCGACCCGGCGAATTACACGACGCACATGGCCATCCAGCAAGTCGGCGTGGCGCTCGCCGTTCATAAGGACGAGGCCAGCGATATTCCGGCCGAAAAGTATCCTCTCATCCACAAAGCCGCGCTCGACGCCTGCGACGCGCTCGACGGCGTTAAAGACGGCGTGATCGAGAATCCCATGCGCTGCAAGTTCGATCCGAAGGTCCTCGAATGCAAGGGCGAAGATTCCAACTCCTGTCTCACCGCTCCGCAGGTTGAAGCCGCGCGCAAAATCTACGCCGCCGCGAAGAATTCCCGCACCGGCAAGGAGATTTTCCCGGGGCTCGAACCGGGCTCCGAAATGGGCTGGGCCGGTCTCACCACCAAAGACGCCTTCGGATACGCCATGAACTGGCTGATCTACGGTGTCTTCAAAGATCCGAAGTGGGATTACAAAACTCTGAACTTCGACAGCGACGTCACGCTCTCTGAAAAGGCCGGAGGCGACGCCGAGGACGCCAACGATCCCAACATCAAACCGTTCATCTCACGCGGCGGCAAGCTGCTGATGTACCACGGCTGGGCCGACCCTCTGATTGCCCCTCGCAACACTGTGGAGTATTACCAGGCAGTGCTGGCTAAGCTCGACAGCGTGAAAAATGTGCGCGACTCGGTGAAGCTCTTCATGGTGCCGGGCATGCTGCATTGCGCCGGCGGCGACGGACCCAACACCTTCGACACGCTCACCGCGCTCGAACAGTGGCGGGAGAACGGCAAGGGACCGGAGAAGATCGTCGCCTCGCACATGACGGACGGCGTTGCGGACCGCACGCGACCGCTCTGCCCGTTCCCGCAGGTGGCGACGTATAAGGGAAGCGGCAGCACCGATCAGGCTGAAAACTTCACCTGCGCCGCGCCTTCGCGCAACTAGATTGATGTGGGGCAGGCGGTTCCGCCTGTCCGTCTACTTCGCAGCTTTTTTGTCGGCCTTCTCGGCGCGGGATTTCGAATACTTCCGCTCGAACTTGTCGACGCGCCCGGCGGTATCGACCAGCTTCTGGCGTCCGGTAAAAAACGGGTGACAGCTTGAGCAGATTTCGACGCGGATGTCGCCTTTATGAGTGGAACGGGTCAGGAACGTGTGGCCGCACGCGCAGCTTACTTTGACCTCGGTATAGGCAGGGTGAATTCCAGCTTTCATGGGTGACCTTTCGGGGGAAAATACATCCTAACACACGCAAAACCCCCGCGGGCCGTAGCGTGGCTCACGGGGGTTAGCGAATCAATGCCTGAGGCAGTTACCACGTACGCGACGAAGCGACCGGTCCACAGGAACTAGATCCCGCCACTGACAGCGGGCATCGTCAGCTTTTAGAACGGTCGACTCAACAGTCGGCCACCTCGCGCGGTCTACTACTTGAACTCATTATTCTGGACCACCTCCTTCTTCAGTGATAACTACAAATTACGCCCAGAGATGACAATTGTCAACAGGATTTCTGGCGAGCGATACCCTCTATTTCGTATCCTGTTCGATCAGCCTACGACCTGAAGGAGCGCGCTTGCCGTCCGATTGTTGCGATCCCAAAACACACGGTTCCGAAACGCGCGCGTCAGCAAGCGGATTCCGGGCTTTTACTGAATCCGGAATCCTCATCTGGAATAATCAATGGAGATGCACGAATTCACCTACGATCAACCGGCGAGCCGCGTTGTGTTCGGCGTGGGCGCGCT
>Ga0181521_10007519_pt1 | contig 11438 bp, 10 predicted proteins | sample PEATcosm2014_Bin_32_FD_119764 | JGI IMG/M metagenome (GOLD analysis project Ga0181521, IMG submission 119764) | Peatland microbial communities from MTU Mesocosm Facility, Houghton, MI, USA - PEATcosm2014_Bin02_60_metaG | ecosystem: Environmental > Terrestrial > Soil > Wetlands > Peat | place... | reverse complement strand
TGGGGGGGGGGGGTGGGTCAAGACCCCCTTCGTCCTTTTCGGACCGTAGCGCCGAGATCAACTCAGAACGACCACCGCCGCATCATGACGAAGCCGCCATCGCCGACGAACCAGGCGATCAGGGTGGTCACCAACATCAGCAGCAAGCTGACGATGATCGTGGCCGGAATGGCGGCAAGCGCCGCTTTGATGAAGAACAGGACCAGGCGGGCAAAGGGTATGCGCAGGTCGACGATGACGAAGCGCTGGGCATCATTCTCGCTCATGACGGGGTTCTCCGGTTGCGTCGGCCGCCATGGTTCGCCAGAGTGACCGCCGGCTGCAAGCCTTCCCGCCGCTCCGGGTGAAGTCGGGACCTGCTGCGGCGACTCGGTCGGGAAATGAAATGGGGCTCGAAATCATGACCACTGTCGCGTTCGAGAATGATCTCAAGACTGCGATCCGCACCATCCGGGACTATCCCAAGCCGGGCATCATGTTTCGCGACATCACGACGCTGCTTGGCGACGCGCGGGCATTCCGGCGCACCGTCGACGAACTGGTGCAGCCCTGGGCCGGCGGCAAGATCGACAAGGTCGCCGGCATCGAGGCGCGCGGCTTCATTCTCGGCGGCGCGGTGGCGCATCAGGTGTCGGCCGGATTCGTGCCGATCCGCAAAAAAGGCAAGCTGCCGTTCAAGCGCGTGAGCATCGGCTATTCGCTCGAATACGGCATCGACGAAATGGAAATGCACGAGGACGCGGTGCTGCGAGGCGAGCGCGTGATGCTGGTCGATGATCTCGTCGCCACCGGCGGCACCGCGGAGGCGGCCGTCAAGCTGCTCAAGCAGATCGGCGCCAATGTCCTCGCCGCCTGCTTCATCATCGATCTGCCAGACCTCGGCGGCGCCGAGAAAATCAGGAAGCTCGGCGTGCCGGTGCGCACGCTGGTGAGCTTCGAGGGGCATTAGGGCAGGTTCGCCCAAGCCGAATTAGCGGGCTGATCGTAAATCGCGTGCGGGTGTCGCGGCATTGCCGCCGAGCGAGGCACCGAGCTTGCCCATCAGCAGCCGCAGCTCGAGTTCGCGAAACTCGGTGAAGATGGTGGCGATCCAGCCATGGATTTCGGTCGGCCCGCCCGGCCGCTCGGTCATATAGGCGCCGAATGAGAAACTCGGCCGGTCGATGACGCCGCGCACGATCGGCGAGAGGCGCGGTATGCGGATGACGCCGTATTCGGCGCGAGTCGGCGGAAAATCCGCCTTCGTGAACATGACCGACACCGACTCGTTGTGCACGGGCACGACCGCGGTCGTCCCCAACTGGCGCCGCAGCTCGGCATAGCTGCGCACCGTCGCCGGTGCCGGATCGCTAACGAACAGAATGATCGGCTCGATCAGCCGCCGCCGCGCCGCCTGCACGAAGCCAATCTCCGTCATCACCGCAAAAAACTTGTCGAACGATCCGTATCCCAGGTCGATGATCGTGGTGCGCGGAGGGCTCGTGATCAGCCGGTCGAACAACGCCATCTGCCCGCGCGTGTCGGCGATATCGACCGTCGAAACGAGGTCGGGGAAATGGCCCGCGAGCGCCGGCTCGCGTGGCTCCAAATCGTAGCCGATCAGGGCCCGGTCGCTCGCGCGGATGAATTCGATCAGGAGTCGCGCGATCAGCGTCTTGCCAACCCGTGGACGCGGCGATGCGATGATGTAGAGCGGCACCTGCTGCGGCATCCTGGCAATCGGTCCATTCCGATTCAACCGCCCGCTCCGTTCGCTCCCCGCTCGCGGGGAGGGAACGGAGCGGGCGTGCGCGTGGCGAATGACTTACTGCGCGGACCTGACGACTTGCACGCGCGGACCGCCCGTCGCCGTACCGCCCGTCGCCGTACCGCCGCTCGCAACAATGTCGTTGAGCTTGATGCGATCGTACTCGCCCCACACATTGCCGAGCCAGTGCCGGACATAGCCGCGCAGCACGAACGAATAATTGGCCGCTTCGCCCTTCAGGCCCTTGTTGGCGACGAAGGTGAGGAAGGGAACGGAGGCGAGCTCCACCTGCTCATAGGCCATCTCGTTGAGCTTCGGGATGGTGATCTCGATGGCGTCCTTGAACTTCTTGAAATACGAGGCATAAGTGGGCTGGTCCCACTCGAAGAAACTGGTGTTGTTGATGAAGTTCTTGACCAGATAATATTTGCCGTCGGTCGTGAAGGTGGACGTATCCTCGATTTCGTTCAACGAGGCGATGGACGAGCCGAGGATATGGAAGACGACGAAGGTGAGCTGGCCCTTCTTCACCGCTTCGAGGAAGCCGATGTCGCGCAATGAGCGCAGCGTGGGCGACAGCAGACCGGCGCGCACGTCGATGACCGTCACGCTCGCGTCGGTGGTCGACAGCGTGTCGAAAATCCGCATCTGGTCGGGGACCGAGGTGACGTCGACGACGTCGCTGATGTCGGGATGAAAGCGCTGCAAGGTGCCTTTGGGCGATTCGGTATCGAAGGCGCGCGTCGGCACGTGATGCGCCGTGAAATAGTCGAGCAGCGTGCGGGCGACCGTCGTTTTGCCGACGCCGCCCTTGTCCGCGCCCACCACGATCACTGTTGGCTTGGCCATTGTCTTTATCCCCGCTGACGCCGTGCCGCCGCAAGGCCCGATCCGTTCGGCTCAGCAATCCACCGGAAGACTGCGGCAAAATTCAAGCGCGTCCCGCAATGCTCCCCAACCGAAGTTCTACACATCCCAGGCTCTGTTTGGAAGCCTCCTGATGCGGCGCGCAGTTCCGAACTCGATATGCGCAGCCTATTTTCAGCTCGATATGGTTAATTGTGACGCGATTGCGACTAATTGCCGGTGTGCGGACCCCACGGTCCCGAAGATGGGTCGGACGCCGGGCCGGGCGAGGGGCCTTTAACCTCGGCCGGCGACCGCGCGGGCGGCAACGGTCCGTTACGCGCGGCTTCGCCCGGTCCGCTCTCGGCAGAACCCCACGGGCCGCTGGGTGCTGGTCGATCGGCGTCGGATCGATCATCCGCATCGCTTCCTTGCGGAGGCAGCGCCAGCGGGCCGGGATCATGGCCGCCGGCGAATTTGACGAGCGCCGCGACCCGGCTGGCGACGGTCGGATGGGTATCGAACAGCTCGCCAAAGCCCGCGCGCGGGTTATCGACGCACATTTCCATCACCGCGGAGGTCGCGCGCGGAAGTTCGCCGCGGCCCTCGATCTTGCGCAGCGCCGAGATCATGGCATCGGGGTTTTTGGTGAGTTCCACCGAGCCGGCATCGGCGAGGAACTCGCGCGATCGTGATAGCGCCAGGCGAATGATGAACGACAGGACGTAGGCGAGCGCGATAAGTCCGATGGCGAGCAGGATGGCCACGCCCGCACCGCCGCGCCGACGCTCGTCCGATCGCGAGCCGCGGAAGCTGAAGCTGTTGTAGAACCAGAGCCGAAACACCAGTTCCGCGAAGAACGAGACGACGCCGGCGATGATAACGGCGATAACCATCATGCGCACGTCGCCGTTACGGATGTGCGTGAGTTCGTGGCCGAGCACGGACTCGACCTCGGCATCGTTGAGCCGATTGAGCAGCCCCGACGTGACCGTGATCGAGTATTGCTTGGCATTCATGCCGGTGGCGAAGGCATTGAGCGCGTCGCTCTCCATCACCTTCAGTTTGGGCATGGTGATGCCGCGCGAAATGCAGAGATTCTCCAGGAGATTGTAGAGCCGCGGCTGTTCCGCGCGCTGCACCTCTCGGCCGCCGGTCATCGCATCGATCATGCTCTGGTGGAAGAAATAGGCGATGACCACCCACAGCGCGGTACCGACGGTCGCCCACGGCGCCGCCGTGATAAGATCGATCCACGCCTGCTGCATCAGCGTGTTGAGATCGGCGTTGGTCGACAGCGCCTCGGCCGTCAGCGCGCCGGCATAGACCAGCACGTAGACGAGCAGGAACAGGCCGACGAGGAGCGCGATCGAACGGCGTCGGTTCGACTGGATATGGCTGTAAAGACCATAAGCGGCCATGGCGGATTACTGCGTTTGCCGGAGTCCCAGGGACTTATCGGTTCTGATGGAATCGGAACTAGGCTCTAGCTTTCGTTTGAGCATGATCTTTTCCGAAAACCGGTATCCACCCCGGATCAAGTCCGGGGCAAGCTTTTTCGGGATCATGCTCTAGAACTTCACCTGCGGCGCCTCTGTTTCGGTCTTGCGGTCCTCGCCGAGGTCGAAGAATTCCTTCGGCGCGAAACCGAACGAAGAGGCAAAGAGCGCGGCGGGGAACCGCTGGATGCCCGCGTTGTATTCCTGCACGGCATTGTTGAAGAAGCGCCGTGCTGCGGCGATCTTGTTCTCAAGATCGGTCAGCTCCGCCTGCAATTGCTGGAAATTGGCACTGGCCTTGAGATCGGGATAGGATTCCGAAAGTGCGAAGAGCTGGCGCAAGGCGCCGGTGAGCATATTTTCGGCCGCCGCCTGCTGCGCCGGCCCCTGCGCGGTCATCGCTGCGTTGCGCGCTTTGACGACTTCGTCGAGCGTGCCGCGTTCGTGCGCGGCGTAGCCCTTCACCGTCTCGACCAGGTTGGGAATGAGGTCATGCCGCTGCCGCAGCTGCACGTCCACGTCGGCAAAGGCTTGGTTAACCCGTTGCCGCATGGAAATGAGACTGTTGTAGACCGTGATGACCCACAGAATGAGAACGACGATTACGGCAAGGACGATCAGGGTCGAGGTGGACATGACGGACTCCTTCAGCATTCGCCCTACCCCCCCGCAAGCCGGGGAGGGTAGGGAGGGGGCGTGGGTTTGCAGCCGCAATCAACAGCATAGCCGCAATCTATGACAGCGGCGAGCGGCCGTCGCGCGGGCCGGCCGGTCGGCCGAAGCCCCTGCATTTACCTCCAGATATTGGTGAGTTAACGCGTTCGTTAAGCTTAGCTCTTGATGATTGTCGCGCGGCTTGTCCTGTCGTTGTAAATCCTCAGAGGACAAACAGGTATGCGCCATGCTGAAGCAATATCTAGGCTCGCTGTCGTCTGCCGGTTCGGATGCTGACATCGTCTCGCTCGAGCATCGCCGACGTGACGTGGTGCTGCGGGGGGACCCGAACGAGATTTCAGAGGACGCCAGCGGGCTCGCACAGACCGTCCGCGATCAGCTGGCGCGCGAGGTCGCCGACATCGAAACCGCGACCGCTGCGTTGCGCAGGGCGGAGCCCGCGCTGGAGTCCTGGACCAAGACGGCGCCGCCGACCGGTCGCAAGCCGCGCCCAGTATGGCTGATCATCGGGGTGCTTTGGCTTTCGACGGCGCTTGTCACCGCGGGTGCGGTCGTCGTCATCGCCACGCTCGCCGGCTAGATCGAGCGTAATTCGATCAATCGAATTCGGCTGCTGTTATCGGCTCGTCCCCGCGCTTTCGCCGGAATGAACGGCAAGCAGGATGATCTGCTCAATAAGCGTTGCGGTAGCCGGCGGGCGAAAGCACCGTGCGGGCGATGATCTTCAAGTCGAGCCAGAGCGACCAATTGTCGATGTAGAACAGGTCATGCTCGACGCGCTTGCGCATCTTTTCGTCGGTGTCGATTTCGCCGCGATAGCCGTGAATCTGCGCCCAGCCGGTAATGCCCGGCTTGACGTTGTGCCGGCGCGCATACAGCGAGATGCGGCGCTCAAATTCGTGATCGTGTGACAGCGCGTGCGGCCGCGGGCCAACGAGCGACATGTCGCCGGTGAGCACATTAAAGAGCTGCGGGATCTCGTCGATATTCCAGCGCCTCAGCCAGCGGCCGATTCTGGTCAAACGCGGATCGTCGCGCGTTGCCTGCGCGATGACCGGACCATCGTCAAGCGTGCGCATGGTGCGGAATTTGATGATGCGGAACGGCTGCTGATTGAACCCGTAGCGGCGCTGCACGAAGAACACCGGGCCCCGTCCGTCCAGACTAATGAGGGCGGCGACGACGATGAGGAGCGGGGTAAGCGCAATGAGTGCGACCGCCGCGACAATCAGATCGAACATCCGTTTACGTGCGATCTCGATGCGCGACAGCGGCCGGCGCGTCAGCTGCAGACTGGTGAGCGGGCCGAGCTTGGAGAGTTTGACTTCTTCGAACTTGTGCAGAATCTGCTCAGGCCCGATGTGAATCTCGACCGGGAGCGCCAGGAAGGTCTCGGCGCAGCGTTGGATGATATCGGTGGCCGACCAGGGCAGCAGCAGGAAGATCGCGTCGGGCTCGAGGCTGCGCACGCTGGCGACCGCCTCGGCGAAGTCGTTATCGAGCATCGCCAGCCGCGCCTCGGCCGATGCAGTGGCAGCAACCGGCGTCAGAAAGCGGCAACCGACGATGTTGATGCCGTGCGTCCACGGCTCGTAGCGGTTGATGAAGGCGCCGACATTCGCGCCGGTCCCGATCACGAAGATCCGCTGCGCGGAAATCAGGCCGGTGGCGCGCGCCAGCGCGGTGACGCGCACGATGAAGAAGCGCAGCACGATGAGCCCGGCGAGCGTGGCGATATAGAACAGCACGATCCAGCCGCGTGAATAGTCGACGCTGATCTGCGCCAGAAAGCCGAGCATCAGCAGGCAGATCAGCGTGACGTTCCACAATTGGATGGTGCGCCCGGCGTGCGGTTTGAAGGCGCAGAAGTTCGGCAACCGGTATTCGCCGCGGAACAGGTTGGAGACGGCGAAAATACTGGCCGCCAGAACGCCGACCTGGACGAAGGAGGAAATGTTGCCGGGATTGCCATAGGCGACCAGGTGATAGGCGATGCCGGTGAGGCAGGACATCGCCACGATGAAGGCGACGTCGGTCAAGAAAATCGTCGCGGCAAATGTGCCGCGCAACAGCACCGCCCGCGCGCGCAGGAACCGGCCGGTCTGCGGCCGGGACGCCAGCGTGTAGCTTGGGTGGGTGTTCATCAGCCCTGTCGCATTCGTGGCGTAACGTGTCCCGACGTTGCCCCGAATTGAGACACCGGCGGTGGTCACGTAGCGTTGTCGCCAAAACCATGCCAACAAGGGAAAGCCCGAAGCGGCGCGCAAAAATCGCCGCCGCAGGCCGTGTTAAGATTAATGCGTCGGCGCCGGCCGATGGCTGCCGGAGGAGGGACCATGCAGGGCAAGATCGCGCTCGAGGAACATTTCGCGATTGCGGAGACGCTCGGCGATTCCCGCGGCTATTTTCCCGATCGGGTCTGGCAGGAGGTCAAGAGCCGCGTTCTCGACATTCACGACAGGCGCCTCGCCGAGATGGACGAGCACGGCATCGCGATGATGGTGTTGTCGCTTAACGCCCCGGCTGTGCAGGCCATTCCCGATCCGGCACAAGCTCGAGACATCGCGCGCAAAGCCAACGATTATCTCGCCGAACAGGTGCAAAAGCGGCCGGATCGCTTTGCAGGTCTCGCCGCGCTCGCCATGCAGGACCCCGACGGCGCGGCGCGCGAGCTCGAACGCTGCGTCAAGGAGCTTGGCTTTCGCGGCGCGCTGGTCAACGGCTTTTCCCAGGTCAACGACCCGGAAACGGCCGTCTACTACGACCTGCCGCAATACCGGCCGTTCTGGGCGACGGCCGAGCGCCTCGACGTGCCGTTCTATCTGCATCCGCGCAATCCGCTGCCGCGCGACGCGAAAATTTATCAGGGCCATTCCTGGCTGCTCGGCCCGATCTGGGCCTTCGGCCACGAGACCGCGGTGCATGCGTTGCGGCTGATGGGCTCAGGCCTATTCGACGCGCACCCGCGGCTTAACATCATCCTCGGCCATCTGGGCGAGAACCTGCCCTATGCGATGTGGCGCGTCGACAATGCCAACGGCTGGATCGAGGACCGGCACAATTACCCGGCGAAGCGGCGGATGCGCGACTACTTCTGCGCCAATTTCCACATCACGACGTCGGGCAATTTCCATACCCAGGCGCTGATCGACGCCATGCTGGTGCTCGGCGCCGACCGCATCATGTTCTCCGCCGACTGGCCGTTCGAGAATATCGACCACGCCGCGCGCTGGTTCGATGCCTGCCCGATCAGCGAGCCCGACCGGATGAAGATCGGCCGCAGCAACGCGATGCGGCTGTTCAAATTGAGCGGGAGCTAATCACTTCAGCCAGTCTCAGCTGGCTTAATTACCATGGGCGGCTCGCACCCGGCTGGACCACTCGAAGGTCATTGATTCCGAACGCGTTTTCGGATTGAATTTCTAGGTAGCGGTCCAGACAGCTACATTGTGCTGCGTTATCGCATGTCGGGACTGGGGGCAACAGATTCCATTCACGCCTGGGTATCCGTGACAATTTCCATCCGCCTGGGCATTCGGGATAATCTTGGTCAGGTTAGCCCAACGAACGTCCGAGGGAGGACATCATGCGGCCTATAGCTTTAGCTTTCCTCGTAATTGCTGTGCTGTCGATTATTCCGTTGCACGCCGCTGACTCCGAGTTCGGTACCAAGGCCGAGGCGGTGGCGATGGTCAAGCGCGTCCAAGAAATGTTCAAGAAAGACGGTGCCGCTGTCACTTTCAAGGCGGTCTCGGATCCGTCGACGAAAGAATTCCACGATCGCGACCTCTATGTGTTCATCTACGATATGTCGGGTGTTAGCGTTGCGCACGGAGCCCGCCCGGCGCTGATCGGAAAAAATCTCATCGATATTAAAGATCAGGACGGACAGTATCTGATTCGCGAGATGGTCGAAATCGCCAAAGGGCCGGGGAGCGGCTGGGTCGACTACAAGTGGCCGAATCCACAGACCAACAAGATTGAAGACAAATCGAGCTATATCGAGAAGATGGGAGATTATTTCGTCGGCGTCGGAGTTTACCGGCAATGACGAGTGTCGAGGGTGCCGTCACACCGCCTGAACGCGGGAAGTCTCCGAAGGCGACTGCCGGGGTCCAGTCCTTTCTTGGCATCTTTAATAATCTGTCTATCCAAATAAAGGCGTCGGCGGCATCGGTGCTGTTGCTGATTTGCCTGCTGGCGTTGGGAATAAACGCCTATCTGACGTCGACGCGGACGGCTGAGAGCCTTCGCGTCCTGTCGAACGAACTTATTCCGAAACAGCAGGCGTTCTCCCAGGTGAGCGAGGCCATCATCGCCACCCATATGAAGATCTTTCGTTACGTTTCGTGGGACAGCAATGGCGTGGGCGATTCCTTGCTCAAGCCGCTTTATGCGGAAATCAATGGCGATCTCGACACGTTGTCAGGCCGCATCGCCGCGCTCGCCAAACGGCCGGATCTGTCCAGCCTTGAACGAACAAGCATGCAGGAGCTCCTTGCCAAATGGGAGATTTGCAAAAGTCACGCCAAGGACACGATCGACGTCGGCCAGACCGACGCGGCGATGGCAACGATGATGCTCGGCCAGACGGACGATACCTTCAAGGCCGTCGATACCGATTTCCAAAATCTGTCGCTGGCGATTACGGCTAACGCGAATGCTCTGACCAGTCAGCTCTACTCCTACGCCGAGCGAAACGAAAAGATCATCATTTTGATAACGCTCGCCGGTTTTCTGGTCAGTACGTTTGTCGCGATGCTGGTCGGCCAGTCGATCGTAAGACCCATAGAGTCCATTACCGACGGGATGCAGCGCCTTTCGGCCGGCCAGACCGATGTTGAGATCGGCTATCGTGAGCGCCGCGACGAAATCGGCCGAATGGTCGATGCCATCGATGTATTTCGGAAAAACATTATTGAACGACATGCGATGGAGCAGACACTGACCGAAGCAATCGAGGCGATATCGGAGGGGTTCTCGCTTTACGATGCGGAAGACAGGATCGTCGCTTGCAATACCCACTACAGGGAAATGTTTTCATACGGCCGCGACACGCCGATGATCGGAAAGTCTTTCGAATCGATCACGTCGAACGCCGTGGAGCACGGATTGATTGCGGAGGCGCAAAGCGATCCCCGGCGTTGGCTGGCGGAGCGGCTGGGCCGGCATCGCAATCCGAGCGGTCCGCACATCCAGCACCGTTCGGACGGGCGGTGGGTCCGCGTCAGCGAGCGCAGGACTGCGAACGGCGGCGTGGTTGCGACCTATGCGGACATCACCGAGCTAAAGCAGCGCGAAGCCGAACTCGCTGACATCGTGCACGAGCTGGAAGTCGCACGCGATGCCGCCAACGAAGCGAGCCGCACCAAATCGAGCTTCCTTGCCAACATGTCGCACGAGCTGCGCACGCCGCTCAATGCCATCATCGGCGTCACGGAAATGCTGCGCGAGGATGCCCGCGACTTCAATCGCGATGATGAATTCGAGCCGCTCGACCGCGTCCTGCGCGCCGGGCGACATCTCCTCGCGTTGATCAATGACATTCTCGATCTGTCAAAGATCGAGGCTGGGAAGATGGAACTCCATCTCGAGCAGTTCGGGATCGCTCCTTTGATCGACGATGCCGTCAAAACCATCGAGACGCTAGCGGCGCAGAACAACAACCAGCTTGTCGTCGACTGCACGCCACAAATCGGAGCAATGCAAGCCGACCAGACAAGGGTCAGGCAGGCGCTGCTAAATCTCGTCAGCAACGCCAACAAGTTCACCGAGCGCGGCACCGTCACGATTCGGGCGCGGCGCCAACAGCAATCCGGCCGCGATTGGATCACAATGGCCGTCAGCGATACCGGCATCGGCATGACACCGGAGCAGATGGGGAAACTGTTCCAGGAGTTTTCCCAGGCTGATTCATCGACCACGCGCAAATATGGCGGGACCGGCCTCGGACTCGCCATCAGCCGCCGTTTCTGCCAGATGATGGATGGCGATATCACGGTCGAAAGCGAGTTTGGCCGAGGTTCCACCTTCACGATCCGGCTGCCGGCAATCGTCGGCGACGCACCGCCTGCCGTTCCTCACGCTTTGCCGGAGCCAAGTCTCAAGACGGGTCCGGTCAATGCTGCGTTGATCCTCATCATCGACGACGACGCAACGGTGCGTGACGTCGTTGGCCGGTATCTGGAGCGGGAGGGATTTTCGGTCGCGAAAGCGGACGGCGGCAGGGAGGGGTTGCGCATGGCGCGTGAACTCCATCCGGCCGCGGTAACGCTCGACGTCATGATGCCCGATCTCGACGGCTGGACAGTGCTGGCCGCGATCAAGGGCGATCCGGAGTTGGCCGACCTGCCGGTGGTTCTCATGACGATTGTCGATGAAAAGAACCGCGGCTACGCGCTTGGCGCCACCGACTATCTGGTCAAGCCGGTCGATCGTGAAAAGCTCGTCGGTGTGCTGTACGCGCTGTGTGGTCCCGCTGCCGGACGTCTGCTCATGGTGGATGATGACGATCTCGAACGCCGCCAGATGCGGACAGCCCTCGAACAGCAGGGCTGGACGGTGACGGAGGCAACTAACGGGCGCGACGCGCTGACGAGGTTAAACGAAGCCCGGCCTGATGCGATTATCCTCGACTTGATGATGCCGGAGATGGATGGTTTCGAGTTCCT
>Ga0181521_10007518_pt1 | contig 11438 bp, 17 predicted proteins | sample PEATcosm2014_Bin_32_FD_119764 | JGI IMG/M metagenome (GOLD analysis project Ga0181521, IMG submission 119764) | Peatland microbial communities from MTU Mesocosm Facility, Houghton, MI, USA - PEATcosm2014_Bin02_60_metaG | ecosystem: Environmental > Terrestrial > Soil > Wetlands > Peat | place... | reverse complement strand
GGTGGAGGCCGGACCCAGGCACGCCATTCGGCACCCCAGGTCGTTGCGTTGAGACGGTGGCACCGCCGCGCCACAAGGGCACCATTCGGCAAGACGGCTCACGGGAAGGGTGGACCCATCAGGCGATCTTCTCTACCAGCAACGCACACGCGGCTAACATGTGCAATGCGGGACTCCTAATCGGGCTATCTGCTACGACGCACTGACAAACTGCCAGCCCTGGGCGATCAGCGCGGCTAGGTTGGCCTGACCAGTGCCGGAGCCATTGAACGTGACTTGACCTGAACTGTTTGCGACTTGCTTCGAGCCATCCGCGAGATAAACCTGCGTTCCAGCCGCGCCCGCGCCCAGAGCGTGGACATAGGTGAACGTGATATTTCCCATTGGCATGATTAGAGCCTCCTTCAGTATGGTGATCGTTACGTGTGACCCACGACGCGAAATCCTTGCGTCGCTACAGCCTCTTCGGCTTCCTTCGTTGTCACGGGCGCACGCCATTGCGAGTCAAGCATCCGCGAGTGGCCCGAAGAAGCGAATATCACTTTCCTGCTTGGATGCCCTTCTGGAGCCTCTATGACAGTGGTGATCGGGTCGAAGCGATGTTGCTGTGTCTTCTTGTCGCTGAGGTCAAGCAAGTGATTGCGTGGATCGAGATGCCTCGTATATCCGAACGTTTCAAGAACTTTTGCGTCATCCTCTGGAACGAGCGCGCCACCGTGCTCGTCCAGAGAAACGCTGGTCTTACCATCGTGCAATCGGATTCGTGTACCAACGGCCTCGCCCTGGTCGGGGTGACGCATCAGCACTGTCCTGTCGAGCATATAGCCCCCTACTGGTGATTGTTGATGATTTGGTGAATCGCGGAAGCATCGCCGGCACAACTGCGCTCGGCGGACTCGACGCGAAGCATTTGCTGGTGGCACTCGTCCCTTACCTGAGTAACAGCGACACTTAAAGCCTCGATGCGCGCGCCCAGCGTGATGCGGTGTGCAACTACTTCACTGAATTGCTTTCGCTGTATCGCGGTCCACTCGGCCAACAGCCCCAGAGTGCGCAGACTGTTCTCGGTGGCCGCGAACGATTCCTGCGCCAGCCGCAGGTCGCGCTCCCTTGCTGAAAGTGCCGCATGACGCTCGCCCAGAATGCGTTTGGACTCGACCACACCCCATGCACGGCCAAACAACAAAGCGTCTACTTCCTGCCTGTTGAGTTTTGTCCTGCACTCGACCAGCGCCGCCTCAAGGGATTCCAGCGCAACCTTGCGCCGGACTTGAGTTAACTTCGGATCGCCGGCCGTGGCATTGAACTTGGCATTTAGCGTCTGCAAATCCGCCTTCAAAGCCGCCACTGCGGTCCATCTAAGTTTCACCTGTTCTTCAAGAGTGAGCTTTGCTGCCCCGTTCTTGGCCGGCTTGGTAATAGCCTCTTTCACTGGCTTGCGATTCAGGGAAGGACGCCGATTACTTACTGCCGTCTGCAACATGTCTGTACCTTCCTAGTGTTCGTGAGTAGAGCCACTACCATTCAATTTTGACGCATAGCGCGCTGCAACTTTGGCATATTCGCGGGCAGCCGCGTCCCGTTCAGCAAACACTTTCTCCAGCCGTTCGACTTTCCGTTGTAGGTCCAAAGTTTGCTGGCGCAGTGACTCGGCTGCCTCGCGTGCCGCTGCTCGTTCCTCCACATATTGGTTGGCCTTTTTGATCTGTTCCCGATTGTCTGCCTGACGTTTCCTAAGATCGGACTTAGAGCCTCCGGACCACAGCAGATCGCCCGGCTTCCTGGCAGGTGCGTCATCATCAAGTGGAGCCGTCCAATACCGTCGCTTCTTCGTAGGCTCTTTAGCTGCGCGCGCGATATCCCACAGAATTTTCTCAAGGGACGGAGCCCAGGTGAATTCGTTAGCCATTTGATTGCCCCTATCTGCCCCAGGAGTACGTGCGCCGAGGCACAGGGGACGATTCAGAATCCTTCTGAAGATCACCAGCCGCAGCAGGTTTCTTGAGATCGCCAGACTTTGCTGGTTTGCGAAGACGGCGCAGACTGCCTTTCTCGCGCTTCTTGGGCGGATGCTTCGGCTTTGAACGTGGGGGATGCTTGCCCATCAGATCAATCCCATTTCGAGATACGCCTGTGCAATCGGATCGCCCTCGTCGGCCAACTCGCGCAAGCACTGATCGGTCTCATCCTGCACTTTGGCGTGCATCCGGCTCCTGGCGCGAGCTACCGCCTGATCGTGCAACCTTTGCCGCTCGGTGTGATGCTTGCTCAAACAGCGCATCTCGCTGCGAACATTGCCGTTTGCGCTATGAACCTGGGTCGGTTGCACGACCCTATCTTGGAGAAACTCCGCGACGTCTTGGCTCCGATAACGGACGAGCCGCTGACCCGCTATCCGGACAAATTTTGGACCCGCGCCGGCAGCGCGCCAGCGACGCAGGGTTGACTGGGCAACGGCAAGAAACTCGGACAGTTCCAATTCGGTGAGCAGCGCGTCCATAGACTCTCACTATCGAGCGTTGAATTACGATAGCACAGGACGATCCTCTTGTCATTTCAAAGTAACAGCCCTCTGTGGTGAGTCGCTGCCAGAGTAGAGCTAGTCCCTTGCGGTCACTTTCCGTCATTAGGCTACGAGAACTTCGGGGCCACTTCCGCAGCGTGAGAGCACCGCCCGACGCCAACACAATTGGCCCAAAGCAGGGCTCCAGTGCGGTGCATGGAATTGCTTAGAGGCTCTAACTGAGCGGGTGGCGATACCTGACTTGGTCTGCGTTTGATTCTCTTTTGATGGTGCGCAGGATGTTTCCCTGGTTGATTCGATTCGACTGGCTAGGCCGCGATCAATCGGCCGGATTCCATACCGGGCAGTGCTCAGTAGGCTACTTAGAGCCCACATCACTGTGCGACGATTCGAAGCCCGAAATTGGGGATGGTCGTTTGGTAGGATGTGGGATGCAGGCTCTAAGTAGTAGGATACTCGCTCGCAAGCAGGAGTTTGAACAGAACTCGTAGGCTACTAGAAACGGGCAGTTTGGCTGCTTAGAGGCGACTTAGCAGGCTCTATCGGCTTGCCTGTTTCTTGAATGGAATTACCGGCGCAGTCCAGCGTGGATTGCGCACCAGTCCCATTTGCCGCAGCCACGCGAGCTTGCGCTGTTGTTTTTCCTTGCGCAGTACCTTGGCCCACTTTGCATTCAAGCTGATCGGCGCGCGCTTCTCTGCTTCGAGTGCCTCTTCCCTGGCGATCTTGGCCGCAAGGTTGGCGCGCCAGTTTGGAATCCTGGTCAGCGGTGACCAGTTTGGAATCCTGGTCAGCCTCTTTGGAGGCTGCTTGTTGAGGACTGGCCTCTTCAGTCGTGGTGGATTGATGGTCGGGCGCATTACAGGCTCCTTACCACTCCAATGTGGTGTTTCCGTTTCGCCGTGCTCGCCACCTTCCTTTGTGGGCGACGTTCGTACTGGTGAGCCTCGGGGTCAGCGATGTAGGCACCGGGTCTCTTGCGGTGGGGTTGCGATGCGTGCTGTTCCTGTTGCCCGTGGCTGTTCGGCTTCTGTACCGGCCAAGTGATTCGATCAACGTCAAAGACTATGTAGCCCGTGTCCCTATCGACGGTGTAGGTCAGTGTGCACCGGATGAGCGTTAATCGCTCGATGGATTCTATTATCGCGCGCACTGCCCGCATCAAATATTTTGGCTCATCGTAGACGCGGCCCTCCATTCCCAGGCACTTTCGCAGAGCGGCCACAGTCAGCCTCCGCGCGGACTTTTGATCCAGGTTGACGAAGCTCGCCATCAGGCACAGTAGGACGCACTGCCGCCAAGTGGTGAAGTACTTCAAGCGGTCGATGGGCACGACGGCGAAGCCCACTGTGCCCGGATCGTTGTCCCTTACGCGCGCCGAGAATTTCATTCCCAGCGTCACCCGGTATCTACTGTCAGGCTGCGGATCAAGGCGCACGTAGTCCCCAATCGCGTCAATCGCCATATACAGCGGCGAGCAGTCCCCATGCCTTTCAAACTGACGCCACCAGTGGGGGGAAGTTTCCAACAGGCTAGTTTTAGAAACCAGCACACGCTGCTTTTTCTTCTGCATCTGGCACTGCATCAGTGCACACAGAATCAGCCGTATTTCCGTTGGCTTCATTTTTGGAAGTCCACCCCGCGCAAACTCGTTCGAGAATGTGACAAAGTTCATGATGTTCCTCCAAAAGTTCCCAGTGATCCATTCACCTGGAGCCTACTTAGTTCCCAGTGAACCATTCACCCAACCCCTCAAATCCCCCTGCGAACCATTCACCCGTTCCCTGTGAACCATTCACCCGTTCCCTGTGAACCATACACTTTGGGGCTCTAAGTGGCTCGCTAGATCCAGCATCCATGCGGTTCTCCAAGGGTCAATGCTCGCCGGAAGTAGTAGAAGTATCTTTGAAATATACAAAAAGAAGTATCCAAGACCAAAACCAAGTACGTGTTTTCAGCGGCTCGCTGCGCTCGCGCTTCAAACAGTGCGGCCCAAAAAGCCGGGCCGCACGGATTGGTTTGTGTAATCAGGACGGGATGGGGCAAGCGAAGTGGAAATAGGCTTTGAACTTTCCTGGTCAAAGCCTGGTTCCAGTTAGAGGCTACTGACTGTTTGCACTGGTTAGAGAATTGATTTGGACTGTTCAAAGAATTGCTCTGGTCTAATTCCATTGGACTGCTCAAGCGGTCGCGCACGCAGTGCGCTCCCTCCAATTCCAATGCACTGGTCTGGTTCATGCGGCCTTCCTGGTCCGCATCCACAAGCGAACCTCTTCAATCACCAACTCATCCTGGCCGGTCTTCGCGTTCTTGATTGGCAAAAGTTCGCGGGTGGTGATCGCGCGGCGCAGCCGGGTCGGATCGATGCCCAGCAATCGGCCGGCCCCGTCAACGGGGACCCGCGCTCGCGGATCAGGCGAGGCGCGCCATCTCAAGGTCGGCCTAGTCATTGGTCAGCCTCCTTGGTCGCGCCGGGTGCCGGGTAGGGGTTCTGGTCGCCCTGGTCGCGCAGGCCGGCCCGAAATAACAGAGATCCCGGCCAAAAAGTGCCATCCGGGACCGTCACCGCGCGGCTAGGTTGAGTTATCCACAAGGGGGGTGCCATCCCCGTACCTACCCAGCGGGCTGCGCGGGTCCTAGAATCACTAAGCAGCCCTGGCACGACTCTTGCCGTCACGGGTATTTGGTGCCGCCGTGATGCCGTGATGCTCAGCCTCGACGGACCGGATTTAGAACAGGGATATAAGTGGATAAAAGGCGTCCCGCCAGCGGGCGCGCCCTCAGCAGAGTGCTGATTTGACGGGAGATTTGCTGAGGTAGTACTATCTTCTTCCACGTGTTTCCTTCAGTTCTCGGCCCGCCTCGACTGCGAATCGAGCGTGGGCTTTCCTTTTCCCGCATGCTGCCGATCAATCCGCGAACTTACCCCGATCTGAGCGGTCTGTCCAATTTGTGAGAAAAGCTCTATAAGCCGTCCGCTGGAGGCTGAGTAGCCTACAGATACTCAATTGTTAGCGGTCTTGCTTTCGGAAACCGCTTTTTCAGATAGTGCGTCAGCGCATCTATTTGCTTTTCGTGGTACTTGATCGTGTCATCGACGTTTACATACAGAGCGTTGGTAAGGTCTAAAAGAATCTGGAGGCTGGCTCGGTCTACCGTCCCAGTCGCTGAAATCTGCTGCTGTGCATCGTGATGGCTTTGGTTGCGTTGTTCCAACGTACCAAGGCACGTACCGAAACGCTGCTCGGCAAGAATGAGCCTATTAAGAACCTCCGCGCCATCGTCCTCAAGGAAAAACTGCAATTTCTCCAGGTCGAGCGAACCCGGCCTTGTATGAATCGACACTGGCGTAAGCGTCAATTCGCGCGTCGGATCGGTGCTTCGCGGGTCGAGATAAGTTTTTTTGAGATTTTTCAGCAACGTGATTTGGGACATTAGGGTGAACTGCGCCATCTTGCCACCCAGTAGTCTCTGCGCCGTTTCTTTCCTTTCCCTGTACCGCCGCTCGAAGTGGAAGGCCAAGTAGGCACCGGCGTATGTGCCTGCGCCCGCGCTGAATATAGTGCTGGCATTCGATTCAATCCACGCCCAAGTGCCTCGGATTACGCTTGATAGAAATGTGGAAATGTCCAATGCACCCTCCCTCTATCAATCGTTGCATTTGCGCGCAACAATCGACAAACCAATCTACTTCTGCTCCGCTTTGAACTCGAAGTTGATCGACAGGCCGGGTGGTGTGGTATTGAAAGTGAATCCGGTAACTTTGAAATACGGATTGTTCTCGTATTTCCGTTTGAGTTGAGCCGCCTCGGCTGCCAGAGTGTTGAAGATACCGTTATCAGCGGGCGTGGTTTGCACGTTCGACCGTTTCAAAGTTAGCACCACCGCCGTCGCCGGAATCCAACCGACGTTAAGCCCGTTCACTGGCTCTTTAAGCTCGACGGCATACCAGTCACTAGTCCGGTCAACAACGGGGAAATTCTCGCCCTCCGACACCTTGACTATGGTTCCCGCTTTGTTCCCCGCGCCCTTGTATAGAAACGTCGGAGCGGTGACAGTGACCTTTTCCTTTTCGGTTACGCGAAACTCACCCGGCAGGTTTGTGTTTGCCTGGGCCTCCGTCGCTGCTTGCTTCGCCTGAGCGTCGAGAACTGCCTTCTGAAGCCGAGCCATGTCGTTCGCCAGTTCGTCGATGGCCGCCTTTGGTATCTCTCCAGATTGAGCCGCCACGATCAACGGGAACATCCCTAAGAGCAAGAACGCAACAATGCAACGTTTCATGGTGTGGACATCCCTGGTGGTTAGCGCGCCCGAATGATGCCGTGGCCCTCGTCACTTGTCATCTTCCGCTGCCCTGCAAAATGAATGCTATGCCCCCTTTGGGTTTTGTCATCGATGTGGGAAAGTAGCCTACCGTGTAGCCTCTTCCCTCCTAAGTGATAGTTGCATCTGAACTTCGTATATCGGGCGTGCGCTGCTAGTTCTCGACCCTTAACGACGGATGCGGCGGGGTGTATTCAATGCCCAGGTTGATGCTGTGCAGTCCTTGGGCCTGGGCATCGTCCAGGCGTTCCTCGACTTCTTCCTTGGTGCCCATCAATCCAGGGAAGCCATACATCAGTCGAAAGCCGCTGCCTTCGGGGCCGACAAGGGCGTTGCAGTCGCCATCTTTGCCAAGACCCCAAACGCTGATCAAGGGCGACTGATTGATCGCCGCATTGTCGATTGCCAATCGAATCTTGTCGGCGGGGATATCGAGGGGCCCGAGCGCCTCTTCGACGCTGGCAAATAGGTCGCGCGTTTGCGCAGGGTAATACCGGGGTGCGTTCATGTTGTGGTGCTCCAAGAAGTAAAGAGTCCAAACTCCGATGTCACTTGCTGCCCGCTGCCTGGATCGCACGAAGGTCCCCGACCCGAAGCGAACGATGCCCACCGAGTCCACGGACCGGATGCAGCTTGCCCGCCGCAATAGCACGCTCGATGCTCGACAGTGACGAATTCAAGAAGGCTGCGCCGCACGCCAGCGGCACCAAGGCATCGTCGGGCATCTGCGGGATCAGCGCGAGCATCTCAATGTACCGCTGCACCAATTGCAGCTTGCTCGGCGGTCCACCCGGCTCCCCGCCCGCGCACCCGCTCTTGCGTGCGTAGTACTTGGTTGCCGTGCGTTTGCGCGCGGCAGTGGCCCGTTTCAACGTGGGTCTTTGGATCTTCGTTTGCGTCTTCATTGCAATTGCTCCTTTCGTAGGTGTAGTAGTGATGGTGAAAGCGTATTGAAGTTCACGATTGCTTTCTTCTGAGTGCCCGCTCGACACCGTCAAGAAGTTGACGCTCTGACTCTTCTGCAACCTGGGTGACGCGCAAGGCATTCCTTGGTAGCAGTGCCTCGACCTTGGGCCGCAGGATTCCGCGCAGGATCTTCGCGGGCATCGCTTCAGCCTCGACCGTGGTTTCGATGTGTGGGGAACGCTTGTCCTTTTTGTTGCGCGGCTTCGTGGGCAAGTTGTACTTCTTGATCTGGGCGGGGTTGATCCCGATACGCTCGAAACTCAGTTCAATATCAGGGCGCAGGTGCCGGCGCAGTTCACGTTCAAGGGCCACATCGATCAGCACCCCGGCAGGGTCGTAATCTCCGATGTAGAAAACGTGCAAGGGGCGGCTGTCGTCCGTGTTTGAGTTGTGTTCCTCGGCAGCCTCATAGGCGAAACTTATGCCGGAAAACCCGCCACACGGGTAAAGGTCAACCGCCAGTTCGTGGCAGTCCAGGCGCAGGACGCCGGCAATGGATCGGCTTTCAACCCAAACCTCGCAACGGCAATCGGCGTCTTTCCACAAGTTCCCCCGATATAGCCCTTTCGTTTGCGCAAGAAAGTCGCTGGCATTGTTGAAGGTCTTGGTGAAAAACCCGCTCCGGGACATGTCGGCAAAGCATCCGTAAGGTATGCGCCCGGATCTGCGCAACCTGACGCTTCGCTCCTGCACCTGGGTATACCCGTTCTCGGTCTTCTCCACCGGCTCCGGCAATCGCGGGTCAGTCATTTCATAGAAGACGTGCCGCACGGATGTCTGCGATTCAGGGAAATCCTTCAACGCGGCCCTAACGATCTGATCGTTCAATTGCTCCGACTGCGCCTTGGTGCGACGATGGCGTTTTAACGGGCTAGCCTGATAAACCGATTTGTTCACCACCGGCCGCACGTGCCACTTGTGGTTGATTGCGTGTCTCATACCCTGCCGCACACAACCCATATGGCATTTTTAATGATCGCGGCCACTTCCTCGCTGTTGAGCGTTCTCCGATAGACCAGTGCATCGGCGACGGCCTTAATCGCCCAATAGCCGCCGCTGTCGCTGTGCGACTTCGCCCACTTGATCGCGCGTTGTCGTTGTTCCTCGACAAAAGCCGCGCGTTCGGTCGGCGGAACGTGGCAAAAGACCTGATTCCCGGCGTCGTAGTTCTGCTCAGGGTCGTAGTAGCCACGCCATTCAAGCAGCCGCATTGCCTGCTCGGCGTCGCCACTCCGATTCGCTGCGAAGTGTTCTTCGCTTGCTGTGAAGAACGGACGCACCGCGGCGTCGCCGGCCATCATCATGAACACTTCGTTTGCGAGCGTCCGCCGCGAGACATAAACCCGCCGGGTTTTCATGCTGCCGCTGCCGGGATGTCTGAGAAAGCCGCCCCTCGCCGGATCGTCCGGTGTCAAGGCGACATGCTCGAAGGCGATGCCGAAGCGCACGCACGCGACCGCATGCCCTGCTTCGTGGTGGGCGATGGCCCGCAGGTAGGTTTCGGACAGCACCGGCCTTCGGCGTTTCCTGAGCACCGGCCGCTCCAACCGCTGCGGTGGCCTGTTGATCGTAGGTTTCATTGCTCCTAAGTCCTTGATTTCTATGGGCAAAGTCCGTCCCCGGCGCATCCTGCGCCAATTCGGCCAGACCGAGCGGCTTTGACATAGTTAGGATAGCACAATTGTCAAGCACTCATCGAGAGACAGTGTTTGGCACCGGCTAGGCGTATGGCTACTGTGCGTAGAGGATAGAGGCTACAAATGGAACTTATAGGCTCTAAGTCAACTTAGTAGAGGCTCCAATTACGATCACCAGGCGCACTGCTTGGCGCACGAGTACCATTGCGCAGGCATTGAATCAAGTTCAAACTTTGGGGAGGGGGAGATGACTAGAGCGGAAGAGCTGCGGGACCTGCTGTGAATCGCAGGCAATAAAAACGAAAGTATGATATTGCTTGTCTCAGTTCCCGCGGGACACCGTACATCAGATGGGTCGATACTGGCATGCCTGCAATCCCGAAAGAATTTCTGAATTGCGTTTTCTTTTTGTACAAAGATAGAGAATCAGCTTTGGCCGGAGAAAAAGCTGGTGGAACTGGTTTTTTCATAGCGATGGATTCGCATGATGGCCCATTGGGCCACCATTACGGAGTGACGAATTATCACGTTGCTAAGGCCCGCGGGTACTCGTGTATCAGAGTTAATACACTAAACGGTCCAGATGTTTTTGAATTCGGCCCGGAAGACTGGATTCACGATCCTGGTAAGGATGACATTGCAGTGATCCCGCTAGTTACGCAGCAAGGTGGTCTTATCGTGACGTGGATAGGACAGAATTATTTACTACATGAGAAAGCGGTTGAAGAGGAAGCGATTGGGCCTGGAGACGATATATTCATGGTTGGTAGGTTTGTGGACCTCGACAACAAAGAGACAAACAAACCTGCGCTTAGATTCGGCAACATTAGTACATTCCCAATCAAGGTCGAACAGAGTGCAACAGGCTACCCGGGACTCAGTTATTGCATAGACATGCATTCCCGTACCGGATATTCAGGGTCTCCTGTGTTCGTTTATAGAACCCTAGGGAGCACGCTTCAATGGGCTGCCGGGCGGCAAATAAACGCGGCCTCTAGTTTGCTGTGTTTGCTTGGAATACATTGGGGACAATTCCCGGAAAAATTGAAAATTAAGCGAGAGATTGGACGCCTGTCAGAAGAAGTATCAACCGAGGGCGAGTCGTACGAATATATTGTGGGGATGAGCGGAATGACATTGGTAATTCCGGCTTGGCGCATTACCGAGCTTTTAAATAGAGACGACTTGGTGGAATTACGTAAGAAAGAAGAGGCGATGAGAGAGAAGCGAGTGCAGAAAGAAGACAGCATGCCCCCTGTGTCAGAGGTTGCCGACTCGTCTGAGGCTCCTTCTAAGAAGGAGATTGCGAAGGCTACAGACGAAACGCTGCGTACCATGCTTGGGACGCCGCCTCGACCGCACGCGAAACCCGAGCGCGCACAAGTCAAGCGTAAGTAAGGCGCTTCCCGCCGATATTCTTCAATGCCACCGCAGCGCGTCCCTCGTCGGTGTAATCCAAGCTATATAAGTCCGAATAAAAAGGGCGCAATTGCGCGCCCTCGGTCCTGCTGTTGATCGTGCTACTTGCGTGCGGTCTTCTTTGGCATTTGCGTCACGGTCGCCTGCTTCGGTTCGATGTACGCGCTCCACATCGCGAGCAATTCGCGCCTATCGTCATCGAACTTGCTGCGGCTGTACGCACGCTTGACCGCGTTCTGTTCACTGTGCGCGAGCACGGCTTCGATCACGTCCTGGCGCGCAAGCTCGGGCCGCTCGCGCTGCGCGGTGGAATACGCCCAGGTGCTAAAGCTCGAACGGAATCCGTGCGTCGTCACGCGCCCGCCATGGCCCAGGCGGTCGATCAGGTTCAATATGCCCTTCGGACTGACATGATTCTTCGGGCGGCGGGCACTGGGGAACACGTAGGTACTCCCGATTGGTTGATTGCGCTGTTGTTCCTTCAGGATTGCGACCACGCGATCCGACAAGTAGACGATGTGTTCCTCGCGCTGCTTGGTCCGTGTAGATGGTACGGTCCAGGTCCGCGC
>Ga0181521_10007516_pt1 | contig 11439 bp, 8 predicted proteins | sample PEATcosm2014_Bin_32_FD_119764 | JGI IMG/M metagenome (GOLD analysis project Ga0181521, IMG submission 119764) | Peatland microbial communities from MTU Mesocosm Facility, Houghton, MI, USA - PEATcosm2014_Bin02_60_metaG | ecosystem: Environmental > Terrestrial > Soil > Wetlands > Peat | place... | reverse complement strand
GAGCAATCGGGTGAAATCTCGGAGGTCGGCTTCGAGCTTTACACCGAGATGATGGAGCAGGCGATCCACGAGTTGCGCGGCGAGCCCCTGCGGCCGGACTTCGAGCCTGAGCTGAGGCTCGGAATCCCGGCCTACATTCCCGACAGCTTCGTGCCCGACGAAAACGAGCGGCTGATACTCTACCGGCGCTTCGCGCGCGCCGGGTCGGACCAGGAGATGGAAGAACTGCGCGAGGAGATGCGCGATCGATTCGGACCGCTGCCGACGCTGATCCAGAATCTGTCGGCGGCGATGAATATGCGCCGGCGCATGAAAGATATGATGGTCGTGAGCGCGATCGTGAAAGGCAACCAGCTCGAAGTGAAGTTCCATGCCGACGCGCCGGTCGATACCGTGCGCCTGGCCGCGCTCGCCGACGCCAATCGCAAGCGAATTCGGGTCACGCCCGCCTTCCAGATCCTGGCCCGGATCGAAGCGGGCGAGTACCCGCAGACTTTCGCGCAGATCGATGGCGTCTTGCAGGCGCTGGCGGCCTGTGAAAAGTTGGAGATTCAGCCGGGCCGTTCCGCCGGTCCGCCTGTGAATTAGTGCCTCGAGTCGAGCTTCCCGAAGAGATGCACCATCCGGCTTGGACAGGTGATTGCGCCCTCACCCTGACCCTCTCCCGAAGGGAGAGGGAAGGGAACGGACGGAACAGATCTTCTTTTGAGAGTCGAAACAAGAGTCCGAAAATTCCCTCTCCCTCCGGGAGAGGGCAAGCGGCGCGGCGTTTGCTGTTTTCTTGCAAACGCCGTGACGCGTGGGTGAGGGCGTGTTGGCCCAGCCTTCTGGCCGCGCTTCTGACGGCGGCGATGGCCGTGTTCTCGGGCGCCGCCTCCGCGCAGCAGGTCGTCGACCGCGTGATCGCGAGCGTCGACGGCGAGCCGATCACGATGCACGACGTAAAGGCCTTCAGCGCCGAGAACGGCACGCCGATTCCCGATGAGTCCGACCCGCGCGCTCCCGACATGATCCGCAAGGCGCTCAAGACCCTGATCGAGGACAAGCTGCTCGAATCGGAGACCAAAACCTTCGCCAGCCAGGTGGACGATTCCCAGGTCGACAAGTTCATCGCGCGGATGAGGGAGCAGAACAACCTGAGCGAGCAGCAGTTCAAGGAGGAATTGCTCAGGGAAGGGACTACCTGGGACCAGTTTCGCAGGCGCGCGCGGCTCGAGGTCGAGAAGATGATCATGCTCGACAAGGACGTGCGCTCCAAGGTCAAGATCCCGGACGCGGACATCAAGGCCTATTACGATTCTCATCAGGCCGAATTCACCAACCAGAGCGAGCGCTTCAAGCTCGCGCAGATTTTGATCGCGGTCTCGCCGAACGCGCCATCGGCTGACATAGCCGCGGCCAGGGCCAAGGCCGAGGAGATCCGCAAGCGAGCCGCCGGCGGCGAGGATTTTCACGCGCTCGCGGGGCAACTTTCCGACGACGATTCAAAATCCAAAGGCGGCGAGCTTGGCTACTTCGCCCCCGACGAAATGATCGATCAGATCAGGGCCGGCGTCGCGGGTCTGAAGCCCGGAGAAATCTCGAAGCTGGTCCGGACCAGCCATGGATTCCATATTTTGAAGGTCGAAGAGCACGACACGGTCGGACCGAAGCCCTTCGCCGCAGTTGAGGACGACATTCGCGACAAGCTTACCGACGCCAAGGCGAAGGAGAACTTCCGGCAGTTCGTCGACCAGGACCTCGTCAAGAACCATCACATCGAGTCGTTCTATTAGATTGCGGGCATCGCCAGTGGCCGACAAGATCGTCATCAAGGGTGCGCGCGAGCACAATCTCAAGAACATCGACCTAGAGATTCCGCGCGACCGGCTGGTCGTGATTACCGGGCTTTCGGGGTCGGGAAAGTCCTCGCTCGCCTTCGATACCATTTACGCCGAGGGGCAGCGCCGCTACGTCGAGTCGCTTTCCGCCTACGCCCGCCAGTTCCTGGAGCAGATGGAGAAGCCCGACGTGGACTCGATCGAGGGGTTGTCGCCGGCGATCTCAATCGAGCAGAAGAGCGCCTCGCATAACCCGCGTTCCACGGTCGGCACGATTACCGAGATCTACGACTACCTGCGCCTGCTGTTCGCCCGCGTCGGCCGCGCCCATTGCTACAACTGCGGCCGTGAGATCTCCCAGCAGAGCATCCAGCAGATCGTCGATCGGATCATGAGCTGGGCCGAGGGCACGCGCATCCACGTGCTCGCGCCGATCGTCCGCGATCGCAAGGGCGAATATCGCAAGGAGCTGAGCGAGCTCCGGCGCGCCGGCTTCGTGCGGGTCAAAGTCGACGGCGCGGTTCGCGAGCTGGGCGAGGAGATCGCGCTCAACAAGAACCAGCGCCACACGATCGAGGTAGTAGTCGACCGGCTCGCGATCCGCGGCGGAATCGAAAAGCGCCTTTCCGACTCGCTGGAAGTGGCGTTCAGGCACGGGCAGGACCTGCTCAAGATCGAGCGCGCGGACGCGAAGAACGACCCGGGAATCTACTTCAGCCAGCGCTTCGCGTGCGTGGATTGCGGAATTTCGTATCCCGAGATCACGCCGCGGATGTTCTCGTTCAACAGCCCGCATGGCGCCTGCCCCGAGTGCTCGGGAATCGGCTCGATAATGTATTTCGACCCCGAGCTGGTGGTGCAGAACGAGGACCTGAGCATCACCGACGGCGCGATCGCTCCGTGGGCGAACCTCAACTACGTTCAGCCGATACTCGATTCGCTCGCCGCGCATTACAAGTTCAGCCTCGATCAGCCCTGGCGCACGATTTCCCCCAAAATCCGCAAGGCTCTTCTACAAGGCTCCGGCGAGGAGGACGTCGAGTTTTCCTACAATCGCGGCCATCACAGGGCCGAGTACGCCCGGCCGTTCGAGGGCGTGCTGGCGTGGCTCGATCGCCGCTACAAGGAGAGCGAGTCGGAGGCGGTGCGCGAAGTCCTGGAAGCGTACATGAACATGCGGCCGTGTCCCGTCTGCAAGGGCGCGCGGCTCAAGAAAGAGAGCCTGTTCGTTCGCTTCAACGGCAAGCCGATCAACGATGTCACTGCGATGTCGGTGAAGCAGGCGGTCGGGTTTTTCGCCGCGCCCAAGCTGACCGCGCAGGAGACCGAAATCGCGCGCCTGATCCTGAAGGAGATTCGCGAGCGGCTGAACTTCATGGCGGGTGTGGGGCTCGAGTATCTGACGCTCGATCGGACTTCGGGCAGTCTCTCGGGCGGCGAAGGCCAGCGCATACGGCTCGCGACGCAGATCGGTTCGAGCCTGGTGGGCGTGCTTTACATTCTCGACGAGCCATCGATCGGGCTCCATCAGCGCGACAACGAGCGCCTGCTCGCCACGCTCAAGCGGCTGCGCGACCTCGGCAACACGGTGCTGGTGGTCGAGCACGACCGCGAGACGATGCTCGAGGCGGACCATATCGTCGATATGGGGCCGGGCGCGGGCGCGCAGGGCGGCTACGTGGTCGCGCAGGGTACGCCCGACGAAGTGATGCGGGACCCGGACTCGCTGACCGGCAAGTACCTTTCAGGCGCGGTTGAAATTCCCGTCCCGAGCCGCCGCCGTCCGGTCGGCGGCCGATGGCTCACCGTCAAGGGCGCGCACGAAAACAATCTGCGCGATCTGACGGTCGGCTTTCCGCTCGGAGCGATCACCTGTGTCACCGGCGTCTCCGGCTCGGGCAAATCGACGTTGGTGCTCGACACGCTCTATCGCGCGGTCGCGCACAAGCTCAACCGCAGCCGCGAGCGCGCCGGCGCCCATCGCAGCCTCGACGGCGTCGAGCAACTCGACAAGGCGATCCACGTCGATCAGAGTCCGATCGGGCGCACGCCGCGATCGAATCCGGCGACCTACACCGGCCTGTTTACGCACATCCGCGATCTGTTCGCGCAATTGCCGGAGGCGCGGATGCGCGGCTACGGGCCGGGGCGCTTTTCCTTCAACGTCAAGGGCGGGCGATGCGAGGCGTGTCAGGGCGACGGGATCATCCGAATCGAGATGCACTTTCTGCCCGACGTTTACGTGACCTGCGAGGTCTGCGGCGGCCGGCGCTACAATCGCGACACGCTCGAGATTCAGTACAAGGGCAAGAACATCGCGGAGGTTCTCAATCTGACCGTGACCGACGCGCTCCCGTTCATGGGCTCGGTGCCGCCGATCCGCCAGAAGCTCGAGACCCTGCGCGACGTGGGGCTCGACTATGTTCATCTCGGCCAATCGGCGACCACGCTTTCGGGCGGCGAGGCCCAGCGAATCAAGCTCTCGCGCGAGCTGGCCCGCCGCGCGACCGGACGCACGCTCTACTTTTTGGATGAACCCACTACCGGCCTGCATTTCGACGACGTCAAGAAGCTGCTCGGCGTGCTGGGCAGGCTCGCCGACGCCGGCAACACCGTGATCGTGATCGAGCACAACCTGGAAGTGATCAAGACCGCCGACTACATCATCGATCTGGGCCCCGAGGGGGGAGACCGCGGCGGCGAGATCGTGGCGAAGGGCACTCCCGAGGAAATCACGGCGGTAAAGGCCTCGTACACCGGCCGTTTCCTTCGCGAGGTGCTAAGCCATCGCGCCGCCGCGTGAGGCCGGCTAGGCGCCGTCGTAGATGATCCGCCCGTCCGCGAGGCGCGCGAACTCGGTCAGCGAATGCCGCGCGAGTTTGCCCGCCGGCAGGATGTGCATCACGTTCCATCCCAGCGTCAGCATCTTGTCCGACACGAGCCGGCGATGGCATCGCCACCACAATCCTTCCGAGCACATGATCGCGGTATTGGCGGCGGATGCGAGCGCCGACAACTCTTCAATGCCCGCACCGAATTCGTCGCTCTCCATATAGTCCGCGTACGAGCGGAACGCCGGATGGGTCCACGCCGTATGCGGCGAATCGGGACGGACGCTATGGCGGCGCCCGCCGAGCCGCTTCAGCCATCGATACTCGAGTCCGGCGTCGCCGAGCGATCGCGCCAGCTCGCTCTGATTGAACTGCGGCCATTTGCGGGAGCTCGGGAAGGATCGGATGTCGGCGAGGATCGCGATCCGATGCTCGCTCAGGAGTTCGAGGAGCTTTTCAATCGGATGCGTCGAATGACCGATCGTATAGAGGACGCGTTCCGGCACGTCAGCGATAGGTCGCCTCGCTTCGAAGAGCAACCGCCTTGAGATAGACGACCCGATCTACCACATCGTAGCGGAATCGAAATCGGCCAAATCTCAATCGATACTGACCGTCCCCGGCCGGAACTCCGCGAAGCTTTTTGATCGGGTGGGATTGCGTGCGGTTATATGGGTCGGTAGCCAGGATTCCCAGCGCATGCTCGAAGTGCTCGATCACTTCAGGATGCCTACGGGCGAGCTTTCTGAAATCGCGCTCGAAATGGCTGGAGGTTTCGACATGATGGCCAGCGGGCATCTGGAGCGAGACGTGTCGGCACTTGCAGAATCAAGAGATCGCTGAATCGTGTGAGGTCCGCTGGCCGCGCGCCCGGCGCGCCCTCAACGCGCGCGTCTGCTTCAGTTCGGCCAGAAACCGGGAAGCCGGGCGCGTCCTGCCCGCCAAAATGTCCTGATTGCTGTTCTTAATCTGCCGGCGAACCGCAGGGTCGCGGAGTTCGAAGTAGTCTTCGAGTTCCTCCACGTCCAGAATCGCCGCGACCGCCACGCCGTCCTTCTCGAGAATGAAGCATTCCTTGTTGACGTGCGCGCGACGAGCCAGCCGGCCAAGGCTGGTCTTGGCCTCCGTGCTTGTGAGCCGATGAACAACCGCTGCCACTGGCGTCGAGAATATTCCCGCTCGCTCCGGCCGGCAAGGCTGGACACGCGCGGCCTCCGTCATCGCGCGTTCATTTCCCGCCAGACTTGACCGGCTCGAGCCCCGCGAGATCGATCGCGGCCTCCGCCTGGTTGGCGGCGGCGACTACCAGAGCCGCGTCGGGATGCAGGAACTGGTTCGCCATCCGCTGCACGTCTTCCTTGCTGACCGACTCGATCAGTTTCGGGTAGCGATCGGCGTAATCGAGACCCAGACCATAAAATTCGACTTGCAGCATGAAGCTCGCGATCGCCCCCTGATGGTCGAGCTTGAGCGGAAAACTCCCGACCAGAAATTTCTTTGCCGACTCGAGTTCCGCGTCCGACACGGGATGCTCCCTGATCTCGCGCATCTGTTCGATCACGAGCCGGATTGCCTCGTTGGCGCTTTTGTTCTTGGTCTGCAGCTCGACAATGAATGAGCCTGGAAACAGGCCCGCCTCGAATCCGCTTCCGATCGAGTAGGCAAGACCTCCCTTGCTCCGAACGACCTTCATCAGGCGCGAGGCGAAGCCGCCGCCGCCGAATATGTAGTTCATCACCTGGCAGCGGTAGTAGTCCGGATCGGATCGCGCGATTCCGCCGAAACCGAGCATCAGGGTTGCCTGGGCGACGTCGCGATTGACTATCGTGAGATGGAGCCCGCGCGCGACCTCGGGCGCCGGCGGCGGGGTCTGCGCCGGTACCGAGCCGGCCAGTCCCGCCAGCTGCTTCTCGATAGCCGCCCGGATCTGGTCGGCTTTGACGTCGCCGGCCACGCTGATTATCGCGTTCCCGAGCTTGTAGTACTGATGGTAGAAATTTCGTACGTCATCGGGCGTGAGCTTGCTGACCGACTCCGCGCTGCCCGCTCCCGGATGGCCGTACGGGGTGTCGCCATACAACAGCTTCGCGAACCTTACGTTCGTGACGTAGCCGGGCTGTTCCTCTGAGGCCTTGATCCCGGCGACCTGCTCGTCGCGCTTGCGTATGATATCGGCGTCGCGCAGCCCGGGATTTTGCAGCATCGCGGCCAGCAGCCCCAGCGTGTCGTCCAGATAGCGCGTGAGCGAAGTCAGGCCGGCCTCGGCTAAATCGCGGCCGTCCTCGACCGAGATCGAGCTGCCCATGAAATCGATCTTTTCATTGAACTGGTCGACGGTGAGATCCCTGGTGCCCTGGGCCAGGGAATTGGCGGTCAACTCGGCCAGGCCCTCTTTGCCCGCGGGGTCTCGCCGCAATCCCGCGTCGAACGCGATCGCGATCGTGACCATCGGCAACTGATGCTGCTCCGAAACCAGCAACGTGGCCCCGCTGGAGAGCTTCATCCGTTTTATCTCGATCGCGGAACAGGGCGACGAGAGCGCGATGAAGGCCGTCAAGCCGGCAACGATCGCCGCCGCCGTCGCGGCTCGAAGCCTCATCGCGAGACCTCGCCGATATCGGCGATCGCGGCAGCGTGGCTGATCGGGCCGTGCGCGCCCCCGCCGCCTTCCTGATGCGGCAAGACGCCGGTGGGGACCAGCACCCCGACCGTCCGGTTGGTGTCTATCAGGTAGGTCCGCGCGACGCGCTGGATATCCTCGGGCCGGACTTTGTCGATCCCGGCCAGGTATTTGTCGACCATCCGGTAGTCGCCGAGCAATTGATACGTCCCGATCATCATCGCTTCGTTGAGAATCGAATCCTGGCCGAACACGAACGAGGCCTGCTCCCCGTTCTTGGCCTTCTGAAGCTCCTCGGCGCCGGGCGGCGTATCGCGCAGCGCGGCGATTTCCTTGTCGACCTCCGCCATCGCCGCTTCGGGTTTCACCCCCGGCCGCATCTGCGCCGCGACCGTGAAAAGCCCGGGGTCAAACGACGTGATGTCATAGTTCGCGTCGATGCCGACGACCATCTGTTTTTCGATGACCAGCTTCCGGTACAGTCGCGAGCTTTGACCGCCGGAGAGCAGGTCGGACGCAACCTCGAGCGCGAACGCGTCGGGGCTCTGGTAGTTGGGCACATGAAAGGCCTCGGTGAACGCGGGCAGGTTGGCGGCGTGCCGCAGCACGGCGCGCCGCTCGCCTTCCTGCGGCGGTTCCACTTCAGTCGGTTGCGGCGGCTTCGGCCCGCCCTTGATCGCGCCGAACGACTCCCTGATTTCCTTGAGCACCCGGTCGGCATCGAAGTCGCCCACCGCGACTATCAGCGCGTTCTTCGGGGTGTAGTAAATCCGGTGGTGTTCGAGCGCGTCTTCCAGGGTCAGTCCCTCCACGTCGTTCATCCAGCCGATCACCGGCCAGTGATAGGGATGTGCCAGATAGGCTTGCGCTGCGGCCATCTCACCCAGCGCATCCTCGGGGTTGTCTTCGGTGCGCATCCGCCGCTCTTCCATCACGACTGCTTTCTCGGAGTCGAAGCCCTTGGGCGCGAAGTTTGCCATCCGGTCGGCTTCCAGCGAGATCGGTACGTCGAAGTGGTCGCGGTTGATGATCTCGAAGTAGTCGGTGAGATCGCTCGCGGTGAACGCGTTGTCGTTGCCACCGTTTTCCTGGATGATGTTGGAAAATTCCTCGGGCTTGAGTTTCTTGGTCCCACGGAACATCAGGTGTTCCAGCAGATGCGAGAGGCCGGTCTTGCCGGTCCGCTCGTTGCGCGACCCGACTTTGTAGAAGATGTTCAAGGTCGCTACCGGCGCCTTGTGATTCTCGAGCACCAACACCTGGATTCCGTTGGGCAGCGTCGCGCTCTTGACGTCGTCCGTGATACCCGCGCGGGCGGCGCCGGCCGGCAAGATTGCGAGTAAGGGGGCCGCGAGCAGGGCGGCCGCGAGCATGGTGGAGATGCTCGGCGCGGGCAGGATTCGGCGGCAGACAACAGACCGGATGAGACCCATAGGCTTCCCAACAGTTAAGTCAGTACGGTCCGGCACTGTCAAGTTGGATCGCGCGCGAGTTCAAATTTGCGTCGCTGCTCGCGCGCTTGATACAAGCATGATCAGAGCCCGCAGCTTTCCATGAGTCACGTTCTCGCCAACCCGAATAGCCTGCACGAAATCAAGGGCGTGCTGACCAAGTTCATGCGGATGCTGTTTCCGCTCGAATTTCGGATCGATTCGCTCTCCAGCCGCGACGCGCTGCTTCCGTTCCGTTACCCGTTCCTTTCGGGCGGAATGATCTATTTGCCCGAACAGATCGACAACCTGGACGAGGCCGTGCTCGCCGGCGACTACTATTTTCTCGCCGCGGCGCACCTCGCCGGACGCCACGAGTTCGGCACCTTCGCTTTCAGGCTCGCGGACATGGCGGGCTTCGAGGAGCGCGCCGAGACCGGAGTCGAGGGACTCGAGAGCTTCGTGTCCTCCTTCGACGACCCGACCCTTGCCGGCGCGCTGCTCAGGCTCTGCGAGGCAGCGCGGATCGAAGCCGAACTTTGCCGGCGATACGCCGGCCTGGCGCCGCGAATCGCGAGCATGAATCGCGCTCTGGCCGGGCCGGTCGACAGCACCACTCTAAGCGCGCTTCTGGTCCGCGCGGCCCTCGAACTGGCCGGCGACGTTCCCGGCGCCGGCGATCCTCGAGGCGCGCATGCGCTGGCCGGCCGCGCCGCCGGGTTCTTCGCGCCGCTTCGCAGGCCGGGCGCGGACGTAGCCGCCAGCGCGCGCCAGACGATCGAGCTCTATCAATGGCTCGGTGAGCTGATCGCGGCTGCGCAAGGCGTCGACCCGGACGACCCACTGGTGCGCGAAGCCTCGCGGATGCGCGACGATCTGGCGATGACGCATGGCCCGGGGACCGATCGTCCCGGCCAGGGCGAGGACGAGGGTGCGATCAATCCCGGCGACGGCGACGAGCCCAACCAGCAGGTGCAGCTCGAGGTGTCGGGGAAATCGCCCAAGGGTAAAGGTGGCCGCGCGCTCTCGCCCGAGGAAATCCAGCGGATGCTCGAGCAGGGCGCGGAGATCAAGCCTTCGGATTCCGCCGGCGGCGACTCGGGCGGCGAGGGCATGTATCTCACCCAGCTCAAGGGCAAGCAGGCCCAGGAGCTCGAGCAGTTGCGCGAGCAGCTCGCGGAGATCGGCGCGGTCGCCGGCCAGCGCAGGCTCGTAATCGGCCGCGGCCAGGGCCAGGATGCCTATTACGCCTACGACGAATGGGACTACGTGCTCGGCGACTACCGGCGCAACTGGTGCCGGCTGCGCGAGATCCAGCTTCAGGGCGACGAGGGCGACTTCTACAACCGGACCCTGGAGCGTTACGCCGAGATGCTGCCGCAGGTGCGCCGCCATTTCCAGAGAATCCGCCCGGCTTCCTACAGGATGGTGCGCGGACTCGAGGACGGCGAGGAGATCGATCTCGATCGCACGATCGAAGCGCGCGTCGCGCGCCTGATGGGCGAAAATCCCGACAGCCGGCTCTACAAGGCGCGCAAGAAGGAATCCCGCGACGTGGCCACGCTCTTCCTGCTCGACATGTCGGCGTCGACCGATGAGCCGATCCATCGCGAGGTCCGCCGCCAGAACGACGATGACGAACTGGACGACTGGATGAAGGCCTGGCAGCGCCGCCCGCAGGCGGCCCAGCGGCCGCGCCGCGTGATCGACGTCAACAAGGAAGCGCTGGTAATCATGGCCCAGGCGCTCGAGGAGATCGGCGACCAGTACGCGATCATGGGTTTCTCCGGCCACGGACGCGACAATGTGGAGTTCTACGTCATCAAGGAGTTCGAGGCCCCGCTCTCGGACGAAGTGAAGGCGCGGGTCGGCGCAGTCGAGCCCAAGCGCTCGACCCGGATGGGTGCTGCGATCCGGCACGTGCGCGAAAAGTTCAAAGACGTCATGTCGCGCTCGCGGCACATGATCCTGCTGAGCGACGGCTTCCCGCAGGACTTCGACTACGGCCACGATCGGCGCTCCAACGCCTACGGAATTCAGGACACGATGGTTGCGCTCAAGGAGCTGGAGGGCGCGGGCGTGCTCCCGTTCTGCATCACGGTGGATCGCACCGGCCACGATTACCTGCGCCAGATGTGCTCGGCGTCGCGCTACCTGGTGATCGAGGACATCACCTCGCTCCCGCGCCAGTTGCCGAAGATCTACGAGCAGGTGGTCAGGTGGTGAAGCGCCGCCAATTGCCGCTCGGGCGATCCTGCATTAGCGGCCGCTGAGCGCTGTCTCCGGCGTCTGACATACCGCGACCCCAGACGCGCGCTTGAGCTGTTCATCATCGCGAGATACGAGTGTGGTTGCGTATCTTCGGGCGACCGCGAGATATACCGCGTCGGCGCCGCGTAGCCGATAGGTCGCGGCCAACTCGGCCGCCCGTCCTGCCATCACCGGCGTGAGGCTTACGAGGGTCAGATGCGGCAGTGCGGCGGTCGCGTTAGCGTACTGCAGAGCGCCGATGGTGTCGTCGCTGGCACGGGCCACGGCGGAGGCGATTTCGGCAACGAGAAGCGAGGGCACAATTATCGGGTCGCCTCGTTCCTGAATCTCGGCAAGGATCTGGAGGCTCTCGGCATGGCCTCGTTCGTGAGGATTGAACGCATTCACGAACACGCTCGCGTCTATGGTGTATCGGAAACTTTTCGAGCGAGCCCTTCGGCGAGAACGCCGGCGGGCGGCGGTAGTGG
>Ga0181521_10007515_pt1 | contig 11440 bp, 7 predicted proteins | sample PEATcosm2014_Bin_32_FD_119764 | JGI IMG/M metagenome (GOLD analysis project Ga0181521, IMG submission 119764) | Peatland microbial communities from MTU Mesocosm Facility, Houghton, MI, USA - PEATcosm2014_Bin02_60_metaG | ecosystem: Environmental > Terrestrial > Soil > Wetlands > Peat | place... | reverse complement strand
GGCGGCAACGGCGCCGATACGGGCGTTCGCACGGTGCCCGCCAATTCGACCAGCCGCACGTGGTTCCGGCCCAATCCGCCGACCACGCGGGTCAACTGGTCGATCCGCGACAACATCAATCTGCAACAGAGCGGCGTGCTGTTCTCCATGAACAGCGTGGCCAGCAACCGCAAGCAGTACCTCGACAACTTCTACCTGAAGAGCCGGCGCAGCGTGGAGAAAGCTACGGCTGAAGGGCCGGCGGCGTGGGTGGTGCCGGGCGACGATCCGCGGCCGGGACAAGCGGCCGCGCTGGTCAACCTGATGCGGCTCCAGGGCGTGGAAGTCAACCGCCTGAACGCGGATACGGAAGTCGCCATCACGCCCACGCGCAAGGAAAAACTCACGGCCGGCAGCTACGTGATCCGCATGGACCAGCCTTACAGCCGCATGGCCGACATGCTGCTGGACACGCAATACTACAACATCAGCGACCCTCCGCCGTACGACGACACCGGGTGGACGATGGGGCCGCTGGTGAATGTCACGACCATCCGCGTGACGCAGCCCGACATATTGAAGCTGCCGATGACGCCGCTCGGGGAGGACGCCAAACCGCAGGGCGGAGTCTCGGGCGCCGCGGCGCCCGCCGCGTACCTGATCAATCACAATGCCGACAATGTTCTGGCGACGTTCCGCTTCAAACTCAAAGACGTGAAAATGTTCGCCGCCGAAGATGGCTTCAAAGCCGAGAACCGCGACTTCAACGCCGGCTCCTTCATCATTCGCACCGAAGGCAACCCGGCCGATTTGCGGGCGCGCCTGGACGCGGAGGCTCGCTCGCTGGGCATCATGACTTACGCCACGGCGGCGCCGCCGAATGTCGCCATGCACGAACTGGCGGCGCCACGCATCGCTTTCGTGCACACCTGGACCAGTACGCAGAACGAAGGCTGGTACCGCGTGGCCTTCGATCAGCTCAAGATTCCCTACGATTACATCTCCGACATCAAGCTCAAAGACGTTTCCGATCTGCGCGCCAGGTACGACGTGATCGTTTTCGGTCCGGTGGGCGGGACGGCGCAGCGCATCGTGAACGGCACGCCGACCAACGGCGAACCGGTTCCCTTCCAGAAGAGCGATATCACTCCCAATCTGGGCGACGCTCCCGACACCACCGACGACATGCGCGGCGGCATGGGGCTGGAGGGGATCAACAAGATCGGCAAATTCATCGATGCCGGCGGTTTGTTCGTCACCATTACGGGCAACGCTTCCATCCCCATCGATTACGGCCTGGCGGAGGGCGTCACCATTCAGAGCGCGCCCGACCTGCATGCGCGCGGCAGCGTGGTCAATGCGACCGTAGCCGATAAGCGAAGTCCCATCGCGTACGGATACGGCGACCGGCTGGCGGTCTACTTCAACCAGGCGCCGGTGCTGACAACCGGCGGTGGCGCGGGCGGACGCGGAGGCCGCGGCGGCGGTGGCGGCGGCGCGGCAGCAGGCGGCGGACGCGGTGCGGGCACGGCGGCAGCCGCGGAAGTGCCACAGGAAGGCCAGCCTACCGGCTTTGGCGGCGGAGCCACCGGACCCAACCGTCCCAGCGGCCGCGGCACCATGGGCGAGCCCGATACACCGCAGGGGCGTCCCCTTTCCATGAACACGCCCACGCCCAGCCAAACGCCCACGCAACCGGGCGAGGAGCCGGTCTTAGACGATGCCGCCGTCGGTGGCGGTGGCGGCCGTGGCGGCCGCGGCGCCGTACAACTGCCGCCCGAGATGCGGCCGCGCGTGGTGCTCCGCTTTGCGGCGGAAAACGACCTGCTGGTTTCCGGCATGATGGCGGGCGGAAGCGCACTGGCCAACCAGGTCGCGGTGATTGACGTCCCGCGCGGCAAAGGCCACGTGGTGATGTTCGCCAACAACCCCATGTGGCGTAACGAGACGCAGGGCAGCTATTTCCTGCTGTTCAACGCCATGATGAATTTCGATCACCTGGCGGCTGGCGTGCAGGCCACGCCGGCGGGAGCCAGAGGCGGTGGGCGGCGGGGAGGGAATTAGGGAACCTTCCGCGAGTCGCGCCGATGCCGCAGGCGGCGGGGCCCAGCTGCACCGAGTGCCGTGAGCGGTGTCTCGGGAGCATGCCGCCCGGCGGGCAAATTCCGCAGGTTGGTGACCTGTCGCCCCCAGTGACCGTATATCGCTGGCGCTGCAGCGGTCATCGCCGGTCAGGACCCCTGTCCATCAAGCAAGTCCGCCTTGCAGCCCGGTTTCAGAGCGACAATTCCTGCGGCCCTATCGTACACTCGGAAAGAAGGGTTGGATTCATACATGACCGCATTCGGAATTCGTTTGCCCCGATTCCTAGCCGTCGTCGTTGTCGCCGCACTGCCCGTCACGGCGGCAGACATCGACGCCCGAATTCAGCGCGTTGAACAGGGCCTCCGCCCCGGTACTGCAATCAGCGGCCAGCCCCAACTGAAATGGACCATTAGTGATCGCCAAAGGTTCTACAAAGTGCCCGGTGTCAGCATCGCCGTGATCGCCAACGGCCGAGTGGAGTGGGCGCGTGGCTACGGTGTCGTCGCCGAGAATGGCAAACCAGTGGACGCCCAGACCCTCTTCCAGGCTGCGTCCATCAGCAAGCCAGTGGCCTCCATGATCGCCCTGCGCCTGGTCGACGAGGGCAAACTCTCACTAGATGAAGACGTCAACCTCAAGCTCCGCTCCTGGAAGGTGCCCGAGACCGAATTCACCAAAACCCAGAAAGTCACTCTACGCCGCCTTCTCAACCACAGCGCAGGCCTCACGGTTCACGGATTCGGCGGCTATGCGGCGGACGAGGCCGTGCCATCGCTCCTCGACATTCTGGACGGAAAGAAACCGGCCAACTCTGCGCCCATTCGTGTCGACATCACCCCCGGAACGCAGGGCCGCTACTCCGGCGGCGGCTACGAAATCATGCAGCAACTCGTCATGGACGTCGCGGGAAAACCCTTCCCCCAGCTCGCGCAGGAGTTCGTCCTCGGTCCCTTGGGCATGACCCGTAGCACCTACCAGCAACCCTTGCCCGTACAGCTCGGAGCCAATGCCGCCGCTGGCCATGATAACAACGGCGTGATGCTCAATGGGCGCTGGCACACCTACCCGGAGATGGCCGCGGCAGGTCTCTGGACCACACCTTCCGACCTTGCGCGCTTCGTACTCGAACTCCAGAAGGGCGGCCGCGTGCTGAAACCCGCCACGCAGCGCGAAATGCTCACCAAAGTCCTCGGCGACTACGGCTTGGGCCTCGGTCTCTCGGAAACCGACGGACACAAATCGTTTTCGCACGGTGGCGCCAACGCTGGTTTCAGGTGCACATTGTTCGGATATCTCGACGGCGGCAACGGTGCTGTGGTCATGACCAACGGCGACGGTGGCTCGGCGCTCGCAGATGAGATTCTACGCAGCATCTCCGCCGAGTATGAATGGGCCGACTACAGAACTAAGGAGCGTACCGTTGCCAGTGTCCCACCGGATGTCCTCCAGGCGTACGCCGGTCTCTATGCCCTTGCGCCCGGGCTTGAGGTCACCGTCACCTATGACAACGGAAGGCTGTTTGCCGCCGCGCAGGGAAAGAAAGTGGAGCTTTTCCCCGAATCCCCCACTTCTTTTTTCTCTCTGGAAGCCGACTTGCCGACGATCCGCTTCACCCGGGCGAGCGACAACTCCGTCGAGATGTCCGCCGGCGGTGCGACCGCCAAACGCCAGGGGCGGTGATCCGTTTGTTGTAGGAGAGGCGCGTCACGCGGGCGCATAATGCCTGGGCCGTTGCGTGACCCACGCGGGCACGAAGTCCCCTGGTGGTCTCCGCAATCCGGGAAAACACGAGTTGCGGTGCGAGGGTGTTACTGTTTCTGGTATGAAAACAGCGTTGTACGGGCGGATCGTCTTTGGCGCGTCGGCGGTGCTGTTGGGCGTCATCGCACTGATGTGGTACGACTCTGACACCTGGCAAACCCTGCGTCAGATCTGGAGCCTGCCTTTTGGAACCATCATCGGCGGGTGTCTCATGATCGTTCAAATTGCCGGTGGGATTGGGATGCAGTACCCAAGGACCGCGCGTTTGGCGTCGATCGTTCTCGGCATCCTCTATTTGTTTTTCTCCCTGGCCTGCATCCCTGGCATCATTGCCGCACCGACCATCTATGTGCATTACGGGAGCTTCTTCGAACAGTTTTCCGCACTCTGTGGTGCGATTGCCCTGTACGCTGCAACCGAGGCAAATGCAGCACGGGCGGTGGCGTTCGGCCGAGTGGCGCGCCTTGGACTCGGAGTCTGCGCGATTTCATTTACGCTGAGTCAGATGCTCTATCTTCCGGTGACAGCTGACTTGGTTCCAAAGTGGATTCCGCTAAATCAGACTTTTTGGGCGATACTCACGACGATCGCTTTTGCCCTCGCGGCGATTTCCATTCTCAGCAATCGCCAGGCACGGCTTGCGATTCGCCTGATGACCCTCATGCTGGCACTCTTTGGTGTGTTGGTTTGGGTTCCGCGCCTGGTCGCTCACCCAGAAGCCCATCTGAACTGGTCCGAATTCGGCTTGACTTTCCTTATTACAGGGGCCGTCTGGATGGTAGCTGATTTGAGGTCTTTCTGATTCAGGCGTGTGGCGCTGCGTAATCGTGCAACCGCCAGCGTTGTTTCCGGTTCCCTTCGTGTGTGGTCGCCAAGGTTTAAACATTGCCCCTTGACGTGTGATCTGACGCAATCAGCGCCTGGCGGAGCCAGAAGACGGATCCCAAAAAAGCCTGCACTTCGGAAGATCAAGAGTGGCGGCTTGTGATACGCTAACCGGAAACCGGGAGCCAAAATGAAAACCCCGGATAAAGCCTATGCGCCGTCACCGCGTTCTCTACCTCGTTTGCGTCCTGGCATCCATCGCCCTTCCCGCGGTTTCCGCGAAACGCGGCGTAACCGCCGAGGACTACTTCGCCTTTCAGTCCGCCAGCGACCCGCACCTTTCGCCGGACGGCAGGCTTGTGGCCTACGTGGTCACCACCGTCGACCAGGCCCGCAATCGCCGCGACAGTTCCATTTGGGTGGTCGCCACCGAAGGGCACTCAGCGCCGCAGCGTCTCACGGCGGAAGGCGTCAACTCCAGTTCTCCGCGCTGGAGCCCCGATGGATCGCGCCTGGCGTTTCTCTCCAGTCGCGCCTCGCGACCGCTAGCCGCCACGCCCTCTACCGCCGCAACGCAAGGCGCGCCGGCGGAAGCGGCCAATCCACAGATCTGCATCCTCCCCATGTCCGGCGGTGAAGCGCAAGTCCTGACGCACCTGAAGAACGGCGCCAGCGCGCTGCAGTGGTCCCCGGACGGCAAGCGCTTCGTGGCCCTCAGCCGGACCGGCCCCGGCGATAACGCGCCGCCCGCCGCCCGCCAGAGCGACGTCCGCCATTATTCCCACATCCTATACAACTTCAACGACACCGGCTGGTATGACGACAAGCGCAGCCACATCTTTGTGATCGATGCCTCGACCGGGGCCGCCGAACAGATCACCACGGGCGACGACTGGAACGACACCGATCCTCAGTGGTCGCCCGATTCCACGCGCATCGCCTTCGTTTCCGACCGCACCGGACACGAGTACGACGACGGCCATGCCAAGAATATCTGGGTGGTCCCGGTCGAGGGCGGGGCGCTGTTGCGCATCTCCGACCATGAATTCGGTGACTCACAACCCCGCTGGTCGCCCGACGGATCCGAGATCGCGTTCACCGGAGAGACCGAGAGGCGCCTGTTTCCCAAGCTCTACATCGCCTCCTCGGCAGGCGGCGCCAAACCGCGTCTCGCGGCCGACGATATCGACCTCATTCCCACAGCGCTACGTTGGGGTCCGGGTCCCCGGGAACTGAGCTTCGAAACCGGCGTCAAGGGAACGCTGCATCTCTTTCGCGTCGATCTCGACTCGCGCAAGGCAGTCCAGGTCACCAAAGGCGAGCGCGCGGTCCGCGCCGTGGATGCCAACCGGAAGTCCGGCGTGATGGCCTATCTGGCCAACGATTTCCAGCACCTCGATGACCTGTATATATCCGCTCTCGATGGCAGCAGCGAGCGCCAGTTGACCCACCTCAACGCCGCCCTGTGGAGCGGCCTGGACCTCGCCGCCGTGGAGCGCCTGCCTTTCAAGAGCAGCGACGGATGGGACATCGATGGCTTCCTGGTCAAGCCGGTCGGCTGGCAACCCGACAAGAAGTATCCCATGGTGCTGAGCATCCACGGAGGTCCCGCAGGGCAGTACGGAGTCGATTGGTATCACGAATTTCAGGTCTATGCGGCGCGCGGCTGGGCGGTCTTCTTCTGCAATCCGCGCGGCTCCACGGGCTACGGGCAGAAGTTCGAGCGTGGCATCGTCAACAACTGGGGTGGCATGGACTATCAGGACGTGATGGCCGGCGTGGACGCGGCCGTCCGCCAGAACCCGTGGATCGATACCGGCAAGCTGGGCGTGACCGGCGGCAGCTACGGCGGCTATCTTACCAACTGGATACTGGGACACACCACGCGCTTCAAAGCTGCCGTCACCCTGCGCAGTGTGTCCAACTTCATCAGCGACGATGGCACGCGCGACGGAGCCTACGGCCATCAAGACGACTTCAAAGGGTTCCTGTTCGACGACTTCGACCAATACTGGGACGCGTCCCCACTGAAGTACGCGAAGAACGTCAAGACGCCGACGCTGGTCCTGCACTCCGACAACGACTATCGTGTGCCTATCGAGCAGGGCGAACAATGGTTCCGCGCGCTGAAGCACTACGGGGTAAACGCCGAGTTGGTGATCTTTCCGCGCGAGAACCACAACCTGACTCGCACCGGTGAGCCCAAGCACCTAGTGGAGAGCCTGAATTGGCAGTGCTACTGGTTCGACCGGTTTCTCAACGGCAATTCCGCGGCCCGGCCGCCCGACGCGTTCTAACGCGGCGCTCAGGCCGACGCGTCGAATCCGGCCATGCGCCGCACCGCGATTTCAGGGTAGTGTTTTGTCATGAAGTATGGATTGTCAGATAACTCGAATTCAAACCATCCAATTCATCAGTTCCGCTGAAGCTGTGTCGAACAGGGCGATATTCGTTCCTTTGCTAAGCAGGGATTCGGATAGAATCCCGTCGCAGCCCTCTGACCGAAACGTCTCGGCCAGTATTCTGGGTCGGCACATATTCCAGGTGTGGCTCTTCCGGTGAGATGGCGCAACTTTGCGCTGCACGCGCCTGAGCGTCCATGGGCGGGCTGCCGGCTGCTTGTGGCGCCAAGTTGGTCAGGGTTCGACAGGACCTGCATTTGCCGGGGCCGCCCCGCCTCTCTCCCAGCGCCGGTATCCTGGCGCAGTTGCCGAAGGCTCCCACAACCCCCTTGCCTGCACATTTGGCGCATTGCCCTCGCCGCGCGGCTGAGGATGGTGCCAACCGTGCACTAGCAAAGAAGTTTCGCAGCCGTTATAGGACAGCACCATCGCTTCCGGCCGGACTAAGTCCCGGGTTGGTTCCACGTCAACCTGGCGGATCGCACCCGGTTGGCTACTGTTCTGGTCAACTCTCGGGCGCCAGCTTCGCCTCCTTCAAGCGCTCAGCGAGTTTCTCCGCAAACGGCATCGCGAGAGTCCCGACTGATTTTTCATGTACGTTCTTCATGAAGCCTTGCCGGATCGTGTCCGTATTCTCGAAGATCTTCTTCCCGTCCTTGTCCGTCAGCCAGTAGTGAATCTTCGCATTTTCACGTCCCGCCACCGAACCCATGGCAATGAGCATCCTTTCTGCCGTATTGCCCTTATGCCACTCCAGGACTTCGCCGTCGAGAATATAGACGCGGGCCTGGCCGGTGGGAGCGGTGGGAAGTGCGTCGAATAGCGCCCCATCTTTATCTTTGAGCATCGCAATCACCCGGGTTTGCAATTGATTCATATCGTAGGGGAACTTCACATCGGGCGCGAGCGTGAAGGCATGAACCACGATCGCCGGTTTGTCTTGCGCCCACACCGGTAAAAGCCCCAAGGCAGCCGCGAAAATCGCCGGCATCATCCGCTTGAACATCTTCCCATCTCCTTTCAGACCTCAAAACAGGTATTCAGGTAGTTTAATACTAAATATACAACAAGCGCCCCGTTGCCCTACAGGATATGCGATAACAGCGCGCACGGAATGTGCGGGCACGCGCTACACCGACCTTCGAGGGCAGCGAAATGATCGCTTAAGGCCGGCAACATTCACTTGCAATCCTGACCGCCCCCCGCGTCTTCTGCCCGAGCAGCAGGCCGGCCTCAGCAGGCGGCCAAGGGCGGCAGTGCGAGGCTGGTATTGGGATGGCATAGGCTTGAAGCCCTTACCCCTCACAGGTAGTGCGCCACCCTGTCACGAAACCGCGTATAAACCCACGACACCCCCACCAAGAACAGGCCCAGCGCGAGGAATGAGAAGATCCGCGCCAGCGTCTCCAGGTGACGCAGATCCCACAGAAACAGCTTCAGAATGCACCCCAGCAACAATGCCAGCCCGGAAAGCCGCAGCACCCGGTCGCGCAGCGGGAAGCCCGAGCCCAGCAACGCCACGCCTTCGATTCCCCATGCCACCGTCCGCACGTTGCCTGCGACCTGGTAGTAGAGCAGCAGCGTCCAGAGAGCTGTCCCCAGCTGCGAAAGATACCAGCGAGACCGGCTGCCGCGCGCGCTCATGAACTGCGCGGCATAGAGACACGCGACGACGGTTCCTGCCGCGAGCACCGGGTCGAGCCCGCCCACGAGGTTGCTCCACCAGCAGCCGGCGAACGCCAGAGCAGCCACCGTGTAGGCGTGCGGCCGCAATCCAGCAACCAGCAGCATCACCGCGAAGAACGCCAGCGCGCCGCTCCTGAAAACCCCGCCGATGAATTCGCCGAAGCCGCCCGCGCGGGCCGGCTCTCCGCCGATGAGTTGCTCTCCCGCTATGTCACCATTGTCTACAGCCGCACCCGTAGTTTTGAAGAGACCGCCCGCCGCCTCGGCCTCGACCGCCGCACTGTCAAAGCCAAAGTCGACCCCGGGATGTTGAGCCGGCTGCGCGACCGTTGAGCGAGGGATTGGCAGTGGCAAAGAGCGGTGTTAGGGGGCGAGTCCGAGCCGTCCGCGCAATCGTTGTTGATAAATCCCCTGGGAAATCGCGCCTCATGATTCCGCACCAATCTGTCGCCCACTGCCCTGGTCGTCTCAAAACCCCGCGAGCGCAACGTCGGGACCGTTCGACGTGGGAAGAGTAACAGGGCGGCCACTCGATGAGGATACTCAATACGGCATCCGCCAGTTCTCTGCCCGCAGCAGCAGGCAAAAGCATAAGTCTTGACAAAATGCCACATTAGATATAATCTAAATTCTTCATGGACGTCGAGGCGATTAAACGGTCCTTGGAAGGCAGCGGGCTGCGGTGCACTCCGCAGCGTTACGCCGTGATGGCATTCTTGATGGAGCACAACAGTCATCCCACGGCGGCGGAAATCTTCGAAGCCGTGAATCGCGCGGATCCGCGCTCTTCCAGGGCCACGACTTATAACAATCTGCGGGACTTGGTGCAGGCGGGTTTGGTGCGTGAAGTGGCCGTTGAGGGCCGCGCCGCGCGATTCGATGCGAAAGGCATGCGGCATCACCACTTCATCTGCGACCGCTGCGGCAATGTTGAGGACATGGAGTGGTTCGACCTGCCGAGGCCTGCCTCGGGCTCCCTCGGCAAGCGGGTTCTTCGCGAATGCGAACTCATTTTCCGGGGGCTCTGCACGAAGTGCGCTCCGCGGCACGCTTCCCGAAAAGTGTCGTAGGCGTGTGGATTCCCGTAAGCGTGGCCAGCGCCGATGGCGCGAATGTGAGCGCTAGAATGGGTTCGTAGTTCGCAGCAGTTTTTTGTTCTTAATTCGAAGGAGGATATACATATGTCAACCGAAGCGAAGTGTCCGTTCAGACCCACCCAAGCTGGGGCCCAGACGAATGCGGACTGGTGGCCGAATCAGCTAAACCTGAAGATGCTGCACCAGCACTGCCCCCTGTCCGATCCGATGGACCAGGAGTTCAATTATGCGAAAGAATTCAAGAGCCTCGATCTGGATGCCGTGATCCAGGACCTGCATGCCTTGATGACGACATCGCAGGACTGGTGGCCCGCCGACTATGGCCACTATGGGGGGTTCTTCATTCGTATGGCGTGGCATAGCGCAGGCACGTACCGCATCGGCGACGGCCGGGGCGGCGCGGGTTCCGGAGCACAGCGATTTGCCCCCCTCAACAGCTGGCCGGACAACGTGAGCCTCGATAAGGCGCGCCGGTTGATCTGGCCGATCAAGCAGAAGTATGGCCGGAAACTCTCCTGGGCCGACCTGATCGTTCTCTCCGGTACCGTCGCACTGGAGTCGATGGGATTGAAGACCATCGGTTTCGCCGGTGGACGCGAGGACATCTGGGAGCCAGACGAAAGCATTTACTGGGGATCTGAGGGCAAGTGGCTGGGCGACGAACGCTACAGCGGCGACCGTCAGCTTGAAAATCCTCTCGCCGCCGTTCAAATGGGCCTAATCTATGTGAATCCGGAGGGACCCAATGGCAAGCCGGATCCAGTGGCTGCGGCAGTGGACATTCGGGAGACGTTCGCTCGCATGGCTATGAATGACGAGGAGACAGTCGCCCTCATCGCTGGCGGACACACGTTCGGCAAAACCCACGGCGCTGCTGATCCGAACAAGTATGTCGGTCCAGAACCCGAGGGTGCTGGCATCGAGGAGCAAGGCCTGGGCTGGAAAAACAGTTTTGGCACGGGCAAAGGGGATGACACGATTGGCAGCGGCCTGGAAGTCATCTGGAGCACGACACCGACGAAGTGGAGCAACAACTTCTTCGAGAACTTGTTCGGCTACGAATGGGAGCTAACCAAGAGCCCGGCCGGTGCGTATCAGTGGCGACCGAAGAATGACGCAGGCGCCGGTACGGTGCCGGATCCCCACGATCCATCCAAGCGTCGCGCGCCATCCATGCTGACCACGGACCTCTCTTTGCGGTTCGACCCTGTTTACGAAAAGATTTCAAGGCGCTTCTACGAGAATCCGGATCAGCTCGCGGACGCTTTCGCCAAGGCTTGGTACAAACTGACGCACCGCGACATGGGGCCTATCTCGCGGTATCTTGGTCCGCTTGTTCCGAAGGAGCCGTTACTGTGGCAGGATCCCATTCCCGCAGTGGATCATAAATTGATCGAGGAGCAGGACATTGCTGCCCTGAAGTCCAAGATACTGGCCTCCGGACTGTCGATCTCCCAACTGGTCACGACGGCCTGGGCGTCGGCTGTCACGTTCCGCGGCAGCGACAAGCGCGGCGGGGCTAACGGGGCGCGCATTCGCCTTGCGCCGCAAAAGGATTGGGAGGTGAACCAGCCGGCCGAACTGACCAAGGTTCTTCCGAGGCTG
>Ga0181521_10007513_pt1 | contig 11444 bp, 17 predicted proteins | sample PEATcosm2014_Bin_32_FD_119764 | JGI IMG/M metagenome (GOLD analysis project Ga0181521, IMG submission 119764) | Peatland microbial communities from MTU Mesocosm Facility, Houghton, MI, USA - PEATcosm2014_Bin02_60_metaG | ecosystem: Environmental > Terrestrial > Soil > Wetlands > Peat | place... | reverse complement strand
TCTTCGTTGGTCGCATGCCTGCGCGGCCGCAGCACCGCTTCGAGCGGCGGCAATCGTTCGATTCGATTGAAGGCGGCGGCGTGCCAGGCGATCGCGAGATCGCGGCGCGCCCGACTTTCGGCGCGACGCGCACGTGCCCGTATATAGAGTGCGAGTTCGCGAGGCGTCGAAGACCAGAACTCCTCGATCGTCAGGCCGAGTTCGATTGCCAGCGTGATCGCGTCGTCCCATCGCCTTTCAGAGTCCTCGGGCGCGTGCGACGCGCCTAGGTAGGGTCCCTGTCACCGCGGTCCGCATCCGCCTCGCGGTTGCGGCGCGGCATCGCCGCGCGCCACGCATCCATTATGATCGAGGCGGCAGCCGCGGCACCGCCGAGCTCGTCGATGATCTCGCCGGCCTCGTCGATCGTAAACCGCCGCGCGCGTATTCCCTGATCGGCAGCGCCATCCGTGGAACAAGTTTCGGCGCGCTCCTTCAGCCGCGCCCCCTCCAGGCCGGCCCACATCATCGCCTGCACCTCGACCACGCCCAGCGACTGGAGCGCCGCAAGCAGCGGGCGTCCCAACTCCTTCTCGAGCCGGTAGAGCGCGTTCTGCGTGAAGCGGATAGTGTAGGTCTTTCCACCGGCCTCGAATGTGCGTTCCTGGTTCGGCATTCCCGGCCCCCGGCCCGAACGACGATTCCTAACTGCTCCAGTTGCCCGACACCTGGAACGTCACGCTGATCGTCGCAGGCGCCTTGTCCTTGAAGTCCCCGGTGATCTGCGTGACGATCGCGATTGCCTGCTCGAGCGCGGCCCCGCCCTCCTGCCGCTGCAGCATCAGAGCCGTGCCGCTACGCATCGCATTCTTCAATTGAACGTAGGCGGCATCGGTCGGAATATACAGATGGTCGAGCGTGACCGTCGCGTCGTACTCGCCGGGAATATACTGTTTGTTGCGGCTCGACTTGTTGGTTATATCGATTGCCTTGGTTTTCTCGTCGAACTTCGCCTGGGTCTGCGAACCGACCGCAACGTACGTAATCCACGTATAGTTCGCGACGATTGCAGCCGAGCTGGCGGGCGCAGCGGAGAGATTAAGGACCGCAGCGCCGGTCAGGTAATCGATCGTCGATCCCGCCGCGACGCCGGCTCCGGCCAGATTACCGCTGCCGTCGTCGGCCGCGCTTACGGTCCCGACCACGATGGTCACGCTGCCCGGCTGGATCGGCCGATTGCTCATCACGTGGCTGAAGGCCGTCACAGTTCCGTTGCCGGTGCCGAAGGCCTCATTGGTCACGGCGGTGGCGGCGGTCTGCGCGAGCACCAGTACCGCGGTGCCGCTAAGTGGAGTAGCCATTCACGCCTCCTTCAGCACGGACCGAGAGACGGCTGTGGGTAATCGAGTGATTAGTCATTCCCTGCGATTTCGCGGAGCCCATATTGTCACACCAATACGAAGCGCGCAGTCAGCGACAACATCATGATCCGCGGGTCGCTCGGCGCGGCCACCGGGCCGCTCACGTCCGCGACGATCATCGTAAAGCCCGTAACTGCGATAGACTGGCGATGGAGCAGCGCGCGGACGCGCTCGGCGATCGCCTCGATCTGCTGCGAGCTTCCGGTCGCATCGGCGACCACTCGGACATCCTGATGGATCGTGTGGCCGAGCACGGTGTTCTTGCCGTCGAACGGCTGGTCGTTCAGCGGTTGGGCCGTGACGACGTACGGGCGGGGAACATCGTAGGGCACCGGGTCGGCGGTGATTATCGCCGGGCCGCCGCCGTAGCTCGGCAGCATCGCGCTCAGCGTGGAGTCCGCCGCCAGCGCGTTGTAAATCGCCTGAGTCAGCGCGTTCATCCGCGCGCGCCTCGGGCGTGATGGCCGGCCACGATCAAATTTGTGCCTCGCTCGCGACTATGGAAACGACTTGCGCCGAATCGGCGTACAGCGCAGGCCGAAGGAAGGGCCGCGGAGCCTGATCGTAATGGCGGCCGAGTGAATCGACGCCGACGAACCCCAACTCCATGCGCAAAGCGTAGGGGATGCCGGCGCGCACGCCGAAGAAGCCGTGCACGCCGTCGCTCTGGCTCTGCACGTCGGAATCGATATTCGCGTGAAGCACGCCGCTCTGCATCGCCGGCGGCTGTCCGGGCGCCGAGGGCTTCCCTCCGCCGGCGACGCCGGCCAGCCGCGCCGCGTCGGCGGCCAGCGTGGCCATCGCCAGGTTCATCCCGCGCTCGACGCCGCCGGCAACCTGCGCGAGTAACGCGCCCGCATTCCACGATGTGATTGTGATTACGCCCGCCATCGTCGTCGCCCTTCCAACGCTTCGGCTATTGTCCCGCTTGAACTTCGCGGCACTCGCATTCGGTGTGGCGATGCGGTATCGCGCTCGGAGCCCGCACGGCGAGCACCAGATAGTTGACGCCGGCCGAATCCGTTATCTGATCGCCACGCTCGATCCCGACTCCGGTGCGGCAGAACAACAAGTGCGAAGGCCACTCCTGAAGTTGCCCGCCGAGGTTAACTTCTTGCGACTTCGACGAGCCGCGCCCGAGCCGGCTCATCCGGCCGTGCTCGGTAGCATATTGCGTCCACACGTAGGTCCATCCGCCCTGTCCGTCGCTCGAGCGACTCTTGCGACAGAGCGTGAACCATTCGTTGAAGGCGCCGGCAATCACCCCTCGACCTCCTCGAGATCGCTTTCGGCGCAGGGCGCAAGCACCACTTTCACGAGCGAGCCGACCTCGAGATCGTCGCCGGCCTCCGGCGGCAGGATCGCCGCGAGCTCAAGAGAACCGTCGACCTCGAGGCTGATTCGAGTAGGCTTTTCGTCCTCCGGATGGCCCTCCGGCACGGCGCGTCCGTATGCGCTCCACGGCAACTCGCGGTACAGCTCGACCACGTGCCCGACAAAACTGACTTCCTTCATCTCGACGCTCCTTGTGTTCGTGACTGTTGCGACGGTCAGATGACGACCTCGCGCCAGGGCGACAGCAGCTGCTCGACTTCGGCGGAAAAGCCCGAACTCGGGCCGGTCTCCGCGCTGTAGCTGTAGTCACCCACCTGCTCCTGAGCCAGCGCATCGCGGCGATTGTAGCGGCCGGCGATTATCATCAACGCGGCGAGCTGCACGTCTGCGGGAACGACTGAGTACCCAGCCGTATAGCTAATCTGCCATCTCCGCTCTCCGATCCCCCACGCCGGCTTCAACTGCAAGAACTGGAAGAGGCCAGCCGGGATCGGAAAGTTCTGCGGCGGTTCGGGCAACGGAAAGATCAGGCCGCGCGCATTATCCACCGAGTAGAGCGCGGGCGAGATCACAGCCGTGTTGGGCACGTAGCCGGCGACAATCGAAGTTCCACTCGCCGGCGCGGCAGTGAGGTTGAGCACGATCGCGCCGGTCGCGTAGTTCACCGTCGAGCCGGAGGCGACTCCGGCGCCGGCCAGGTTGCCGTTGCCGTTGTCGGTGGCGGCCACGAGGCCCGCAACTGCTTGAACGGACAGCGGCTGGAGTGGCGCCGACATCAGAGTGTGAGTAAAGCTCGACGCCGCGCCGTTGCCGGTCCCAAGCAGCTCGTTCATTACTCGCTGATTGAGATCGACCAGCGCTGAGACCGCGACCACCGGCCGGCTGCTGAGTGCGAGCGCTACCACCCCGCCGTCGAGGACATCGGAGCAGGGAATCACGGCGCCGAACGAGCGGCGGCAATAGCTCTCGACCGCGGCGCTCACGTTAGTGATTACCTGAGTGAGTAACGCGTCGTCGGTGGTGAAGGTACTCGCGATCTGCAAGTAGGTCTTCACATCCGAGAGTTGTACGAGCAGTCCCATCGGTTCAGCGTTCCCTTTCTGTCATCCCGACCCGTGGGGCGGACGCGAGTCGCGGGCACTCGCGCCCGTTGCCCCGGTTGAACATCGAACCTCAGTTGGTGAGCGGGGTCCCCGTGGTGTCCGGATACGATCCCGGCGCGGGCTGTGCGCCCGCATACTTGAGCCCGCCCTTGAGCACGTTGCCGCCGACCACAACGGTCGGCGAGCTGCCGCCGGTAAGCGCGGTCACGGCCCGCAGGGTGACGTAACGGAGCTTGCCGTTTGTGCCGCCGAGGTAGCGATAGCGCAGCACCGCCGGGAAGGTCGCGTTGTAGGCGGCCTGGACCTGATCGGTGCCGTTCACCTGAGCGGCGTCGGAGCCGTTGGCCTGCTGCCCTTCCATCGGGACCAGCGTGATCGTCCCCCCGGTCGGTGTGCCGGCCGGCGCCGCGAGTGTGAGCTCGAGCACGACCGAGTCACGGTCCTTCACGTCCACTGTGACGCCGGTCGCGGTCGCCGCAGCCGCCATCGATTGTGGTGCGAGACTGTTGGTCTGCTCGCTGGTTACAAAAAGATCGGGAAGTCCTATAGGAGGCATTTTTGCTTCTCCTTGTCTTGTTGAGTTGATGGGCCTTTCGAATCGAGAAAGATCCGTCACTCCGTTGAGATCCTTCGCTTCGCTCAGGATGAACGCTCGGCTTTGCCTCGCGTTCAGTTCCGGGTGAGGAACTGGAATGGATCGGCCAGCACCGGAGCGCCGTCGTAGCGCTTGCGCATCCGGAAACCGACCTGATCGTTGCCCGCGTACAGTTCGTTGAGCCGCTGCACCATCAGATCGATCCGGTCGACGATCCAGTAGAATTTCAGGTTGGCGAACAAGCCCATCGGCGTGCCCGCCGCGCCGGCCGGCGCGGGCGGCGCGCCCCTCACGGTAGGAAGGCGGCGATCAGCCGGGCACGATCGTCGGCTCTCAAGACGCAACCGATGGTTCGACGAGGCCGACTCGTGGAAGCTGCAGGCGGCCCGGGTAGCGCCGGCGCGCGTCCTCGACCGGCTTCTCGCCCATCCCGGTCTGATCCATCGCGAGCCGGGCGACCCGATAGCGCGACATGATCTCGGCGATCGCCGCATCGTGCTCGGCGAACGAGGCGCGCCGGAGCTCGCGGACCTCGCGCGTCCAGAGCACGTCACCGACCACCTCCCATACCCAGGCGACCCACAAATCGCCGCGGGCGGCTATATCGTTGCCAACGAAACAGGGATTGCCGGCGTACTTCGCGGGCTGGCCGGCATCGGGATGCTCGACGGCGGCGATGAGGTCATAGCTCAGCCAACTGGTGGCCTCGTCCACGAAGCGCAGCTCGTATTCCTGGGCCCAGACCTCGTCGTCGGCGCAGGCCGCGCGCAGCTCGTTGATATCGCGGTCGAGCCCGTCGGCGACGGCCTGATGGATATCGACCACGTGGCGCGACCAGACCGAATCGTCGGCGGTCATGATCTCGTAAAATTTGTTGTTGCGTCCGTTGGGAGTGGAGAGCACGCGCAGCTTGAGCCCCTTGCGCGAGATCACCGGAAAGAGCGCGGCCCAGATCCGGCGGCTGTCCTGATGGATCGCGAACTCGTCGAGCACCACGTTGGCGGTGAAGCCGCGCGCGGTATCGGGATTGCTCGGCAGCGCGGTCACGCGCGAGCCGCACTTGCGAAATACGATCTCGGTGGCCTTGTAGCGGAGCTCCGAATCGGCCTCCCATACGTAGTCGAGCGCGTCGACTGCGGCGCCGTAGATTTTGCACAGCGGCTTGAGCCCTTCTTCCATCGCCTCCTTGGCCTGGCGCTCGCCGCGCGACAGCCAGATCCAGCGGCTACGCTCGCCGCGCGCTTCGGCCTCGAGACAATCCTCGACGACCTCGATCGCCGCCATGTACTTGGTCTTGCCGCCCTGCCGGGTCACCATCGCGGCCTTGAAGCGCGACCGATCGGCGAGCCATCGGCGCTGATACGGGTAGAGCTTGATTAGGGATTCGGGCATTGGGGATACTCAGTTGCTATTCCGATCAGCTTTTTCCGAAGCGATCGATCAGTCGGCGGCCCAGAGTAGGCGGAAGAAATGGCAGTGCATGACGGTCAGGTCATCGCGGGCGATCGACTGCCACATGCAGATGAGCTCCCAGAGGTTTTCGAGCTCGACGGTTCGAACGATCTCGCGGAAATCCATATGCGCCCCCCCTTTTTCCATCAGTTGCGGCTTCGGCCGCCCTCAGCCTTGCGCTTTTGCGGAAGTACTCGTTACTCAGGCAACCTCACCCGCCCTCGCGATGCTCGGGCGACCTCTCCCTGTCAGGGAGAGGTGAAGAGACAGGCAGCTTGCGGTGGCGGCTTTCATAGCAGGCCGCGCACCAGTTCTTTGGCTTTCTCCAGGGTTGCGACCTCGCCGGGAGCGGCGGGCCGTTTCATCTGCTCGGCTTTGCGATCGACGTCGATCCGAAGCTTCTCGCGCAAGGCGTCGTCGCGCTCGGCGATGGTTTTGGACGCGGCTTCCATCTCGCGGATCGCCTTGGCGAGCACCGCGATCTCGGCCGGCCGGGCGGTCTCCTTCGACTTTCGGCCGCCCATGTCGGCGAGTTGTCGAAAGGCAACCATGCGCAGCATTTCAAGGAGCAGGCGTCCGGCGTCGCCTTGGGGTTTCTTGCCGATCTTGGCCACCCACACGGCCGCTATTTCCTGCGCCTCGCGATAGCGTTCCATCTTGTCTTTGAGTTGCCGAACGTGGCGCCGGACGTCAGCCGGGGTGATGTGCGCACTCCTGGGCCGGACACGCGCCGCCAGTTCTGAACCGGTTCGGCCTTCCTGCAACGCCAACCGCTCCATTTTCTGACGCTCTCTGAGCGGCAGACGCGATATTTTCGACCGCGCTCCCATCACTGCTTCGGCGCCGGGCGCCTGACGCCCGGCACGATCGCCTTGCCGCGCGCCACGTCGAGCCCGCGCCGGGTCGCGATCGCGATCGTGATGCCGCCGATTTCCTCGGTGGCGATCAATTGCTGCTCGGCGAGCCAGGCGAGATCGGCGCGAACCTGATCGCGGCTGGTGCGATGGCCGAAGTCTTCGAGCGCGAGATCGAGCAGGCTCTCGTTGGCGCTGTAGCCGGGCGTCCGCTCGAGCAGCCGGAGGATGACGAGGCGGCGATCCTGCGCGATTCGCTCGGAGAAGTTCAACCGGGATCTCCTTGCAACAGATGCTGTTGCACGATGTCGAGCGTGCTCTGAAGATTGCCGAGCACGTCGCGCAGCCCTTCGATCTTGGCGCCGACCGCCTTCAAGTCGCCGTCGACCGCGCCGATCCGCATCTTGAGGTCGTCGAGCACGTCCCATCCCGGCGCCGTCTCCCAAACCTCCTCGAGATGGGCGACACGGCTGGTGACGACGTCGAGCTCGCGCTTGGAGACCAGGGTTTTGCCGACGATCCAGAGCACCGCGTAGAAGGCGAGGTTGATCATCGAAAGCGCGAGCGGCGACCACTTGAGCAACTCCGTCATCGGGGGGCCGGCTCCTCGCTGGCCTTGAGCTTGACCGCGCCGGCCATCGCCATCAGCACCAGCCCCAGTCCCTCGCCGTAGGAGCGTGCGTCGGCGGAAGTGAAAGCCGCGGAACGCCAGACCTGGACGGCCCAAAACGCGACGTAGGCAAAAGCTCCAATCACGCCGACCACGCGTGCGGCGTCGTAGGTGAGGTTGTCCTTTCCGGTAAGCACATCGGCCAGGAACTTCTTCACCTCACCGCCCCTCTTGTACTCGCCACCGCACGCCTCTCTACGGAGGTACCAGATCGAGGGAGTGCGCAAACCCTCTGCAATTTCAGGGGTGCCGATCGATCGGAACGGAATCAGCGCGGAGCGTGGCGCGAGCCGGCGAGCGATGGGTGGGAATATTCAGGCGCGGCGAACCGGAGTGGCGCCGGGGCGGCGGCACTTCGATTCGCCTTCGGGCCGATTTGCCTTCGGGCCGGTCGAATAACCAACCGGCGGGAATATCTACAGGTCGGAGATTACATTGTTGAGCAACGTGCCGATATTGTTGCCCAGCGACTGGTAGACCAGAAACGCAACCACCGCCACGGCCGACAGGATGAGTGCGTACTCGGTCATGGCCTGGCCGTCACGCGCGATGATCCGCGCATAGGTTTTTCTCACGGACTCCATAATGAACCCCCGGGCAGTTTCCTTCTTTTCCTGACGGCGGCGAACTCCGCCGAGCCTTCCGTCAGCAGGATGGAATCTGCGCTCGCGAGAATCAGCACGCGCTGTGCCAGATTCGGGCTGTCGCCAAGAGTTCCGAAAAGACGCCGGTGCGCCGCCGCAACGGCGCCGCGATCGGCGAGTTGCGGAGTGTCCACAATCTGGTTGCATCGACGCAACGGCCCGGCCGGTTTTCCTCAAGGTATTTTGCGATCAATCAACGCGGTTCAGTCGAAACGAGCTGCGCGGATTCAGCGAGGGAGTGATTGATGTCATCCTGAGCGATCGAAATGTCCCCAGCGAAGGATCCCGGGACCCTTCGCAGATGTCATTGCGACCAGGGTGACACAAAAAATCGGCGGCACCGGCCCTCAAGCTCTGGGCGTGGACTTGGGTGCCGGCGTCCGGGTCGCCGCGTGTTTGGGGGTCGGAGTCCGGGTAGGAGCTGGAGTGCGCTTCGCTTTCGACTCGGGTTTCGGCGTAGGGGTGGGAGTCTTGCGCGGAGTCGGAGTCGGCGTCCGTTTCGGAGTCGCGGTGGGTTTGGGAGTTTCGATCGGTCTGCGCGTCGGCAGCGGCTCGCCGGGCGGGTCCGAGGGACTCAGCACCGCCACGAAAGCCGAGACCGGACCCAGCTTGGTGGCCTGGAGAGCGTCGCCGGTAACCGGAAAGTTGGCGGAGGTGGTGCTGCCGGCGACGTAGACCAAACTCTGTGAATCGACCGCGATCGCGCTGCCGGCGTCCGAGCCGGAACCGCCCAGATAGCTGGAGAAGGTCAGTGACTTGGCGCCGCTTTGCGAAGGATCGAGCACGCTCACGAAGGCGTCCTGGCCGCCCGCGTTGGCGGCCTGGAGGAAGTTCGAGCTGGTCGGGAAGTCGGTCGAGCAAGTGAAGCCCGTCACGTAGGCCAGCCCCTGCGAATCGACCGCGATAGCGTTCGCCTCGGTCCCCAGCACGCCGCTGCCGCCCAGGAAGGTGGAGTAGACCAGCGACGCCGCCCCGCTCATCGAGGGATCGAGCACGCTCACGAACGCAGTGACCGCGGAGGTGTCAACGGTCTGAAAGGCGCTCGCGGTAACGGGGAAGTCGGCCGAGCGCGCAAATCCGGCCACGAAAGCGCGGCCGTTGGAGTCGACCGCGATCGCGTTGCCGGTATCGGCGAAACTGCCCCCCAGATACGTCGAGTAGGCAAGCTGGCCGGCACCGCTGTTCGCGGTATCGATCACGGTAACGAAGCCGGGGATCGAGGCGAAGCTGCGCGGGAATTCCTGGAGGGTGGTCGCCGGAGTTACCGGGAAATCCGACGAGGCAGTGTCGCCGGTGATATACACTTCACCCGACGGACCGACCGCGATACCGCGTCCGTCCTCGCCGCCGCTGCCGCCGAGGTAGCTGGAGTAGACCAGCGAAGCCGATCCGCTCGCGGCGGGATTGAGCACGCTCACGAAGCCGTTGGGGATTCCGGACGGCGAAGCCTTTTGCGGCTCGAAAACTTTTGCGGTGACCGGAAAGTTGGGCGAGTTCGCGTCGCCGGTTACGTACGCGAGTCCGGCGGAGTCCACCGCGAGCGCGTTGATATAATCCTCGCCGGCGCCGGCCAGATAAGTGGAATAGACCAGTTGCGCAGCGCCGCTCTGGGTGGGATCGATCACCGTCAGGAATCCCGCCGACATCCCAAGCCAGGTTGCCTCCGCGAACGTTTCGAAAGCATTCGAGGTGACGGGAAAGTTGCCCGACGGCGTGAAGCCTGCCACGTAGATCTGGCCTTGAGAGTTGAGCGCGATCCCGGTGCCGGTGTCGCCAGATGCTGGCGCGGGGCAGAATTCGCAGATGCCGTCGCCGCCCAGGTAGGTCGAATAGACCAGTTGCTGGCCGCCCGAGGTGCTGATCTCGGTCACGAAGGCGTTGGTCGCGCCGCTGGCCGCATCGATCTTGCTCTGCACTCCGGAGGCGACCGGGAAATCGGAAGACGCGGTCGCCCCGGTGACGAAGACGTCGCCCGAGCCATCCACCGCGATCGCGAAGGCCTGCGCGCCGAGGCTGCCGCCCAGGTAAGTCGACTCGACCAGTTGCGGATCGATTATCAGCGGGCGGCTGCGATCGTACGCTCCCAGCGCGATCCGCACCGTCCGCGCCGATTTGGCCCGGCTGCCGCGCGCCGCCGGCGAAACCACGTAGCTTCCGGCGACCTGCTCCGCGGAGCCGTCGCGCGCCTGCTGGTACACTCGCGGCCGCTTGAGCTCGAGCCCGGCGCCGCCGCTGTTCAGGATCAAATCGCCCGACCGGTCAAGGCGCGCGGAGTCCGCACCGTCGATCGCGATCCCGATCGCGTCGGGATTCGCGCCGGGTGCGACGACCAGGTCGTACTCGAGCGACTGCTGATGGCCGTAGTAGATCAGATCGATACCGGGATAGAGCCCGGCGTATTTCACCCGCGCATAGCTCGGGACTTCAGTTCGCCATTTCGCGCGGTCGTTGCCGATAAAGTAATTGACGCGCGCCGCGAGACGATCGAGACCGCTCACCTGCGCGGCAGGATTCGCGCCCAGGAATTTCATCCGCAGGACCGCGGAATCATTGGCGGCCGCGGCGGGCAGCGCGCCCGAAGTGGCGGCCGGGCGCAACCTCCGGCTCTGCTGTTCGCGCTGCTGCTGCTTGCCTTGGCGCGGAGCGCGAAGCGACAGCACGGCTCGTCGGCGGTCAGAAAGACGGTCCGGCCCGGCCCGTGAGCGAGAAATCGCACGCGCTGGCCGGTCTGGCCGACGTTGGCTTCGAAGCTCAAGGGCAAAGCCGCGTAGGCCTCGAGCGTGCGGATGCGAGCACTGCGGCTCGCGACGACGGGCTTCGCGGCAGGTCGCTGCCGCGGCGTCGCGATAGCAAAGCAACAAGCCGTGCCGATCGCGACCGCGACTACTACGGCAACATGATGCGAAAGACGCGAATGGGTCATCGCGGCGATTAACTCCCGGTCGGGAAAATAACGCGAGCGTAGATTGAAGTAAATGCCGGGAGTGCGGCAAACGGAAAGCAAGTGACCGTTCGGGCGGAGCCGGGAATCACGAGGGCCGCCGCCGAACGCGGCCAGCTCGCGCGGGCTCCCTCGATCGGCTGCTGGAACGCCGGGACTAACGGAGCACGCGGGGACGCCGCACCCGGCCGAGCGGCCCGAAAACGCTCCTGATCGACCTGGGCCTGCCGCGATGCGAGTAGTTGACCGCCATCAGCAGGATGAACGCGATCGAGGCGGGGACCAGCGCCAGCATCGCAATCGGAATCGGATCCTGCGTCGACAGCAGGTGCTGCGCTCGGCGCACGAGGAAATCGGCAAGGTCATCGAAGTCGCCCGGGTAGTACGTGTACCAGCTCGTGGTCAGGCTCGCGCCGAGCGCGCAGGAGAGCAGGCCCTCGTATTTCGAGC